>Ga0209039_10001792_pt1 | contig 19412 bp, 14 predicted proteins | sample BogFormECP12_OM1_FD_188238 | JGI IMG/M metagenome (GOLD analysis project Ga0209039, IMG submission 188238) | Bog forest soil microbial communities from Calvert Island, British Columbia, Canada - ECP12_OM1 (SPAdes) (version 2) | ecosystem: Environmental > Aquatic > Freshwater > Wetlands > Bog ...
GCGGCAACCTTTCTTCTGGCTAATTCGTCTAGGTTGGTGGTAGGATACTGGCAGTGAACCCGGCCCAAGCAAGGCCAGGAGGATCGCCATGAAACTCTCGATGAGAATCTTCAAGGAAGCTATTTCAGGCGTGGCGGTGTGCGCGGCGATGGCTGTGCTCGCGGCGCCGGCAATGGGCGTTGCCCAGGACGCGCCGGAGTATTCGCACGTGCGCATAGTCCGGCTGAGCTTCGCGGAGGGCAAGGTGACGGTTCTGCGGTCGGGCAGCACCGACTGGTCCACCGCCACCGCCAACACGCCGTTGGAAGAGGGAATGAAGCTATCCACCGGCGATGACGGGTTTGCGGAGGTCGAATTCGAGAACGGCTCCACGGCGAGGATTGGCCAGCTTTCGACCCTCGTCTTCACGCAGCTCGCGCTCATGCCGAGCGGCGGCAAGGTGAACCACATGACGTTGGAGCGCGGCTACGCTACGTTTCACGTCCGGCCGGAGGGCGATGATGTTTACGAGGTGAAAGCTGGAAGCACGGTCTTCACGCCCGACGGCAAGTCCGAATTCCGCATCGACGTTGACGATGCCAGCCTTCGGGCCGAGGTCTTCCGGGGAGCGCTGGGGACGGTGGACGCATCGTGGTCCGGTTCGCTGGCCAAGAACGGCGTCCTGGTCCTCGCGCCGGGCTCGGATCAGCCCTTCAGCCTAACCCAGGGCATTACGGAAGATGATTGGGACAAGTGGGTGGCGGAGCGCGATACCGTGCAGGCGCAGGCGGGCGGTGGCCCCGTCCCCGCGACTTACGGCGGTCTCTACGGATGGAACGACCTTTATCAGTACGGCGACTGGAGGCTCCTCCCCGGCTACGGCTACGGCTGGTTCCCCGACGTAGCCTACGGGTGGGCGCCCTACACGATGGGGCGCTGGGCTTGGTACCCGAGCTTCGGCTACACCTGGATCGGCGCCGAGCCGTGGGGCTGGTTGCCTTACCACTGTGGCGGGTGGCTGTCCGATCCCACCTTGGGCTGGTTCTGGATGCCGGGAATGGGTGGCTGCAACAACTGGTCGCCCGCCTTGGTGACGTGGTACCAGGGGCCGGGCTGGACGGGTTGGTCGCCACGGCCTCCGCGGCTCCATCCCGTTGTTGGCGCACCTCCCCGCGGCGGACCGCGCGGCGGCGCTCCTGTGGGTTGCAAGGGGACCTGCATCGCCTTGGTAAAGAACAACGTGATTGAGCAAGGGAAGGCCATCCGGCTCGAGGGCTACAAGGGCGTTAACCTCGACGAGGAACGAGGAGAAGCGGTGGCCAAGCTGAACATCGAGCCGACGCACCTGGCCAAGTTGCCGGGTTCTCCGGCGACCGCCCGAGCGACGACGGCGACGACTCACTGGCGGGAAGTGGCCGCGAGCGGCGAATCCAGCCTAGGCGGGACCCGGCCGCATGGCTTTGCCGCGCCCGCGCCGTCGGCCCGGTGGTCGGGTGGCGCGACAGGTCAAGTGCCCACCTCCAGGAGCGGCGGTGGCACGGCATCGGGTCGCAGTTCCGGCTTCAGCAGTTTCTCGAACTCCGGCCGTGGCGCCAGCGGTGGCAGTGGCAGCAACCACTCGGGCGGCGGCTATGGTGGTAGTGGTGGTGGTAGCCACGCCAGCAGCGGCGGGGGTGGCTATAGTGGGGGTGGTGGCCACGCCAGCGGCGGGGGTGGCTCGTCGAGCGGCGGCGGGAGCTCATCGAGCAGTGGCAGCGGACATCACTAAGTCCTGGTATTTCACAATTACGGTGACGTATTCCGGGGTTCGGGATTCGGGGTTCGGGATTCGCGGAGGAAGATTGCGGTTCGGGAGTTTGTTCTGCGAACCCCGAACCCCCAATCCCGAACCCCGCGTGCATCGTCACCGTATTTGTGAAATGTACCACTGAGCCGTCGAAAACTAGTCGAAGGTTGAGGGTTGAAGGTTCAAGGCGAAGAAAGAGCGCGTTGGTGATGGCAGGGTCTTGGATTGTTTGACCTTCAACCTTCGACTTTTCGACTTCTTCTCACCCGATCACGATACCTGCATAGCCCACCACGCGCTCGCGGCTCCCGCCCGCGTCGGCTGACGTCGCATACTTCACCAGCTCGGCGCGGGTGGCCCCCAACTCCTTGGCGGCCGTCAGAAGAGCAATGACGGGACCGTATCCGCACATGGAAATGCTCTCGCGCCGCCTCACTTCATAGAGCCCCTGAGGATCGAGTGCCAGGATCCTTTCGATGGCGTGGCGGTCCTTGACGCGGGTGACGCCATCCGGCTCGTAGTGGTTCATGTCGCTCGAGGCGACGATGAGGACAGGTTGCGGGGCCTCGCGCACCGCCTGGGCCAGGCCGCGGCCGAGCGCTTCTAGCGGCGCGTACGCACCCACCCCGACCGCAATCGGCACCATGGTAAACGGCTCCCCCGAGGCTTCGAGAAAGGGCACCTGGACTTCCAGCGAGTGCTCCTCCTCATGGGCCCGCGCGTCTTCCTCGATCAGGTGGCAAGCCTGGCACACGCTGCGCGCCAGGGCCTGGTCGATCGCCACCTCGCCGAGGGGCGTCCGCCAGGAGCCGTGCGACATCACCGCCAGCGGCACTCCCCGCCCGTAGTGATTGGGTCCCAGGACGATGTAGCTAGAGCGCGCCGGCAGGCGACGGTAGACGGCGCCCGCCACGTGTCCGGAGTACATGTAGCCGGCGTGCGGCACGATGCAACCGATGGCGTCGTGGAACTTCTCGGCCTCGGTCGCCGCGGGGGCCAGATACGTAGCAAGGTCGCGAGTCAGCGTCTCGGGATCGGCAGGGTAGAACTGGCCCGCAACGGCCGGAATACGAACGTCAACACCGGGCATGGCATCATCGTATTCCCTGGGGTCAGGCGTGTCAAGCAGGCGGAGGAAGGAAGGCGGGAAGATAGCCTTGCCCTTCAAAAGAATTGACGATTGCAGATTGCCGATTCAAAGAGAACACTGACGATTGTCGTCGGGGGCCTACTGGAAGTGGTGCGGCGTGCTTCTTCTCTTTCAATCGTCAATCGTCAATCTGCAATCGTCAATTCTTCGCCTTGTCAGGGATTCAACGCTAAAGAAAACTACGGTTCTTCCTTGTCGCTGTCCACGGCGATCTTCAGTCCCCGAAGGAACTGGGCGTCCTGGCTCGTCAACTCGAAGGTCGAGTTGCCGTGCTCGTCGGGATCGAACTTCTGCCTGTGGACCAGGTTTGACTCGCCCTTCTTGTTGAATCCGACCGTGACTTCGAGAATCAGGAACAGGTCGTAGCCGGCGGCGCGAATCCTGGCCATCACTTCGGAAATCGCCTCTGATTCCGACAGCGACTCATTGATGGCGTGCCCCAGTTCGTTGATGAGGCGTTTGAAGTTGTCGTCGATCTCCAACTTTCACCTCGTCTCTTGGTTCGCCCCCGATTCGCATTCTAAGGTTGGCCCCGCACCGTGTCAAGGTAAATGCAGCCTCGGTAGTGGTCTCATTTGGGAAAGAACGAGAATCCACAGATTACGCAGATTTCACGGATTAATAGAAGAGAGCCTCCTCAGCGAACAAACCACCCAAGTGCCTTTTTTGCTTTTCAGTTGTGACAACGTCGAGGCGCGGTCTGTCTCTCTTTTCCTCAATCTGAGAAATCTCCGTAATCTGTGGATTCTATTCTTTTGCCAATGACCTCCAGTCTGGACTTTCTCTGGGAAGACAAAAGGAGTGTTACCTAGGAGCGGGCCCGTTAATGCTTGTCGAACGCGTCGACGCCGGATATCATCACCAGCTTGGCGAGGAGTCGATCGGATCGAGGTGCCGCAATGAAGAGTTGGTTGATTCGCACCGTGATGTCGGGGATGGTTTCGATTCTGGCGGCTTCGGCCGGCCTGGCCGCATCCCCCATTCCGGTTAGAGGTCTGCACATGAGCGCGCCCAAGCCGGGCGAAATCCCCTTGACCGTTCGCTTCATTCAAGAGGCCTTGCCTCAGGAAGGCGTCAACGTCCTGGTGATGGAGTTCGATTATCGCTATCAATACACCACCCACCCTGAAGTTGTCGACGCCGACGCCCTCTCGAAAGCGGACGTCAAAGCCCTCGTGGCAGCCTGCCGAGCTGCGGGAGTACGCCTGATTCCGCTGGTCAACCTGCTGGGGCATCAATCCTGGGCGGCGCAGACCTTCGGTCTGCTGCGAGCGCACCCCGAGTTCGATGAGACGCCGGGAAGGTATCCTGCGAATCAGGGCATCTATTGCCGGAGCTACTGCCCCCTTCACCCGGCCCTCCATAAAGTGGTGTTCGACCTGGTGGATGAACTGGCCGACGCCTGTGAAACCGACGCGGTCCATGTAGGCATGGACGAGGTGTTCATCCTCGCCGACCCTGATTGTCCGCGCTGCGGAAGCCGCAACCGGGCCGAACTCTTCGCCCAGGAAGTGCGAACCCTTCACGATCACCTGGCCGGGACTCACCGGGAGATGTGGATGTGGGGCGACCGGCTGCTCGACGGCAGCGTCACCGGTGTGGGCGAGTGGGAAGGGAGCCAGAACGGAACCGCGTGGGCCATTAACATGATCCCTCGCGACATCGTCATCTGCGACTGGCACTATGATTTCGTCCCTCCCACGTCCGCGTTTTTCGCCGCCGAGGGATTTCGGGTGTTGTCCGCGCCGTGGCGCAAGACGGACGTCGCTCTGGGTGAGCTGGACTTGATCCGGTCCGTCCGCGCGCACGCCAACGAAACCATCACCTCCCGGATGCTGGGCGTGCTGCAAACCAACTGGGGTAGTGCCGCAGACTTCATTAAGGCGTACAACGGCGACCCGTCGGCCCAGCCCTCGAGCATGGAGGCAGCTTCTACTTTCAAAGCGTTGTTCCGTGCGATTCGCGCCGCACCTTAATGCCGGACTTCACAAATACGGTGACGATATAAGCGGGTTCGGGATTCGGGGCTCGGGAGGAGAACCGGGCTTCGGGTTTCGGGGTTCGCAGAGAAGAGCGGAGGTTTGGAAGTTTCTCTGCGAAACCCGAACTCCGAATCCCGTTGTCCTCCCCAAACCCCAAATCCCGAACCCCGCGCGACTATAGGAGGGTCACAAGCCATGTCGAACTCTATCAAGAAGAACGGTCGCAAGCGCGGAAGGAGGAAATTTCTAAAGACGATCACGCTCGGCGCTGGGGCGCTGGCGCTCCCGGCAAGCGTGGCGCGCGGTCAAGAGTCACAAAAAACCGCAGCTCGGCCGGCGGGAACAACTCCCTCGAGTCCCTTGGCGACGGCGGCGGCCACACCGCATGCGCCCATCGACTATCCTCGTGTCTTCACGGGCGCCCACCGCAAGATGCTGGCTTTCCCTCTCGGCGGGGTGGGCGCGGGCAGCATCGCCCTCGGAGGCCGCGGCCAACTGACGGAGTGGTGGATCTTCAACCGGCCCGACAAAGGGAACTCTCCCGAATACGCGTTCCCCTCGATATGGGTCGAGGGCAAGAAGCGCAAACCGATCGCTCGCGTGCTGGAAGCGCGATTCATGCCTCCTTACGAGGGATCGTCGGGTCTCGGCTCGGCGAACGTCCCCGGACTGCCTCGCCTCGCCTCCTCCACTTTCACGGGTGAGTTCCCGCTGGCCAAGGTCGATTTCGACGACCCGGACCTTCCCGTGCAAATCAGCCTGGAAGCGTTCACGCCCTTCATTCCCCTCGACGCCGACGATTCGGGCTTGCCCGTCGCCGTGCTGCGGTATCACGTCTCGAATCCCGCCGCTTCGAAGACCAAAGTCTCCATCGCTTTCTCCATTGAGAACCCGGTGGGCGACCAGGGGCGCGCCAACGAGTACCGTCAAGGCAACGGCTTCGAAGGTCTGCTGATGCGGAACCCTTTCCTCGCCGCCAAGGACCCCGCGGCGGGAAGCTTCGCGCTCGCCGTGCTGGGAGCGGGATCAGGCAAGGTGACTTACCTGCGCGGGTGGCCCAGCGTCACCTGGTGGGAAGGCCCCCTACTTTTCTGGGACGACTTCTCCGCCGACGGCGAATTGGGACCCGAAGCGCCGACGCGCGGCCCCGTGGGCGCTCTTTGTCTCCGGCGCGAGATCGCGGCGCGCGGCACGGCGGAGTTCACCTTCCTGCTGAGTTGGCATTTTCCCAATCGCACGCCCAAGCGCTGCGGCTGGACCGCGCCGAAGGGTCACGAGGACGACCTCATCGGCAACTACTACTGCACGCGTTTCAGCGACGCCTGGAAGGCGGCCGAGTACGCTGCCCAGCGCTTGCCGAACCTCGAGGCGCGAACCCGGCAATTCGTCGAGGCGATGCGCGAGACCACGCTGCCTGGAGCCGTGAAAGACGCGGCGATGGCCAATCTTTCCACCTTTGTCTCGCCCACCTGCTTCCGCACCGCCGACAGCGTATTCCACGGTTTCGAAGGCTGCAACGAGCACTCCGGATGCTGCTTTGGAAGCTGCACCCACGTGTGGAACTACGAGGCCGCCACAAACCACGTTTTCCCCAGCCTTTCGCGTTCACGGCGCGAGCGCCAGTTCGGGTTTCTGACCGATCCGGAAGGCCGGATGGACTTCCGCGAGCTTCTGCCCGGCGGCATCGATTACTGGGGCCACGCAGCGGCTGACGGGCAGATGGGCACCATCATGAAGCTGTACCTCGACTGGCGCCTCTCCGGCGACAACGAGTGGCTTCGCCGCTTGTGGCCCACCGCCAAGCGCGCTCTCGAATTCGCCTGGATCGCCGGCGGCTGGGACGCCAATCGCGACGGCGTGATGGAAGGCGTCCAGCACAACACCTACGACGTGGAGTTCGTCGGCCCCAACCCCCTGTGCGGCGTCTGGTACCTCGGCGCGCTGCGGGCGGGCGAAGAAATGGCGCGCGCGGTGGGCGACACCGCTTCCGCCGATGCCTACCAGCGCCTGTTCCAGCAAGGCAGCGCGTGGATCGACGCCAACCTGTTCAACGGCGAGTTCTACATTCAGAAGATCGGCTCGATCCCGCCCGATCAAATCGCCAAAGGGCTCAGCGCCGGCATGGGCTCAGCCGATACGGAACACCCCACCTTCCAGTTGGGCGACGGTTGCCTGGCGGACCAACTCGTCGGGCAATACTCCGCCATGATCGCCGGGCTCGGCTTGTTACTCGACCGCGATCACATTCGCAAGACGCTCGAATCGATCTACAAGTACAATTTCAAGCGCTCCCTCGCGGAGCACGCGTCGGTGCAGCGAACTTACGCCCTCAACGATGAGGCCGGACTTCTGATCTGCGACTACGGCCGCGGCAAAAGGCCGGAGACTCCCTTCCCCTACTTCGCCGAGGTCTGGACCGGCCACGAGTACTCCACCGCGGCCCTCATGCTCTACGTGGGAATGACGGCGGAGGGACTGGAATTGATCGAGGCCGTTCGCCGCCGCTATGACGGCGAGAGAAGGAATGCGTGGGACGAGCCCGAGTGCGGGTACCACTACGCCCGCCCGCTGGCGAGTTGGTCGCCAATCCTGGCCCTCAGCGGCTTCCGCTACCACGGCGCCGAAAGGAACGTCACCGCCCAGCCGCGTATCAACCCGGAAAAGTTCTCCTCCTTCTGGTCGACGGCCGCGGCCTGGGGCACTTTTTCGCAAACGGCCGGCAAGGGAAGCATGTCGTTCACCTTGTCGGTGGTCGAGGGCGAGTTGCCGTGCCGCTCGGTGACTCTGGTGGGGGGAAAGGGCCGCGGCGGCGCCTCAAAGGCCAAACTCGGGCCGGAACTGGTGAAGCACCAACTGCGCCGCGTCGGAAACGAGACGACATTCTTATTCGAGAATGAGATGACGCTGAGGAAGGATGACCAGTTATCCCTGCTTCAAAGCACGGCTTCTTAGCGAAGCCCTCGGCCTGGGAGCGCGGGCGTCCCGCCCGCTCTTAAGAAGTGGCTGGTGGCGCCGGTGGCGAGTGGTTAGTGGCTAGAAAGAACGGCAGCATGCTCTTGCTCGCCACTGGCCACTAACCACTCGCCACTCTTTGAAGAGCGGGCAGGACGCCGCACTCCCAGGCCAGATTGGGACGCTCCTATTCTCCCTATTGATCTCGTTCCGGACCGATGGTACTCTGTGCAGGTCAAGTGACTGTTGGGTAAATCCAGCCAAGGAGGATTGCGTGCACTCTCGACGTGTGCGCTGAAGATCATGAGAGTAGTTGACACACTCAGCTCGATCTTGAGGACTAAGGGCGCCCAAGTCTGGTCCGTAAGCCCTTCCACCTTGCTCTATGACGCGATTGAAATGATGGCTGACAAGGGGGTCGGGGCGCTGTTGGTAGTCTCAGAAGGCCAACTGGTGGGGATCGTATCCGAGCGTGATTATGCGCGCAAAGTCATTCTCAAAGGAAGGTCCTCCAAGGACACCGAGGTCGGTGAAATCATGACGAGCCCCGTGATTTCCGCGACTCCGCAGGATACCATTGAAGAATCCATGAGGATTATGACGGACAAGCGCATCCGTCATCTTCCGGTCGTTGAGCAGGGCAACGTCGTCGGTATTGTGTCGATCGGTGATCTGGTGAAATGGATAATCTCGGAACAGGAACACACCATCTCCCAGCTTGAGAACTACATCACCGGAACCGGACCCCTGGCGTTCAGTCGATAGTCGCAATTGAGTTCCCTCCTGCTACAGGCGCAGACGTAGCGCGGGACTGCGTCTCACCTCTATGTCCCGAACCTGCCCTCCAGCTCCCCCTTGACGGGCGTAACACCGGAGTGGCAAGCTCGTAGTATAAGTTGTGCTCCTCGAGAGCTCCGATCTCAGGCTAAAGAGCATTAGGCCGGAGATTGTCGGCATGGGCGGAACCGGGCTCCATCCAGCGCCGAGGGGGTGGGGTAGTTAGTATGGCGGTTTTCAGCCAGGCTCAGGTAGGTATCTCCAAATCGCAGACGAAGGTGCAGCAGCGGGCCGGCCTGTGGATCACCGCGCGCGAAGCTTTCTTCATCGCCATCGAAGAGTTGCGCACCCATAAGCTGCGGTCGTTCCTCACCCTACTGGGAGTGGTGATCGCCACCACCACGCTGATCGTGGTGATGTCGGTGGTGAACGGCATGAACCTCTACATCGCCACTCACATCGCCAACCTGGGCGCCAACACCTTCGTGCTACACCAGTTCAAGTGGGCGCAGAGCTACGACGAAGTGATTAAGGCGATGCGGCGGAACCGGCCCATTCGCATGGAGGACTACGAGTTCCTCCGCGACAACCTCCCAGGCTACCAGGCGATGAGCGCCCTCACGCAACTTCAGTCCGGACCCGAAGCGCGCTTCCGCGGTCACGTTATCGACGAGGTGACATTCATGGCCATCACCCCCAGCCACGCGGATATCGGGAGGGAGAAGGTGCAGGTCGGCCGCTACCTCTCGGACCAGGACAACGACCACCGCGCGCGGGTCTGCTTCATCGGGCAGGACATTGTGGAAAAACTCTTTCCGGGCGTCGACCCGCTGGACAAGGAATTGTGGGTGGGCGGGCAGACCTTTCGCGTCATCGGCGTGGCGGAGAAGATCGGCTCCACGCTGGGCATCAGTCAGGACAATTTCGTCTGGATTCCTATCAACACCTTTCGGAACCTCTTCGTGGGGCGTCCGGAGATCATGGTTTTCATCAAGGCGCCCGACCAGAAGGCCATGCTGGAGATCGAGGATGCCGTCCGCACCCTGATGCGCTCCCGCCGTCACGTGCCCTATCGCGAGGACGATACCTTCGGCATCAACGCTTCCGACACCTTGATGAGTGCCTGGCAGAGCCTTACCAGCACCATCTTTTCCGTCACCATCGGCATCGTGGCGGTGTTCATGGTGGTGGGCGGGATCGTGATCATGAACATCATGCTGGCCACGGTCACCGAGCGCACGCACGAGATCGGCATTCGTAAATCGCTGGGGGCGCGGCAGCGCGACGTCCTGTGGCAATTTGTGATCGAGGCGGCGGTGCTGGCGTGCACCGGCGGCGTGGCGGGCGTGCTTCTCGCCTATCTCATCGCGCGCTTAGTGGCAGTCGTCTTCACCGCCACCGTCCCGGTGAGCGCGGTGGTGGTGGGGATCATGCTTTCCACCTTCGTGGGTCTCTTCTTCGGCATCTACCCGGCGCGGCAGGCGGCTAAGCTCGATCCTATCCAGGCGCTACGGGCGGAGAAGTAGGAAGAAATGATGAATTATGAATGATGAATGATGAACAGAAGAGAAGCGCCTCGTGTCTCCCGATCACGTCCGCGAAAGGCGCCCACTGATCCCTTTCTTCAGTTCATCATTCATCATTCATAATTCATCATTTCTTCCCAAGATTAGGAAATCAGATGGCTACTTATTGGCACAGCGTGCGCGAGAACCTGCTGTTGGCGCTCGATACGCTGCGCACTCACAAGTTTCGATCGTTTCTCACTGTGCTGGGCGTGCTTATCGGCACCACCACCGTCATCGCCGTCGCCTCCATTATCGCCGGGCTCGACTCCCGGATAGTGCAGACGATGGAACAGTTCGGCACCAATGCGCTCTGGGTCTACAAGCTGCAGTTTGGCGCGCGCCTGCGATTGACGAAAGAAGAGCGAATGCGCAAGCCGCTCACTTACGACGACGCCATGGCCATCAAGGAGCAATGCCCCGCGGTGGACGAAGTATCCGCCGCTCTCCTCCTGCAAATAAACGATTTTGGTGGCTTGTCGCCCACCACCGTTCACTATAAGGGCCACGACATGTCCGACGCCCAATTCCTGGGGGTTACGGCCAACTACCTGAAGACCGCCAATGCGCCGCTCGCCGACGGGCGTTTTTTCACCGACGCCGACGACATTCACCGCCGCGACGTAGCGGTGATTGCCTTCACCGTGGTCGACAGGCTGTTCAAGAACGAAGACCCGGTGGGCAGGAGCATCCTGATCAACGGACATGCCTTTGAAGTGGTGGGGACCTTCGACAAGTTCAAGGGGCTTGTCGGCGATAACCCCGATGACCGCGACGTTATGGTCCCTTACTGGACCTTCAAGAAGATCTATCCCGAAGCCAAAGACAACTTCATCATCGTGCTGGCCTCCCGTGGAAAATTGGACCAGGCGGAGGACGAGGTGCGGGGAGTGCTGCGCCGCCGCCGCCACGTGAAGCCGTCGGAGCCCGATAACTTCGGCGTCGCCACCGCCGAGTCCCTCATCACCCAGTTTCGCGAAGTCATCAGCACGGTGGCGCTGGTGATGGTGGTGATCTCCTCCATCGGCCTGCTGGTGGGAGGCATCGGGGTGATGAACATCATGCTGGTCTCGGTCACCGAGCGCACCCGCGAGATCGGTGTCCGCAAAGCCATCGGTGCGCGCCGCAGCGACATCACCTGGCAATTCCTGCTGGAAGCCATCACGCTGACCGGCTCGGGTGGTGTCATGGGGATCGCTCTGGGCTGGCTCATCAGCTTCCTGATTCGCACGCTGGTTCCGGACCTCCCTTCCACCGTTCCCCTTTGGTCCATCGTAACCGGATTCGTGGTCGCCACCGGCGTCGGCCTGTTTTTCGGCCTGTGGCCGGCGCTGAAGGCCGCGCGGCTCGATCCGATTGCGGCACTGCGCTACGAGTAAGGCTCTCAGCCATCAGCTTTCAGCCGTCAGCTATCAGCAAGAACAAGAAACTACCGACTGATGACGGTCTTGCTCGCTGACGGCTGAGGGCTGATTGCTGATCGTTCCTTGGTGATGGCTGAGGGTTGGTGGCTAAGGCTGCTAACGAGTGAACCCGAGGCGAGTCTCATACGTATAGGAGGGTAGAAAAGCACAGTGATGAAATCAGACGACGGAGTCAGGAGATCAGCCATTTCGGGTTTTGGGTTTAAGCGGCCTAGAACGATCAAGGACGTTCCTTTCTTCAATCCAAAATCCAAAATCGAAAATCCAAAATGGCTGGGGACTTTCCAAGGAGGACGAGGATGAAGCTCAGTTTGCGATTTGGCATGACGGTTGTAGCCATGGCGGTGGTTGCGGCCACGCTGAGTGCGACCGATCAGGACGTGGTGAGGGGTTCGTTTACCCGCACTCTGACGGTGAGCGGGGCGGTCGATTTGGATGTCAGCACCGGGTCCGGCGACATTAGCGTGCGCCCCGGCGAGAGCGGCAAGGTTGTGATCCGAGCCAAGATTCAAGGCCACTACAATTGGAAGGACGGAGGGTCGGATTTGGAGTCAAGGGTCCGTGCGATCGAGGCGCACCCACCGGTGGAGCAGGATGGGAACCACATCCGCGTGGGCCACCTCGAGCAGCCGGAGTTGCGACGCAACATCTCTATCGATTACGACATGGAAGTTCCTGTGGAGACTTCTCTCAACGCGCAGTCGGGATCCGGCGATTTGAGCGTGGAAGGGACCCACGGGTCGCTGGAGGCCCACAGCGGCTCCGGCGATGTGAAGGTCCACGACGTCAAAGGGAGTGTCCGCATCCACACCGGCAGCGGCGACGCCAAGTTCGAAGGGATCACCGGCGAGCGGGTGGAGATCGAGACCGGCTCCGGGGACGTGCAGCTTCGCGATCTGCGCGCGGCGCTGCATGTGCGGACCGGCAGCGGTGAGATCGACGCGGAGGGCGCGCCCACTGGCGACTGGGTGCTTCACACTGGTTCCGGCGGGGTGACGGTGAAGGTGCCGGATGGCGTGGGCTTTGAACTGGACGCCCACACGAACTCAGGCGACATTTCCACCGGGTTGCCCGTGGAGGCCCAAGGCACAATGGGCCACGGCGAGTTACACGGCAAAGTCCGCGGCGGCGGCGTGCGCCTGGAAATGACCACCGGCTCCGGAGACATCAATATTCAGTGACAAGTGAAGAGAATGATGAATTATGAATGATGAATGATGAACGAAGAGTTGGTAGACGGTAGACGGTAGAATGGGTTCCCTCATGCCGTATGCCGTCTACCGCCTACCAACCCAACAATGAATGATGAATGATCAACGAAGAGTTGGTAGACGGTAGACTGGGTTCCCCTTATACCGTATGCCGCCTACCAGCTACCAGCTCGACAAGGAGAAAAAAGGTGAGAACTTGGTTGCGTTATGGAATTGCGATTCTGGCGATGGCCATGCTGCCTTTTGCCGTCGCGGCGCGAATGCAGGCGGCGGAGGGGTCTTTCGACCGCAGCTTGAAAGTGACGGGCCCGGTGGAAATCGAAGTGACCACGGGCTCCGGCCACATCGAGGTCCGTACCGGCGATTCCTCGACGGTGCGCGTCCACGGGACCATCAAGGCGAGCCATGATTGGGATAGTGCAAGCGCCGAGGAAAGGGTCCGGCGGCTGGAAAAGGACCCGCCCATTGAACAGAGTGGGCAGAGCGGCGACTTCATCCGCATTGGGCGTATCGAAGACGACCACTTGCGCCACAACATTTCCATCAGCTACGAACTGGTGGTGCCGCGGGAAACGCGGCTGCGCTCGGAGACCGGCTCCGGCAGCGTCAGCGTGGATGGTGTGAAGGGACCGGTTAAAGCGACGAGCGGTTCCGGCAGTTTGCACCTCACCAATCTCGGCGACGAGTTACATGCAAAAACCGGATCGGGCGATGTGCGGGTGGAATCGGTGAAGGGTGACGTCCACCTGGAGACCGGGAGCGGTTCCATCGAGGCCACGGGAGTTGCCGGCAATTTCACGGCGACCACGGGCAGCGGCAGGGTGAAACTGGAAGAAGTGGCAGCGGGTCGGGTGGAGGTGGAGACCGGCTCCGGAGGTATCGAAGTGCGCGGCGTGCACGGATCGTTGCGCGCCCACACCGGCAGCGGCGGCATCACGGCCGAAGGCGAGGCCACGGGCGAGTGGACCCTGCACGCCGGTTCGGGACCCATTGATGTCCGGGTGCCGTCGGGCAGCGGCTTCGACCTTTACGCCCAAACCAGCTCCGGCCACGTCACCGTCGATCAGCCCCTGACGGTTCAGGGCACTATTCGCCGCGGCGAACTGCGCGGCAAGGTGGGCGGGGGCGGTGTCGCCATGGACCTCCGTACCGGGTCGGGAAATATTCACGTCGAGTAAGGTTCTTGACTGTGGGTGAGCTGCGGAGCGGCGGCAGAAAGTAGCCCTGGGTACAAGAAGGTGTGAAGAAACTCGAAGCCGCAGATCAGCACGGATTCGCGCGGATCAAACAACAAGACTTATCCGTGCCAATCCGTGTTGATCCGCGGCCGGAACCGATTTTTCCACAGCGCCAAATCCTCTCCCTCCAAATGGAGCGCGAGCGCAGATTCTGTGCCAATTCATCGAGTGTCTTTCCCTGTGTGACGACGGGGAGGTCTAGGCACTCCGCCACGTATTGTTTTTCGCCCTTGAAAATATGCACCTGGATGATTCTCGTCATGGTCGCCAGCCACTCTACTTGTTGGGACGCCGGGCGTCAAGCGTCTCGCTTGGTTTGGTATGGTATGGCCCTTGTGGTCCAGGCTGTCGGTTATAGGAAACACGAGCTTTACACCACTCCTTGCATGTGCCATAATCATAAATGTCTAACGTTTGGGCTCAGTGGCCGCAGGGACGCTTGCGTCGCATGCAAATAGAAGGGTTTATGGAAAGAATCGGCAGGAAAATCGGGGCTGGTATCAGCCTTTTTTTGTTTGGGGCAAGCCTCATCTTCGCCCAGAACTCATCCGCGAACAATCCGGCGGCGGCGGTCTCCACCGCCGGCCAGGACCAGGCTGCGCCGGCGGCTTCGACGCCTGACCATGCCATGGCGTACTACCACTACATGCTGGCGCGGCGGTACCGGGAGCTGGCGGGGCTCCAGAATCGCAGCGAGGACCTGGATCGGGCCATTTCCGAGTACAAGCAGGCGATGGCCGCCGACCCGGATTCGCTCTTCCTGCGCGTGGAGTTGGCGGAGCTGTACTGGCGCAGCGGCCGCACCGGCGACGCGATCAGCGAAGCTCAGGCCGTCCTCAAGGAAAACCCGGACGAAGTGGACGCGCACCGGCTGCTGGCCCAGATCTACTTCCGCTATCTCGGCGACAACCAGCCAGAGAAGACGATGAAGGAGAACCTGGCCAAGGCTATCGATCAGTTTGAAGCCGTCACGCGCCTCGATCCCTCGGACACCAATTCGTGGTTGCTTCTCGGTAAGCTTTACAAAGCGAACAACCAGGGTGCCAAGGCCGAAGAAGTCCTGAAGAAAGCCCTCAACGCCGACCCGGATTCACACGGGGCCATGGCCCAGCTCGCTCAGCTCTACGTTGATCAGGGAGACTACGCTCAGGCCATCGATCTTCTCACTAAGATTCCTGATGAAGAGCGGGATTCCACCGTATTCGGCCTCCTGGGATACGCCTATAGCCAGACTCACGACAACGATCATGCCATTGAAGCTTACAAATCGGCGCTGGAGCAAGACTCGGAAAATGAGGAGATCCGCCAAGCCTATGCCGAAGCCCTGATAGGCGCGGGAAAACTGGAGGAGGCTCGCTCGGAACTGACCCATATCCTGAAAGCGGACCCCGAGAGCGCCACCAGCGCCACGGCCTATCTCCGTCTGGGACGCCTGGACCGCGAGGAAGGCCACTTCGAGGAAGCCCGCAAGAATCTGGAGCACGCCAAGTCCTTGCAATCGGACAACCTCGAAATAACCTACGAAGAGGCAGTGCTGGAAGATGCGGCGGGAAACGACGACACCGCTATTCAGCTCGTGCAAGGGGCCCTCAAGCAAGTCGAGAAGCCGGACGGGCAATACACTGCCTCCGAGGCCGGCAATCGCGCTGTGTTTCTGGAGCGGCTGGGGGCGATCTACCGGACCCAGGAAAAATACGATCAGGCCATCGCGACCTTCAAACAGATTGCCACCCTTGGCAAGAGTGAGGAGCCCCGCGCCGAAGGGCTGATCGTGGAAACGCTGCGCCTCGATCATCAGCCGAAAAAAGCGATTGAGGAGGCCGAGGCGGCCCTTGCCAAGTATCCCGACGACCGCCCGCTCCATCTGATCGAGGCGTCCATGCTTGGCGAGCAGGGGCAGGTTGACCAAGCCGCCCAGAAGCTCCAGGCCTTGATCACGGGCAAGCCGGACGATGACGATCTTGAGGTTTACCGGGCTCTGGCGCAGGTCTATTCCCAGGCCAAACGCTTCCCCGAAGCGGAAGCCGCCGCGCAGAAGGCGCTCACCCTGAGCTCGAAGCCCGACGACCAGAAGTTCGCCTATTTCCTGCTGGGCTCCATTTATGAGCACGAGAAGAAGTACGATCTCGCCGAGCAGCAGTTCAAAAAGGTGCTGGACGCCGATCCTCTCAACGCCGCCGCCTCCAATTACCTCGGCTACATGCTGGCGGACCGCGGCGTGCGCCTGGAAGAGTCGGTGAAGTACATCCAGAAGGCGGTCCAGCTCGAACCCAATAACGGCGCTTACCTGGACAGCCTGGGTTGGGCTTACCTCAAAATGAACCGTACCGACTTGGCGGCGCCGCCGCTGGAAAAGGCGGCTCACCTGATCCAGGACGACCCCACCATCCTGGAACACCTGGGTCATCTGTACTTGCAGATGGGTAAACGCCAGCAGGCCGAGCAGGCATGGGAGCGCGCCCTGAAGGAGTGGCCCACTGCCGTGGGCAGCGACTTCGACGCCGACCAGGCAGCCAAGCTCAAGCAGCAACTTGAGGAGTTGAAGAGCAAGAATTAGCGGGTAGACGGTAGGCGGTAGGCGGTAGACGGTAGGCGATAGATAGGGGCCGGACGGTAGGACTGAACCTTCGCCGTTCGACTTCCTCTGTTAGCTGACGGCTGAAAGCTGAGAGCTTCTTGAAAAACGAAGCCACCGATTTGATTGATAACAAAGGATCGGCCCCTGCAAAAATCAGGAACGAAGCCACCGTTGAGGAAGGTAGGCCGGTCGGGAAGAATGTGAAGGGATGATTGTAGCGCCGGACTTTAGCCCGTCATCTGGCTCTGGGAGGTACGCAAGGGGCGGATATGTCCCATCCCAACGCGCCACCAACAGATCAGAGGGGGGTCAAAATGAAGGAGGGTCCCACTATATTGATGAAAACAAAGGATCACAAGAGTTAGTTTTGGGAAGGTCCCACTATATTGATGAAAATAAAAGTACTTATGATCCGATAACCCACTATCTTTATGAAAAAAAGGCTGTTACAGGCCACCGACGTCGGCGAGCCGAGGTTAAGCCCTAAAAACCCCTCTTGAGCCATCAACTCCACCTCCACCTATCCGCTTTCGCCAAAATCAATCTTGGACTCAAGATTCTCGCCCGACGGCCTGACGGTTATCATGAAATCCGGACGGTCTACCAGACCGTGGGCTTGAGCGACAAGGTGGAGATCTCGATCTCCCAGATCACTTCAGCCAAGCGAGGCGTCGAAGTTGTGGCCGACGACCCGGCGATCCCTTCCGGCCCTTCCAACCTGGCATACCGAGCCGCCGAGGTGTGGAAGCAAGCTAGGGGATTTCGGGGCGGAATTGAAGTGCGGCTTACCAAACGGATCCCCGCCGGCAGCGGTCTGGGAGGGGCCAGCTCGGACGCGGCGGCCACAATCCTCGGGCTCGAACGGCTAACGGGCGATCGCCTCAACCTTGCTCGCCGTGTCGAACTGACGGCGGGCCTGGGGTCGGACGTCTCGTTCTTTCTCTGGGGCGGCCGTGCATTGGGCTGTGGGCGCGGCGAGGAGATTTACCCACTGGGCGACCTGCCTCCACGCCACTGCCTTATTGTCTTTCCGGGCTTTTCCGTCTCAACCGCCGAGGCCTACCAGGAGGCGAGCCGTCGGCTGGCGGCGTCGAGAGCGGGTTTCGGGTTTGGGGGTTCGGGGTTCGCAGAAGAAAACAGCGAACTGAGGTCGGCTTTCCGCGAATCCCGAACCCCGAATCCCGAACCCCGACCTGCGGCATCCAAGGTCGAAAATTCGGCATTGACAGACCAGGATAAAGGCCGTAAAATTGTTGTTTTCGGTGAGCGGCCACACTTTTCCCTGCAAGACTGGGGACCAGCCGAAAACGACTTTGAGCAAGTCGTTTTCGCTAAGTGGCCGGAGCTGGCAAGGTTGAAACGCCGGCTCATCCGGGCTGGAGCCGAAACTGCCTCCCTGACGGGTAGCGGTTCTGCCGTCTACGCTGTCTTTGCTTCCGCCCGGAAACTCGCGCTCGCTTCGAAGCAGATACCGGCACACTGGCAGGCTTTCCGGACGCGAACACTTTCGCGTGCGGAATACCTTAAGGCAGTGACAAGTGACGAGTGACGAGCGAAGAAAACGGGGCTTTTGCTGGTCACTCGTCATTGGTGCCTGCCACTTGTCACTCGTGTCACTTGTCACTGATTTGCTGGGAGGTCGTCCAGCGGTAGGACACATGCCTTTGGAGCATGGAACCCTGGTTCGAGTCCAGGCCTCCCAGCCAACCTTTGCAGATTACGAAGTTATACTCAGCGTCTTAAGTTGATGGCAAGAACCTTCAAGCCCGAGGAACGATGCCCGGCAACAACCGACACCCTCTGAAAATCTTCACCGGGAACGCGCACCCAGCGCTGGCGCACGAGATTGCTCAGTGTCTTCGCGTCAAAGTGGGCAAGGCGAGCGTGGATCGCTTCCCGGATGGAGAGGTCCGGCTGCAGATCCTGGAAAACGTGCGCGGGACGGATGTGTTTATGATCCAGCCCACCTGCCGGCCGGTGAATGAGAACCTGATGGAACTGCTGATCATGCTGGACGCGTTGCGCCGTGCTTCTGCCGACCGCATCACCGCCGTGATTCCCTACTACGGGTACGCGCGGCAGGATCGCAAAGATCGGCCTCGCGTTCCTATTTCCTCCAAGCTAGTGGCGGACATTTTGACCTCGGCGGGCACTGATCGGGTGCTGGCGCTCGACCTGCACGCGGGACAGATTCAGGGCTATTTCAACATTCCGGTGGACCACCTGTTCGCCACTCCGGTCACCGTGGGGTATTTCAAGCGCTTGAAGCTGAAGAACCTGGTGGTGGTCTCGCCCGATCCGGGCGGCGTGGAGCGGGCGCGGGCTTTTGCCAAGCGGATGGGCGTGCCGCTGGCCATCCTTGACAAGCGCCGCGAGGACGCCCAGAAGGTGGAAGTGATGAACGTGATCGGCCAGGTCGCCAACAAGACGTGCCTGATCGTCGATGACATGGTTGATACTGCGGGCACGCTGACGCTGGGTGCTTGGGCTCTCAAAGATCAAGGGGCCAGCAAAGTCTATGCCTGCTGCACTCACGGAGTGTTCGCCGGGGACGCGGTGCAAAAGGTCGTCGAGGCTCCGCTGGAGCAGGTGGTTACCACCAACTCGATTCCGCTCACGTCCGAGGCCGCGCGGTGCCCGAAGATCAAGGTTCTGAGCGTGGCGAGGCTTCTGGCCGAGGCCATCGCCTCCATTCACAACGAGACTTCGGTGAGTAAGCTGTTTATTTGAAGTTCGAAGTTCGAAATTCGAAATTGGAAACTCGAAACTA
>Ga0209039_10001793_pt1 | contig 19406 bp, 15 predicted proteins | sample BogFormECP12_OM1_FD_188238 | JGI IMG/M metagenome (GOLD analysis project Ga0209039, IMG submission 188238) | Bog forest soil microbial communities from Calvert Island, British Columbia, Canada - ECP12_OM1 (SPAdes) (version 2) | ecosystem: Environmental > Aquatic > Freshwater > Wetlands > Bog ...
GGCCAGCATGCCGGGCGCCTCCGGCACCCACGAGTGGACGATCAAAGCCACCGGCAAGGGCGAGCAGCAGTTCACGGCCATCTACAAGCGCCCCTGGGAAACGGGTAGCGATAGCACTTTCGTGATCACGATAAATGTAATATAAAATTTAAAAACCCCTTTTTAATTTTTTAACTGGTTTTCAGCATTATGTGAAAAGTGCCTCCTGGCCGGCTTACTTGTTTTATTAGGGGTTGCTCAGACCTGAAAATATATATTGTTGAAAAAATCTGTCTAACAAATGATAGCATGAGGCCAAACTCCGCAGCAGATAACACATCGTCCGGTGGAGAGACCCGGGAAGAGCTTGCCGTTATAATAGAAAAATCCCGGGCTACCGTCGACCGGCTAAAAAGAATCATCGCCAGTCAGCAACAATTACTGGAAATCGAAAAAGATTTACCTGCCGGACATGGTGACTTGGAGACCGGCCGAGAATCCAGCCATATGGTAATAAACCGGTTGAAGGAGCACCGGCGAGAGTTAGACGCCCTGAATGCGGAGCTTGAGAAATATATCAATGAGCTCGGGCGTCGGGCAAGCAACCGGGACATTACCGACCTCAAGCAAGCAGAGGAAGCGTTGAAGCTTACTCAGGCTTCGGTCGATCTGGCGGCGAATGAGATCGTCTGGATCACGCCCGAGGGGAAGATCGTTTACGCGAACGAAGCTACCTGCCGGGCGTTGCAACGATGCCGGGACGAGCTTCTTAGAATGTACGTGTGGGATATCCATCCCAAATATACCAGGGAGATGTGGCAGGAACGCTGGCAGGAGATCAAAAAGCGGGGCTCCTTAACTTTTGAAGCCGTTCACTACGCAAAGGACGGCCGGGAGTTCCCGGTGGAAGTGTCGATGAACTACGTCAAATCCGACGGCAAGGAGTTCAACTTCGCATATATCCATGACATCACCGACCGCATGCAGGCCGAGGAGGCGCTGCGGGTCAGCGAGGAAAGGTACCGCGAGCTGGTGGAGAACGCCAACAGCATCATCCTGCGATTCGACATGCGGGGTAATCTAACCTTCTTCAATGAGTATGCGGAAAAGCTGTTCGGCTATTCTAAGGAAGAGTTATTGGGCCGGAACGTAATGGGCACTATAGTGCCCTCGTCAGAATCTACCGGCCGGGACCTGGACGACATCATCGAGGATATCAAGCGTTATCCTGAACGTTATCTGTCGAACGTCAACGAGAACGTGTGTAAGAACGGGGACCGGGTGTGGATCGCCTGGACGAACAAGGCCATCCGCGATGAACAGGGGAACGTGGTGGAAATACTGTCCGTGGGCAACGACATCACCGAACGGAAGCGAATGGAGGAGGCGCTGTGGGAAAGCGAAGCGAGGTTTTCCGCGTTCATGGACAACAGCCCGGGCATTGCGTGGATGAAGGACGAGGAAGGCATATACGTATATCTCAACAAGGGCTGCGGAGAACTCTTCGGGATGGGGCTTGACCATGGGCTCTGGAAGACCGACCATGAGCTGTTCCCGCCGGAAGTCGCCGACCGGTATCGCGAAGTTGACCGGGGGGTGCTGGCCAGCGGCCGGATGATCGCCATGGAAGACGAGACAATGGGCCCGGATGGCCGCCGCGTCCAGTGGCTGTGCGTTAAGTTCCCATTCAAAAGTGCATCGGGCAAGGGATACGTAGGCGGTATCGCCATTGATATTACCGAAAGCAAGCGGGCTGAGGAGGCGCTAAGAAAAAGCGAGGCCAGTCTCGTCCGGTCGCAGGCGATCGCCCATCTGGCCAATTGGGAAATGGATGTCGGTACCGGCCGGGTGCGGGTCTCGGAGGAGTTTTACCGCATATTTAACCTGGAGCCGGGCGTACCGCAGGAATCTTATGGTGAGAAGATCCATCCGGGGGATCGGGCGAGGATTCTCGAATCCGTCAACGCTACGATCTACGAGGGAAAGCCCTACAGTATCGACTATCGTATCGTACCACGCCCGGGCGAAGTTCGACATATCCACGCCGAGGGAGAAACGATACGCGACAGGGCCGGGCGCCCGCTTTCATTTTTCGGCACCGTCCAGGACATCACCGAGCGCATGCATGCCGAGGAAGCGCTACGGGAGAGCGAGGAGCGACTGCGGCGCACAAGCCGCGCCGGCCAAATCGGCCTCTACGAGTGGAACGAGGACCTTGGTACGGCCTATTGTAGCCCCGAGGCCTATGAGCTATTAGGGCTCGAACCTGGCTCCACGGTAACCTATGAAAGATTTTTTGAGAGGTTGCACCCCGACGACCGGGAGATGTTCAGGCGCAGCAGCGATGAGGCACGCGAGAAGGCCCATAATGGGTCCAGCGGTACTGCTCAGGGCGAGTTTCGCGTCATGCACGAAGACGGGGCCGTACTCTGGCTCGAGGCCACGGCGACTTATGCTCTGGAAGGCGGCGACGTGATGGTGCGGGGCGCCGTGCGGGACATCACCGAGCGCAAGCGGGTCGAGGAGGAGCTGGCCAATGCGAAGGCGCAGGCTGAACTCTATTTAGACCTCATGGGCCACGACATCAACAACTTTAACCAGGCAGCCCGCGGGTACCTGGAGCTGATGGATGGCATGGTGGAGGATGAGAAGTTAAAAGAGCTCGTCTCCAAGCCGATGGAAGCTATCGACGGCAGCTCTCGCCTGATCCAGAATGTGCAGATGCTGCGGCGGGCCCGGTCCGGCGGGAACCCGGCGGAGGTCCTGGACCTCGGCGCGCTGGTCGAGGAGGTGGCAGGGCAGTTCAAGTCCCTGCCGGATGAGTCGGTGAATATCACCTGCGATGCGGTGAAAGGCATAGTGGTGCGGGCGAACGAATTGCTCCGTGATGTGTTCGTTAACCTGGTCGGCAACGCCATAAAGCACTCAGCCGGGCCGGCGTGTGTTAACATCTGCGTGATGCCGGAGGAAAAGGATGGCCAGGGGCATTGCAGGGTCACCATCGACGATAACGGGCCGGGAGTGCCCGACGACATGAAGGAAAAGATATTCAACCGGCTGAGCCGCGGGAACACGAAGGCGAAAGGCAGCGGCCTGGGACTTTATCTGGTCAAATCGCTCGTGGAAAGCTACGGCGGCCGCGTATGGGCCGAGGACCGGGTCCCCGGAGATCATACGCAGGGGGCCAGGTTCGTGGTCATATTGCCTTCAGTTAATGAGTGATTTAATATTAACATACTTTTAACGAATCATGTGACCAGGGTTTATCGTAAGGCCATAATTAATATCCATTTTATTATTTACGATATTTTTTATAATACATAAATTAAATAAATAAGTTGAATCGTCCTTATTTGACGCGAATAAGCGATAATAAAGTAGTTTAAATCATTTTCGGGGCAGCATGTCAAGAGGTAGCATGCAAGGAAAGCAAGTTGCGGTAAAACGCCGCCAGGCCAAAAATATACCGAAGCGCAAGGTTGACAAGCGCGAGCGGAACTTTGCGACTCAGACCTGGCAGACAGCCATTATCTCTTCGAGCGGCGACGCGATCATCGGCATGACGCTGGACGGCGTGATCACCAGCTGGAACCGGGCCGCCGAGCTAATCTACGGTTATACGGCCACCGAGGCTATTGGGCGCCCTCTCGAGTTTTTGGCGCCAGACGATCGCAAGGGCGATATCCGTGATAACAGAGAAAAAATCCTGCGTGATAAGCGCGTGGTGCACGGCGAGACGGTGGCGGTGACGAAAGATGGCCGCAACATCGACCTTTCTTTCACAAGTTCGCCCATCTTCGACGAGTCCGAGCAGGTCATCGGAACCTCGACCATCACCCGGAACATCACCAAACAGAAGCAGGCTGAGCGGGCGCTGCGGAAGAGCCAGTTCATCCTGGCCAAGTCGCAGGAGATGGCTCACCTGGGCAACTGGGCATGGAATGTGCAGACCGACGAGGTCAACCTGTCCGACGAAACCTTTCGCATTCTTGGCCATAGCCCCAGGGAGGTCAGGCCCAGCATCCAGTTGATCCGGTCACACGTACCTCCCGGGGACCGGCAGATCGTGGATGACTTCTTCAGCGCAGTTTGCAGGGAAGGTCGGCGAGGGGGCATCGACGGCCCTATCATCAGACCGGACGGCTCGCTGCGCTACGTGAACATTCTGGCAGACCGGATCATCCGGGACAAGGCTGGACAGGTGAAGTGGGTGTACGGCATCATCCAGGATATCACCGACCGTAAGCAGACCGAGAAAGCCCTCGAGGAGTCCAGGGCCCTGGCGGAGGTGTATCTCGACCTGATGGGCCACGACATCACTAATATGAACCAGGCTTTGAGGGGGAACCTGGAGCTAATGGCGATTATGCAGGAGTCGGGGAATATCGACAAAACGCTGATCGGCAATTCGATCGATATCGTCGAGCGCGGCTACCGGTTAATCAGTGGCGTGAAAAAGCTCACCCGGCAGCAGGATGGCAATGTTCCGCAGAAAGATGTGGACGTGTGCAAGATTTTGTCGAAGGTGAAATCCCGGTATTCGCAGGTAACGAACAGGCCCGTTACCATCAATTATATTCCCGGTGAGAATTGCATTGTAAGGGCGGGCGACCTGCTGGAGGACGTGTTCGATAACCTGGTGGCCAACGCTATCCGGCATTCCACAGGGCCGGTGACCATCGATATTACCGTTGGTCCAGCGATCCTGGAAGGGCACAGGTATTGCCGGATTACCGTCGCCGATGACGGGCCTGGAATTCCCCCTAAACTGAAGAAGAAGATATTGATGACCATCAAGGAGATCGGAGTTGGAGAAAAGACCGTTCGCAGAGGCCTGGGCCTCTGCATGGTCAGAATGCTCGTCGATAGCTACGGCGGCCGGGTATGGGTCGAGGACCGAGTAAAGGGAGACCATACGAAGGGCGCCCGGTTCGTGGTCTTGCTGCCCGCTGTACAAAAGTAGCTTTCCTGCAAAACCGTGCTTATATAGCAAAGTATCATTGTATAGTAAACGAATTTTTTATCAGCTCTTTGAAAGTAATCCACCAACCTCAAATGCGGCGAGCCATCGACGCTCATTTATATAACGAGGTTTAGATATAAGGTCTTAAAAAAAAATTGATGATCTCAGTCTTTATTTTTTATTAAATAGGCGACTATACCTATTATCAATATAGCCATTAATGCTGGAATTGCGGGTGTTACTGTTGATTTTGGCGTTGGTATTTGCGTAATTGAACCTATTGCACTTGACGTTGGAGTCATAGTAGTTATTGTTGATGTAGCTGATGTCGTCGGGGTAGGTGTAGGTGTAGTAGTTGGGATAGGTGTAGGTGTAGGTGTAGGTGTAGTAGTTGGGATAGGTGTAGGTGTTGGCGTCGGCGTTACATCTATTACTACCATCACCATCGTAGAATTATTGGCACTAACACTGAACGTGGCAGAAAATCCTTCCCCTGGTGGGGTTTTATTAGCATAAATTCTATATGAACCAGTTGTACTAACTCCGGTGAAATTAAAGCCACCGGTTGAATTTGATATTGTATCGGCATATTCCTGGCTTACATTATTGTTATTGACAATGGCAATGTATGCGTCACTGAGTCCTATCGAGCCATTAGCCGTTGTAGTGACTCTACCTATGACCGTGCCAGTCGAAGCGCTCGGCGGGTATGTGATACTTGTAATAGGTCTCGAAGCGATTGCCGAAGAGCCTGATGCTAGTATAATTAGCGCTACCAATGTTAAAATAATAATTCCGGCGACTTTTTTCAAACTATCAACCTCAACCATTTTATTCAATGACTCTATCAGCGGATTAATGCCATTGATATTTATTTGGTAACTGTTGAACTGGTCATATATTAAACTTCTGTCAATATCTAACAACAGAAATCCAATATATATTAATAGTAACTTTAATATCATCCATCAATTTTACAAATCGTTATAGAGCCATTATATAGGGTGTTATTAATTTAAAATCAAGCATAATGTCCAATTTAATTTGAGCCTTAGAAGCAAGTATTAAGGATTATTCCTAAAAAATATGAAGAAAAGGAAAAAAAGTAAGCGCAGCATATATTCCCTTCTAGAAAACGGGCGAACCCGAAATTGAAATATTATTCGTCCAGCTCGGTGAAAGTATTCCAACAAGCCCAAAATGCGACAAGCCGTCGACGCTAATTTATATAAACAGTAATGGATAAATGGCAATAAAAACAGGGCGTAACTATCCCCAAAACATTAGTGGGTCTTAGAAAATTTGAACAGTATATCAAGGGCTTACATAGACATACAGCACTAAATGACCAGGTGAATCTAGAAATCGCCGCGGGCTCGCAAAAGTAGTATCATATATGGGTTTACGGCACCGCATAAGGTTCCCCCGGTATAAGGGGTACCTTATGCCTCACTCGAAATAGTTTTTACCTGGATCATACGCTTCTTTCATTGCGCTCTTGTGTTCGGTGACCATGGGTTTCATGCCCCGTGCCAGAGTCAAAGAGTTTCGTTGATCGACGTCTTACAGATTGTTATAAAAAATATATTATATTAATTTTTTCATGCAACTTTGGAGTTTTATCAAAAAAGGACCCTTCCACGGTGGAAGGGCTATGGAAGTGGTGATGTATAGCCCCGTTCGGATTCGAACCGAAGTCCAGGGATCCAGAGTCCCCGATGATTGACCACTACACTACGGGGCTATTTTGCATCCTTAATGTAGTATATAACAATATAATGTTTTCGCTGATGCCCCATAATGAAAGGGCTAATGATATTGCTTATTGTCAAAAATTATTAATATGAAAATAACCGCTTAATGGCTGAGGTATTCCACAATGGATGATATGGTTTACTGTAAATCATGCGGATGCTACGGCGCTATAAAAAAACACTGAAGAAATAAAATAAGGTTCATGCACAGCCTTGAAGAGCCAAAAATTAGGTAAATCCTTTTTTTTTATTTTAAGGGAAGCGATCCATAAGAACCTCGCAAAAGGTCGGACATTCTAAGCGCACGGACATAAAGCATTTATTGTATAAGGGCTTATCAGTATATAATATAAATTTCGTATAAAAAATATGATAAAAAGGAAACAGGTATCGTGCTATCCGGAAACCCGGATAGAAAGTTAATTATATATTTTACAAAGAATATAATTATTATGCAGGAGTTCTCACGCGAAAAGCCTGGGTGGCTAAAGATAAGGCCTCCAAAGACCGATAAGTACGGCTTCGTAAAAAATACGCTATCGGAGCTAGGGCTGAATACAGTCTGCACGAGCTCGAAATGTCCCAACGCCTTCGAATGCTGGGATAATGGGGCGCTCACATTCATGATCTTAGGCAACGTTTGCACGCGCGCATGCCGGTTCTGTGGAGTTGATCATGGCCACCGGGGCCAGGACGTGGATATCTCCGAGCCGGATAGGGTGGCGGAAGCCGCCTCGAGGCTGGGCTTATCCTACGTCGTTATCACCTCCGTCGACCGGGATGACCTGGACGACTATGGCGCGGGACAGTACGTCTCCTGCATCGGCGAAATAAAAAAGCGCCTGCCCCATGCCAAAGTCGAGGCCATCATACCCGATTTCGCCGGTAATGAAAACGTTTTAAAGAAGGTCATCGAAGCCGGACCCGACGTCATCACTCACAATATAGAGACGGTGGAAAGTCTGACCCCGATGGTCAGGGATAGAAGGGCCGGCTATTACCAGTCCATAGCAGTTCTAAGGAACGTCAAGCGCTTCGAGCCGTCCATTATGACCAAATCCTCCATCATGCTCGGCCTGGGCGAGGAAGAGGCCGAAGTCAAGGAGTCCATCAGGCGTCTACACGAAACCCGGGTCGACATTCTTACCATGGGCCAGTACCTGAAGCCCGATGAAAAGTCGCTGCCGGTCCAAAGATACGTGCCGCCGGAAGAGTTCGAGCGACTAAAGGAATTCGCCGCTTCGCTAGGATTCAAGGCGATAGTTTCCGGCCCGTTCGCCCGAAGCTCCTACCACGCATCCGATCATTTTTCTCATGCAGGAAGGCCCCTATGATCGACGATAAGTACCTATTCAGGCTGGAAAAAGGCGAAACGTTCCATATCTTAGATCAGGACGGCACCGCCAATAGTCTTGACCCTGATCTGCCGCAGGATATGCTTTTAAAAATGTACAGGATGATGGTCCAGGTCCGGTCCTTCGACGAGAAGGCCCTCAAGCTCCAGCGGGCCGGGCGAATGGGCACATACCCGCCCCTGAGCGGGCAGGAAGCGGTGCAGATCGGCAGCGCCTTTGCGCTGGAAAAGGGCGACTGGATGGTGCCATCGTACAGGGAAGCGGGGGCCATGATGGTGAAAGGCGTCCCCATGAAGCTCCAGTACATGATGTGGATGGGCAACGACCGGGGCAACCGGATACCGGATGAGGTTAACTGCTTACCCATTTCTATACCCGTCGGCAGCCAGATGCTGCACGCGGCCGGCATCGCCTGGGCGGCACGCATTAAAAAGCAGAACTTAGCGGTCATTTGTTATTTCGGCGATGGGGCGACGTCGAGGGGCGATTTTCATGAAGGGTTGAACTTTGCAAGCGTTTTTATCGTCCCGGCGGTCTACGTCTGCTCCAATAACGGCTTCGCCATCTCCACACCCGTCACCCAACAGACTCATGCGGAAACGCTGGCACAGAAGGCTATTGCATATGGCATGCGGGGCTACCGTATGGACGGCATGGACGTGCTCGCTTCCTATGTAATGGCGAAGGATGCCCTGGAGCGGGCTAAAAAGGGAGACGGGCCCACGCTCATCGAGGCGCTGTGCTATCGTTTCGGCCCCCACACGACGTCGGATAACCCGGACCTTTACCGGCAAAAGGAAGAGGTCCAGAAAATAATAAAGGAGACGGACCCTGTTGCCCGGTTCAGGAATTATCTCGTGAAAAAGGATCTCTGGGATGACCCCAAGGAAAAAGCGCTTCGGGAAGAGATCGATGGCCTGGTCGACGCTGCCGCAAAGGAGGCGGAGCAGGCGCCCCCGCCTAAGTTCGAGGACCTGGTACATAACGTGTTCGCATCGACGCCGGAATATCTCGAGGATGAGCTCAACTATTTTAAAAAGGTCTCGGGAGGCAGTCCGCCTTGATGATGAACAATGTACAGGCTGTCAATGACGCGCTCATGTATGAAATGGGGAAAGACCCGTCAGTAATGGTCATCGGGGAGGACGTGGGCACGGAAGGAGGCGTCTTCCGGGCTACGACCGGGCTGCAGCAGAAATTCGGTAAAGAGCGGGTGGTAGATACGCCCCTCTCCGAGAACGGCATTGTCGGCTGTGCCGTGGGGCTCGCTTTGAACGGCATGAAACCCGTCGCCGAGATACAATTCTCCGGGTTCGTGCCGGCCGCCTATGACCAGCTCATGTCGCATGCCTCGAGGATGAGGCAGCGCACCATGGGCCGTTTCCACGTGCCCCTGGTCCTGAGAATGCCTTTTGGCGGCGGCGTCAGGGCGCTGGAGCACCACAGTGAAAGCGACGAGACCATTTATACTCAAATACCCGGCCTGAAGGTCATCGCGCCGTCGTCACCGACGGACTTGAAAGGCCTTTTAATTTCATCCATCCGGGACCCGGACCCGGTGATCTTCCTGGAGCACATAAAGCTTTATCGTGCTTTCCGGGAGGACGTGCCCGAAGGCGAGTTCACGGTGCCCATAGGCAAGGCAAAGATAGCCCTGCCCGGGAAGGACCTGACGATCATCGCGTGGGGCGCCATGGTACACGTCTCCCTGGAGGCCGCGAAACAATTAAATGACCTGGGCATCCGGGCCGAAGTCATCGATCTCCGGACGCTCAAGCCACTGGATAAGGAGACCATGCTGGGCTCGGTGAAAAAGACAGGCCGCGCGGTGATCGTAGAGGAGGCACACAGAATATCGGGCTTCGGCTCGGACCTGAGCGCTATCATCGCGGAAAGGGCCATGCTCAGCCTTAAGGCACCCATCATCCGGGTTTCCGGCTATGATATCCGGTTCCCCCTCTATAAGCTGGAGGATGAATATTTACCGTCCCCGCAGCGTGTCATCGTCGCGGCGAAGGAAGTCATGAATTTCTAAATGGTGATACATTGGCGTTTGAGTTCAAGTTGCCGGACCTGGGCGAAGGCATAACGTCCGGGGAGATCAAAAAATGGGATATAAAAAAGGGCGAGCACGTCGAGGAAGACCAGACCATCGCCGAGGTGGAGACCGATAAGGCCGTGGTCGAGTTGCCGGCGCCCGTGACGGGTACCATCGAGGACTTGAGGTTTCCCGAGGGGGCGAAAATACAGGTAGGCGACGTCATCGTCACTATCCGGGAAGAGGGCGCCCCCCAAAAAACAGCGCCGGTCCCGGAGGCCCGGAAGCCCGAAGTAACGCCGCCCGTAAAGGTGCCGGTCCTTGCCACCCCGTCTACCCGTATGCTCGCGAAACAATTGAATATTGACATTGAAAAATTACAGGGAACGGGCTCGGGCGGACGGATAACGGACGAGGACGTTAAAAAAGCTGCGGCGAAGCCTGCTGCTGCTCCTGCGAAGGCTGAAGTGCCCCGGCCGGCGCCGGAAGACTTAGAACAACGTATTCCGCTCCGGGGCATCCGGAAAACCATATCCGAAAATATGATGCGCTCCGTATCCAGGACGGCGCAGGTAACGCTCGTCGATGACGCCGATCTGACCAGGCTAGTGGAGTTAAGGGAGAGCATCAACCAGAAGCTGGCGGGGAAGGCGAAAGTCAGCTACCTGGCGTTCTTTGTAAAGGCAGTCGTTACCGCTCTGAAGGCCCACCCGATGGTGAACGTGAGCGTCGACGATGAGAAAGGCGAGATCATCGTAAAGAAATATTATAACATCGGCATTGCAGTGGATACCGACAGGGGCCTCATCGTGCCGGTGCTGAAGAACGCCGACAGGAAAAGCATCATCGACATTTCTAAGGAGCTCGTAGAGCTCATCGAGACGACCAGGAGCGGCAAGATCGGGCTGGATCAGCTACGGGGCAGCACCTTCACCATCGCCAATATCGGAAGCATCGGAGGGCTATTTTCCACGCCGGTCGTGAACTATCCGGATTCCGCCATCCTGGAGATGCAACAAATAAGGGAAACGCCCCGGGCCGTTAACGGCATCGTTGTCGCACGGAAAGTCATGTACCTTCCCCTGACCATCGACCACAGGATCATCGACGGTGCAGAGGGCCAGCGGTTCCTGAACGACGTGAAAATGTATCTTGAAGAGCCCGAGCTATTGCTGGCAGGCATGGCGTAGGTGGTATGGCTTGGTCGTCGGCGATATAGAAGTGGGGACGGATCTGCTGGTCGTTGGGGCGGGGCCGGCGGGGTATACGCTGGCCATTCGCTGTGCCCGGATGGGCATAGACGTTACCCTCGTTAACAGGAACGAGCTGGGCGGCGTCTGCCTGCACAAGGGCTGCGTGCCCGTGAAAACACTATTACATGTTTTCCGGCTCGCCGAAGACTGCAAAAACGCTTCCGGGATGGGCATCAACTCGGACGGCGTCTCGGTCGACTTTAAAAAAGCATATGCCTGGAAGGACACGGTCGTAAAAAGGCTGGAAACGGGCATACGCGAGCTCTGCCGTGGCAGCGGCGTCCAGGTCATGGAAGGCACATGCTCGTTCACCTCATCCTCATCGGCGACCGTGAACGGGCCTTCGGGCACCCAGCACGTCGTATTCAAGCGAGCGGTGATCGCGACCGGCGCCAGGCACAAACCGCTTCCGGGATTACCCTTTGACGGTAAGCAGATCATTGACCCCAATGAAGTGCTGTCATTCGACGAAAAGCCGGAGGACATCATCTTGCTGGGAGGCGGCTATGCAGGGGTCACGATGGCCGCGCTCATGGTCGCCCAGGGTAAGCGGCTAACGTTCATCCATAAAAATAGTCAGATAATGTCTTTCCTGGACGATGACCTTTTACAGCCAGTCATGAAAAAGTTCAAAGAAAAAGGCGTTAAAATATATTCAAGCTCATCCTGGAGTGTAAAAAGATCGGGCGATAAAGTCATAGTTGATCTGGGGCAGGATGGTAAGAAAGATTCGGTATCAGCCGATAAGCTTGTCCCGGTCATCGGCATGCTGCCGAATACCGACGGTATCGGCCTGGAAAATACGGGCGTTAGGACAAATAAGGACGGGTATATCATGACCGATGGCAACTATCGTACGGACGACCGGGCGCTCTATGCCATCGGCGATGCCAGGGACAGGCACTGTAATGCCAGTAAGGCGTTCCGGGACGGAATGTCGCTGGCAGATATACTATCGGGAAAGCCGGGATGGCCCGAGTATATCGCATTACCCCAGACCATATCCACCGAGCCGGAGATCGCATCCGCGGGGCTTACGGAAACGGCCGCCAAAAATGCGGGCATCGAGGTCATCACGGGTAAATTCCCTTTCACCGCGAGCGGAAAAGCCGTGTCGATGGGTAAGACGGAAGGCTTCGTTAAGGTCGTCGCGGAAAAAAGCTCGCACCGGATCCTGGGGGTACACGTCATCTGCACCGACGCTTTCGATATCCTGCAGGAGGGCGTATTAGCGATCGAGATGGGCGCAAGGCTCGAAGATATAGCGCTAACGCTGCACCCCCACCCGACGCTGTGCGAGGCGATCAGGGAAGCCTGTGCAGCGGCACTGGGCACTTCCACGAACGTTGTTCCCGGATCATCTTGAAAAATTCCATTCACGGCCCAGGTATTTTTCGCCCAGGCGCATCGACAGCTCCCGCTCATATTCGCTAAGCTCACCGAAACGGTACTCCTTATCTTCCGTAAAGCCGTCCAGCAGCGCCTCATAAAGCTGTGCTATGGACACGCCGTTTTCCTCCCGTACGCATGTCAGCCCGTCCTCAAAGTTGCCGAACGCCTTATCGGATAGCTTTAGCCGCGAGGGCTTAAGCAGGGAGAACATGGTGTTCCGGTCGAGCTTATACAGAATTGTCCCGTGCTGGATGATTATGCCGTTCCGGCGTGTCTGGGCGCTGCCCGATATCTTTTTTCCGCCCACTACCACGTCGTTTACCGGCCTGAACCCGGCACATATGCCAAGTCCGGATAGGGCGTCGATGATATACGAGCAGATCTCGCGGTAAGATTCGGGTATCCCCCGGGAAAAATAGCGCGCCGGGGCGATCACACTATATGTGATCTCGCCTTCGGGATCATGAAAAACGGCTCCACCACCAGTGACGCGCCGGACACAATCCACGCCCAGCTCTTTACATTTTTCCAGGTCTACCTCTTCGGCAATGCACTGGAAGCGGCCGATGGAGACGGAACCGGGATATGACCATTTATAAAAACGAATGGTCGGCTGGGACGCGCCGGAAGCTACGCATTCCCCGACGGCCTCATCGATGGCCATGTTCTCGAAAGCCTGGTAAACGTTAAGGCCAATGACTCTCCACATCTACGATACCTTTGTATAGCCTGGCGATCACATAAATGTCCAGGCCGATAAGCTCTATATCGTTATATTTGACGGCTTTATATAAGGCATATTCGACTTCGTCGAGCGCTTCCGTACCGTTAAGCCCCGATAAGGTACCCTCGATGGCCGTGATGCCTTCTTCCGGATAAATAAAAAAATCCCCCGATAGCATTATTTTCGGGCGCCCATTCCCTTTAACAGATAGCCTGACCAGCTTGCCTCCCGGCACCTTTTCCTCGAGCTCCATTGATCAGCCGCTCTCCGTTGGAAGGCCATTCGTTTTCCACTCCCGCATGCCTCCTTTATAGTCCCGGACGTTCGTAAAGCCCATCCCTGCCAGCGTTTTAGCTGCGCTGGTGCTCGCCGAACAGACATAGCTGTCGCAGTAGACCACGATGGTATCGGACGGCTTAAAAAGCTTTTTTGCATCGTCCAGGCTATCCAGGGGAAGCGACACGGCACCCTTTATGCGTTCCCTCGTGAAGTCCCCCATTTCCCTGACGTCCAAAAGCCGGAAGCGCTCTCCTCCATCGATCATCCTTTTAAGATGCGACATGCCGATGAACTTGATCTGTTCGGTCTCCATCATACCACCATAGGTGAGAATTATTAATGTCTATATAAGCGCGAGGATACAATAAAACACTCGCATTTTTTATTACATCATCTAATTGCCTTGTGGATGAAGGCATGTCATATTAGGCCTTTTTTCGGCAGACATACCGATTGAATATATAAAACATCCTTTTATTAAAAAACCGTTAAAGACATATGAATAAAGGCTATTTATCCGAAGATATGTCAACGAGTTCATAAATATATAATTGTCACATTATATTTTGCTATAAAAGCGTACCTTGGATTATTCTAAGGTGTGGGTAATTGAGGAGGTAAGACTATGAGGAAGTTGAGAGTAGCCCTGGTCATATTGCTAGTCCTGACCTTTATTGCGTTATCCCAGACGGGGTTCGCGAACAGCGTGATCTCCCCGAATGGCATGGGAGACGCTTTAAGCATGGCTAAATCCAGGGCAACGCTGGACCAGATCCAGAAGAAATTAACTTCAGGGAATTCGGAGATCCTGGGCGACTACCAGATGCTGAGCAACACAGCCAGGGTCATGGCCGCAGAGAACATGGGCAACGCCCAGAAGGCCATCAGCGCGAATAAGGAGATCAAGAGCGCGATAAAGTCGCCGGCGGCGCAAGGCATCGGCGTGCCCTTAAGCGGCATCGGGGATGCCATTAAAGCGCTGGGAAGTACCGATATCAGCTTTATGTCGCCCCGGGCAGCCCTGAGTACCATGGATATACCAAAGCTTGCCGTATTTAAATAAAAGCTTTGAAAAGATAGAAATCTTTGAGGCACCGGATCGAGCGGCAGCCTCAAAGTTTTCTAAGCGGTCTTGATCTTCGCGACTTCTTCGAGATTAAGCTCTTTTATAGATATCTCCCGCATCTTGTACTTCTGGATCTTGCCCGAGATGGTCATGGGGAACTCGTCGACGAACTTGACGTATTTGGGGATCTTGTAGTGGGCGATCTTGCCCTTGCAGAATTCCTTTATATGCTCGGGTGTAACTGCCATGTCGCCCTTAAGCTTGACCCAGGCCATGAGCTCTTCGCCATACTTTAGGTCCGGCACGCCGATGACCTGCACATCGCTGATGGCCGGGTGCTCGTAGAGAAATTCCTCGACTTCCCTGGGGTAAATGTTCTCGCCACCACGGATGACCATGTCCTTGAGCCGGCCCGTGATCTTACAGTAATCCTCCTCGTCCAGGGTCCCGAGATCCCCCGTATGCAGCCATCCTTCGGTATCTACGGCCAGATCGGTCGCCTCGGCATTGTTATAGTAGCACCGCATGATCATGTAGCCGCGGGCACAAATTTCCCCGGGCTGCCCGCGGGGGACCATCTTTCCCGTTTTGGGGTCGACGATCTTAAGCTCGGTGTGCGGCATCGGCTGCCCTACAGTGGAGACGCGCCGCTCCAGGGGGTCTTGCGTCGAAGACATCGTGAGGCCTGGCGACGATTCTGTCTGGCCGTAGGTGATCACGATCTCGCTCATGTTCATGAGCGTACTGACCTTTCGCATGTACTCGATGGGGCAGGGAGAGCCGGCCATGATCCCCGTGCGAAGCGTCTTGAGGCTAAATTTATGGAAATCGGGATGCTCCAGCTCGGCGATGAACATCGTGGGCACGCCGTGAACGGCAGTACATCGCTCTTTTTCGATCGCCATCAGGGTCGAGATCGGGTCGAAGTACTCGGACGGCAACACCATGGTGGCACCGTGGGTCATGCAGGCCAGGTTGGAGAGCACCATGCCGAAGCAATGATAGAAGGGCACCGGGATGCACAGCCGATCCTTGTCGGTAAAGCTCATGCATTCTCCGATAAAATAGCCGTTATTCACTAGATTATGGTGCGTGAGGACGACGCCCTTGGGGAAACCGGTAGTGCCGGAGGTATACATGATATTGATGGGATCATCGAAGTCGAGGGAACATTGCAAGCCGCAGAGCACGCCGTCCGGCATCTCATCGCCGGACTTCATCAGCTCGTCCCAGGTGGACATGCCGGGCTGCTTCTCGCCCCGGATAAGGATGACCGTCTTGAGGTAGGGTAAACTTTCCGAGTTTATCTCGCCCGGCTTCGAGGTCTTCAGCTCCGGGCAGACCTCGTTGACCATGCCGATATAATCCGATGTCTTGAATTTATCGATGAGAAGTAAAGCCTGTGTTTCGGATTGGCGCAGTACGTAATCGAGCTCATGGGTCCGGTAGGCCGGGTTGATATTGATCATGATGATCCCCGCCTTAGCCGTCGCGAACTGCACGATGATCCATTCGGCGATGTTCGTCCCCCAGATCGCCACCCTGTCGCCCTTTTTCAGCCCTAAGCTTAATAAACCCTTAGCCGTCTTGTTAACCTCTTTTTGTAGCTCACGATAGGTGTACCTGACACCTTGCTGAAGCGATACGATGGCGTCATTATCGGGGTATTTCTCGGCGATCTCGTCGAACATGTCGCCGATGGTCTTGCCGATGAGCGGCTTTTCCGACCCCTTGAACGCATAGCTGAGGGTTACTTTGCCTGGCATTTTAGTACCGTCCTTTTTTTAGTCACATAAGTCGGTGCTTAAACGTTTTTACGATCGCTCGATAATACTAACCTGTTATTTGCCTCACGACCGTTTGTTTGCCATATGACAACATATGACATTCAATCGATGTGGCTCCCCATATTTAAAATTATTGAGGGGCAAAATGTAGTCGTCCGAACGGTTCGTGGGAGTGGTATTATTTTTAGAAAAATATCAGTTAAATAGCTTTCGCTGTCAATGAATAATAGTTAATTTATTTTTAAAATATCTTTAATGATTAATTATGCGTAATGCATTTAGTATATATATTCTTGTAGGCCATGGGCCTCCAGCATGTGCCATGACAGCGTAGTGCATGGAAGCGTTTAAATAGTGGTTTATGGTGTTGCATATTGTACAACAGAAGAGGTGCCCGCGAATATTCAATCGCTTTGGGTGATCAATTTTAAAAAAAGAGAGTGAACACATGCAGGAACGGATCAAAGAAGTGGCCGCCCGGATAAAAGAGCTCAGGGCTATTCTTGAGATCGACTCCGACGAGATGGCGGATCATCTCAGGATAAGCAAGGAAAACTACCTGCGCTACGAGAATGGTGAAGAGGATATTCCGGCAAGCATCCTCTACGAGATCTCCAGGAAGCTCGGGGTGGAAATGAGCATCCTGCTCACGGGGGAAACGCCGAGGATGCACTATTTCAGCGTGACCAGAAAGGGGCAGGGCGTGAGCGTCGAGCGGAGAAAACAATACAAATACCAGAGCCTCGCTTCAAATTTCATTAACAAGAAGGCCGAGCCATTTATTGTGACAGTGGAGCCCAGGCAGAAAAATACGGCCGTTCAGACGAACTCCCACCCGGGCCAGGAATTCAACCTCGTCCTGGAAGGCAGCCTCAAGCTCATCATAAAAGACCATGAGATCGCTCTTGAAGAGGGCGATTCCATCTATTTCGATTCTAGCTGTGACCATGCCATGGTGGCCATGAATAATAAGACGGCACGCTTCCTGGCGATCATAATGTGAGGAGAGCCCGATGTCGCTATTGAATAAATATCTGGAAAGGACAGAATTTAAGTCCTATGAAGATTTTATCGAAAATTTCCGTGTACAGGTTCCCGAGAATTTCAATTTTGCATACGACGTCGTGGACGTGATCGCCGACGAGGCTCCGGATAAGATCGCCCTGGTATGGTGTGACGACCTCGGCGGCGAGAAGATCATGAGCTTCTCCGACATGAAGCGGATGAGCGACAAAGCAGCCAACTTTTTCAAGGGCATCGGCATAAAAAAAGGCGATAAGGTCATGCTGGCCCTCAAGGGGAGGTACGAGTGGTGGCACTGCATGCTCGGGCTTCATAAGATCGGCGCTATTGCAATACCGGCGACTCACATGCTCACCGCCAAAGATATCGTGTACAGGAATAAGCTGGCGGACATAAAGATGATGATCGCTGCGGACGAAAAGTCGCTGATCAAAGCCGTGGACGAAGCCCAGAAAGAGTGCCCCACCTTGAAGCTCAAAGCTGTGGTGAATGGAAGCCACGAGGGCTGGATCGACTTTAACGGCGAGGTGGAAAAGGCCGGCGACCATTTTGAGCGGACGAAGGGAAAGGAAGCCACGAATAACGAGGACATCCTGATCCTTTACTTCACGTCGGGGACGGTCGGCCTCCCCAAGATGGTCCAGCACAACTTCACTTATCCACTGGGCCATATCCTCACTGCCAAATACTGGCAAAACGTCACAGACGGGGGCCTCCATTATACGGTGGCGGACACGGGCTGGGCCAAGGCGGTCTGGGGTAAGATCTATGGCCAGTGGCTCGCCGGTAGCGCGGTCTTCGCCTATGATTACGAAGTGTTCAACCCGTTGAACCTTTTAAAGAAGACCACCGAATACAAGGTCACGACCTTCTGTGCCCCGCCCACGATCTACCGGTTCCTGATCAACGAGGATCTGAGCAAGTTCGACTTCTCGAGCATGAAGTACTGTGTCGTCGCGGGCGAGCCCCTGAACCCGGAGGTATATAATAAGTGGCTACAGGCCACGGGCCTCAAGCTCATGGAAGGCTATGGCCAGACAGAGCTGACCGTCGTGGTCGGCACATACCCATGGATGGAGCCCCGGCCCGGTTCCATGGGGAAGCCTTCACCGGGCTACAGCATCGAGCTTCTCAACGCCGGGGGAAAACCCTGCGAAGTGGGCGAAGAGGGCGAGATCGTCATTAATACCGTCAAAGGGATCCCCGTGGGCATTTTCGACGGCTATTACTGTGACGAAAAGAGAACTTCGTCGGTCTGGCATGATGGCTACTACTATACGGGCGACATGGCCTGGATGGACGAAGAAGGCTTCCTCTGGTTCGTCGGCAGGTCCGACGACGTCATAAAAAGCTCCGGCTACCGGATCGGCCCCTTCGAGGTCGAGAGCGCCCTGATCACGCACCCCGCGGTGGTCGAGTGTGCCATTACGGCCGTGCCCGATGACATCAGAGGCCAGGTGGTCAAGGCCACGGTGGTGCTTGGCCGGGATTATGAGCCGAGCGAAGCCCTCAAAAAGGAGCTTCAAAACCATGTGAAGAACGTTACGGCACCGTATAAATACCCCAGGATCGTCGAGTTCGTACCGGTGCTACCCAAGACCATCAGCGGTAAGATCCGCCGGGTCGAGATCCGGGACCATGATAAAAAATAAATATCAATAGGGGGTTGTTTCCCCCTAAACTCTTTTATTTTGTTATTCGATAAGCAGCAGCGTGAACGTCGGTAGCTGTCCCGGCTCCAGTACCTGCTTATCCTGCACGACCGAAGTCCCCAGCCCGGCATTCTCCGCGGT
>Ga0209039_10001794_pt1 | contig 19403 bp, 14 predicted proteins | sample BogFormECP12_OM1_FD_188238 | JGI IMG/M metagenome (GOLD analysis project Ga0209039, IMG submission 188238) | Bog forest soil microbial communities from Calvert Island, British Columbia, Canada - ECP12_OM1 (SPAdes) (version 2) | ecosystem: Environmental > Aquatic > Freshwater > Wetlands > Bog ...
CCCTGTTTCGAACGGTTTTCGTAGCGGCGCCCTTTAGGGCGGCACTGTGAATTCAATAAGATGCCCGGCTAAAGCCGGCCTCTACGAAGGCCCAAGGGCATTTTTCAGCACCCTGCCAGTCTAGACGCTATGCAGGGAGTTACGAAGCCAAGACGGCGTCCAAATGGAGCTTGAGAACGTGAACCATGTTTAGCGGACTATTCCCGGCGGCCTAAGCTCGGCTCGAAGGGCTGTTAGAGACTGGGCAGCCTCGCCGTTCAATTGCTTCGATTGCTGAGACAAGCGCCAGCGGGGCTGGTCTGAGCACCGAGGATGCGGCGGCCCTGATCGCGTGGGGGCGCCGTCCGGAAGGCCGGGAGGAGATCCTCGCCGCGGCCAGCGAGGTCCGTGAACGTGTCGCGGGCCGCGAAGTGGAGTTCGTCATCCCCGTTTACCTCACCAGCTTCTGTCAGAACGACTGCCTCTACTGCGGATATCGCAAGAGCAATCCGCTTGCCGAGAGGGTACGGCTGGGACTCGACGAGTTCGGCCGCGAGCTGGATTTGATTCTCTCCTGGGGTCATCGCCAGATCGAGTTGGTGCTTTCTGACGACCCCGACTTAGGTCCGGATGGGCTCCTGCCCTACGTTGATCTGACGCGCCGGAAACTGACGGCGACGGGCGGCGGGCTGGTAGCTCTCTGCGCTCCCGTCTACACCCAAGACGAATACCAGCGCCTGCGGGAGGCCGGGCTGGACTGGGTAGTGGAATGGCAGGAGACTTACCACCAACCCCATTTCGACCGCTGGCACTTCCTCGACACGCCCAAACGGCGCTATGAAGATCGCCTGAATCTTTGGGACACGACCATCGCGGCAGGACTGCCCCGCGTTGCCCTGGGTGTGCTCTTGGGACTCTACGACTGGCGCTTTGAAGTTCTGGCGGTCGTTGAGCATGGCAACTACCTGCGGCGGACCTATGGCCTGGAGCCACACGCCATCGGGATCCCGCGGCTGAAGCCGGCGCGGGGCGTGCTCGCTTCCCAGAAGCCCTCCCACTTCACCGTCTCGGACGAGGACTACCGCTTCATCGTCAGCGTCTATCATCTGGCCTTCCCACGCTCCCGCTTGTTCTTCAACACGCGTGAGAACTACGCCTTCAACACGTCTCTGGTTGCGGGTGGGGACCTGTTTACCGTGGATTGTGAGACCCAGCCCGGCGGCTACCTGACAGGCCATCTGCCCGGGCAATTTTCCACGCATTCGTACCCGCCGCGGCGAGAGGTAGTGCTGGCACTCGAGCGGCGTGGGTTCTCGTGCCGGTATTTGGAAGCGGAGACGGCGATCGTCGCTTCGCCTGCAGACATGGCTGCGGGTCAGGCCCAGACTGTCGAGTTCTATCTCGAGTCCTGGACCTCGGAGCACGAGCAGATTAAGGAGCGGGTTGATGATTTTGAGGCCGAACTGGGACGGCTCAAGACTACGCCGGCCGGACACTGTGCCGCGGCAGGGCATCTGCGGGGTTTTCTGAAGTCCTTCGCGTCCGCAGCCGTCGAACACTGCCGCACGGCAGAATCGCTGTTGGCGCGGCGCTCGGACGCCCCCGCCCGCCGGGAGTTTTGCGGGTACCACGAGCGCTTCGGCGTTGACCTGGACAGATTCGACCGGCAGATCGCCTCTTACGAACTCTCGGCCGACCCCATCGTGCTGCTCATGCTCGGAAGCCGAATCATTCGCGAATTCCGCGCTCATCTTTGTGCCGAGGAAAAACTTCTGACCGATTTCGGCGTAGCGCTCCAGATGCCTGCTGATCGGCTTCTTCCTAAGACCCGTGCGTCATGAGAAATTCGCCGCCGCACTCGATGCGCGCCCGCAAGAATCTTAAGTGCCTCGAACGATGTCAGGCCCGGACTCGATCGACCAACGCTGGCGAGGGCCGGGGAGTTCCCTTCCCGATGACATCCAGTCGTCCGGAGAATTACGGTTGAGATTTTGTCCTAAAACGTCCTAAAACGTTTGCGCTCTTTCAGCCGTTGCCGTAAGGTCAAACTATGGGCTATATCTGCATTCACGGGCATTTCTACCAGCCGCCGCGCGAAAACCCTTGGCTCGAGGCGGTTGAGCTCCAGGAATCCGCGCATCCGTACCACGACTGGAACGAGCGGATCGATGCGGAATGCTATGCTCGGAACGCGGCTTCCCGAATTCTGGACGAACAAAAACGAATCGTCAGAATCGTGAACAATTACGCCAAGATCAGCTTTAACTTCGGTCCCACCTTGCTTTCCTGGATTCAGGCGAACGATCCGCCTGTCTATCGCGCCATTCTCGAAGCGGATGCCGAAAGCGGCAAGGCTTTTTCCGGACACGGATCCGCCCTTGCACAGCCCTACAACCACATGATCATGCCGCTGGCCAACGAACGCGACAAATACACCCAGACGTTCTGGGGAGTGCGCGACTTCGAACATCGGTTTGGGCGAAGACCCGAGGGGATGTGGTTACCCGAGACAGCCGTGGACCTCCCGACGCTGGAAATCCTGGCGCAAGTGGGAATGAAGTTCACCATACTCGCCCCGAATCAAGCCAGCCGTGTGCGAAAGATCGGAGGGCGCAATTGGAAGGACGTCGGCAAAGGGCAAATTGACCCGACCATGGTTTACCGCCTACGACTGCCCTCGGGGAGAACCATCAGTCTCTTCTTTTACGATGGGCCTATTTCGCGGGCCATCGCCTTTGAGGGCTTGCTTGACAACGGCGAACAGTTTGCGCAACGACTCCTGGGGGCGTTTTCCGAGGAGACCCGCCCCTGGCCCGAACTGGTGCACATCGCCACCGATGGCGAGACCTACGGTCACCACCACCCGTACGGTGAAATGGCGTTGACCTATGCCTTGAACCAGATCGAGTCCAATGAGCTCGCCGAACTTATCAATTATGGTCTTTATCTCGAACGGCACCCGGCAACTCACTTGGTGGAGGTATTTGAAAACAGCTCCTGGAGCTGTGTCCACGGCGTCGAGCGCTGGCGCAGTAATTGCGGTTGTAACTCCGGCGGCCACCCGGGTTGGAACCAGGAATGGCGCGCATCGCTGCGCGAAGCTTTTGATTGGCTTCGCGACACCCTGGCTCCGCTTTTCGAGGAGAAAGCCGGGGCGTTTCTCAAGGACCCCTGGGCGGCGCGCAATGATTATGTCGACGTCCTTCTGGACCGGTCAGCGGAAAGCCGCGATCGATTCCTCGCCCGGCACGCCGCTGTCCCGCTTAGCGAGGCCGAGAGAATCACCGTCTGGAAGCTGATGGAGCTTCAGCGGAACGCCATGTTGATGTACACCAGTTGCGGCTGGTTCTTCGACGAGCTGTCGGGAATTGAGACCGTACAGGTGATGCAGTATGCCGGCCGTGCGGCGCAACTGGCCGATCAGCTTTTCGGTAACCAGGGTGAAACCCTATTCATGGAAAAGCTGAGCAAGGCCAAGAGCAATATCCCCGAGCATCAGGATGGCAGCCGTATCTACCAGAAGTTCGTGAGGCCTGCCTTTGTTAACCTGCGGAAGGTCGGAGGTCACTACGCCATTCGGTCCCTTTTCGAGCCCTACGAGACGGATACCCATGTTTACGATTACGTAGTGGAGCGGCAGGCAGGCTCGAACCTCGCCAAAGACGGCAAGCGGGAGCGGAGGCTCGCGGTGGGACGAGCGCGCTTCACGTCGGAGATCACGCAAGAGTCGGCGGCCCTGGCCTTCGCGGCCCTCGACCGCGGCGACTTCAACCCCGTCGGCGGCATCCTGAAAGTGGAGGGAGACCAAGATTACGCGGCGTTGGATCAGGCGCTGACGAAAGCCTTTTCCGAAGAGAATCTGGACGACGTGAGCCGGCTCCTGCAGGAGAACTTCGAAGGCGGGACCTACTCGCTGACGGTCCTCTTCCGAGACGAACAGCGCAGGATCCTGAGCCGCATCATCGAATCGGAATGGACGGAAGCCGAGGCGGCGTTTGACAGTCTCTACCCTCACTTGATGTCGATGACGCGAACGTTGGCGAAGCTGGGAACGTCGCTGGCGGTTCCCCGAGCCTTCCACGCAGCGGCTGAGTTTGCTTTGAACACGCAACTGCGTCGCGCCTTCGCTAGCGAAAACCCGGATTTCGAGAGCATCCGAGGTCTCATTTATGATGCCGAGGCTGCCAAGGTTGCACTTGATGTGCCGACCTTGGAGTACACACTGCGAATGAAGCTCGAACAAATGGCGGAGCGGCTCCGCGCCGACCCCTCCAATCTGGAAGTTCTCGGAGGACTCGATACGGCGGTGGGAGTGGCTCGGTCGCTACCCCTCGAAGTGAACCTCTGGAAGATCCAGAACGCCTGTTACGAACTGCTGCAAACGGCGTATCCGGAGTTTCAGCAAAAGGCCGCGCAGGAAGATGAAAACGCTACCATATGGATCAGTCGCTTTCGAGCGCTGGCCGAAGAGGTCTCCCTGAGCGTTGAGTAGGCCGCGATGCCCAAACTGCGGATTCCTGTGGCCGCGAGATGGTGGCGGAGGACGAAGTGACCGAGCCAAAGCGCTGGAGCTCGCTCGCGGCTATTTGCACGACAACGCGGCGAGGCTGTACAGTGACGGTCGCTGGTAGTCGGTAGTCGGTTATCGGTAGACGGTAGGTGGTAGGAGGTGGACGGGGAGGTTCGGTAGACAGTAGACGGTAGACGGGAAAGAGCGTTTTCCTCCACCATCTACCCCGTCGCCTTTCCTTCATTCCGTCTACCGTCTACCATCTACTTCGAGGGGAAGGTGAAACATGCTGAAGTATCTCCCATGGAAAGACGTTGAACTGGAAACGCTGAATCCGCTGCTCGACCGGCAGCTTGTGGTGGGCGAGAACGTGATGCTGGCGCGAGTGCTCATGAAGAAGGGTTGCGTGGTGCCCTTGCACAGCCACGTCAACGAACAGATCACCTACGTCCTCGAAGGCGCACTGCAATTCTTCATCGACGGAAAGGAGATCGTGGTCCACGCCGGCGAGGTTCTGTGCATTCCCTCACACATGCCTCATAAGGCTTTGGCGCTGGAAGATACCGTGGACCTCGACATCTTCAACCCGCCGCGTCAGGATTGGCTGGACAAGACGGACCAGTACTTGCGCAAGTAGGGAGGCGCCCGTTCGAGGCAGATGGTAGACGGTTGATGGTAGACGGTAGACGGAATGAAGGAAAGGCGACGGGGTAGATGGTGGAGGGAAAGGGTATTCCCCGTCTACCTCCGACCACCTACTGTCTACCGATTGCCTACCGCCTACCGAGAGTGGTTCCTTCATGCTCCACACGCTGCAAGTGGCATCCGAGAAATTCGTCTATGACGTGGTCGCGGGCCGGGGTGCGTGGCGCGCGCTGCGCCGTTTTCCGCTGGCGACTTATTCTTCCGTCTTCGTGCTGAGCGAGAAGCCGCTTTGGAAGCGCTGGGAAAGCACGTTTCTCAGGGAGGGCGGCCTCGAGCAGGCTCGGACGGTATTGATTCCGTCAGGCGAAGGCTCGAAGGCGATGGGCATGGTGGAGGTCGTAGCGGCGCAACTCCTGAAGGGAGGCGCCGACCGCCGCAGCCTGCTGATCGTGTTCGGCGGCGGCGTGGCGGGTGATCTCGGCGGCTTTGTCGCCTCCACCTACATGCGCGGCATCGACTACGTGCAGGTGCCAACCACGGTCGTCGGCCAGGTGGACAGCGCCGTGGGCGGCAAGACGGCGGTGAACGTGGGCGCGATGAAGAACCTCGTGGGCACCGTTTATCCTCCGCGCCTCGTGGTCGCCGAGCCGCTGGTCCTGAGCTCGCTCAGCGACCGCGCGTTTCGCTCCGGCTTGTATGAGGTGGTGAAGCACGCCATCCTGGTTGGTGATCCCTTCTTCAGCCAACTGGAACGGAGCATCGACTCGCTTCGCCCGCAAAACACCAAGCTGCTTGAAACAGTGCTGGCTCGGGCGGTAGCCGTGAAAGTGGACGTCGTGAACCGCGACGAGCGTGAGACGAGCCTGAGGTTCGTACTGAACCTTGGCCACACGTTCGGCCACGCCTTCGAAGAAGCCACCGGCTATAGCCGATTCCTGCACGGCGAGGCGGTGGGCTGGGGGCTGCTGGCGGCGGCGCGATTGTCGGAGCGGCTTCGGCTGTTGGCTCCGGACGAAGGCGAGAGGATCGCGCGGTTGGTCGGTCGCGTCGGACCGCTGCCGCCGATTCGCGACGTGCCGCCGGCGAGGGTGCTCAAGCTGCTGCCCCAGGACAAGAAGGCGATCGGCGGGAATATCCGTTGGGTCCTGCCGGAGCGAATCGGCAAGGTGAAGATTGTTGCGGACGTATCGATGAACGAAGTGGCCGCCGCGCTTAAGACAGTGACGAGTGACAAGTGACGAGTGACCAGCAAGAAGCGCTCAACACGGTGACGGGTGACAGGTGACGAGTGACCAGCAAGAACAAGCCAAGGCGCGCGCCGTGGAGGAGATGTTCGCGGCGGTGGCCCCGCGCTACGACTTGGCGAACCACGTGCTCTCGCTGGGGCGCGACATCGCCTGGCGACGCGCGACCGCCCGTGAGTTGCATGAAGCCTTGGCGCGACCCGGCTCGGTGGCCGTCGATGCCTGCTGCGGTACGGGCGACCTTTCGCTGGCGTTGACGCGCGTTTCCGCCGGCACGGTGGTGGGGACGGATTTCTGCCGTCCGATGCTGCGACTGGCGCGACGGAAAGCGAGCAACCAAGGGCGACCAGCGTTCTTCCTCGAGGCCGATACGCTGAGGCTTCCATTCCGGGACGGATCCCTGGACGTCGTCTCGATGGCCTTCGGCTTCCGTAACCTGGCCAATTATACGAGAGGACTGGAGGAGATGCATCGCGTGCTGAAGCCAGGAGGCTGGCTCGCCATCCTCGACTTTTCCCAGGTACGCTGGCCCGTGGCCGGACCAATGTTTCGCTTCTACTTTCACCGCGTCCTGCCCCGCGTCGGCACCTGGATTTCCGGCGTTACCGGTCCTTATCAATACCTGCCGGATTCGGTCTCGCGCTTTCCGGACCAGGAGCGGCTGGCGGCGTTGATGCGTGAGGCCGGATTCGAGAACGTGCGGTATCGAAATTTCACCGGCGGAGTGGCGGCTCTGCATCTAGGTCAGAAATGAATCGGGAGTCGACCTTGCAAACTCGAAACCGGAGACTGAAAACCCGAAAGTGGCTGATTGTTTTCGTGACCAAGCGGCGTGCGCTGCTGAGTGCTTTGGCTGCTCTGGCCTTCACGATCACGGCCTGCTCCCACCCGCAGGGCGACTTCACGCCCGTCCGCCTTTCAACCGGTCTCGAACCCCTGCGCGCCGACTTCAATCACGACGCGGGTCAAGTCCGCCTCGTGTTGCTGGTCGATCCGACGTGAGGGGTTTGCCTACGGGGGGCCTCCGTAGTCGAACGCGACGTGCTGGGCAAGATCCCCGATCCGAACCTGCGCGCCTACGTGGTGTGGCTTCCGGTCCTGCGTTCCGGCGGGTGGGAATCGGCAGCAAGGGACCAGGGCGAGCGGATCCCGGACCCCCGCGCCCGCCGCTACTACGACGCTGACACGAGCGTCGGGAAAACCTACGGTCCCCTCCTGCGCTTGCCGCGCGGCCTGCCGGCGTGGGACGTCTATATGGTCTTTGGCCGCGACGCGCGCTGGGAGGCGCAGCCGCCCGCACCGGCCTACTGGATGCATCAACTTGGCTTGGCGGCGCCGTCGGATCTTCGGCTGGATGGCAACCGACTGGCCGGCGTCGTCAAAGGATTGCTTAACTCCCCTGGGAGCGCCGGCGTCTCGTCCGCTCTTCACTGATCATTGACGATTGTCGGTTGAAAAGACTTGCCACCCCGGAGAAGAGCGACGCGCTGCTACGGTAAACTGCGGTGCCACATCGGATGCGTTGCCGGGCCGGAAGTGATACGATGCACAATCTCCTGGTAGCCGAAAGCATCGTTGCCCGTGCTCGGCGGGGGCCTGAGAAGGCGGAGCCCTATCTATGATCAGATCTCGGTTGATTTGCGCCCTTGGCGCTTTGTTGGGAATCGGACTGGGCCTGCTGGATTTGTCGGGACCGTCGCGTCTTTCGCGCGCCCAAAGCGAGCCCAAGCGGCCGATTCCTCTCTCCACCGGGAAGATGCTGCTGGCTCCAATTCCGGGTGAGCCGCAGAAGACGAACAGCTTCCCTGCGGCCATCGCTTTGAGCCCGGACGGACGCTACGTCGCCTTGCTGAATAACGGTTACGGAACGGAAGAGAGCGGGTTCGACGAGTCGATCGCTGTGCTCGACACTCAGACCGGCCGCCTCTCGGACTACCCCGACCAGCGTCTCGATCACCGCGCTCACCTGACTTACTTTCTCGGCCTTGCCTTCAGCCCGGACGGCGCACGGCTGTATGCGTCGATGGCTTCGCTGACCGACGCCGCCGGAACCGTAACCGGCGACACGGGCAGCGGGATCGCCGTCTACAAGTTTTCGGACGGCCGCCCGACGCCCGACCGCTTCATCCGCGTTCCGGTGCAAACCTTGGCGCCCGGCAAGAACTCGACGCTCACGGGCCGCGTGCCGGCCGGCAAGGCAGTGCCCTATCCGGCGGGCCTCGTCGCATTCCGCGCCGCGTCCGGCGAGCGGCTGCTGGTGGCAGACAATCTGTCGGACGACGCGCTGCTGATCGACGCCGCAAGCGGCCAAGCGGTCTTTCGCTTCGATCTCAGCACCCACCAGGACGTGCCCGCCTCGTATCCTTACGGCGTCGCCGTGACGCGGGACGGTGAGCGCGCCTACTGCACGCTGTGGAACGCTTCGACGGTGGCGGAACTGGACCTCAGCGCCGGCCGCGTCGTCCGCATGATTCCGCTGCTCGCGCCCGCTTCGCCCATCGCCGCCGGCTCGCATCCCACCGCTCTCGCGCTCAGCCCGGACGAGAAGTATCTGTACGTCGCGCTCGCCAACTCCGACCGCGTGGCGGCGATTGATACGGCAACGGGCCAAGTGGCAGGCATGCTCTCCACCGAGCTTCCGGGTCAGCAATACGGCGGCACTGTCCCCAACGCGCTGGCCGTTGATGCTGCCGGCACACGCCTGTTCGTGGCCGAAGCCGCGGCCGACGCGGTCGCCGTGTTCGATCTCAGCCGCTCGCTCGACCCCGCCCGGCCGCAGGCAGCAATGGGATTCATCCCCACCGAGTGGTACCCGACGGCACTCGCCATCCAGGGCGCTCACCTCTTCGTTGCGTCCGGCAAGGGCGAGGGCACCGGCCCCAACTCCGCCATCGTGCCTCCCGACAAGACCACCGGCTCCTACGGCCTCGGGCACAAGCACCGCTACATCGCGTCCCTCCTCCACGGATCGCTGGCCCAGGTGAGTATCCCCAAGGCCGAAGCCATGCTGGCCGAACTGACGCAGGAAGCGGAGGAGAGCAACCGTGAGAACGCAAAGCCGGAGGAGATTCACTTCGCCGCCGGCTCTAATCCGATCCGGCCCATTAAGCACGTCATCTACATCATCAAAGAGAACCGCAGCTACGACCAGATGTTCGGCGACCTGAAAGAGGCGAACGGCGACCCCACCCTCTGCCTCTACGGCGAGGACATCACTCCCAACCAGCACGCGCTGGCGCGGCAGTTCGGCATCCTCGACAACTTCTACGTCAGCGGCGAAGTCTCCGGAAACGGCCATGTGTGGTCCATGGCGGCGATCGACAGCGACTACACGGAAAAGACCTGGGAGATCAGCTACCGGGGCTCGGAGCGCGACTACGACTACGAGGGCAGGGTGGGACAGGGAGTTCCCTTGGACGAGGGGATGCCCGACGTCGATGAGCCCGGCACCGGCTACATCTGGGCCGACGTGGCACGCGCCGGCCTCACCCACCGCAACTACGGGGAGTTTGTGGATACCGAATGGTGCGGCGACTTTCGCGCCGCCCGGCCGCGCCAGGAAGGGACCCCCGCTGTGGCGGGCCAGCCCTGTAGTCGGACCTTTATCAAGAAAGGCGAGCCGCTGCCGCCCAACGTGGGCCAGCCGCACGGGTCGCCGAGCCCGTGGCCTTGGCTGGTGCCGGTGATCGCCCGCGACGTTCCCACCAAGCCGGAGCTGACGGGCCACTTCGACCCCAACTACGCCGACTTCAACCTGCAGTATCCGGATCAGCTCCGCGTGGACGAGTTCCTCAACGAGTTCGAGGGCTTCGTCAAGGCGCGCGCCGAGGGAGCCAGGGATCGCGAGCTGCCGCAATTCGTCATCCTGCGCCTGCCCAACGATCACACCATGGGCGCTCGCCCCGGCGGGCCGCGGCCGGAGGCCTCAGTGGCCGACAACGACCTCGCCGTGGGCCGCTTGGCGGAAGCGGTTTCCCACAGCTCTTACTGGGACGACACCGCCATCTTCATTCTCGAGGACGATGCCCAGGACGGTCCCGACCACGTCGACGCCCACCGCAGCCCGGCGCTGGTGATCAGCAAATACTCGCCCGGTTCGCTCGCCAGCCCCTTCGTCGACCACGCCTTCTATACCACGGTGAACATGGTACGCACCATGGAGGCACTCCTTGGACTCCCGCCCATGAACAACAACGACGCCGTGGCCGCGCCCATGGCCCCGCTCTTCTCCGGTCCGGGCACCCAGCCACCTTTCCAAGCCGACCCAATAGCCAAGACAACTGGCCTGCTGTATCAGGTGAACCCCAACCATGGGCCCGGCGCCTGGGACTCCGCGCGCATGGACTTCTCGCGCGCCGACGCCATCGATGCGGCCCGGCTCAACGCCATCTTGTGGCAGGAACGCAAAGGCAGCGTCCCCATGCCGGCACCGAGGAAGATTGAGTCATTGAGTCATTGAATCATTGCGCCATTGAACAGGAGCGGATTGTTCTTTCTTGTCTTTCAATGGCTCAATGACCCGATGGCTCAATGACTCAACCTTCTCTTTCAATCAGCTTCCTCCCCACTCGACTCCACGCTGACCGGACCGTTCACGGTAGACATCCGCACCGCCGGCGATGAGCTTCCCAACACGATGAAGCGGTGCTCGTCGTCCCAGGTCCGCTGGGCCTGGCCACAGACAGCGGCGCTGCATCGCATGGGGGAGTGCCCGGACGCCTCCACCCGCACGCCCGGCTCATAACCCGCGGGCACCTTCAGGCTCAAGGGGCCGTTCTCGGTTCGAGCTTCGAGGCCGTCCTCCTTCCATCGCGACCCGCTCAGATCGACGCTAATCGGGCCGTTTTGCGTCTCCAGCCTCAATTTGCCGCCGCTGCCGCTGAGGCTGATGGGACCATTGGTGGTGGTCGCCTGGATATCGCCCGAGCATTCCTTGAGGGCGATCGGTCCGTTGATGCTTCGCGCCTTCACCGCTCCGCTCAGGTTGCGCAAGCTGATGGGGCCGTTGTGCGCCGCCAAGACCATGGCGGCGTTCCGGGGAGCGCGGATGATCAGGTAGGCGGTCCAGTCGCCGCCGCCGGGGCCGCTGACGGAGAGCTCGTTATTTCGGACGGAGGCGGAAATCGAAGCCAGACGCCCCTGCGCGCTCTCGCGGTCGTCGCCGGCCGCGACATTGCACACGGCGACGTCGTACTCGCTCCCGTCGCCGCCGATCACGCGGATGCCGCCGTTCTCAGCCGCCGTCACGCTCAAGGTCTGCCCTTGGGAGGAAGGAATGGTGAGGTGCTGCTCACTACGCACGGTCTCCCGGTCGTCAAAGTTCATGTGGATCTGGCTACACCCGCCCGCCTCGTCGTCATTGCTGGCGGTTAGGCTGCTGGAATGATGCTTGGCGGAAATGATCGCCACACTGAGAAACAGAACTGAAACCGTCAAACTCAAAACAAGTCGCTTGTTCATGGTTGGCCCTCCTGGCCACTGTTATAGACGACCGGTAGCCGGAACGGTTAGCCCTGGAATTGTCGATTGCCGATTGGATGGAATTTTGGATTTTGGAATTTTGGATTGAAGACAAGGCGTCGCATCGACCGCGAGACGGCCCTGCGGGTTCTGGAGGGCTTGGCGCGCTTCCTATTCACATAGGAAGGTGACGTCAAGTGGCTAAAGGGATCCGATCCCAGAGAATATCGGCTGCGCGTCGGCGACTACCGAATGCGTTTTCACGTTCTCGGGGACACCCTTCAGATCCTGTCCGTACGGCATCGCCGCGAAGCGTATCGCTAACGCCCCGAGCGAGCCTCAGCAACGTCGCGTTCGCTTGTCACCAATATCGTGCCACCATTCGCGAAAGCTTTTCGCAGCTGGCGCCGGAAAATCGCGGCCTTCAGTCCAGCCGGAGAGCGGGAACCAGGGAAACTTGCTGATCCATCGTGCGCTGCCGTTACCGCCGTCCGCGTGCGGCCGGTCACTTCGAGCCCAAAGGCGTAGTCCCAATCGTGCCAGTCGCGCGCCCACTCGGTACGCCCACGGTCGCTGCATCGCCCATGCCCACAGTCGCATCGAGAGACGCTCGCCCGCGGGCGAGTGCCCGGCTTTGGGCGTGTCCGCCGTCGTTTCCTCTTGCGCCTTGCTGCGGAGGTGAAGCAACAGGTCGGGGATATTGATCCGCACCGGGCAAACCTCGCGACACGCGCCGCACAGCGATGAGGCGAAGGGCAGCTCGCGTGCCTGATCGAGGCCGACGAACTGCGGGGTGATGAGCGCTCCAATAGGTCCGCTATAGACCCAGCCGTAGGCGTGGCCGCCGATCTTCCGATATACCGGGCAGGCATTCAGGCACGCGCCGCAGCGGATGCAGTAGAGCACCTCGCGCATCTTGGGATCGGCCAGCGTGGTGATGCGCCCGTTATCCAGCAGTACCACGTGCATTTCGTCCGGACCGTCTTCGCCCGGGCGACGCGGACCGGTGAGCATGGAAGTGTACGAACTCAGCTTCTGGCCGGTTCCCGACCGCGCCAGAATCCGCAGGAAAACCGCCAGATCCTGAAAGCGGGGGATAAGTTTCTCGATGCCCACCAGTACTACGTGCACCCTGGGCGCCGTGGTCGAGAACCGGATGTTGCCTTCGTTCTCGATCACCACTATCGTGCCCGTTTCCGCCACGGCGAAATTGGCGCCGCTTAGCCCCACACCGGCTTTGGCGAACATCTCGCGCAACGCGCGGCGTGCGATGGCCGTGAGCTGCTCCGGTTCTTCGGTGCGGTGGGGATCAACCTGGGCGGCGAAGAGATCGGCCACGTCCTGCCGGGTTTTGTGCATGGCGGGAGCCACGATGTGCGCCGGCCGCTCGTGCGCGAGCTGGAGGATGAACTCGCCGAGATCGGTCTCCACAGCCCGAATCCCCACGGCCTCGAGCGCGTGGTTCAGCTCGATCTCTTCGCTGACCATGGTCTTGCCCTTTACCACCTCGTGTGTCCCGGCCCGCTGCGCAATGTCGCACACGATGCGGCAAGCCTCGTCGCCAGTGGCGGCCCAGTGGACCCTGCCGCCGTGCCGCTCCACTTGGGCGGAAAACTGATCGAGATAGAAGTCGAGATGCTCGATCACCTCCCGCTTCAGCTCGCGCGCGCGGTCCCGGAGGCGATCGAACCCCGGCAATTCCGCCGCGGCTTCGAGCCGATGGGTGTAGAGCCGCAACGTGGACGAGCGATAGGCTTCGCCCAGGTGTGCGTCGCGCATCGCTTCGTGCGCCAACTCGTGGATCTGGTTGCTTTGGACTCCGGTGTCGCTCATGCTTGAAGCCGTAGACGGCAGACGGCAGACGGTAGACGGGAAAAGGTCGGCCTTTTCCTTCCCCTCTGCCGTCTACTGTCTACTCTTTCTCCCCGTCTGCTGTCTACCGTCTACTTTCTTCGTGCCAGCACTTCGGCCAGATGCATCGTCTCGATGGTCAGCCCTCGCCGGTGAATCACTCCCGCTAGGTGCATCAGGCAGCTTGAATCGTTGGCCACCAGGTACTCGGCCCCGGTTGCGGCGGCGGCGCGGACCTTATCTTCGCCCATGGCTACGGAAACCTCGGGAAACTTCACGGAGAAAGTCCCGCCGAAGCCGCAGCACAGCTTGTAGTCGTTCATCTCTCGCAGATCGATCCCGCGCACGGCACGCAGCAACTTGCGCGGCTCGGCTTCGATCCCCAGCTCGCGCAGAAGATGGCAGGAATCATGGTAGGTGACCCGATGGGCGAAGGTCGCACCCACATCCTCGACTTTCAGCACCTTCACCAGGAACTCCGAGAACTCGAAGAAGCGCTCGCCGAGCTTTCGCGCCTTCTGGCAGCGCTCGCGATCGTGTTCGAAAAGCTCGGGGTAGAAAACGCGAACCATGGCGGTACAGGAGCCCGAAGGGGCCACCACGTAGTCGGCGTTCTCGAAAAGACTGAGCACCCGCGAAGCCACGGCGCGCGCCTCATCGCGGTAGCCGGTGTTGAAGGCGGGCTGACCGCAGCACGTTTGGGCGGGGTCGAAGGTCACCTCCACCCCCAGGCGCCGCAGCACTTGGACCATGCATTCGCCGACCCGGGGAAAGAACTGGTCTCCTAGGCACGTTATGAAGAGCGCGACGCGAGGCTTGGTCATCGGTCATTCATTATAGCGTGGAGCGCGAGCGTCTCGCCCGCTCTTTATTGACGATTGTCGATTGACGATTGAAGACCTCGGTCCGAAGTGTGTGTCTTCAAATCGGCAATCGTCAATCTCTGCGCTCCCAGAAAAATGTTCATCATTCATGGTTCCTCGTTCATAATTGACTCTGATGGGTCTCGCGTCGCAGATCAAGACTCTTTTCCGCCTGTTCCTGCTCTTTACGGTGCTGGTGGCGGTGGCGCTGATCAGCGCTATTACCACCATTCGCCTTGCGATTCACGGTCACCAGGAGGCGATGCCCAATTTGGTGGGCCGCTCCAGCGAATCGGCGCAGCGCCTGGCAAGCGGCCTGGGCCTGGATTACATCGTCGAGAGCAAACTCTACAGTGCCGAGCATCCCGCTGACCAGGTGGTGTCGCAGGAGCCGCCGCCGGGTACCCGCATCAAGGTGGGACAGCGCGTTCACGTGCTGGTAAGCCTGGGAGCCCGGCGCGCTCCCATACCCGACCTGGTGGGTGCGACCGGCCGCGCCGCCGAAATCACCGTGGTAGAGCGGGGACTCACGATCGGCGATGTGGTGGCGGTCCACTGGCCGGCAGGGCCGTCGGGCGAGACTGCGGAGAGCAACGTGGTCGTGGCGCAGGAACCGCCGCCCTCTGCGGAGGCCCATAGCCCGGCGATGAACTTCCTGGTTTCGCTCGGACCCCCGGCCGCTGCTTATGAGTGTCCAAACTTTGTGGGAAAGCCGGTGGATGAAGCCCGGCGTACCATTGAAGCCGCGGGCTTCAAAGTGGGAGAGGTAACCCAGATCCCGCAAGGCGGGGCCGCGGCGGTTGGGACCGTTCTCACCCAATCTCCCGCGCCGGGAAGCAAGATCGGGCAGGACGCCACGTTTGTTTTCCAGGTGGCCGCCCCGCCGGAGAATCCGCCCGAACCGCCGCCCACAGGGGCGAGGGACTAGCGGAGTTGATGAATTATGAACGATGAATGATGAACAGAAGAGAGGACCTCCCTTGTCAGTTGTTTGTAGCTGGGGATGGTTCTCTGCCACGGACAAATGACTACCGACGACGGACGTCTTCTCTTTTGTGCATCATTCATCGTTCATAATTCATCCTTCTCCCCCAGTCCCTAGTCTCTATTCGGCCACGACTTCCAGGGCCGTGACGCACGCATAATCTTTCACGGGAACAAAACTCAACACCAGCTTGCCCTGAGCATCGGGCTCGAGATTATGAAACGTCTTCTCCACCGCGATTAAGGGCGCTCCGGCCTCCTTGGCGATGTCGAAGTTCCTCAGCAGGGCCACACCGTTGGCGTAAACATTAAAGACCCGGCTTCCCGTTCCGCCCTCCAGCGACCCATTCTGGTCGGGCAGGCTGGAGACCCGATTCACGACACCCCAATAGGTTTCGGCAAAGCGCAACGCGAGCCGGTATTTGCCCGGCGCCAAAGAAATCGCGTAGCTGAAGTAGCCAAACCGCTCGCCCATGAAGAGGATGGGGTCCTCCGTTCCGCGGACCGGGATAGTCGCATGGGTGGCCTGTTGGCCGCCCTCGTAGTACCGGTCGGGGCTCCAGATATTGCCGGAATGGTCAGTATAGGAATTATTCTGCGCGAGGATACGGATAGGATTGATCTTTCCCGGCGGCGCCGGCTCAATTTCGAGCGCATTGAGAATGGGAGAATCGATGAGCGAGTCAAACTTCAAGTGCAGGTACCCATCCGCTGCCGGACTCACGTCCTTGAAGACCCGGATATCCCCCACGTTGTTTCCGCCCGCATCTTTGATGATGTCGAAGATCTTCAGGAGCGGCTTCCCGTTCGCCGAGACGTTAAACAGGCGGCTGGTCTCCCCTCCCCCCGAGAGCGTTCCGGGCCCATAGTGGGTCTCGACAAAATAAAGATGAACCTCGTAGTGACCGGGTTTCAAGGGAATGTCGTATGAGAACTGGCCGGAACGGAACGTCTGGTACAAACTCAAATCCGGCGCGCGCGCGATGAATTGCGGTGGCTGGCTGAGCGCGGTGCCTCCGGAGAAGTACCGGTCGCCAGACCAGGTGTTCCCCGCCCGGTCGATGTATTTATCCTTGAGGTAACCGCAGAGAATTCGAACCGAATCCAAGGCGCCCGTCCCCAGGGAAGGACCCGCAGCCCCTGGCTGGCTGGCGGACGAGGCTTTGAGGGATTGCTCCTGCTTGCCCAACCTCGAAACTAGGGTCACTGCCAGAGCCAGCAGGGCTAGGCCTCCCAAAAGGACCACGATGGCGCGGCTACCACCCAGCTTCGGACTGAGGGCAGCTCCTTCACGCACCCGGCGAGGACGCTCGAAGTTGGGTATCTCGAGGATTTCGGGGGTTTCGGCGCTGGCGTCAGGCCGAAGGGAGGGGGTCTCTTCGCGGGGGACAAATCGTGGTACGTATTGCCCAGGGTCGATGACAATCCGAAGGGGGCGCCCCTGTCCTCTGCCCTCGTAGTACTCTCTCAACTTGGTCCGAAGGCGATGAATCTCAACCCTTACGATCGCGTCCCGGTTCTGGTCGAAGTCGGCTGACTTGCCCAAGGCTTCGATGGCGAGATTATATTCCTTAATCTGGCTGGCCCTCCCACTGAAGTACTCGTTGCAAATGTGCTCGAGGAGTTTGGCCTGTCTGGGAGCTTTGGAGAAGATGCCTGAGTGGAGGATGCTTTCGAGTTCGTCTCTCTCTAATTGGTTGATGCCCGATGCAGCCATATCCAAAGTCCTCGAAAGCAGTGGCCTTGGGTAGAAAGGCTACCACCCCCGGCGGAGATTGTCCAGGGGTAACGTTACATTTACATGACATTTTCGCAGCCCCTCACGTACGTGGTTGATTTCAATTAAGCTCATTGAAGTAACAGGCGGCGAAACGGCAATTAACAGGTTTAACGTTGCGTTACTGCCCCAATTAGAGGTATGCGCACGGCGTAAGGGTGTTAAGCAGGTGGTCTTTGGCATCGGGTCCGCCGGTGCTTTCTTTTGAGTCGGTTGTTGGGGCCCTGGACGAACGTAGCGGGCAAGAAAGGGATGGCGAAAGCCGTCCCTTTTTTGTGCGGCGTCGGCGCCGCCGAAACAGAACTCAACCCCCCAGAAGGGTCTCTTCCAAAGCCGCCAAGTGCGACCTGGCGGCTTGGCGAGAAACGCTTTTGACCTTCCGCCTCGGCGCGAGGTGGTAGTATACTCGCTGTGTACTGTGGCAAGAGCAATGGCTTAAGTAACCCGCCCATGAGTAAGAGCGTCCTGGTAGTCGACGATAACGCTTCCTGGCGCAACCTCTGTTTGGAGATCGTGAGAGGACTGCGGCTGGAAACGCACCTGGCGGACTCTGGTCACGGCGCCCTGGACGTCCTTGAACACCACCCGGTGGATATCGTGCTAGCCGATGTACGCGGTCCCGGACTGAGCGGCATCGAGCTGTTGAAAACCATCAAGCAGAAGTATCCGGAGACCGACGTGGTGATGATGGCGGACTCCGGCACCATTCCGGAGGCGCTGGAAGCCATCCGCGCCGGCGCTTACGACTACATTTCCAACATCAGCAAACCCTTTAAAGCCGACGACCTCAAACATTTGTTCCAACGCCTGCTGGAGAAGCGGGACTTGGCGGCAGAGAATCGGTTCCTGCGCGACCAACTGGCCTCCCGCCATGGTTTCGGGAGCATCGTGGGCACGTCCGAAGCGATGCAGAAGATCTACCGGCTCATCTTCAAGGTGGCGCGCCGGCGTCAGCCGGTGCTGATTTTGGGGGAGAGCGGCACGGGCAAGGAACTGGTGGCGCGCGCCGTCCACGAGTTCAGCCCCTGGCAGGGGGAGCCTTTCGTCCCCGTCGATTGCGGCGCCCTGCCCCCCACGCTGATCGAGAGCGAGTTGTTCGGTCACGTGAAGGGGGCCTACACCGGGGCGCATCAGAATCGCGTCGGCCTGCTGGCTTCGGCGGGGCGGGGAACGGTATTTCTGGACGAAATCGGCGAGATTCCCCTCGAAGTACAGGTGAAGCTGCTGCGCGCCCTGCAAGAGCGCGAAGTCAAAGCCATTGGAAGCAACACGTCCACCGCCCTGGAGGCGCGCATCCTTGCCGCCACCAACCGCGACCTGGAAGCCGACGTCAGAAAGGGCGCGTTCCGCCAGGACCTTTTCTACCGCCTCAACGTGGTCTCGGTGCGGGTGCCGCCGTTGCGCGAGCGCAAGAGCGACATCCCTGGCCTGGTGCACTACTTCATCGATCGGCACGGCGAGGACGGCGGGATCACGGGCATCTCGTATGAGGCGCTCACCTGCCTGACGCGTTACGACTGGCCGGGGAACGTGCGGGAACTGGAGAATTGCATCCAGCACGCGATCGCGCTCGGATCGGGATCGCTGATCCAGGTGAGGGACATCCCGACGCGCATCGCCAAGCCCGCCAGCCAGCCGGAAGCCGTGTCGAGCGAGCCGGCCGAGCCGCCAGGCGAAGTAACGCCGCTGCAAAAGCTGGAGATCCAAGCCATCGTCAATGCCTTGGCGGAAACCGGCGGCGACCGAATTCGCGCCGCCAAGCTGCTGGGGATCGGCAAGACGACAATCTACCGCAAGCTGAAGGAATACGGCATCGAGCGCCGAGTTGAGGTGAAGGAAGCGCCCGACAAGAAGGCCGAAGGTCCGCCGCCGAAGGTGGCAGGTTTAGACCCGGCGTGATCGGCGTGATCCAGTGGCGTCCTAATTTGGCTGGGAGCGCGGGCGTCCCGCCCGCTCTTCGCAGTGGCTAGTAGCGAGTGGTTGGTGGCTAGCTAGCTAGAGAGAAGTTGAAAGTCCAAGGTTGAAGGTCCAAGAGTGAAGACGGCGATCCCGCCTTGGCTCTTCAACCTTCGACCTTCGACTCCTCTTGC
>Ga0209039_10001795_pt1 | contig 19401 bp, 17 predicted proteins | sample BogFormECP12_OM1_FD_188238 | JGI IMG/M metagenome (GOLD analysis project Ga0209039, IMG submission 188238) | Bog forest soil microbial communities from Calvert Island, British Columbia, Canada - ECP12_OM1 (SPAdes) (version 2) | ecosystem: Environmental > Aquatic > Freshwater > Wetlands > Bog ...
CGGGATCCCAGTAGGCCCAGTTACTTGCCCAGCCCCACGGATCGTGCTGAGGACCACATGAGGGGTCTTGACTCGCTTTGCGGTTTCGAGCGCCACCGTGCCCGCCCGAATCTCTCCCTCGATATCGGGAGGCTGCCCCCAGGCGACAGTGAAGGGGGTCGTGACGACAAAGAAACCGTGGGCACCCTCAAGGGCGGATTCCAAGCTCTTCGGGTCGTGCAAGCTTCCCTGAGCCCATCGGATCCGGCCGTCCAGTCCTTCGGGCTTCTTCGAAAGATCACGGCTGAGACCGCGGACACTGAACCCGCGTTTCAGAAGGCTCTGAGCCACCGCCCCGCCTTGTTGTCCAGTGGCTCCTGCGACAAGAATCACTTGCTCGGAATTTGCTTGGGCGGACTTAGGTGCCATTGGATTACTCCCATCCCGCTGAGTATCAGCATCGCTCCGACCGGCGGACGCTTCATAACGACTAGCTTACGGTGAGAACAGTCACTCGCCCACGGGTTAGAAGGGAACCAAGCGCGACCGATGACATGACCGCAATCATCGCGCGGGACGCGAGCCCGCTTGAGCGAGCGACGCCTACATACCACGAAGGATTCTCCCGATCTGATGACGGAACCGGGCAAGCTCTGGGTCGGATCGATTGTGATGGAGTGTAAGGACTTCCCACGGATGATCGCTTTCTGGAAGGCAGCGCTCGGATACGTATCCCAACGCCCACCTTCGGACGATTGGGTCGTGCTCCACGACCCCCACGGGGAGGGTCCGAACATCTCCCTCCAGAAGGTCCCGGACGGGCCGGGAGAGGACTACCGGTTCCACTTCGATCTTTACTCCTCCGAACCGGAGAAGGAAGTTCAACGACTCTTAGGATTGGGAGCGAGCATGCGGGAGCCGGCGAAAGAAGGCCGCGATTTCGTGACGCTCGCCGATCCCGACGGGAATCCCTTTGACATCATCAACACGCCCGGCTTCGCGTTCGGGCAGCGGACATAGCGAAAGGGTGGTCGCGCTCGCGCGCGACCGATGGAGGACCGCGGTCAGCGCGCGGGACCGAAGCCCCGAAGGTGTGTCCGACCCTCAGTTACTTATGTAGAGCTACTCGAATCGAGGATGCGACCGTCGGGGGAGCCCAGAACGATAGGCTTGTCCGTCCTGCCGGTATCGAAACGACGTACCACCCGCCCGCCGGTGATTCAGTGGACACTCGAACGCTTTTCACGGGCCACGCAACGACCTCCCCGGAGGCCCTCTCGAGCTGCAGGCTCTCGGCGGAAATCGCGACGCGCCGAACTTGATACTGGGTCGCCCTAGCAATCCGAGGGATGAACCATCGCATGAAGAGAAATTCTCCAACCCCAACAGGAATCGCAACCGCAAAGAAGAGCGGCAGGTCCCATGCGAATGAGCCGGAGCTGGACACAATCGCGTTACTGGCGAATCCTGCCAATCCGCCAAACAGAAACGCTCCCCCGACGCCGCCAATTGACTGGGCTTTTTTCATGCGGTTCGCTTGCCAGGCTTTGACCTCGGCCGGAACTTCGCCGATATCGAACCAGTACAGCGGCTGACGGGTAGTGTCGGAACTCGTATTCTGCATCGGCACGGTCAAAGCCGGCTAAGAATGGCGGCCCTTATGCTCTCCGCCGTTGGTCGAGCGCGCGCGGCCGTTGACGGAATCGTGGTCAGCGCGCGAGGTAGTCCCCGGAGTCTCCGCGCACCTGCCACGGGAAATCTCCTTACATCCGCGGGCCATGACCCCGGGCGTGTCAGCTCGGGTCACTTCGGACCCTCTGGGCCCCAACGTACCCATGCGTCGGCCGAAGTCGTGGACAGGGCCCACGGTCGCCGTGGTTGCGGTGGCCATCGCCGCCGTGGTTCTCGTCGGGCTGTTCGTGACGGGTGTGGGGCCGTTCGCCTCGAGTTCGACGGCCGGAAGTGGGGGTCCTCGGTACAACGTAACATTCTCCGAGACCGGACTCCCCGGGGGGATCACCTGGTCGGTAACCCTAGGCGGCGCGTCGCAGTCGTCGGGCGGCTCAATCGTGTTCAGTCTGGTGAACGCGTCGTACCGGTTCACGGTCGCGGGAGTGGACGGGTACTCACCGAGTCCCGCTTCTGGCAGTGTGACTGTCAGCGGCGCTCCCCAGTCCATTTCGGTCACGTTCACTAGCCCGAATTCGAAGCCCCTCGGTGCATCCTTTGCGTGGGGGTCTCCGATCAATGACTCCGGAACCACGATTTCTGGCTGCCCGTCGTCCACGGACCACTATTGTTACTCGATCGAGATCGCGGGTGCCGCGGTAAGCACTTCGAACGTCCAGCTTGAGTTGCGGAGTGATATCGGGAACGTTGCACCTTGGCCGGCGGGTGTGACCGTTTCGCTGTTCAGCCCGACCAATGTGAGCGCCGTGGCGACGTACGCCACCTCGACGAACCTCTGGAACCTTGTGGGTCCGTATGCGGGTCAACTCGCGGGAGGTTTCACGCTCGTCATCTACACCGCTGGCACGGGCTCCGCCCAAGGTCTGCTAGGCGTCGAAATCGTGGCACTCGGTACGGCCGGCTACTCCGGTTCCGTCCCTTCGAGCTTCTTCGCGTGAGAAGTGATCGCGCTCTCACCCTTCCACGAACGTTCGGCGATCTGGGTCCTCTCGGGACCCGGAGAAGGCGGGTTCGCGTGGCCCCGTGTCCGAAGCTAGCCGCGTCGCCATGAGCCACCGCGCTCAACACCCCTCCAGGAAGCCTACTTAGAGGTCGGTCGCGTACGCCCGGCGATGACCCGGACGTTGGAGTCCGACCGCATAGTTCGCGCGCCCCGGGGACCGACGATCTCCTGCCTCGGCTGGGGGCAGGAAGCCGCCCTGCGTCTCCTCCAGAACAACCTGGATGCCGAAGTGGCCCGGGACCCGAGGAGGCTCATCGTCTACGGGGGTCGGGGAAAGGCCGCCCGGGACTGGGAGTCCTACGACCGGATCGTCGCGGCCTTGAAGACGCTCGGGAACGACGAAACGCTCCTCGTGCAATCCGGTAAGCCGGTCGGGGTCTTTCCGACCCATTCGGACGCTCCGCGGGTGCTGATCGCGAACGCCCTGATCGTCCCGCGGTGGGCGACCGACGAGGTGTTCTGGGATCTGGAAAGCCGCGGCCTCACGATGTACGGGCAGATGACCGCGGGGAGCTGGGTCTACATCGGAACGCAGGGCATCCTCCAGGGCACCTACGAGACGCTCGCATCGCTCGCCCGTATCGAGTTCAACGCCGCCGGATTGGAAGGCCGATGGACCCTTACGTCCGGCCTGGGGGAGATGGGCGGGGCCCAGCCTCTCGCGATCACGATGCTCGGCGGGGTCGGGTTGATCGTCGACGTGGACCCCCGGGCCATTGAGCGGCGGCTGAAGCATCGGTATCTCGACGAGGAAGCACGCGACCTAGACGATGCGCTCGCCCGAGTCCAGCGGGCGGTCCGGGAGCGCCGACCTCTCTCGGTCGGCCTCCGGGGAAACGCGGCCGACGTCTACCCAGAAATAGCTCGGCGCGGGGTGTTGCCCGACGTCATCAGCGACCAGACGGCGGCCCACGACATTCGTGTGGGATACATCCCTCAGGGAATGACCGTTGAAGAGGCTGAGACCGCTCGCGCCGCCGACCTACCTGGCTATCTTGCTCGAGTGCGAGCGTCCATTGCCGTCGAAGCGCGGGCCATCCTCGAAATGCGGGCGCGCGGGGCCAAAGCGTTCGACTACGGCAACAATTTCCGAACGCAGGCCCGGGAGGCGGGCGTCAAGAACGCCTTCGATATCGAGGGGTACGTCCCGCGCTACATCCGTCCGTTGTTCGCGGTGGGCAGCGGCCCCTTCCGCTGGCTCGCCCTAAGCGGCGAGCCCGAGGACATCCACCGAATCGACCGGATGATCCTCTCGGAGTTCGCCGCCAACGAACACCTGTGCCGCTGGATCCGGCTCGCTTCCGAACGCGTAACGTTCCAGGGACTCCCCGCGCGGATCTGCTACATGGGATACGGCGAACGGGAGCGGTTCGGCCACCGGGTCAACCAGATGGTGCACGACACGGAGCTGGGCGCGCCGATCGCCATCGGCCGCGACCATCACGACAGCGGAAGCGTCGCGAGCCCCTTCCGGGAGACCGAGTCGATGCTCGACGGGTCCGACGCGATCGCAGACTGGCCGGTCCTCAATGCTCTCCTCAACGTCGCGAGCGGAGCCACGTGGGTATCGGTCCATCACGGGGGTGGCGTCGGGATCGGGAACTCGATCCATGCCGGACTGGTCGTGGTCGCGGACGGGACCCCGGACGCGGACCGCAGGATCGGCCGGGTGCTGCACAACGACCCCGGTCTCGGTGTTGCCCGCCACGCGGACGCGGGTTATGCATCCTCCATTGCGATGCTCCGAGGGGCGCGGTTCCGAGTTCCGGGGTTCGAGCCGGACCCCGACGCGAAGGGCAAAGCCGCTTGAACCCTCGGTCCCTAGCCTCTGCATGGGCGAACCGTCCCCCCGAGTAGCCGACCAGCTAGCGCGCCGAGTGCTCACCGCCCGGCTCCATCTCAAGCCCGGCGAGAACGTGACCATCGAGACCTACCCGTCGTCACTGGCCTGGGCCCTCGGGTTCGTGCGGGAGGCCCGCCGCCTCGGGGCTCGACCATTACTGCACTACGAAGACGAACGCTCGTACTGGACCGCGGTCAAAGAGGGAAGTCTCGACGCGATCGGTCAGCCGGGCTCGCACGAATGGGCAGCGCTCGCGAAGACGGACGTCTACATCTATTTCTGGGGACCCGAGGACGGGGCGCGTCTCGAGGCGCTCCCAGAGGCGACCGTCGAAAAGCTCGTGGCCTTCAACTCGAAGTGGTACGAGGTGGCACAGCGTGCGGGCGTGCGGGGCGTACGGATGGGGATCGCTCGCGTCACCGCGGCGAACGCTCGCCGTTGGGGCGTGTCGCCCGAGGCCTGGAGGAAGGAGATGGTGGAAGCTACCCTGCTCGACCCGAAGGAGCTGGTGGCCGACTCACGGAGGCTCCAGAAGGCGCTCGAGCGGGGCCACATCGCTCGCATTCGCCATCCCAACGGTACCGACCTTACCCTGGCACTGGCCCGTCGCAAGGCGCGCGTCGACCTGGGCTGGGTGACGGCCTCGTCCCGGCGGGCGCGCTTCGGAACGATGGCCTCCGCCCCCGATGGGTGCGTCTACGTCGCAGTCGATGAAACGACCGCGGACGGAAGGCTCGTCTCGAACCGTATGTCGAATCTCTTCGGCGAGCCGGTGCGCGGGGGGCGTTGGAGGTTCCGAGGAGGTCGTCTGGTCGGCCAGGGCTATGCCTCGGGAGGCGCGTCCGTTCGCGCCGAATACGCCAGGGGAGGAAAGGGTCGCGACCGCCCGGGGATGCTCGAGATCGGGCTCAACCCCGCCCTTCATCTCTCCCCCGGCTTCGAGGAGAACGAGCGCGGGGCCGTGACCGCGTTCATCGGCAACAACGCCCCGTACGGTGGCGAAACGCGGTCGAACTTCATGGCCCACCTCACCGTGGCCGGAGCGGAGCTCTCCATCGACGGCCGGACGGTCGTTCGGGGCGGCCGCATCGTCTAGCGAGCCCGCGGGGGGGACCCCGTGCTACACAGTAGCACGAGGTCTAACGAGGGACGGAAGTCGTGGAACACCGCCTTATCTCGGGGGTCCCTGACTTGGGTTCTCTGACGGAATGTGCTCCGTCAGGAAACCAAAGATGGCGAAAATCGGCGGAACAAAAGGATGGGCAGCGGCGGTGGGTGTCGCGCTTCTCCTGGCCTTCGTAGCGATCCCTGCGCTCTCGGGCGCGGCGAGCGCTGCGCCGGTCACGAGCGCAGCGTCGCCCGATTCCTCGACCCAGTGGGCTTACGGAGGGCAGGGTTGGTTCAACGGCTCCCTGCAGTCCGGTGTCGGGAACGTCGCGTGGACTTCCTCGTACGGTTGGACGGTCGTGTTCACGGTCACCCCGACGGGCTTTGGCACGTGGATGATCGAAGAGCAGCGGACCGTTGGCATCACAATCTCGGCGACCTACACGGGGTCGACCGCGACGGTGACCTACAACTATCACGGGGCCGAGACGGACGTGGGGTTCGCGAACGTGACGAACCAGTCGGTCGTCTACGTGAACGGACAGCCCGTGCCGGCGCTCGGGATCAACAACGCCTCGGCGTCGGTCAACGCCTCGATCGCCGAATCGATCAGCAAGACGGTGGCGGGCCACACCGCCAGCGCCTCGCTGAACGTCCTCGGTGTCGGGCAGGCCTCGACCTCCTTCAGCCCGTCCCTCGGTTTGATCCCCCTGAACCTTTCGGGCGTCAACATGTGGAACTCCACGGCGACGGGAAGCCCCTCAGCCTCCTGGACCGTGAGCTACTCGTGGAGCGACCAGGGATACAACGGATCCACGGCGTCCGGGTCGGGCTCGAAGTCCGGGTCGCTGAGCGGCACCGGAGCGGTGACCCTTCGGGGCATGAAGGTCTACCTGGTCTCGGAATCAGTGTTCCAGGACCACAAGCCCCGCGCCGCAATCGTGCTGCAGGTCCAGGGAGTCTTCGACAACTACGACGGGTTCCTCTGGATCCCGCACGACTTCGACTTCTTCGGAACGGCGGCGCACGACTACGACTCGGTTTCGATGGGTTCGGCGGGAATCTCGGCGGAGACTCTCTATGTGAGCTCCGCCCCCGGCGGGATCGGCGTCACGGCGGCCTCTTCGACTTTCGGCGGCAACGACGCGTCGGTGAACGCGCTCGCCACCCCGGTCAGTCAAGTGACCCCGGCGGCTTCGGTCGGTCCGAGCGGAAGCGTGCTCGCCCAGCCGTTGTCGGTCAGCCAGGCGAACGCGGAGTCGAACTGCCTCGTCCACGGCTGCGGCGGCGCGGCGGCAGCCGGCCCGATCGGCGGGCTCGTCGTGGCGCTCGTCGGTGTCGCGGTTGCGGTCGTTGTCGGGACCGTCGGCGTGATCGAGTGGCGCTCCTACGCCCGGCGCCAGTCCCAGAAGGGATTGGTCGGTGGATACGGTGAGAGCTGGCCCAACGGCGTTCCCCCCGCCGCGGCGCTCTCCCCGCCCACCATGAACCCAACCGACGGGAACCTACCCGAGGACGGGTCCAACCTCCGGCCCTAAGGGAGAGCTGGCGCCCCGAGGTGGGCCCCGGAAGGGGCCCACCCAAACCCCTTCCCCTATCTTTTTCTTCGAGTCGAGGACGACGGGCGACGCGCGGGTACACGAGCGCCCTGCGACGCGAGGAGCCGGTCGAGCACGTGCCGGTCGGTATCGTACTTCACACGGACGCGCGCGGTCGCGAGGTCGAACCATTCGGCCCGGTCGAACATCTTTTCGGGGCGCGGTGATCGTTCGCTGGTGAAGGCTACAAAGAAGACGGTGGTCTTGTGGACATTGCACTTCGACGAAGGGCGATAGAAACGGTACGAAACTTCCTCGATCTCCCGTTCCAGGCGCACGTTGGTCAGCCCCGTCTCTTCGCGTATCTCCCGAAGCGCCGCCTCGGCGAGCGATTCTCCGGGGTCGACGTGGCCCTTGGGGAAGCACCATCGGTCCTCGTTCTGCTGATGGAGAAGGAGCGTCTCGGCGCCGTCCTCGGAAAGAAGGACCGCCCCGGCCGCGATCTCCGAGACGACCGGCGCCGTGGGACGGTACGGTTCGCTACGCGGCGCCACGACCTCCGCGAGCCCGGTCCGAGCTAAGAAAGCTCCCTTCCACGAAGCTTATGGACCGCCGCTCTTCGTGGGTCCACCGTGCTCGATCCGGGCGAAGAGTACTCAACGCTAGGGGAGCTCGTCCGCGGGAAGGCCCGCAAGAACGGAACCCGGGCCGCGTTCCGCTTCGCGGACAACGAGATCTCCTACGCAACCCTGGACACGGAGACCGAGCGCGTGGCGAGCGGGCTCGCCGCCGCCGGGATCGGCGTGGGGGACCGGGTGGCGAGCCTCCTGTTCAACACCCCGGAGTTCCCCCTGCTCTGGTTCGGGGCCGCGAAGCGAGGTGCCATTCTCGTGCCGCTCAACACGGGCCTGAAGGGCGAGATCCTTCGCTACGAGCTCGCCGACAGCGCTCCCTCCGGCCTCGTCATCGACCAACGGCTCTGGGATGCGTACGTTCCGTTTCGAGAGTCGCTTCACATCGGTCGCGAGTGGGTCGTGGCTCCAACCCCGACAGGAGACTCACTTCCCCGGGGTACGGCGCCGTTCTCCGAGCTGCCCTCCGACCGGGAGCTCCGTCCGCCTCCGGCGGTGCGGCCGAGCGACCCCGCCTCGATCATGTACACGAGCGGGACGACCGGCCCCCCCAAAGGAGCCATCATTCCCCATCAGAAACTGATCACAACCCCCCTCGAGATCGGCCGGCGAAGCCGTCTCACCCCGACGTCGGTGCTCTACTCGGGCCTCCCCCTGTTCCATTGCAATGCGCAGGAGATGACGGCGCTCAACGCCCTGCTCAACGACCTTACTGCCGCGTTCGACGAGCGGTTCCACGCGAGCACGTACTGGGAGACCGCCGCGAAGCTCGGCGCGACCCACATCTCGCTCCTGATCGCGATGATCAACGTTCTGTTCAAGCAGCCCGAGAAACCCTCCGACCGAACCCACACGGTTCGCACCGCCCTCACGGCCGGGACCACCCGGGCGGTCTGGAGCGATTTCGAGAAGCGCTTCGGGCTGACGATCATCGAGCTCTACGGGATGACGGAGTGCGGGTGCACCACGCTCATGAACCCGCCCGACGCGATCCGGGTTGGCTCGGTCGGAACACCGCTCGGGTTCGTGGAAGCGGACGTCGTGGACGATGAGGACCGGCCGGTGCCGCCCAACACCCGAGGCGAACTGATCGTCCGCCCCACGACCCCGTTCACGATGTTCTCGGGGTACCTCAACAAGCCCGAGAAGACGGTGGAGGCGTGGAGGAACCTCTGGTTCCACACCGGCGACTACGTCACGCGGGACGAGGCGGGGTACTACTACTTCATCGACCGGAAGAAGGACGTGATCCGACGCCGGGGGGAGAACCTCGCGCCGTACGATGTCGAGTCGGTGCTCAACCGACACCCTGCGGTGTTCGAGTCCGTGGTCGTCGGGGTCCCCTCGGAGCTCGGAGAGGAGGACGTGAAGGCGTTCGTCCAGCTCCAGCCGGGGGCACGGGTCACGCCGAAAGAGCTGTTCGAGTTCTGCGGCACCAACCTTCCGTTCTTCATGGTCCCGAAGTACATCGAGTTCCTCGACGAGATCCCGAAGACGGCGAACCAGAAGGCGCAACGATACCTCCTCAAGGGACGTCGGGGGGAGGCCGAACACGACCGCGACAAGCTCGGGATCGTACTCGCGCGCCCCTAAACCCCCGGACCCCCGCGCGCGGAGGACGGTGCTGCTCGACGCCAATATCCTCCTGATGCCGGTCCGTTCCCAGTTTCCCCTGGAAGCGGAGGTCCTGAGGATCCGACCCGGATCGCAGGTCGCCGTTCCGTCCTCGGTGCTCGAGGAGCTTGACCGCCTTCTCGCCCGCGGGGTTCCCGGGGCGCGCGCCGCGGTCGCTCTGGCCCGCAGCTACCCCGTCCTCCCCGTCGAGGGTCGTGGAGACAAAGCGATCCTGGACGCGGCGGTACGCCGACGAGCCTGGGTCGCGACCGCCGACCGGGCCCTCGCCGCGCGACTTCGGCGCTCCGGGGTCACCGTGCTCATGCCCCGGGATCGGCATCGCTTGGAGACGCGGCCGGGAAGGGCTCCCCCACCGACCGCACCGCGTCCCCGAACCCGGGCCGAACCCGCCCGGCGTCGGCAACGGTTATGAATCGGTCCCGGCTCGTGCGCTCGTTCCCGACCGAGGACCATGCGCGACGACGACCGGATGCTGAACCTCTCCGAGGCACGCTTCGGCGCCGGGGTCGTCGGCATCTGCGACATCTGCGGTGAGCGGCAGGCGGTCGTGGTTCTCACCAAGGAACGGTTCAAGCTCTGCGTTCTCGACTTCCTCAACAAGACCTGGCTCAAGACCGAGAAGAAGCCCGGGATGCCAGCGCCCCTCTACCGCAGTGAGCGCGTCACGTTCGAAACCGGAGCGACCGCCTCCGGCAAGGCCCAGGCCGTCGTTCTCTCCCCGACGAAGCGCGTCAAGCACCCCGTTGTGCTGTTGACCCCGGACACCTACGGGATCACGACCACGCTCCTCGATGCGGCGATCCGGTTCGCCCGGGAGGGGTTCGAGGTGCTCATCCCCGACGTGGTGAAGTCGAACAGCGCAGGCCCCCTCCTTCACCTCGCCCTTCGCTCGAGCGCCCAGTTCCGGGGCGGGGTCGCGGTGGATTCCCCCAAGGTGGTCCAGGTCCTGCGTCTCTACGGGGACGCGCTCGCCTACCTTCGGACGCGGGAGATGGTGGACCCGACCAAAGCCGCCCTATTCGGGACCTCGTACGGAGCGAGCCTCGCGTTGGCGCTCGCCGCCCGGGAGACGCGTCTAGCCGCGGTGGCCCTCGCCTACCCGATGCCGGTTCGCCCCCACGACCTTGCGAATCTCATCACGGTGCCCCTCCTCTACGTGCGGGGCTCGGCCGACCGCTCCACGGCCAAGGCGTGGAATCAGCTCGTGGCGGCCCAGTCCGCGAATCGGACGTCGTTCGAGTTCGTGGAGATCCCCGGGGCACGGCACGATTTCCTCGCCCGTGACCTCGCTGCCTATCAACTGGACCACGCGGAAGAGGCCTGGACGCGGATCCTCGCGTTCCTGACGAAGAATCTTCTACCTCCGCCGCCGAAGCCCCCGACCATGCCCCCCAAACCGGCGACGGCTCCTCCCGGCACGACCGCCCCCGCCAAACCGGCTCCCGCCACGCCGGCGACGAAACCTCCGGCTCCCAGCCCCGTCCCATCTCCGGGCCCCGCGACGACGCCGTCGGCGTGATCGTGGACCGCTTCCCTACGGGGACGTGGGAACCTTCGCGGCCGTTTCGACCAACTCCTTCGCAGCCCGCGTGAAGCGCATCGCCTTCGCGAGGTTGCCCCGGATGCGGAACGTTCCGTCCAGGATTGCCTTGACCGGATCGATCTGGCCCGCCAGGAGCTTCTGCCAGTTCTCCGAGGTGCCTTCGTAGACGAACTCGCTGGCGACCGTGCGCGCGTCGGGGTGGAAGGTCGCGGCCGAACATTCACCGTGCGCGAGGGCGAGGTGGATCCCGGGGGCGGCCGCATTCGGGTCCGCGGGGCGAACGAGGAACAGAATGTCCCCTTCCCACGCCTGCGCCGCCGCGCGATACGCCTCGTTTTGATTGAGCACGGACCGGAACTCCGCCGCCCATTCCGCCGACGGGAACTGCATGGCCGCCCGAACCACGTGCGGGACTAATAGGGTATCCCGGACCGCCCGAGCGCGGAGCGTTCAGGTCGAGTACTCGTAGAACCCGCGGCCCGTCTTACGGCCCAGGTGGCCCGCGTCGACGAGGCGACGCAGAAGCGGGGCGGGCCGGTACTTCGGGTCGCCGTACTCGCGGAACAGCGTCTCGGCGACCTCGAGCGAGACGTCGAGCCCGATCATGTCGGCGAGCTCGAAGGGTCCCATCGGCATACCGGCTCCGGTCTTCATCGCGAGGTCGATGTCCCGGGAGGTAGCGATTCCCTCGTCCAGAGCGAACGAGGCTTCATTCAGGACGGGGATCAAGAGCCGATTGACGAGGAATGCGGGGGATTCCTTCACACGGATCGGAACGAGCGGATAGCGGTGGTTCCGAAGGCCTTGCAGGAAGTCGATCGTGTCGGTGATCACGTCCTCGCGAGTGTCCACGCCTCCCGCCACCTCGACCAGAGGAAGGGTCGTCGCCGGGTTGAAGAAGTGCACGACGAGCGTCTCGCGGGCATGCTTGAGTCCGCGGGCGAGCCGGGTGATCGAGAGCGAGGAGGTGTTCGAGCCGAGGACCGCGTGGTCCGGCAGGATCCCGTCCAGCGCCTCGAGGACGGGACGCTTCACCTCCGCGCGTTCGAACACGGCCTCGATCACCAGGTCGACGTCGGCGAACGGCGCGTACTCGGTCGTGCCGTGCACCCGGGCGATGACCTCGTCCCCCCGGGCCCGGGAGAACTTCGGTGCCAGCTTGGCACGGACCTTGGCCTTCTGCTCGTCGGTAAGACCCCCCGTCAGCTCGGTGATCCGGTCGATCTCCTTCTCTGGACGGCTCTCGTGGAACTGGACGAGCTCGTCGACGAACCCGCGGACCCGGGCGAGACCCTTCTCGACGAGCGGCCCGTCGACATCCTTTAAGACGACGTTGATCCCGTTGAGCGCGAGGACCTCGGCGATCGCGGCCCCCATCGTTCCGGCGCCCACCACACCCGCCTTGACGACCCGCATCTCGGCCCCCGACGCGCCACCACGGGGCCGCTACATAACCTAACGGTGAGACGCCTAGCGCGGCGGTCCGTGGCAGTGGCTGCCCGGGCCTAGCCGCGGCGCAGAGGGAGATAGGGTTCTCCGAATCCCATGTGGCGTTCGCTCCTATCCGAAGGTTTAAGGAGCGGCCGAGACTCGACGGCCCCGCGCGGGGATAGCCCAGCCCGGTAAGGCGCTGGATTGCTAATCCAGTGGTGGTTTCACCTCGGGGGTTCAAAAGGGAGGTCGGGTCGACCGCCCTCCCGGGACGTCCCCCTCCCCGCGTGACTATTTCGTCGGTTCTGCCCGCGCTCGGTAGACGTCCCCGTCGCGCCGAAGCTCGACGAGCGTGCCCGGCGCGGGGCCGGTCCCGTCGACGATGGCGAGGACACGGACCGCGTCGGCCACCTCGATGAGCGCGAGCCGATGCGGGGCGTGCCAGCCCGACGCGGGGTACTGGAGTTCGGTCGCGGCCAGGACCCTTCCGACGGCCGGGACCGAGTACGGCTGACAGTCGGAGGACCCGCACTTCGGGCACGGCCCGTCGGTCGGCAGGAATCGGGTATGGCAGGACTGGCAGCGGGTGAGCGCGACGGCCGCGGCGCTGTTCACGGAGCCTCCTTCCCGAGCAGGGTCACGAAGTTGTGGGAACCGATCCCGCTGATCGTCTGCGCGAGCCCCACCTTCGGGGCCGTGCCGATCGCGTGGGCACCGGCCTCGCCCCTCAGCTGGAGGGTTACTTCGGCGATCTCGGCGAGCCCGGACGCGGCCACGGGATGTCCCCGCCCGACCACGCCTCCGCTCGGATTCACGGGAAGACGGCCGTTCAAGCCCACCCAGTCTTTCTCGAACCACGTGGGCCCCTCGCCCGGACCGCACATCCCCAGGTCCTCGAGGTGCATCATCGCGAACGGGGAGAATGCGTCGTGGACCTCGAGGACGTTCACTTCTTTGCGCGTGAGATGGGCTTCCTCGTACGCCCGGCGGGCCGCTACGCGGGTGGCCGCGAACGAAGTAAGGTCCTCCCGGTCCACGATGCGAAGGGCGTCGAAGCCCTGACCCAGCCCAAGGACCGTCGCCGGGCCCTTCCCTTTCTCGAGAACCACGGCGGTCGCCCCGTCCGAGATCGCGGAGCAGTGGAGCAGGCGGAGCGGCAGCGCGACCGGTTTGCTCCCCGCCACTTCCTCGAGCGTCACCGGCTTTTGGAAGTGAGCGTTGGGGTTCCGAGCGGCCATCGCCCGGGCGTGCACCGTCGCGACGTCACAGATGCTCGCGGAGAACTGGTATCGTTCGAGGTAGCGCGAGGTCACGAGCGCCGCGAGCGCCGGCATCGTGGCTCCGACCGCGACCTCGCTCATGTGCAGCGAGGCCGCGAGGTCTTTCGTGATCTCCGCGGTCGGTCGGTCCGTCATCTTCTCGGCGCCGACCACGAGCGCCCGCTCGAACCGACCGGTTTCGAGCGCGAGCACCGCGGCGTGAAATGCCATGCCGCCGGTTCCGCTCGAGGAGTCTACGCGGAACCCCGAGGCGGCCTCGAGCCCGAGGACCGCGGCGAGTCGGGGAAGTAGGGCCTCTCGCCCGTACGGGCCCTGCGCGAACATGGAGCCGACGATGAGCAGGTCGATTGGCTTGCGTCCCACCCCCTCAAGAGCGAGATGCGCGGCCTCGGCGGCCAATGCAACGAGTCCTTCGGGGCGCTTCCCGAATCGACCCATGCCCACCGACGCGACGTGGACGCTCATCGGACGGCTGCGCTCTCCGGGGGCTCCATGAGAGACAGAGCCCTATTGAGGAATCGCGAGAGGGCTAGTCCGTCGTTCCACCGGAGGACGCCGTTGCCTTCGGGAGTCTGGCTCACCATGGGGAGATCACGCATGATGAGGCGGAGAATCCCGGTCTTGGGGAGGTCCCCCGCGGAATAGACTCGCCAGGGCTCACTTTCGCGGAAGCCCACCCGACGGTACGCGTAGAGAACGGCGAGTCCGACGCGATTCACCGCCTTTCGATGGGCCTCGAGCTGCTCGTTCGCTCGCCCACTCGCGGCGGAGAACCGGATTACCGGCTCAGCGGACGCCTTCACCTCAATTGGGAACGGGTACTCCCTCCGGAGTGCGACGAGGTCGAATCCGAACGATCCGGCCGCCCGGATGACCAGGAACGGCCGGTCGATAAGGCGCTCGAACTCCTTACGCTCGGTGGGCGGCAACTTTCGTGCGTAGGCGCGCAGCGCCTGGGGTTGGCCTTCGAGAAGGCTCCGGAGCTCCCGTTCGTAGGCCGACGAGCTATGGCCGACCACGGCGGAGACTCTGTCGGTGGGATAATATAAGTCGGTCGGGGGACTCGCGGGCGATAGTGGCAGCGTCGGCCGGTCTCGAGATTCTGGCGTCCGACCTGCCGGTCGCCCGCGTCCTCGCCGTCGTCGTGGCGGACTCCGACCGGCGGCGCACCGTTCGGGGCCTCGCGGCACAGCCTGCGCGATTCCGGCTGTCGGAGCTGCGAACGCGATTGCTTCGCGACCGCGTCTTCGAAGACTCGTCTCGGCTGCTCACCCGCCTCAAGCGGCGGGGCCTCCTTCAAGAGCTCCCCGAGGGGCGGGGAGAGAAGGTCTACCAGGTCCCGTACCCGGAAGAGCTTCGCCAGTTGCTCCTCGACGAGCTGGAGCGGTCCGAGTCGGTGGAGACCTCCGCGCTCGGGCCTGTGCCGGATGAACGCGCCGAGATTCGCGCGATGGACAGCGAGTTCCTGGACCGGCTCCGCGAGGTCCTCCGCGACCGCCTCGAGGCAACCCTCGAGTTCGGAAAGTCGTTCGACGTTCCGAAGCTCGCGACCTACCTGAAAGGACTCTTTGGAGAGGAACTCTACTTCGATTCCCTGATCTCGGTCCTGCAGCAATACGCGCTCGCCGACGCTCCACTTCTCGCTCCGACGGGCCGCCCGACGGGCACGACCGGCTTTCACCTGGCGCTGTTCGGGCCCCCCGGAACGGGGAAGACGTTCTCGATCGACGACCTCATCCGTGGGAACCCGCGCAGCGGCGTTCCTCCGCACGGTCTACCGGGCCGGAACCGCTACTGCGGAGGGATCACCCCGGTCCAGTTCCTCCGGGTCGGTGCGGCGTACACGGGACGGACGTTCAATTTCATCGTCCCCGAATTCAACGACTGGTTCAAGTACCGTGGGATGGTCGAGCCGCTCAAGCTCGTCATGGAGCAGCGCGAAGTGAAGTGGGAGACCACGTTCGGCACCGTGGGGCCGTACACCTTCCGGTCGTTCTTCTCGGTCAACTACAACGTCCGGACGGCCGGTGCGCAGGACTACTGGACGACGATCGCCGACCCGAACTTCGCCGCGCTCGAGGACCGCATGCTTCTCCGCTTCCACCCGATGACCCGCGCGCGCTTTCGCGCCGTCGAAGCGGCGTCCGAACGGCTCGAGCTGGGGGAGCTCGAATTCGCCCTGGCCCAGAAGATCCGCGACCACCTCACTTTGGTCTATGCGATCGAGACCGGGCATCCGCTCGTCGCAGGCAAGTTCCGGCCGCGCCCGGTCCGGCTCGAGCGATCCCTCTACGAGAAGCTCCGCGAGGTCTCGGAACGTGCGCTCAAGGCGACCGACTTCCCGAAGTTCTCTCCGCGATTGAAAGCCCGCGCGGTCCGTCTTTCGGCGGCCGCCTCGCTGCTCACCTACTTCGGAGGTCCCCCCTCGGAATCGATCCGGATCGGGGCCGAGGAGTCCGAATTCGCCCGACGCTTCTACGAGGAGGAGATCCGTGCCCGGGAAGGGCGCCACGGAAGATCGGCCGGCTAAACCTCCGCGGACCGTACGGTTCCGCCGCCCCGCCGCGGAATTGGTCCAGCGCGCGGCGCGACGCGTGGTCCGGGGAGGAAAGGCCTCGTTCTCCTCCCAAGCGGAGTTCCGGAAAGCGCTCCTGAAGCAGCTCCGGCGAGATGAGCCGCTCGCCGTCCTCGGGGGCCTTCGGCTCCGCCGGTTGCTCATCGATGTCCCGGGCGTACGCATGTCGGTGCGGTTCACCGAACGCCCGATGTCAAGACCTCTCGTGGCGTGTCCCGTGTGCGCCTCGCCGCTGGTTCCGATCCATAACCGCACCCTGACCGGCGGCACCGTCGTGCTCGGTCAGCGCTGCACGCGCTGCGATTACTGGACCCACGGCGTGCGCCGGGTTCCGGTGCGCTACCTCTTTTCGGAAGCGGGGATCGACGGGCGTCCTCGCCGACTGACCGAAGCGCGGTCCTCGACCTCGCGCCCGGCCTAGGGCGGCACGTAGGGCAACACCGGATTCTCGGGGGGGCGCTGCCCCTTCCGTGGGCGCGCCACGAACAGGACGACCGCGGCGAGAACACCTCCGATGAGCAAACCGAGGAACAAGCCGGACGCGAACCCCCCTACCGAGGTGAATCCTCCGCCGGAGCTCGAAGGGGTCGCGACGAAGACCGATAGGTTGGTGTGTACTACGGCGCCGACCGCGTCGGTGAGGGTGATCCCGACGGTGTACGACCCTACCGACGCGTAAGGGTGACTGGCCGAAAGGCCGGACGCCATTGACCCGTCGCCGAACGACCAAGTGAGGTTGTAGGGCGGCGTACCGCCGGCGATGGAAGATGCAAACTCTACAGGGGTCGCCGGAGGCGCGGGCTCGGTCGCTGTAGCGTTCGCCGAGGTGAAGGTCGCGGTCAGCGGCGGGTGCACGGTGATCGCTACCGAACGGTTCGTCTGGACCCCCAGGGAGTCGACATACCCGAAGGAGACATCGTACACCCCGGGGCCGGTCCAAGCGTGCACCGCGTTCGGCCCGAACGCCTCGGTTCCGTCCCCGAACGTCCAGGTCTGTTCAGCAGCCCCCGCGCCGCCGGTCACGGAGGTCGACAGCGAGATCGGGAAGTCGACATCGGTCACGTTCCCCGGTAGGAGGACAATATCGACCGAAGCCACCGGGACGACCGTGACGGGAATCGAAGAATTGGCGACAGCGCCCGTGGAATCCTGCACCGTCGTGGTCACGACGTAGACCCCCGGACGGTTGTACGGGTGCGTCGCGCCCGAACCCGTGGAGTGATTGCCGTCTCCGAACGACCACTCGAATGAGTAGGGCGGCAGGCCGTTGGAGCCCGTCGCCGTGCCGATGAGCGGAATGCCCACGTCGAGCGTCGGGAACGTGGTAGGGGAGAACGTCGTGCGCAGAGCCAGCGAAGGCAGGACGGTGAGCGTCGTCGAAGCGTTGACCGTCACTCCGAGAGCATCGGTCACATTCGCCTCGAGTCGGAAGACACCCGTCACGATCGGAGTGCAGTTCAAGGGCGACTGATCCAGCGAGAAGCACCCCGTGGGAAGGCCGCGGTAGGCTATCGCAACCCCGCCCGCACCCCCCTCGAACGCGACCACGATCGAGGTCGTGTGGCCCAAGTCGATTTCCTCGGGAGTCGCTGCAAAGTAGGTTATCTGAGGCGGTGTCGAAAGGATGCTTATCGTTCCCGAAAGTTCGTTCGCTACCCAGACCATCGCCAGTCCGGATGCAGTGCCTCCAACGGCCGGGACGACCCCGAACGCCTCCGGCCCCTCCCCAACAGGAATCTCCATCGAGGAAGCCCCGCTCGCAGAGACCGACGAGCCATCCAACACCGTGACGGCGCCCTGTTCGCCCGCAAGCAGTCCGACGGACGCGATGTACACGTCCGATCGGGAGGGCTCGAACGCCTCCCCGAGGACCCTATGAATCCCACCCAAAGGGATCGGTCCTCCATCGACGGTCAGCGAAATCCCATCTACGAGGGTCACCGCGTCTCCGGCGGCATAGATCTGACCGTCGGCGGGATCGTAGGCGAGACTGGTAACGTTGGTCCCTACACGTACGGTTGGGGCCACGACGATTCCCGTTCGGGAACTCAGAACAGTGACCGTGGTTGGTGAGACCAGGATGAACACCTCGGACTCCGCGGGATCAATGGCGATTCCCTGTCCGGTGCCGACGGGAGTGACGAGCGTCGTCGGAATTGCGACGTGAAGGGTCGTGAGGTTCACCGCGTCGACGCCGGTGATGCTATTCTCCAGCCAGAGGAAGTTGTTGGAACGATCCAGTACAAGTTGAGTGCAGTTCCCGGTCAGGCTTGCGACGGTGCCGACCAGGCTGCCGGTGGACTCGTTGTAGACCGCGACTCCATTTGCAGTACCAACGTACAATCGGTCGGTCCTTGAGTCTGCGACAACCGAGAGCGGTGAAGCGGGCGTCACCGTAGGTGCCGAGTCTTGCACCAAACGTGTCGGATCCAAGGAGTAGACCAGCGACCCGCTGATCGACGAGGCGTACATGCGTGCCTGACCATCGAGATAACTGAGCGAGACCAAGTGAGGGAACACCGTCGAGGTGACCGCTGTCGCGATGTTCGTCGACAGATTCAACGACTCGAGAATCCGAGAGTCGGACGTCCAGCAGTACACCAGGCCAGAGTTGGGATCCAGAGCCAGTTGTGTGACATTCGAGTACACCGAGATTCTGGGCGCGATCGAGACACCGGTGGTCGAGTTCAGGACGACGACATTGCCCCCAGTGGAATTTCCGAGGACGAACTCTGTGCCATTCGCGGACGCGATTGCCGCAACAATACCCACACCCACCGACGCTACTTGTGTAATTGCGGCTTGGACACTTCCTGAGATCACGGTCGCGTAGTTGCTTGCAGGGATTGACGCGACCAGAGTGTCAGACCGCGACGAGTACGCGACCGCAGACGCATCACCGTAAACAAGCTTGATCGGGGGCAGGGGTGCTGTTGGGTCGGTTACGTTGATCACAGAAACGGCCTTTGTCCCTCCGTTCGCAACGAAAACCAGCTTGTCTTGCGAATCATATGCAAGTGAGACTGGGTCGGTGCCCGCTGGAACGCCGGCGACCGAGACTCTGTTGGTGGCAGTATCAACGACCGTGACATTCGACGACCCAGAGTTCGCCACGAAGAGCTGGTGAGTATTGGGGTCAAGAGCCA
>Ga0209039_10001796_pt1 | contig 19376 bp, 13 predicted proteins | sample BogFormECP12_OM1_FD_188238 | JGI IMG/M metagenome (GOLD analysis project Ga0209039, IMG submission 188238) | Bog forest soil microbial communities from Calvert Island, British Columbia, Canada - ECP12_OM1 (SPAdes) (version 2) | ecosystem: Environmental > Aquatic > Freshwater > Wetlands > Bog ...
GCCACCTGCACGTGGCGCGTGGCCGGTTCGTCGAAGGTGGAGCTGATCACTTCGCCGCGCACGCTGCGCTGCATGTCGGTGACTTCCTCGGGGCGCTCGTCGATCAGCAGCACGATCAGCGTGATTTCGGGATGGTTGGTGGTGATGGAGTTGGCCAGGCTCTGCAAGAGCATGGTCTTGCCGGTGCGCGGAGGCGATACGATGAGGCCGCGCTGGCCCTTGCCGAGCGGCGTCAGCAGGTCCATGACGCGGCCGGAATAATTTTCGCGCACGGTTTCGAGCTTGACCCGCTCGTTGGGATAGAGCGGCGTGAGGTTGTCGAAGAAGATCTTGTTGCGGGCTTCCTCGGGCGGCTCGAAATTGATGGCGTCGACTTTGATCAGCGCGAAATAGCGCTCGCCTTCCTTGGGCGGGCGGATCTGGCCGGAGATGGTGTCGCCGGTGCGGAGATCGAAGCGGCGGATCTGCGAAGGCGAAACGTACACGTCGTCGGGACCCGGCAGATAGTTGTACTCCGGCGCGCGCAGGAAGCCGAATCCGTCCGGCAGGCATTCGAGCACCCCTTCCGAGAAGATCAGGCCGCTCTTTTCGGCCTGGGTCTGGAGGATTTTGAAAATCAGCTCCTGTTTGCGGAGCCCGGCGGCGCCGGCAATCCCCATGTCCTTGGCTACCTGGTTGAGCTTCTGGATGCTCATATCCTTGAGCTCTACCAGGTCGAGCGTGGGGGTGCCGTTCTTGACGCTCTGGGCCGCTTGTTGCTTGCGGCGCTGCTGGCCCAGGTGGCCAGTCATCAGATCCGGGTGCGGCGCGGCTACCGCCGCCTCGACGGCTTTCGGTTCGGCGGCCTTGCCTTCCGCGGGCGGCGCTTCGGGCGGTTTTGCCTCGGCGGCCTTGGTTTCCACGGGCTTGGCTTCCGGGGCTTTCGTTTCCGGTGCCGGCGGCGGAGCGGCGGCAGCCTTGGCGGCGCGCGCGGGCTTTTCACCGTCCGATTTTTCGGAACCTGCTCCGGCCGCCTTCTCAGCCTTCTCGGCCTTCTCGGCTTTTTCAGGCTTTTCGGGTTTTTCCGTCTCGGCGGAGGCGGCGGGCGCCGCTATCTCCCGGGCGGGTTGCTTGTCGGCGGGCTTTTCGATTTTTTCGGGTTTTTCCTGCGGCAGGCTGTTGCCTACCGTGTTTGAAGTGTTTTCGCTATTGCTTGCCAAATTTCCCTCACTCCCCGGCCGGTTAGGGCCGAGAACAGCAACGGTTCCACGCCTTCGTTGCGAATAGCGTTTAAACCGTGCCCCTGCTCAGATTGATTTGCTTTGTCGGTCTTAGTGGCGATTACCAGGTACGGTCTGCCGCGATCCTCGAGCCACCGCTTCAGGTCGAGATCCTTCTCCATCCATCCACGGCGGGTGTCCAGAATCAGGCAGGAAAGTCTTAGGGTATCTCGATTCTCCAAATATTGCTCGATCAGCTTTTTCCATTCGAGCTTGTGCTCGATCGGCACCCGGGCATATCCGTAACCGGGCAGATCGACGAAATAGTAGGCGCCGTCCACCCGGTAAAAATTAATGGTCTGCGTCCGGCCCGGGGTGTTGCTGGTGAAAGCCAACCCTCGCCGCCCGACCAGGGCGTTGATCAAGCTGGATTTCCCCACATTACTTCTTCCTAAAAATGCGACTTCCGGCAGCCGGTCCGAGGGGAACATCTCCGGGTTTCCGGCGCTGACTACAAACTCCGCGTCAGGCACAGAACCGCGACCATTCGGGAGCGGCATGCCTCATTAGTGCGCCCGGCTCTCTTCGAGCGTGGGCTTTATATCCAGATCCAGCGGCGTCATGGGAATCGCCACCAACTCGCGCTCCAGCGCAATCTTCAGAACTTCGTCCATGGACTCCACAAAATTCAGCTTCATGGATTGCTTGATGGCGTCTGGAATGTCGGGGAGATCTTTCTCATTCTCCCGCGGCATGATTGCTTCCAGGATGCCATAGCGGTGCGCCGCCATCAACTTCTCTTTCAAGCCGCCGATGCCCAGCACCTTGCCACGGAGCGTGATTTCGCCCGTCATGGCCAGGTCCCAGCGCACCGGAATCCGCGTCAGCGCGCTGCAGATCGCGGTAGCCAGCGTAATCCCGGCCGATGGCCCATCCTTGGGAATGGCGCCCTCCGGGACGTGAATGTGGACGTCCAGGTTGCGGTAGAAATCGCGCGGCAACCCGAAAGTGTGCGCGCGCGAGCGAATGTAGCTCATGGCCGCCTGGGCCGATTCCTGCATCACGTCGCCGAGTTTTCCGGTGATGGTGAGCTTGCCCTTGCCTTCCATCAAGGTGCATTCCACGGTCAGGATCTGACCGCCGACTTCGGTCCATGCCAGGCCGGTGGCTGCGCCGATTTCGTTTTTCTTTTCGACCCCCAGGTCGCGGAACTTCCAGGGCCCCAGCAAATCCGGCAGTTTGGCGTCGTTGATCTCGATCTTCGCGAACGGCTTCTTCTCTTTGGCGCTTTGCGCGTTCACCACCTGGCGGGAGACCTTCCGGCAGACGTTGCCGATCTCGCGCTCCAGGTTCCGGACGCCGGCTTCGCGGGTGTAATACTGGATCAGCCCGTTGACGCCCGAATCTTCAAACTCGATCTGGTTGCCGGTCAGGCCGGTCTGCTCCATCTGCTTGCGGACCAGGAAGCGCTTGGCGATCTCCATCTTCTCGAGCTCCGTGTAGCCCGAAAGGCGGATCACTTCCATGCGATCCTGCAACGCCGGCGGAACCGTGTGCAGCACGTTGGCGGTGGCTATGAAGAAGACCTGGCTCAAATCGTATTCCACGTCCAGGTAGTGATCGACGAACATGAAGTTCTGTTCGGGATCGAGCACTTCGAGCAGCGCCGCGGAAGGATCTCCGCGGAAATCCATCGACATCTTGTCGACTTCGTCCAGCATGAAAATGGGGTTGCGCGTGCCGGCCTTTTTCATCATCTGGATGATCTGTCCCGGCAGGGCGCCGATGTAGGTGCGCCGGTGGCCGCGGATTTCGGCTTCATCGCGCACGCCACCGAGCGACATGCGGACGAACTTGCGGCCGGTGACCTTGGCGATGGACATCCCCAGCGAGGTCTTGCCCACGCCGGGAGGCCCCACGAAGCACAGGATGGAGCCCTTGGGGTTCTTCACCAGGCGGCGCACCGCCAGGAATTCCAGGATGCGCTCTTTGATTTTTTCCAGGCCGTAGTGGTCCGATTCCAGGACGCTTTCGGCGAACTTGAGGTCGCGAATTTCCTTGGTCTTCTTCTTCCACGGCACCGCCAACAGCCAGTCCAGGTAGTTGCGGGAAACCGTGGATTCAGCCGACATGGGCGGCATGTTTTCCAGGCGCTTCAACTCGGCCAGGGCCTTTTCCTGCGCATCCGCGGTCATGCCGGCGGTTTCGATGCGCTTCTTCAGCTCGTCGACCTCGCTCTTTTCGCCGCGGCCCAGTTCCTTCTGGATAGCCTTGATCTTTTCGTTGAGATAATACTCTTTCTGCGCCTTCTCCATCTGGCGCTTCACGCGGCCCTGAATGGTGCGGTCCACATTGAGCTTCTCGATCTCGATATCCAGCATCTCGGCGACGCGCGTCAGCCGGTCGATGGGATCGAAGATTTCGAGCAGCTCCTGTTTCTCCTCGAGCGTCAGGGGAAGATTGGCGCCCACGGTGTCGGCGAGCTTGCCCGGCTCGTCCACCCGGATGGCCGCGATCATGGTCTCGTAATTCAGATTCTGGCTGAGCTTGACGTACTGCTCAAACAGCCCGGTCACCCGGCTGATCAGTGCATCAAGCTGCGGACCGGCTTCCACCTTGTAGGCCGAGACGCGCACCGTGGCGCGGAAAAAACCGTCTTCGTCGGAAACCGATACCACTCTGGCGCGCTCCACGCCTTCCACCAGAACCTTGATGTTGCCGTCGGGCAGCTTGAGGCTCTGCACAATGTTGACGATGGTGCCCACGCTGAAAATCTCATTGGGCTTGGGCTCGTCCACCGAAGCGTCGTGCTGCGCCGCCAGGAAGATTTTCTTGTCGCCTGCCATGGCGTCTTCGAGCGCACGCACACTGGATTCCCGCCCCACCACGAATGGCGTCATCATGTACGGAAAGATGACGACCTCCCGGATGGGCATCATCGGCAGGCGTTTTGTATCGGATTTTTCCTTTGAAGTAAGCATTGTCCCTCTCCAGGGGCTGACCCTGGCCCTGGCCTCTCACTCGAACCGCAGAGCACGCTTTCGGGGATCCTGGGGTTAACCGGCCTTTTCTAATATTGTAAGGCTGATTTTCTGCGACAGCACCATCTCTCTTGTGACCGAGAACTCCCGGACCTTCTTGTAGGACGGCAGGTAGTACATCAGATCGAGCATCAGGTCTTCGAGAATCATGCGCAGGCCGCGCGCCCCCACCTTGCGCTCCATCGCCAGATCGGCAATGGCTTCCAGGGCTTCGTCGTTGAATTTCAGACGAACGTTCTCGAACTCAAAGAGCTTCTGGTACTGTTTCACAATCGCGTTCTTGGGCTTGGAGAGAATCTGGATCAGCGCCGAGCGGTCCAGGTCCTCCAATACCGCGCTCACCGGCAGCCGTCCGATGAACTCGGGGATGAAACCGAATTTGATCAAATCCATCGGTTGCACCTGCGAGAGCAGGTCGATATCGCGCCGCCCGCTGGTGCGGATGGTCGCCTTATCGTCCTCCTGCAGGAAGCCCATGGCCTTCTTGCCGGTGCGCCGCGCAATCACCTTTTCCAGCCCCACAAACGCCCCGCCGCAAATGAACAGGATGTTGGTGGTGTCCACCGGCGTGAATTCCTGGTGCGGATGTTTGCGCCCGCCTTGCGGAGGCACATTGGCCACGGTCCCTTCCAGGATCTTCAGCAGCGCCTGCTGCACGCCTTCGCCGGAAACGTCGCGGGTGATCGACGGGTTCTCGTCTTTCCGGCAGATCTTGTCGATCTCGTCGATGTAAATGATTCCCTGCTGGCACTTCTGCACGTCGCCGTCGGCCGCCTGCAACAGCTTCAGGATGATGTTCTCGACGTCTTCACCCACGTAGCCGGCCTCGGTAAGGGTGGTGGCGTCAACGATCGCGAAGGGCACATCCAGGATCTTCGCCAGCGTCTGGGCCATCAGGGTCTTGCCCGTCCCGGTCGGCCCGATCAGCAGGATATTGGATTTCTGCAGTTCCACCTCGGTGTTGCGCATGCGGTTCAGGTGGATGCGTTTGCAGTGGTTGTACACCGCCACCGCCAGCTTTTTCTTGGTGGATTCCTGCCCGATCACGTATTGATCCAAAAACTCTTTCACTTCGAGCGGCTTCGGGATCTTGTTGGGAGTGCCCGAAGGAGGCTCGACTTTGTCATCTTCTAAAATCGAGTTGCAAACCGCGATGCACTCGTCGCAGATGTAGGCGCGCGGGTAGTCGCTCGGCGAGGAAATCAGCTTTCCAACAACGTCCTGGCTCTTGTGGCAAAACGAACACCGTAAAGCATCGTCCGATCCGGCTCGCTTCAAGCAGTTTTCTCCTGTCCCGCCCGAAAAAGCGGCAGAGAACCCATAACCAATTTCATTACCATTATCACCCGAACCGTCTCCCTAAGCAATGTACGCCGAAGGTAAGCAGCGGCTAGTACCCGTCAAAGGTTAACCTCAACTTCACCCCATTCGGCAACCGCTACGCTTCCGCCGTCTTGCGCGCGTGTTCGAACAGGAAGGCCAGGGTCTTGTCGGTCTGGATGTGGGACGCGATCCGTCCCAGCGTCCCATCCTTCTCAAACCGCAGGTGCACCGCCGCCACCGGCTCTTTCTGCTGGCGCGCGGCGCGCTCCACTTCCTTGTCGACTTCGTCGCGCGTGGCGGCAATCGATTCCCGCGCCGCCACCTTCGCGAGCAGCATGGAAGCCTTCACCTCGCGCAAGGCTTTCTCGCGCTGCGTTTCCTTCACCTTGTTCCAATCGAGCTTGATGGACCGCGGATCCACCCCTTCGGCGGCCATGGCGCGCAGGCTCTGCTCCACGCGGTTATTGATCTGCCGGTCCACAAAAACTTCCGGCACCGGAAACTCGTGCGCGTCCACCAGCTTGTCAACCAGCTTGTTCTTGGCCTCCTGCTCGGCCTCGTACTGGCGCTGCGCGAAGATGCTCTTGCGGATGGCCTCGCGCAGTTCCTCGACGTTGCGGTAATCGCCCAGATCCTGCGCAAACTCGTCGTTCAATTCCGGCAGTTCCTTCCTGCGGATGCCCTTGAGGGTGGCGTGGAACTGCACCGTGTGGCCCGCCAGCCGCTTGGCGCCGTAATCGGCCGGGTAGGTGACGGCGAAATCCTTTTCGTCGCCCGGCGTCAGGCCGCGGAGGTTTTCGGTGAAAGCTTCGAAGGTGTCTCCACCGCCGATCTCTAGCACCATTTCCTCGCTCTTCACCGGCTCGCCCTCCACACCGCCCGTGCTTTCGAGCGCCACCACGGCGAAATCGCCGTTTTCCACCGGCCGCGGATCGACGTTCACGTGCTGCGCCTTCTGCTCGCGGATTTCCTCCAGCCGCTTGTCGACGTCTTCCTCGGTCACCTGGGGCTCGTGATACTCGACTTCCAGGCCTTTGTACTCCCCGAGCTCGATTTCCGGCACCACTTCAAACGTAGCCTTGAATCGCAGCGGCTCGCCCGCGTGAAAGTGGACGTCGGCGATATCCGGCGTTCCCACCACGTTGAGGTTTTCGGCCTCGAGCTGCTGTTGCAGAAACTTGGGGATCAGGCTTTCCAGCACCTGTTGCCGGATGTCGCCGGCGAAGCGGCTGCGGATAATGCCGGACGGAGCTTTTCCCGGCCGGAAGCCCGGGAGTTTGGCGCGCTTCTGAACATCGGCAGTGACGCGGTTGGTCTCGCTTTCCACCTCTGCGACAGGGATGGAAATCTCAAGCGAGTGCTTGCAACCTTCAACTAAAGCCAAGTGGATTTAACCTCGGGAAAGTACGTGATGGTGTAAACCTTATGATACCACGTACAATGAAGCCTATCGGCTGGAAGACCGCACTCTCGGTGGTGGCTGTGGTGGTGCTGCTGGGCCTGTGGGCGGCCATTCTGCGACACAAGTAAACATGCACCTCAATTTTCTGACGGCCTTCACCAACGTCGTACTGCTTTGGATTCTCACGGCTCCCCACGAATTTGCGCACGCCTGGGTGGCGACCAAACTCGGCGACGACACACCGCGCCTGCAAGGCCGCGTCACGCTGAACCCGCTGGCCCACGTGGATTGGATGGGCACCACCATCCTGCCCTTCCTGAGCTCCCTTTTCTTTGGCGGCTTCCTGGGATGGGGCAAGCCGGTCTACACCCAGACCAACAAGCTCAGAGGCGGACTGAACGGTCTCCTGCTGGTGGCTTTGGCCGGCCCCTTCAGCAACGTGATCATGGCTGTCATCCTGGGCGCAATCGCCGCTTTCACGGTCAATGCCCACGCCACATTCGCCAGCTATGCCTATCGCGGCGCGGAGCTGAGCCTGTACCTGGCGCTGTTCAACCTGCTGCCGGTGCCGCCGCTCGACGGCTCCAAAATCCTGCTGGCCCTCCGCATTCCCGCCGCCATTTACCAGGAGATTGCGCGCGCCGGCTTCCTGCTGCTGATCGTGCTGATCACCGCCACCTCCCTGGGCCGTTGGATGGCCGACTGGAGCGCCCAAGGCGCGCTGTGGATCGTCTCGACCTTGCGCTGACCCGCGTGCCGTCACGGCGCAACATGGTACCGTAAGTTTTCATGAATTCGTCCCGCATCGCCATCTCGACCACTGACGGCATCACCGTTTCGGACCACCTGGCCCGTAGCACCGCCTTCCTGCTTCTCGAAATTGAGGACGGCGTCATCACCTCAGGCGCCTATCGCTCGCGTGCCCCGGGGACTTGCGGCAACCATGCCGGCTTCGTCGAGTTATTGAGCGGCGCGCAAGCCGTGATCTGCGGCGGCGTCGGCCAGGGAGCGGCCGACACATTGGCTGCGCATGGCATTGAGCCGCTGGTGATCGCCGGCGGACAATCCATCGACGACGCGGTGAACCAGTATCTGGCCGGCAGCCTCGCGCTCTCCGGCGAACGCGTCTGCCTCTGCCGCTGAGGCGCCGCCCGCTCCTACGCCTCCATGGTTCAGACTGCGAACATCGCTGGAGATGCAGCCGTGGCGAGACTCCTGGACCCCGGCAACGTGGCGCGAGTATCTGAGAGCCACAGGAGCCGAAGCCGACGCCGGCGCGATCCGCATACGGGCCGCCCTCTCGGCGCGGAGGATTTCGTTGCGGCTTTGGAAAGGGCGCCGCGGCGGCGTTTGGCGCCGGAAAAGGGCGGCCGTCCAGCGAAATCGGAGGTCGATGTCGGGCAGCAGGCCCTCGGATTCGGCCAGCGCTGAGAGTGCGGGAACGTTCCGTCTGCCCCTGGTTTCCCAGGCGGCAAAGAACGACGTTCCTGGTCCGGGCACGGCCTCACCGTGCTCCAGCCGGTCGGCGATCAACCGCAAAGCCAGCCCTCGCTCTACTACAACCGGGCTATTTCCCCCTTGGTTTTGAGCGTCGAAGCGTTGACCTTGATGAACGATCGAATCTGATCTGACATGGCCAACAATCGCTCCCATTGGCGCCGATAGAGCGTGAGGGGAAAATGGCCGAGGCCGTAAACTGAAAGTGCGCCCTTCTCCGAAACCCTCATTGATAGACCGCTCTTCGGCAGGCTTTTCAGTGCCTCGTTTTCCCGCCGGAGACGATTCAGTTCGGCCATTAGATCAGGTCTCGTACCCTCCCCATTCGCTTCCGACGGCCCAGGATCAGGCTGCTCGGATTCACCCGCTTCAGTTGCGTTCGCATAATCCTCGACCAAATCCGCGGTGCCGATACAGAGCGACGCCTCCCTCGTCGCAAGATCGAAACTGATCACCAGGTAGTCGCCAGCTTCACCACCACGCCGGCTGAAGAACGGGCCGAGACCCCAGGCAGAGCTCTCCTTCGCGACCAGGGTCCCCATACTCGCCCCGTCCAGCGTCTTCAAGGCGAACTCGCCGGAGATGAACGCTCGCATAGCCGCCGGCACAGACACGATTCCAGTAAGTACCGTGGCCTCCGAGAGGCGGTAGGCTAGCCAGATCTGGCCGTTAGGCGCCCAGCCGTAATCAGCCAGTACTTTCCCTCGTTGTCTCTTTAGAGCTAGGCTTTCGACAACGCCAGGTGCAATGTCGGCGCCGATAAGGCCAAAGACGCCGACTGCGTACTTTGAGATCACGGGTGAGTGGGACAAAAAGCGGTAAGAACTCGACCGATTCATCCCTTGCTGGAGGCAAACGGCTTCCAAATCCGTACGACTCATGACGCCACCCCGCTCCGCAAGCACATCAGCCATCGCTTTTTCAACATTGCCCAGGACACCACTTGCGATGATCGGGGGATTGGCCCTAACATTGCCATCGGCGACCTGAAACGTCGGTATCTGCCGACAAAGTTCGAGAAGCACAGGCGACGGTGGCGAGAACCCCTGCATCCGATAATCTCTTGCTATTCCCGCCCGCAACTCCGAGACGCTGATCGGATTCGCGATTGACAGAATTTTCTCGATCCGATTGACGAGGGAATTCCTCGGTACGGACGTAATCCAAAACCACCCAGCAGCACGATCCAGCCACTGGAAGCCGTTCTCACCAGAGAGAACACTAGCGACAATGCTCATATCCGATAGTTCTGGTTCCGTTTCGCGAATGTGGGCCGCAATATCAGCGACCGTAGCAATACCCCAGTGCGACACTTCGCGACGAGCAATCTGCACGATCTTGTCCGCGGATTTGACTGATCGCGAATGTACAATCCTTTCTCCTCTCGTCTCCGTCACCAGGAAGGGCGGCGTCCTGCCGAGCAATTTCGCGGCTTGGATCAGTCCTTCTAATCGAAAGGTGCCTTTCGTCAATCCCGAATCATGGAGTTGCGATTCGATCTCGTCGGCGCGTCCTGGGGTGCGGTTGACTACGAACGTCACGGCGCTGTCGAGGGCCGGCGCGAACGGTACCTTGCCGTCCAGACCTGTTGCGATGCGCGCTACAACTTGGCGCACCCTTTCACGGGTCACCCCGAATTCATCTCCTACCACCTGGAGCGTCGTCCCACCAAGGCCGTCCAATCCGTAATAGCGGGTTGCCATTCGTCCGTTTTTGTTATCGCCAACAAACCTGACCAGCTCTGCTTCCAAACCGAGGTTCCCAAACTCGTTGATAAGCTTAAGCAGGTCGCGCAGCCGCTCGACTGTCTCTCCTTCGGCGTCCGCGTGTGGCGATTGTCGGAGCAAACGCTCGGCCAGCTCTCGCGCATCATGAGCTTCTGAATCGATACCGCGAATCAGATGTCCTAGGCGAGGGTCATCAATGCGAATAAGCGAAACACCATCCGTAGACGCCAGTCGCCGAGCTTCGGCAATCACGTCTGCCGAGGGGACTATGATGTCGGATGATTCAATAGACGACGGCATGGAACCGAGTGCCTCAAGACAGGTTAGTAGATCGACAAGTGTCTTCGCACCGCAGCCAGCGACCTCCAGAAGATCGCCGATTGTCGCTTGCGCAACGTCGGGATGATACCTCTGAAGCTTTATAAGACAATGCAGTGTCCGAACCTCAACGTCAAGCTCGTGAATGCTAGGTATCGTTCCAGAGGGGCCAAGTTGCCTGGCTCGAACGGCCGATGGCAGCTTGGACAACTCCCACCGGACGTTTTGAACAACGACTTCCGCAAGTTGACGACAGGCCTCGCAGCTGAGAACATGCCACACGCGCTCGTCAAGATCTTCTAACCTCGGGAACTGACTGATCTTCCCGCCGAGCAATTTAGCCGGGCACGGACCTCCTAGGATCTCTGCTAACGCGGTCGGCGCCAGCCGCCGGCCGAATCTGGGGTATCGAGCCATCTAGTTCACCACGCCACCTAGGCTGAATACAGAAAGGCCGCCCTGGTCGCAAGCCGGTTTAAGGTTTCGCGGATATCAACGATGGGATCCGACGGATCGACATACTCGTCTCTGGCGGCCAATTCCGACGCTAAAGCAATTGCGTATTCAGCAAACGCGACCTCGTTGGCCAGGCGGCGAAACGTGGGATCTTCGACCGTGCCCAGCCCCACCGCTGCGCTGATTTGAGGATGGTCGAGGTTTATGAAAATCGTGCGTTCGTCGCGGACATATTGGGCTCTGTAAAGCTCCGCGCCCATATGCCCAAACCGCACCGAAAAACCTCCCCGAGGTTTGACTTTGTCGGTCCGTTGAGGTGGCGCGCCTGTTCGATCGGTAGGTCCAGGACTACGACGCAGGCCCGGACCGAGGGCGCGAGGCTCCTGCCCACCAGATCTGGCCCCACCCTCCGAACCAGGTCCACCAGTAGGCGCGTGTTCTACAGCGGGAACCACGCTTCCGGCGAAAAGGTCATCACTTTCGTCGCCATTTGACCGCCCCGCTGGAAACGCATCAGAGCCCCCCACGCCGACGGCCTTCGTACGCGCCACCCGTTGTCGAAAAGCATCGAAATCTTCGTTTAGGAGGCGCGCAATCTCGGATGCCTGCTCAGCGAGTTTATTCTCTTCCTCAGTCCGGCGTCGCTTCTTCTCCGCCTCCACGAGTTGGCGGCGAACTTCGTCGATCTTCTGGCCGACAAATGAATAAACCGCCTGAACAAGGTCATTGCTGGGATTAAGACGCATGGAACGGCTTAGGTCAAATGGTGAGATCGGCGATTCGTCTTCATCTAACCTTGGTACGTCAATCTCACCAAAGAGATACTGCGACATCTCTCGACCGTCGCTCCCCGCGAGCGTTGTTTCGTGCCAGACGCCGTTGGCAAAAATAGAGACTCCCCGCAGATCTTCTTCGAGAGGTGCCTTTGCCACTTTCAGGGTCAATTGAACGGGGCCCAGCCTGTCTAGCTGCGGACCTTCAGGAATAAACTGTAGCGTGCGGGAAATCGAGGGCTCAGCGAATTCGCACTGGTGATTGTTGACAAATACAGTCGCGGTCTTTGGCCACCTTGCGAGATGGCGCTCGATATAGTGGATCACTCCGGGCTGATCCAACGACTTCAGATGAATCCCTTCAATTTCAATTAGCGTTCCATTTATAGCCTTTGTAAGTATCTCCTTTTCAAGAGTGCGGACCGGAATCGGAGCCTCTGAGCCCATCCGTTGAACGTCTTCTCTCCGGAGCTCAACTACCGACAGCCTTGAGTTTCTGACCGTCGTGACTCTTAGGAGGTCTCCTATGCCGAGAGCCGCGGACTTCCCGGTCCCGAATCTTCCTCTCCCAGCCCTGCCCTCCTTTCTGTCGAGATTCTCGCCGTGCATTATAAAGAAGTTCTGAAGTCCGGCCCAGTCCATGCCTCGACCGTTGTCAGCGATGGCGATCCGTCTGCGCTTGCTATCCAGGGTCACCTTAACAACGGGGTTCGTTCCTGGGTCCGTATACTGCAAGCTATTAGAAACGTACTCCCACACGACCAGCTTGTCTGTCTTGAATAGGGCTGCATTCTGCAAAAGGTCGCGTGCGACATGGCTCTTGACGAATATCTGATCGTTGGGCTCGGGCATGATTCACTCTCCTTTTACTTGCTCCGCAAGTACTTTCACCAGTTCGCTGAGATCTGGATCATCACGAAATGAGTTCAATACTCGGAGTAACTTTCGTTCGCGCAGCGGTCCGACGACGTAGCTGTCAAGCCTAAAGAACGCCTCGGCGTCTTGTTTCCGAACCGCTGCGACTCCAGCTTGTTGGTACGTGTGAAAGGCGGCGCTGGAAATCAGCCTTTCTCGTTCAGTGCGGCGCCACTGTTTCTCTTTCAAAGAGACACGTTCTCGGGCTAGATCCTGGCTTTGGATCCGCTCTCCCTGTTCCCGTGCAAAAGTCAATCCAGCCGACGTTAACAGCCATCCTTTTTTTTCTGAGCCCACGAGGAAGCCACCCTTTTCCGTTTTTTTGGCGTCCCAAAGACGCTTGCGGACGGTGTCGATATTGATTTGTTGGCGGTATTTCCTCCAGGTAAAGCGCCCCGGGGCAATCTCATTCGCCTTGATGGCGATGTCTTCGGTGTCGACGTAGTGCGACTCGCCGCCGAGGAGGAAGACGGCGAGCGTCACTATTTCGTGATTTGATAGATCCTTGGCCATTGTGATTGAAGTTAATCCTCAGAATTGGCTTGCCACAACATCCGTTTGGGATGGCGCCGCCTTATAGTTCGGTCAGGCACGGGCGCCTTTCATGATAAAACGCATCACTCCACAGAGAAGGATCCGAATTCCGCAGGTGTTGGAATACCACCCGTCGCGTGGAACGATTGCCCAGGTAGTGTGGACGGATCGGAACTCCTTCCCAGTTGGGGCCAGCCTCAGGCCAGCCCCAACTCCCCCAGAGGGTTTTTTCAAACCGCGGCAGGAACACCGAGCCGAATGACTTGGTAGTGCGACGAAGTGTTGTCGGCGAGCGCAGCGTAGCAACTGTGGCCACTGTCCTTTGCGCCACCCGCGGTAGAGAACACACCATCTGGCCTAATCTTGCCAGCGATGCCGTCCCAGCGCTGACCACGCTTCCAGTCAACGCCGTCCAGAGTGTGCAGAATGCGCCGTGCCTCAACTTGCCGACTACCAGCGTCCGGGATGTTGGACAACGTGTGTCCCAGGGCGCCAAGCGCCGCCATCACAGCTGGAGATGCCGCGACGGTCTCGTTCCGCTGCTCCATAGGTGGACCCATCTGCTTTGTGAGGGCATCGAAGTACTCCAATGCAGCCTCCTCGACCAAAGGAACCCGATTCCGGTCGACTGTCACAGGCTTATTGCCGTATTGCAGGCCGGCAATACCCTCGCTGAAGCAGACCACGGCGGTCCGAAGGACCGACAAAGTGCAGATTGCCTTGTCTGCCTGTTTCAGTTGACGCGAACTGGCCACACGGTCCTTGAAGAACGGAATCTGGGCGACCTTTCGCGTAATCGAGGTCAGCGGGTCGCGCATGTCCATTGAAATTGCCGTTGCTGCGTTGGGGCGCACCGAGAGGAGGTTCAGGTCATGGAATGCTTGCTTGGCCCACTCCAGCGGGCGATTGTAGCAGATCTTCACATCCACCATCTGTTTGGTGGTGGCGGAATTGATCTTGGCGGCCTCAAACCTCGCGGCTAGCTGGGTCTCGCCATCGATGGCGACCAGCTCGACGTCCCATGGCAACATGAGCTGGCCCGGGCTATTCGGGTCTATGTACTGAAGATCCCGAGGGGTGTAGAGCACGATCTGCGGAGTGACACCATCGGCGCCCTGCTCGAGCGCGACCATGTACTTCGCGTATGAGTCAACGTTCTTCTCTTTCGCGCCCTTGAACATCCGCTGCACCTCGAGACGGATGCGGTACAGTTCTTCGAGATTGGGGTTGCCATTGCGACGTTTGGGATCCTCGGAAAGCCTTGGATCGCTAGTGATGCGGAGAAGCTGCGCACCCATCATTGTGGTCACAAACTCGTGACCCTTCACTTTCACGTTCCCGGGAACCGGGAACCCATCAACTGTTTGCATAAAACGCACCTTCAATTGAAATTTGGGGCGCGCCGAGGTAGGATGGTGGTCGGTTCTAACGGCTCCAGGCTACCTGGGGCACCTCAGGCGCTGGTTTTCACCAGCGCCTTTTATTTTGTATCATGACCTAACATGGGCTGTCAATCCCCGCGGTTACATTTTTTTGTTCTACGGGCAATAAACATATGCTTGTCCTAAACTTTAGTTAATAAAAACTAGTCTACGGGTGTTGCGTGAACCCTTTGGCATCTACCATCTTGAGTTATAACCAGCTTCGATTCAGATGCTTAGCGCCCATTCGACCGCGAGCTAGCTTGAGCCAGATGCAAGAAGTCGACAACCCTCCCTTTTGAGTGGAGAATCCCTTTGGGAGGGCAAGACGGAGTGTGGAGGGGAAATCGGGGGCCGCACGGAACGTTTCCAGTGGCTTTCGAAAAGCGGGACAGCCTGAGGCTGACCCGTTTTTCCCAGTTTTTCCGACCCAGTTTTTCCAGTTTTCTGGTTTCCCGTTTTTCCTGGTTTCCTGCTCCCGTAACTGAGCAGTGACATTTGCCAAGCCGGGCGCCTGCGCCAGCGCCGGGAGAATCGCCAGGCAGCGATGGAAGAGCGGGACAGCCTGAACTGGTCACTTCGCAGCAGCAAGTACTCGCAGGCCAGCGACCAAGCTGCTGTAAATCGTGAGTTTCCGGGAAGCGTGCGTGACGCAGGCGTAGCCCGTCCTGTTAAGTTCAGTCAGGCTCAGGCGGCGCCTGATCGTGAACCAGAAAAGCAGACCACCGGTCCCTGAGGCGATCGCGCAATTGCAGCACCAGTTGGATCAATTTCGCAGCGCCCAACCGCAACGCCCACGTGTAAGGAACACGTCTCGGGAACCAAATCAGCAGTCCTGGTGTCCAAACGCGCTGGGGGTTGCCATGACCATACTGCGCGCGATCAGCGTTTTCCTGCTGCCCGCATTCGCGCATTGCGCCGGAACCGCGCCGGATTTGCCCGCGCCCACCGGCCCGCATTCCGTGGGACGTGTTTCCTTCCACTGGGTGGATGCGAAACGCCCCGATGCAGACGGCCCGCGTGAGTTGCTGGTTTATATCTGGTATCCCGCCGCTACCCCGAAGAGTCCGGCTCAAGCATCGGCATATGCCAGTTACCTGCCAGGTGCGGAGCAACTCAAATCCAGCGCCACCGCGCGTTCACTCTCCAATCTCTTCGGCCCCAATTGGCCGCTCATCGCATCGGACGGCTTGCCATCGCACTCCTTGTCAAACTCCCCGGCCGCCGGCGGTGAGAAGTTACCCATCCTGATCTTTTCCCCGGGTGGCGGCGGTACCGCGATTGCATACACCACGCAATTGGAGGATCTTGCCAGCCATGGCTATCTGGTCGCAGGAATCGAACACACGTTCGATGCGCCCGCCGTCGTATTCCCGGATGGACGCGTAGTAACCGCCTCCGATGACTACTGGGCGCACCTGCCCCACGACGCGGCCGATCCCGACGGCCTGGAAAAGGCGATTGTCGAGACGCGAGCTGCCGACATCATGTTTGTCATCGGCAAGGTTGGCGATCTGCAGAACGACCGCGGATCGCTTTTCCATTCCCGATTGGACCTCAATCGTATAGGAGTTTTCGGCCACTCGCGCGGCGGACGAGCCGCGGCCCGCGTGTGTCAACTCGACAAGCGGGTCAAGGCCTGCCTTAATGAGGACGGAAGCATGGCCTGGCAGCCGTTCTGGCTAGATTCATCCGGCCGCAGTATGGACCAGCCGTTTATGATGCTCGACCACTTGGACGCGGAGTTGCCCGATGACGTGTTCCGGAAAATGGGCGCCACCCGCGAGCAGTATGTCCAACGCCGCTCCGCCCGCCAGGCTGAGGCCCGCGAGAAATTCTTCGGCACAGTCACCGGGGGGAGTTATCACGTCACGATTCAAATTCCGGGGATCTCCCATAACAGTTTTTCCGATATCCGCCTGCTCGGCCGCCCCGACACCGAGACCATCAATTCATGGCCCAAAGACGTCCAGGCCGCCACGCCGAATGCGCGCATTCTCAACCGGATCGCGGAACTGACACGCGCGTTTTTCGATAAGACGCTTCGCGGAATGTCCGCGCCCGCCCTTGACCCTGGGCGCGCTCCTACAAAGGAAATACAAATCGAGCGGTTCGGCGCGGCTGCCAAATGATCTCTCCGGCGGGGCAATGCACCGTTCGGCCAAAAGGGTCGGAAAGAGGCGGAAAAGCAGGTCAGCCTGAACTGGTCACTTCGCAGCAGCAAGTACTCGCAGGCCAGCGACCAAACTGCTGTAGATCGTCTGAGGCCCGCGTCACATCAGCTGGCTGCAAAACGCCCAATCCTGGATCTGGTCTGGCTGGCAGCGGGGCCGATATGGGCCGATATCGCTGCCCAAGACCGCGAACTGTGGCTGGCCCAGCACGGGTTCTGGGAATCGGCCGAGCTCATTCTACGATAAGCGTGCTTTTCTGCTCTGCGACCAGCTTCCGGTTGGGCCGCTCCCGCGCCAGTCTTCCAGCATTAGGACTTCAGGAACGCGAGCAGGTCGGCGTTGACCTGGTCCGCATTGACAGTGCACATACCGTGTGACGCGCCCGGGTAGACCTTCAGCGTCGAGTTTTTGACGAGTTTGGCGGACAGGCGCGACGCATCGTCGATAGGCACGATCTGGTCCGCGTCACCTTGCAGGATTAACGTTGGGACATCGATCTTCTTGAGGTCCTCGGTGAAGTCCGTCTCTGAGAACGCTTTGATGCAGTCGTACAACCCCTTGATGGAGCCTTGCATTCCCTGGAGCCAGAACGAGTCCCGCACTCCTTGCGAAATCTTGGCGCCCGGTTTGTTATAGCCGTAGAAGGGAATGCTGAAATCCTTAAAGAACTGGGCGCGGTCCGCGACGACCCCGGCGCGAATCTGATCAAAGACAGAGATTGGCAGGCCTCCGGGATTGTTTTTGGTCTTCAGCATCAGGGGCGGTACGGAGGCGATCAATACAGCCTGCGACACGCGCTTGCTGCCGTGCCGGCCGATGTACCGTGCGACTTCGCCGCCTCCGGTAGAATGGCCGACCAGAGTGGCATTCTTCAGATCGAGCGTTTCCATGAGCGCGGCGAGGTCATCCGCGTATGTGTCCATGTCGTTTCCGTTCCACGGCTGGCTTGAGCGACCGTGGCCGCGCCGGTCATGGGCAATGACGCGATAGCCCTTATCGCCTAGAAACAGCATCTGTGCGTCCCATGCATCCGCACTGAGGGGCCAACCGTGCGAGAACACGACGGGCCGTCCCGTGCCCCAGTCCTTGAAATAGATTTTCGTTCCGTCCTTAGTGGTGATCATGTTCATCTGAGTTTCTCCTTGGTTATTGCCATGCCGGAGCTGGAACGCGCGCAAGGCTTGATTGATAGGCAAGTGACCGCATGGGCAACCCCAATGCGGATTCTACACCCCGGCGTGAATCGAGAAAACCACCGCCGACTCGCCATCCGCACGGTCCCTGGTTCCGATATTCGCTCTTAACGCTGGTATGGAATACATCCATGAACCAAGCTGGGGCACGGCCAAGGGCTAGCGGACGCCGATTTTCGCCTTCAGAATCGGATCGATTCGCTTCAGCCCCAGGTGGGTCGCCAGGAATCGAGCTCTGTCGCTGATCGCGGCGATGTCCAAAATGTCATGCGCCGTGTCGTACCACTTCAGGGTTTTAGGCTCGCTTGCTGCGTCGAACAGGGTCTGCGCCTGAGCGTCCGTTACACCCGGATCGAGGTGCGCCGACTGAAACAACAGCGCGATAGACGGGATAGATCCCACGTAGTGGATGGCATCCAGCGGTTCGATGAGACTCAGGGCGGAATCGAGCTGCGGTCCCAGCCGCTTGCGGATGTCTGCGGCGAAGGGGATTGGCGCAGTCCGGAGATGTACGCTCATGCCTGGGAGTCCCACTTCGAATACCGCAGCCTTGAAACGGCGGTCCGACGCGACGGCATCGATGCCCATCATCGCGCCATAACTATGGCCGGCGAAGCCCAGCCGTTGCGGGTCGACGTCGCTTCTTTGCAGCAGCAGGTCGACGCCGCGGCGAATACTGACCACCGCGTCGATCATCGGCCCGCGCCAGCTCTCGGCCGGCTGGTCCCAATTTGGGCCGATGGGATTGATCAACAGGGAGACGGCTCCGGCCTGCGCCAGCAACATGGCATCCGGGAGTTGTTGGAAGGCTCCGCTGGAATGTATCCAGACGATCGCGCCGGCTTTGGCCTTGCCTGTTGGCGGTGTGACCAGCAGGCCGTCGGCCCTCATGGACGGCGTTACCGCGAAATTCAGAAGAGCCACGCGGGTGCCGTTGAGAACGGAGATTTCACGCTCGTGCGGATCTAGCGGAAGGCTGCGGTCATAGTCGAAGGGCGTGACGTCCGCCGCGAACAGGTTGACGGCGAGAACGCCATAAAGCGCAATGAGTCTCATGTGGGCAGGATGGCATCCTGCGCGCCGGTTGGCAACAGCCGCAGACTTTTCAGGATAGTCGGTTTGTGTTCGTGAAGGGAAGCAGATCAGAGCATCGAAGTGGGAAGAACCGGGGACGCACGGAACGTTTCCAGTGGCTTTCAGCAATTCGTGTCGGTTCTGTGATCTTAATTTCTCATTCACAAAAAACCTTCGCCTCAATTTGCCCTGTTATCATTTACTTGCAGTTCTTCTCCCCCGGCTTGGTATCACCTCCATGCTACTTTTGAATCGGGTAAGGAGTTGCGCGAGTCGCAATCTTCCAAGTCCACTTGCTGGCCAGCAAGCGTTGCTTTTTAGGTGGTACT
>Ga0209039_10001797_pt1 | contig 19362 bp, 18 predicted proteins | sample BogFormECP12_OM1_FD_188238 | JGI IMG/M metagenome (GOLD analysis project Ga0209039, IMG submission 188238) | Bog forest soil microbial communities from Calvert Island, British Columbia, Canada - ECP12_OM1 (SPAdes) (version 2) | ecosystem: Environmental > Aquatic > Freshwater > Wetlands > Bog ...
ATCCTCCACGATATTGGGAAAATGGCTATCCCTGACAGCATTCTCCTTAAGAGCACTGCTCTGACTGATTCTGAAAGAGAGATCATACGGCAACATCCTCGTTTTGCGTATGATATGCTTTCACCGATTCCCTATCTACGCCAGGCTTTGGATATTCCCCTTTATCATCACGAGAAATGGGACGGGACTGGATATCCCCATGGGCTTAAGGGAGAGCAAATCCCTTTGCCTGCTCGTTTATTCTCAGTGGTAGATGTTTTCGATGCCGTTACTTCGGATCGTCCTTACCGTCCTGCTTGGCCAAGGGAAAAAGCGCTGGATTATATTCGTGATCAAAGCGGGAAACATTTTGACCCCAATGTAGTCGGGGAGTTTATCAAGATCGTAGATGAGGGACAAACACCAGCTGTTTCGTTGTCTTAAATAAAAAGCCGCTAATCTTATTAGCGGTTAAAGTGCGAGCGCGGAGAGACTCGAATATCATCCTCTTTAGAGGACTCGCAAGCAAATAAAAACCGCTGAATTCTCAGCGGCTAGGTTTGTGAGCGCGGAGAGGCTCGAACTCTCAACCAATGGCTTAAAAGGCCACTGCTCTACCATTGAGCTACGCGCCCGTATATTCTTCTTATAAAGAAGAAAGCGGACTGCATTCTATCATGGGCAAGTCGCGCCGTCAACGTAATAGAATGGGAACTCATCGCATCGAAGATACCTGGAGGCAAAATGATTGAAGTGAATTATGTAAAGGAAGATAATTTCCAAAGCGAGGTGTTGAACGCGGATCAACCTGTTCTGGTTGATTTCACCGCGGGATGGTGCCAGCCCTGCAAAATGATTGATCCTGTTGTTAAGCAATTAGCGCAGGATTGGGATGGTAAAGTCAAAGTTGTCAAACTGGATGCTGACGAGAACCCGAACATCCTGACGCAGTTTGGTGTGCTGGGTATTCCCACGCTCATGCTTTTCAAAGGTGGACAAGTCAAAGAGCGCGTGACAGGATACCAGCCAAAGGAAAAATTGCTGACGAAACTTAATCCGCACCTCTAGAATCAAAAACGGGTCACGCGGTATCGGGATTCAAAATCGCCACGGATTGACAGGTTGCAGCATTAAAGTGATTAAAACAGTTTGATTGTCTTTCTTGTCGTTTTGTTTTAAACAAAGGAGCAAGATGAATATCTTTTCATGGGCATCCCTGGATGATATGTGGTGCGATCGTCTTCGCGAGTTCTGTTTCGGCTTGTCGAGTTAAATGCAATGGCGTATCAGTGAAATAATTCGGAGGGAAAATATTCCAGAGATCGAGATAGTTCCAGTGATTTTGTGCAACGGTTTCACTTACATATTGGCGATATTGATCATAGATCCAACGAGGGTAATAAACGTCGTAGTAAATGTTGCTGTTAGGGACATTCGTAAGCACTTGTATCGGTTCGTTGACCAGAATCGTGGGGATGTTTCCGGCAATTTTATAAAAATCTTGAACTTGATCGATTGAGACCTTATCCGCGCTCAATTTAGGCGGCTTCATATTTCCAAAAAACGTGGCATTGCTACTCAATTGACTTGGTAATACTTCGGGTGGACCCGGAATCTGGTCAAGGCCCGTGGCGAGATTGATCGGACTATAAAACTGGTAGCGCAGAACGTGGAATACTGTTTGATTCTGTTCGGCGATTTGCTGGATCAAATTTGGACTTTGATAATTTATTGGCAGGAAACCAAATTGATGAGCCAGCTTATAATATTCAGCCGGGTTATATACACTCAGATGCTGATTGTAACGCCTGCTCGGCATTAAAGTATACCAAGTGATTAACCATATGATTTCATCGGGTTGATATTTCATGGCTTCATCGAGTATCATCATATCTTTGGTTGCAGAGGAAACTGGAAAGCTTAGATTATAGGCTCGCACATTTTTGTTTCCGCACGTCAATCCTAGCGCGTCTACTTGGCCTGAAAGTGTTTGCGCGGGGGTGAGGCCGACTCCCCACACAGCCGAATCGCCGAGAAGGAACACGCGGAATTCATCTGGTTTTTTGGGCTCGGATACAATATGTGAAGCGAACATGGCATCGAAATTGGGTACATCCAAAGCATCATCTTCCGGCGCGACGGTACTGATCGGAAAACGCCGTCGTATTAAAGCAGATGAATTGTAAACATTCAGCCATTGGAGATTTGGGTGGAGCGCGTACAAAGCGAATTCAAAGATAAGGAAAACAGCGAGGCCTTTTACCAATACTCGCCATGGACGGATGATCGGTGGCATGGTTTGATTATACAATGTGAGAAACAATTTTGCTGTCCGCTCTTACCGGGTATGATGCTAGGAATAAGAAAACGCCCTTCGTGTTGAAGAGCGTTTTTCGCCGTTAGATTTTTATTTCAATCTCGAACGGGATTAGACGTATTGATTCCGGTGCGTGGCATGATTTATTTTTGATTCTACTCAATGAATTGATTCTCGCAACTGTTTTTCCAGTTTCCTTAATTCCACTCTCGATGTCATATCCAAACTAACCGGCGTGACAGAAACCATGTGCTTTTTGCGCAGGACATTTACATCGCTATCTTCGGCCTCACCATCCAGAATTGCCGCTTCCACATAGGATACTGTTCCCGGTTCGTTCCATGAACTCCGATTGGGCGCCGTCGGATTATAGTATCGTTGACGAGCCAGCCGTGTGATTTGCCATCCTGTTTTCGATGTGGCATCCGAGGGAATATTTACATTTAACAAATGTATATCATCAGACGTTTTCTGTTGAAGCAGAATATTAGCAAAGTGTGCAGTGAAATAAGCCGCGGCAGAGAAATCCATTTCTTCTGAATAGGAAAGGTGAAACTGTTGATCCGCTTGGAGCGAAACCGCAATCGATGGAAAACCCAGCGAAGCACCTTCCATAGCCGCGCCGACCGTGCCAGAAACGGTAATGCCCAACCCCATGTTTTCACCATAATTAATTCCAGAGACAATCAGATCTGGCTTCTCGGGCATGATTTCTAACACGGCATGAAGTACGGCTTGCGCGGGCGTTCCATCTACTGCATAAACGATCCACTCCTGACCGTTGATTTCCAATTTCTCTTCATGGATGATGCCGCTGGATATGCTAGGCAGACTCCGACCCGCGCCGGAGGATTGTTCCCTCGGAGCCGCGACCGTTACATATCCAAGCGCAGCGAGCGCACGCGCCGCGGCCCATAATCCGGGTGAGCGGATGCCGTCATCGTTAGTCAACAGGATTTGAGGTTTTTCCATAGCTATTGCAAAAAAAGAAGCGGGACGTCCCGCTTCGGTAAAGTGGCGCTCCTGGCGCGATTCGAACGCGCGACCTTTTGGTCCGCAACCAAACGCTCTGATCCGCTGAGCTACAGGAGCATAGGCAGGGAAAGATTTTAATTCAGAATCGAGGGCGGGTCAAGATGACGCGTTCTGTCAAATATAATGTTACCGAGGGAACGAGACCCTGGAAGGGCGCAGGGCGTTGGCCGAAACAGATGCAATGAACGTAGACGAACGGCGGAAGTATTTGCACAAGATGAGAATTCGTTATTGGCAAGCCAGGCAGCTCGTGCTCCATCTCAACTGTCTTGTCTTTTTGTTTCCATGTCTTCCCCCCATGGAGATGGCCAACGTTCGGTAACATTATCATTTGACTTGACAGGGATGACGATTGCGAACATGTTCTTATCGAATTCTCTTACGAAAAATTGATCTTTCGTTATTTGCTTTCTGATGTTTGCCAAATAAGATAGTCGAAATTAACTCTAATCAAGGAGAAACCAAAATGACTTTCTATGCTTATCCCTTCCCTCATCGCATGGCTCGCCGCTGGATGGCTGCTGGTGACAATGTGCAAGGCGCGCGCTTCCTGGCAGTCAATATTCGTGACGAGGAGGATGCGTTTGTTCTGACCGCGCTCGTTCCGGGTTTAAAAGCCGACGATTTGAACATTCAAGTGCTGGAGGATGTTCTGCGCATTGAGGGTGAATTCCCTGTGGACGAGAAAGAATACCTCTTGCAGGAATTACCCAACGGTTCTTTCCGACGTGAACTCCGCTTGCCCTCGCCCGTTGAATCGGAAAAAGTCGAGGCAAAGATCGCTGATGGCATTCTGACATTACGACTGCCCAAAGCAGAATCTGCCAGGCCAAAGAAAATCAAGATTGCATCCAAATAATCTGATCTGCATTTAGTACAAACATCCCGCCGATTGAGCGGGATGTTTGCATTACATGGAAAACGGTGCAAGGTATAATCAAGATAATCTTTTCTGCGGAGCAAAATTGTGCGAGCAAAATTTATCATTCCCCTTCTATTGATCGCAACTTTGTTGACTGCTTGCGGATCAGGTGCGGCGGCTGGCACTTCCACGCCGGCACCAACTTCAACTTTCACGCCTCCTCCGGCGCAATCACCGACTCCGGTTGTGCCGCTTGCGATTCTGATCATCCCAGCCAACATGGATAAAACAACTTCGGACTTGTATCAGAAGACTGTCTATGATCTGACGCAACAATCGGGAATGCACTTTCAAGTGTTGAATACACTATTGCCTCAAGACATACCTCCGGGCGTCAAAGTTGTGATTGCTGTGTCGCCCGATCCAGGAATTGCGGCGCTGGCGGCGGCCGCGCCGCACGCACAATTTCTTGCCATTGATATTCCCAATATCAAGGCCGGAGGCAACATCAGCGTTTTGGCGACTAATAATTCAGTGGATGTTCCGGCTTTTCTGGCTGGCTATACTGCCGCCATGATCACTGACGATTACCAAATCGGGATGATTCTTCCCAAAGATAATCCCGATGCACAAAAAGCATTGGCGGCTTTTAAGAATGGCATGATATTTTATTGCGGCCTATGCCGACCCTTTTATTATCAAAACTTCTGCATTACCAACAGTTTGCTCTACTGTTATCCTCAGGTGGTTGAGATTCCCTCCAGTGAAGACCCAAGCCGTTATGGCGGCTATGCCAATTCCTTGATCAATACCTACAGCGTGAATACCATCTATGTCTACCCGGATGTAGCAGTTAAATCATTGATGGATTACCTTGGTACAACGGGCGTCGACCTCATTGGCCTGTCCGCACCCAACCCTGTACCGGGTGGATGGGTAATGACGATTCGTCAGGATGAAATCAAAGCGATTCAGAACGCGTGGCCGGACCTGATCGCTGGAAAAGGAGGCGAAAACGTTCCCGCTCCGCTCGGCATCTGGGATGTTAATTCAGCCAACCTCAGCCTTGGCAGGCAACGCCTCGTGCAACAAACGTTGGATGAGTTGACAGCAGGTCAAATTGCTACCGGCGTGGGCCAGTAAACTATCTGCGATTTTTTAGAAATGTACACCTATGGTGTTGATTCGAAAATCGGCTATACTAGTGATATAGCTAAGGAGTCCCTATGAACCTGACTTGTTCGTATTGTCAAACACCCTTCACATTAGGCATGGCGGAAAAAGCGACGGCCCTGCAGAGAATGCATGCTGAGGACCTGCATCATTATGATGCACACTGTCCGCGTTGTGGCCGGGCAAACGCCGTTTCACGCGAGCGCCTCGAGATGTTCACACCCGGCTGGCAGGAGGCGATTAAGGAAACGGCTCCTGAATCCGCTCCTGCTTCCCCCGCAGAACTGACAACACCTGAACCGGCAATGCCTGTTTCACCAACGCCAGTGCTTCTGCCAAATCCGCCAGCTCCAAAAGCTCCGGCAAAGCGAACGACCACGAGGCATGTGAAACCTGCGGCCAAGAAACCGGCAAAACCTGCGGCCAAAAATCCAGTGAAGAAAGCCGTAAAAGCCAAACCTAAGCCGAAGAAAGCGGTCAAGAAGCCTGCGGCGAAAAAGTCCAAGCGCAAATGACTTTGCGCGCCATCTTCTTTGACATTGGCGGAGTTATCGTTCGAACCGAATATCAGGCGCCCCGTGAACGACTTGCGGAGCGCCTCAATATGACCTACGACGACATTAGCAAGATTGTCTTCGAATCTGAGACTGCGCGCAAAGCATCCATCGGTGAAGTAAGCGTGGAGGAACATTGGCTGGCTGTGACGCGTAAATTGCGGCTCCCGGCCTCTGATGCAAAAGCCATTCACGCTGAATTTTTTGGTGGTGATGTGATCGACCGCGACCTGCTGGACTTTATTCGTTCGCTGCGGCCGCGGTGCAAAACTGGTGTCATTTCCAATGCGTGGGGCGACTCGCGCGATTACATTATCAGGAATCAATTCGATGATGCGTTCGATACCCTTATCCTCTCGGCGGAGATTGGGATGATGAAGCCTCAGCCGGAGGTCTATCAGTTGGCGCTGAAGCGGGCCCAAGTCGAGGCGAATGAAGCGGCTTTTGTTGACGATATGCCAAAGAACATCGAGGCTGCCAACGCGCTCGGTATGCACGGCATCGTATTTCGCGATCCTGCGCAAGTCAAGGAAAACCTAAAAAACTTGCTCAATCATCGGTAATCGCCGCCGACTTGACGAAGCAGGCCTGGCAGATTTCTGTCAGGCTTTTTTGGCTCAACCTATCAACCATGCTTGCATCCATACGCACTCATTATATTGAACCCATCCGCAGTTTCAACCGCGCCGCGCGGCTCTTCCTGTTGATGATGCTCATCTACGGCATTATTTATAGCGGCTGGCAATTGTTTTTCAACTTTTACATTTTACAAAACGGATTCAACCGCGACTTCCTTGGCTTGGTTAATTCTCTGCCATTTGCTGCGAGCTTTATCTTTGGGATTCCGCTTGGCCGCCTTTCGGATCGCATCGGGCGCAAGGCTGCGTTGATCATTGGGTTTTTGTTTTACAGCATCACTTTGCTTTTGGAAATCACATTCCGCCAGTCAACCCTGATTGTTATTTCTGCATTTTTATCCGGCGTCTTCAATATGCTTTTCATCATCAGTCAAGCGCCGTTGATGGTCAAGCTCTCGGACAAACACAATCGCACGATGCTTTTCAGTTTGAATTATGGCTTGCAGACCATTGCAGGGGCAGTGGGGAGTTTATTCGCTGGGCAATTGCCTGCTCTCTTCGGAACCATCCTGCGCGTCAATGCGGATAGTGCCACGGCATATCAAGCGGTGTTGGTTGTAACTATTTTGCTGGGAATGACCGCGCTGATTCCAGTATGGATTATGAAGGAACCGCGCACGTCTCAATCTGTGCGGGCCAGCGTAACGGCTCAAGATGACGCTTCAAGCAGTTTGCCATCGAAGCGACCTGCTCCTGGCCTGACGGCGCTGACGCTTAAGATGATCGCGCCACAGGTGTTGCTCGGTTTTGGCGCGGCGATTCTGATCCCGTATATGAATGTTTTCTTCAAATACAGTTTCAACATCAGCGATTCATTGCTTGGGATTCTCTTTGCCGTTTCGTCCGCCATGATCGGCATTGGGACACTCGTCGGTCCACGCCTGGCGACGCGGCTGGGAGGCAAGGTTCGCGCGATGGTGGCAACCCAGGCCAGCAGTCTGGTATTTTTATTATTGACGGGCTTTGCACCCGTGCTTTGGCTTTCGGCGATCGGCTATTTGATGCGTACCGCCTTGATGAATATGGCTTCGCCCTTGTACACCGCCTTTTGCATGGAACACACGCCCGAACATCAACAGGGATTCGTCAACAGCGTTTTGAATCTTTCATGGAATCTCGGCTGGGCAGTGGGACCGTTTGTCTCCGGAGTGGTGCAACAGAATTACGGCTTTGCTCCGCTCTTCGTGGCCACGGCGGTCTTGTATTTCTTTGCTATCATTCTTCAATGGCAATTTTTTGACCGTGTGGATCACATGGTGCCTGTGGCGGCGTAATTATCTTTTCGACAACAGCTTTTGCAAATCTTCTTCTGTCTCTAAGCGCGCCCGGATCGCAATTGGCGCACGCAGATGAAGCCGTAAAGTTTCCTCGCTCTTATTATTATCGTAATAATCGCGGAACATTTGAAGAATGGAAAGTGTTTCGTCCCGATATGGTTCGACCTTCACTTCATCACCAACTCGAACCGTACCGTCTTTAATCACGCGGCAATATAATCCCGGTCGCTCGGCGTGACGATATTTCTTGACGAATTGTGGATCGTCCATTCGTCGGGCAAGCGTACCACATGGAATGCGCGGCGCACTGACTTCGAGTATCACCGAGCCAACATGCAGACGATCACCGATGTTGAAGCCCGCGCTTTCCAATTCGCTGACCGTCAGATTGTCGCCAAAGATTCCTGGCGTAAGTTCTTTTTCTAATTCTTTTGACCACCATTCGTAATCAGGCATTCCATAAACATAAATGGCTTGGTCCGGCCCGCCGTGATTCTTTGTGTCGCAGATGGCATCCGTTGATATTCCAAGCGACTTGATCTCAACCGGTTCCTGCACAGGAAGTTTATAAATTCCCGTGGTTTCTATTTCGTTCCCCTTTTGCTGGGTCCGCTTTTGACCGATGTTTACACTAAGAAGTTGCATGCTAAGTTACCTCTCAAACTTATTTTTCAGGAAACTCGGAAGCCAATTTCGATACTAATAAATGAAGTGCATCTTCCTGACTGCCAATTTTTAATTCGATTATCTTACCCCTCTTTTTTAACGGCATTTCTTTTAAAGGATAAGTTCCACTTGCAGCAATATACTCATAAAAATCACTCGGAAGGGGAGAAGTTCTACCAGGATAATTTGCATATTGTATGAGAACCCCGCTTGGTATTGGCTCATTTCCATCGAATGCTATGGCGTAGGGCATTTGGTCTACTTCGCTTTTATCCGTGCGATTAAAATTCATCATTGCATAAACGCGACCAGTGGGTGTACCTGAACAAAGAATAAGAACACTATGGGTTTTTGCTAACAATCCTGATGATATGATTCCTTCTGGAATGGATGATGGATGGACAGTACAATATTCTCCAACTGGGCATATAGATTCCAGTTGATTCAGAAGTATACGCGGCTTAGGTTGCCAGTCAAACCACAAACTTGTCTCCTTTATAATAATAAAGGTATAGGCGGAATTATACCCTCCTCATCAGACTTTCATTAACCTCCCCGCTTGTCTAGTTGCGGAAATAGGCAAGCAGGGGCAAAATGGGTGTTGGCAGCCCAGACGATACCATACCCGATAGGCTAAATCCCCGTAGTTTCCTGCCGGATCCGCCCGCAATTAAGGTTGGAATGGCTTTCGACGAAGAAGACCCGTGGGGGAACAAGAATGGAATGCCTTCCAACTAACCCGGAGCGTGGGGGAAGTTGGTTGGAAAGCCTTCCAACTAACTTGGGCCGTGGGGGAATTGAGTTGGAAAGCCTTCCAACAAACATAACTCGCGGGGGATGTTTGATGGAAAGGCATACATCAAACATGGACTGCGGGGGGATAACGGTTGAGAGCTTTATTTCAAGGGTGCAGAACCGTTCGGGAAGCGGGAACCGCTTTCGGCCTGACCTGAAGCGGAGTCGAAGATGATCTGTCCCTTTGCGGTTGAAAGAGTTTGGCGTTTGGAGCTGTTAGACTGGTTCGACTATTTAGATCAGGAGACTTAAAACTATGTGGCATGGTGGTTGGAGTTATATGCGTGCGGGCGACCAAAAGCCCAAGCTGACGCGCGAATTATTGGGACGCGTGCTTGCGTACGCGCGTCCGTACTGGAGGGGAATCACCGGGATGTTGGTGATGATTTTGATCACCACAGGCATCAGCCTGATCTCGCCGCTCATCTTCCGCAACATGATTGACCAGGTGCTTCCGCAAAAAGATTTGCACCGATTGATTCTTCTGGCGTTGGCGTTATTGATCCTGCCGATTCTCAGCGGCGGGATCGGAGTCATTCAAAGACAATTGAATGCCTCAGTTGGCGAAGGCGTGACCTTTGATCTGCGCGTGGCGCTGTTCTCGCGCTTGCAACGTATGTCGCTGCGCTTCTTCACCAACACCAAAGTCGGCGAGTTGATGAGCCGCCTCAACAACGACGTGGTCGGCGCGCAGGATGCCATCAGCAACACCATTGTCAACATCATCACCAACATCATCGAGACGATTGCTTTATTGGCGGTCATGCTCACGCTTGAGTGGCGGCTGACGATTGTCAGTGTTTTGATTCTGCCGTTGTTCATCATCGCCGCACGACGTCTTGGAAATGTCTTGCGCGATGCGGCTCGGCGGGCGATGGAACTAAACGCCGAGATGAACGCGCACATGAACGAGACGCTCAACATCGGCGGTGCGTTGCTGGTCAAATTGTTTGGGCGCGCCAATGAGGAGGGCAACCGCTTCCGTGAACGCGCCGGTAACGTGCGCGACATCGGCGTGCGCCGCGCCGTGATCGGCTCGGTCTTCTTCATGATCCTTGGCCTCGTCAGCGCGGTGGGCACGGCGCTCGTCTACGGCTTGGGCGGTTACTACGTCATTCAAGGTTCGTTTACCGTTGGAACCATCGTCGCCTTCGGTGCGTATCTCGGTCAGCTTTACGGCACGTTGCAGGGACTCGCATCCGCGCCGGTTGACTTCTCCACTTCGATGGTCAGCTTCGAGCGCGTCTTCGAAGTGCTCGATCTGCCGCACGACATCATCGAAAAGCCGGATGCGATGGAATTGAAGAACGTCAAAGGTGATCTTGCGTTTGAAAATGTCACGTTCAACTATGATGTAGATGAGAGCAAATTATTGAAGGACGTGAAGCGTTATGGGCGGATGGAAGATGTCGGCGCAGTGCTATCTTTGGCGGGACGCGGCGATGGTAAGAACGGGCATGATAATGGTGCAGAGGAGATGGGAGCGCATTCCTCGCAAGCGCGCGACGTTGCCTTGGAATATATTTCATTCCGCGCCAAACCGGGTCAACTCGTCGCTCTGGTCGGACCTTCGGGCGCGGGCAAAACCACTTTAACTTATCTCATCCCGCGCCTTTACGATCCGACCAGCGGCGTGATCCGCATTGATGGGCATGACCTACGCGAGATAACACTTGACTCGCTTTCTTCTGCTATCGGCATGGTAACGCAGGAGAATTATCTTTTCCACGATACCATTCGTACGAATTTGACATATGCCAAGATGGATGCAACACAATCTGAAATTGAATCTGCGGCGAAAGCCGCCAACATTCATCAGTTCATCATGGATTTGCCTGACCGATACGACACAATTGTCGGTGAGCGCGGCTATCGTTTGAGCGGAGGTGAGAAACAACGTATTGCATTAGCGCGCGTGATATTGAAAGACCCGCGCATCTTGGTTTTGGATGAAGCCACGAGTTCGTTGGATAGCGAATCAGAATCTTTGATTCAAGATGCGTTGAAGCGTGTGATGGCAGGACGCACAAGCATTGTCATTGCTCACCGTTTATCCACGATTCTTGCGGCAGATATCATATTGGTGATGAATCGGGGACAAATTGTCGAGCGCGGTACGCATGAGCAGTTACTCGCGACTGGAGGGTTATATAGTCAGTTGTATGAAACACAGTTCAATCGGGAAAAAGTTTGACCCCCTCCGCCGCTAACGCGCCACCTTCGCGCAGCACACTGTAAAGTGCCCCCAAATCCAAATAGATTTGGGGGAGGCTGGGTGGGGGCACAGTTTATGGGGATTCAATTAGAGTGCATTGAAAAAGAATTGCCAGATTATCCAATTGGTAGCACAATAGACTCAACAAGATTCAAAAATTTATTATCGCGATTTGTATTTCCCGGATGAGAACATTCTTCGGTTTGGTCGCGTATTCTTAGGAGATTAACTTATGAATTATGGCGGTGGTGGCGGCGGGGGAGGTGGTGGAAGAGGCTTGGGAGTGGGGAACTCGAGTCATAGGAGTTGGTTCGCATATGTTCGCAGTGGCGATGAACATCCGCAAGTGACAAGTCAGTTGATGAGGCGCGTGTTTACTTATGCGCGTCCGTACTGGAAGCCGATCACCGGAATGTTAATTGCGATTCTGATCAGCACCGGCTTGACCCTGCTGACGCCGTTGATCTTCCGCAATATGATTGACCAAGTCATACCTGCCGGAGATGTGCATCAGCTAATTCTGCTTGCACTTGCGTTATTGATCATTCCAGTCCTGAACGGTGTGATCGGAGTCTTTCAACGACAGTGGAACGCCATTGTTGGCGAGGGCGTGATCTTTGATTTGCGTGTGGCTTTGTTCTCGCGCTTGCAACGCATGAGTCTGCGCTTCTTTACGAACACAAAGATCGGCGAGTTGATGAGCCGCCTCAATAACGATGTGGTCGGCGCGCAGGATGCCATCAGCAATACCATCGTGACCATCATTACCAACATCATTGAAGCCGTGGCAGTTTTGGCGGTAATGTTTAGCCTCGAATGGCGCTTGACCCTCATCAGCGTGGCGATCTTGCCGTTGTTTATCATCGCCGCGCGCCGACTGGGCGAACGTTTGCGCGAGATCACGCGTCAACAATTGGAAATGAATGCAGAAATGAACGCGCACATGAACGAGACGCTCAACATAGGCGGTGCGTTGCTGGTCAAATTATTTGGTCGCGCAAAGGAAGAGGATAAACGTTTCAGTGAGCGCGCCTGGGCGGTGCGTGAAATGGACGTACAGCGTTCGGTCATCGGAGTTTTGTTCTTTGCCATCATCGGCTTGGTGACTGCGGTAGGCACGGCGCTGGTCTACGGCTTCGGCGGATATTTCGTCATCCAGAAAACCTTCACCATCGGAACCATCGTTGCTTTCGGTTCGTATCTCGGCAATCTGTATAGCACTTTGCAAACTCTATCCAACGCGCCAGTGACGTTCTCCACTTCGGTGGTCAGCTTCGAACGCGTCTTCGAAGTGCTCGATCTGCCGCAGGAGATTGTTGAGAAAAAAGATGCCATCATATTGAAAGATGTTCAAGGCGATTTGTTTTTTGAGAACGTGAATTTCAACTATGATGACACCAGCGAAAGGGGACTGCTCGGCGAGGTCAAACGCTATGGGAGCATGGACAATGTCAACGCGGTTCTTTCTTTGACTGCAAGTAGGGACGGCAAGGATGGTGGGTCAAACGGCGACGGAGATGAGGCTGATTCCGATGCGCATTCGTCTCAAGCGCGTGATGTGGCCTTGGAAGATATTTCATTCCGGGCTAAACCCGGTCAACTCGTCGCTCTGGTCGGACCTTCGGGCGCGGGCAAAACAACTTTGACGTATCTCATCCCGCGCCTTTACGATCCGACGAGCGGAGTCATCCGCATTGATGGGCATGATCTGCGCGAGATAACACTTGACTCGCTTTCTTCTGCCATCGGTATGGTAACGCAGGAGAATTATCTTTTCCATGACACCATCCGTACCAATTTGACATATGCCAAGATGGATGCGTCTCAATCTGAGATCGAAGCCGCCGCGAAAGCGGCGAACATTCATCAATTCATCACGGACTTGCCCGACCGCTACAACACGATTGTGGGCGAGCGCGGCTATCGTCTCAGTGGCGGAGAGAAACAACGCATTGCATTAGCACGCGTAATACTGAAAGATCCGCGCATTTTGGTTTTGGATGAAGCCACCAGTTCATTGGATAGTGAATCTGAATCTTTGATTCAAGATGCGTTGAAGCGCGTGATGGCAGGACGAACGAGTATCGTGATTGCGCATCGCTTGTCCACCATTCTTGCCGCGGATATGATCTTGGTGATGAATCGCGGGCAAATTGTGGAGCGCGGCACGCATGAGGAATTGCTGGGGACTGGAGGATTATATAGTCAGTTGTATGAAACGCAGTTCAAGAGAGAAAAAGTTTAAGTCTCACTCTTTTAACGGTCACTCTCCTAAATCCTTTGGGTTTGAGGAGGAATAGGGATTGCATTTTTTGAACGACAAAACAATCCAATTCTAGTACAATGGAAATATGTCCGATCTTGAAGACGCCGAACTGGTTGAGCAAGTGGCGCGAGGAAGTGAAAAAGCCTTTCTTCTGCTCTATGATCGCTACGCAAGCCGCGTCCATGCATTGTCTCTGCGTACCCTAAACGATCCCATGCTGGCTGAGGAGGCCACGCAGGACACATTTCTTAAGCTCTGGAGCCGCGCACAGTTATTTTCATCCGAGCGGGGCTCCCTGCTTGTTTGGTTATTGACGATCGCGCGTCGTGTAGCGTTGGACCGCTTACGACTGGAGGCTCGCCGCCCGTCGCTATCTGATTCAAACGATCCTGCAGACGTCTGGCCAAATATCCCGGATGAGAACACTCTATCGGAGGAAAACCGCTGGCGCAGTCTATATTTTGCGGTTCAATCTCTTTCAGTCGAACATCGACAGGTGATCGAATTGGCTTACTATCAAGGCTTGAGTCAAAGCGAGATCGCAGAGACTCTGGGTTGGCCGCTGGGAACGGTCAAGACGCGTTTGCGCGCCGCCATGGAACAGTTACGTCGTGAATGGAGTCGGTAAATCCAAATCCCGATTAAATATCGTATTCCATATTAGATAAAAAGTACATGCCTTCCAACAAGCACACTCCCTTCCTTGAAAATATTCCGGCCTATGCACTTGGCGCATTGGATGCCGGGCAAGTTGCCGCGCTCGAATCCCACCTGGAAACTTGCGCTTCCTGTCGCGGCGAACTGGCGGCTTACCGCGCTTTGAGCGAGGACTTATTGATGGCGATTCCGCCAAAGACTCCACCTGCTTCTATGCGGCGTCAATTGCAGTCAAAACTTCCAAGCTCTCACCGACTTTCGTCGCGCCGTATGGGTTGGTCATTGGGTCAATCTGCATTGGTATTTGCTTTGGGAGTCCTGCTGTTGCTCAATGTCGTATCGCTTCTTCAAATGCGTTCATTCCAACAGCAGCAAGCCCAGTTATCGCATCAACTCCAATCGGAACAAACGGCGCTGGCTTTGCTTTCGTATCCAGGCATAAGAACTATTCCCATCAATGCAAATGGAATCACCGGTACTTTATTACTTGACGATGATCGCAATGCCGTCGCGTTGTTTGCATGGAACCTGCCCCAACTCCCGGCTAATCAGACCTATCAAGCCTGGCTGATTGATTCGCAGGAAGAGCGCGTCAGTCTTGGAGTCTTTCGTTCTGATCCAACCCTGCCTTTTACTTCATTCTCCATTATTTCATCGAACAAGATAGCCAATTTTGTCGGCATTGGTGTAACCGTAGAACCTTCCGGTGGCAGTAGCCAGCCGACAGGTCCGCGCCTCTTTCGGGTTGGTTTTTGAGGCGAAATTCATATCATTCGTGATCCTTTTCTAATCTCCACTTAAGATAAATCAAATCTAAACTTTGATTTCATGACGTACTCTTTTTTGAATACGTATTCATATAATTCTTTCAAAGGAGAAAACATGAAATCCACAACTCTTATCGTTACAGCGCTCATTGCTTTGACTTTGCTGGTCAGTGCTTGTGCGCCAGCAGCCACTCCGACTACGCCACCTCCCACCGCCATGCCCGCGGCTACGCAGGCTCCAGCCGCGACCGCTATGAGCAGCGGCAGTAGCTCCACTTCCATGCCTGCGGCTACCTCAACCTCCGCGTCTGCGATGGCCGCGGCAGCAGCTACCGTCAACGTTGGAAAGAACAGCAAATATAGTGCGTTCCTGGTTGATGGAAAAGGCATGACGCTTTATCTTTATACAAAAGACACACCCGGCACATCCACTTGTTATGACAAATGCGCGACCGCCTGGCCTCCGCTTCTGACCACGGGCAAGCCCGTCGCGGGGAGCGGTGTGGATGAATCCAAGTTTGGCACGACCACGCGCACCGATGGCACCACGCAGGTGACCTATAATGGCTGGCCGCTATATTATTACGACAAAGATCAACAGCCTGGTGATACCAACGGCGATGGTGTAGGTAGTGTTTGGTATTTGATTACACCCAGTGGTGATAAGGCTGTCGCCGGCGGATTGTAATAAATCTTTTTTGCACGTTTAGTTTACAGGAACAATTCACGCATCAAGGTATAGGATGCGTGAATTGTTAATTTCTACAGAAATGGTCAGAATAAAGACTTGCAAATAATTTGCGGAGGCCAAATCAAAAAAGAATCACATCTTCTTTTAATGAATCGCGTGTAAGATTGGTCGGTTACCTGGAGGTAAAAAAATGAAAAAAATAACTTTTGGTTCGATGCTCGTGATCGTCGCTCTACTGCTATCATCCTGCCAGTTTCACACTGGTTTAGGTAGTTTGTTAGGCGGCAAGTCGTCTTCGAGTTCTACTGCTGCTAAGACCAAGCACGTTAAGGCCACGCACACCCCGCCTTCCCCTAAAGCCAGCAATTTGGTGACCGTCACCAGCTCTGGCTTTCAGCCCAACAATTTGCAAGTCAAAGTCGGCGATACCGTGACGTGGTCGAATGCGGACACTGCCTCCCATACGGCCACATCCGATACGGCTGGTTTGTTTGATAGTGGTCCGATTTCTCAAGGTGCGACATTCAAATTCACCTTTAGCCAGGCGGGCACGTTCACTTATCACTCGACCAGCGATTCAGGCTGGACTGGTACGATTACTGTAATGCAATAACGTTACGTTTCTTTAAGATTGTGCGAACCCTCTCCCATTTGGGAGAGGGTTTTCATTTGGGATACAATCAGGATATGGGAACCTTGTATCTCATTGCGACGCCGATCGGGAATCTCGAAGATATCAGCGGGCGTGCATTACGCCTCCTGCGCGACGTGAAGCTGGTCGCCGCCGAAGATACTCGTGTTACCCGAAATCTTTTTCGTCACTTCGATATCCACACGACTCTTACCAGTTATTTCGAACATAACAAGTTAACCAAATTAGATTCTATTCTTGCCGCTCTTGAATCTGGCGATGTGGCCCTTGTCTCGGATGCAGGTACGCCGGGATTGAATGATCCGGGTTATGAGCTTGTGCATGCCGCATTAGATGCTGGACATCGCGTCAGCCCTGTACCGGGACCCGCCTCGCCGGTTGCCGCATTGGTTGCATCTGGATTACCCACTGATTCATTTTTATATCTCGGCTATTTGCCGCGCAAAAGCTCGGAGCGGAAGAAATTCCTCGAACGAGTTGCTGATTTGCCATATACTTTGATCTTCCTCGAAGCACCTCATCGTCTGTTCGATTCATTCGAAGATTTGCAAGTGATTCTTGGAGATCGTCCCATTGCTGTTGCGCGTGAGTTGACCAAACTCCACGAGGAGATTTGGCGCGGAATGTTGAGCCAGGCACAAGTCCACTTTAAAGAACCGAGAGGGGAATTTGTTTTGGTGGTCAGTGGTCAGCAATCCGATTTCAGTAAAGAATGGCCAAAAGAGAAATTGCTTGCTAAAATAAAAAAGGAAATTGAGAGTGGGAAATCTTCCAAAGATATTTCATCTGGGCTCGCGGAACAATCCGGTTGGAAGAAACGCGATATCTATCGTTTGATCACAAATGAAGATAAGGAGAAAACTCCATGACCGAAAACGAAGAAGCCAAGAAAGCCGAGGAAAAGAAAGACGAGAAGCCCAAGCCGAAAGATAATTTGGTCGAGACCAGACATTCGATCAAGATTGGTGACAAAGAGATCAAGTACACGGTCACGACCGGAACCATCGTGATGAAAGAAGAAACGCCCGACCGCGAGAAAGAAGCGGAAGGTGAAAAACCGCGCGCCGAAATCTTTTTTGTCGCGTACACCAAAGACGACGTGGAAGATAAATCGAAACGCCCGATCACATTCTCATTTAATGGCGGACCCGGTTCATCGTCGGTCTGGCTTCATATGGGATTGCTTGGACCGCGTCGTGTGATGATGGAGTTCGATGGTAATTTGCCGAAGCCGCCGTTCCAATTGACCGACAGCGAATATTCATTGCTCGATGAAACCGATTTGGTTTTCATTGATCCCGTCAGCACGGGATACAGCCGGCCGGTTACAGGCGAGAAGCCCAGCGAATGGCATGGCTTCAAAAAAGATATCGCCTCGGTCGGTGACTTCATTCGGCTTTACACTACCCGTTACAATCGCTGGCTCTCTCCAAAATTTTTGGCGGGCGAATCGTACGGCACAACGCGCGCCGCGGGTCTTTCCGGCTATTTGCAGGAACGGCATGGACTTTATCTCAACGGCATTATGCTCATCTCGGCGGTTTTGAATTTCTCGACGATAGAATTTCACATCGGCAACGATTTGCCGTTCATTATGTTTCTGCCGACCTATGCGGCAACGGCGTGGTATCACCACAAACTCAAAGGCCACAAGCCGTTGCAGACACTGCTCAAGGAAGTCGAGAAATTTGCGTTTGGAGATTATGCAAATGCATTGATGAAAGGCAATGCGCTTACACTACGCGAACGTGAACTCATCGTAGAAAAGTTGTCGCGTTATACCGGACTTTCAGCGGAGTTTATTGAACGAACCGATCTTCGGATCACCGACCAGCATTTCTTTAAGGAACTTTTGCGCGAGCGCGGACAAACCATCGGTCGCCTCGACAGCCGCTTTATCGGTCTCGACCGTCTGGGCGTCACTGATCATCCCGAATATGATCCGTTGTTGACGAATACCATCGGCCCATACACAGCCGCGTTCTACGAATATATTCGTTTAGAACTCAAATTCGAGTCAGATTTGCCGTATGAAATCCTAAGCGAATTTGTTCATCCGTGGTCCTATGCCAATGCCGAGAATCAATACCTTAACGTTAGTGAGACGTTGCGCGCGGCCATGACGTATAACCCCCATCTCAAAATTTTCGTGGCCAACGGCTATTATGATCTTGGCACGCCGTACTCCGCGACGGAATACACGTTCAATCATTTGGGCTTGCACGAATCGTTACGAAACAATGTCAGTATGAGCTACTACGAAGCAGGGCATATGATGTACATTCATTTGCCATCGTTGGAACAATTGAAACTTGATCTGGCAGACTTCATGCGAAAAGCAATGTAAGGAAATAAAAAATGCGTTCCATGCAGAACGCATTTTTTATTTCCTTATGGTGGTGCGCTTGAAAAGATTCGAATTTCAAAGCACACAGCATCTATTCATTCGTTTTTGATTTTTTCCACCAGCCGATTGCTAGCGGAATTATGAAAGTTAGCGCGTAATATAGGTATACATCCAGCTTGTAATATCCGCCTGCTGGATTTAACGCTTTGACAATAAAGAGGTAGTCAAAGACAATTGCAATCACTGTCCAAGCGATAGCTAATATTAAGTAAAACTGAAAAGTATCACCCTTCACTTTTTTCAACAAGACCCAAACAGTGATGAGGATACCAATCGGCATAATGACCCAACCCATGATTGCAGGCGGGAGCACAAAGAAGAGAATGATACCCAGAATATATCCGATGAGCCACAGAATAAACCCCCAGCCAAGTGAGTCTTTTAATAATTGTTTATTCAGCATGCTTTTTA
>Ga0209039_10001798_pt1 | contig 19354 bp, 20 predicted proteins | sample BogFormECP12_OM1_FD_188238 | JGI IMG/M metagenome (GOLD analysis project Ga0209039, IMG submission 188238) | Bog forest soil microbial communities from Calvert Island, British Columbia, Canada - ECP12_OM1 (SPAdes) (version 2) | ecosystem: Environmental > Aquatic > Freshwater > Wetlands > Bog ...
CGACGTTCCCTTCGAGGAAGTCAAGGCGTACTTTCAGAAGCTGTTCCTGGGCGACGGCGCGGACGGCCTTATGCTGCGCGAGCAGTGGGTGGCGCGGCCGGGGGTGCTGCACCGGCTCAGCCAGGCGTTTCAATTCGCGCTGTTCACGGGAAGGCCGCGGGCGGAAGCGCGCATGACCCTGGACCGCTTCGCGCCGGAGATCGAGTTTGCGCCCATCGTGGGCATGTACGAGGTGCAGAACCAGAAGCCCGCGCCCGATGGGCTGGTGCAGATCCGCGACCTGAATCCCGGCCGCAACCTCTACTATGTGGGCGACTCGGTGGACGATGCGCAGTGCGCGCAAGCCGCGGCTGTGCCGTTCATCGGCATCGCCGCGCCATCCAACCCGCTGTATCTCGACCTGGTGTTCTTGTTCCAGGCGGCCGGCGCGCATGCCATCGTCGACGACATCAATTACCTGGAAGAGGTGTTCGCGCCATGAGAACCGCCGACATCCGCCGCGATACCAAGGAGACGCGCATCTCGGGCGAGCTGCGCATCGAAGGCCGCGGGCGCTACGAAATTTCCACCGGCATCCGGTTTCTGGATCACATGCTGGAGCTGTTTGCCCGCCACGGGGGCTTCGATCTGAAACTGCGCGCCTCCGGCGACCTGGACGTGGACCAGCACCACACGGTGGAGGACGTGGGGATCGCGTTGGGCCAGTTGTTCGCCGGGGCGCTGGGCGACCGCAAGGGAATCAACCGCGCGGGATACTTCGTGCTGCCCATGGACGAGACCCTGGCCGTGGTGGCGCTCGACCTGGGCGGGCGGCCGGCGCTGGTCTATAAGGACCTGGTGAAAGTGCGCCTGGTGGGCGACCTGCAAAGCGAACTGCTGGAGGATTTCTTCGGCGGCTTCGTGAACCACGCCGGCGCCAACCTGCATGTCAAAGTACTTTACGGCCGCTCGAGTCACCACAAGGTGGAGGCGGTATTCAAGTGTTTCGCGCGGGCCATGAAGTTCGCCTGCTCGAAGGACGCGCGGTTGAAGGATCAGTTGCCTTCCACGAAGGGCCTCTTGTGATTACGATCTTCGACTACGGCGCCGGCAACCTGCGCAGCGTGGAGAACACGCTAGGCGAGTTGGGCTGCCCGTACGAGCTGGTGCGCGACGCCGCGGGCCTGGAGGCCGCGCGCAAGATCGTCCTGCCGGGGGTGGGCCACTTCGGCCAGATGATGCGCGCGCTCGACGAGCTGGGCGTGCGCCGGACGCTGCTGGGGCGGATTGCGGCGGGCGTGCCGTTCCTGGGCATCTGCCTGGGCTTGCAGGCGCTGTTCGAACGCAGCCAGGAAGCGCCGGAAGCGCGCGGCCTGGGCGTGTTCCCGGGCGAGGTGCGGCGTTTCCCGCTGGACGCGCGGGTGCCGCACATGGGTTGGAACCAACTGGAGCCGCGGCGCGAATCGAAGCTGCTGGCGGGGTTGGGCGCGCGTCCGTACGTGTATTTCGCACACAGCTTCTATGTTCCGGAGTCGCCGCTGGCGGCGGCCGTATGCACGTATGAGCTGCCCTATACGGCGCTGCTGGAATCGGCCAACGTGTTCGGCGTGCAGTTCCACCCCGAGAAATCCGGCGAGGTGGGTTTGCGGATAGTGAAGAACTATGTGGAGATGTGAGCGGCCATGCCACTAGCCAAGCGCATCATCCCCTGCCTCGACGTCACCGGCGGCCGCGTGGTCAAGGGCGTGAACTTCGTCAACCTGCGCGACGCCGGCGATCCCGTCGAACTGGCCGGCCGCTATAACCGCGACGGCGCCGACGAGCTGGTGTTCCTGGATATCACCGCTTCCAGCGACGCCCGCGCCATCATGGCCGACGTGGTGGCGCGCACCGCCCGCAAGGTCTTCATCCCGCTGGCGGTGGGCGGCGGCATCCGCTCGGTGGCGGACGCGCGGAACATTCTCATTTCGGGCGCGGACAAGGTATCCGTAAACACTGCCGCAGTGCGCCGTCCGGAGCTGATCACCGAACTGAGCCTGGAATTCGGCGCGCAGGCGGTGATCCTGGCCATCGACGCGCGGCGCTCGGGTGCGGGCCGCTGGACCGTGACCACGCGCGGTGGCCGCGACGACGAACACATGGACGCCGTGGCGTGGGCGGCGCGCGGCGAAGCCCTGGGCGCGGGCGAGATCCTGCTGACTTCCATGGACACCGACGGCGTGCAGGACGGCTTCGATTGCGCGCTGACCAAGGCCATCTCGCAGGCCACGCACATTCCCGTGATCGCGAGTGGCGGGGCAGGGAAGCCCGAGCATTTCGTGCGTGTGCTGACCGACGGCTGCGCCGACGCCGCCCTGGCCGCTTCCATCTTCCACTTCGGGACTTACACGGTGAACCAATTGAAGGAAGAGCTCGACAAGCGCGGCATCCCCATGAGGCTGGCGCAATGATCATTCCGTGCATCGACCTCATGGAAGGCAAGGTGGTGCAGTTAGTGCAGGGCCGCGAAAAGGCGCTGGAGACCGATTCGCCGGAGGAGATGCTGCGCCGGTTCGCGGGGTTTCCGGAGATCCAGGTGATCGATCTGGATGCCGCCATGGGCAAGGGTTCGAACGACGAACTGGTGCGGCTGGTGGCGTCCAAAGCCGTGACGCGCGTGGGCGGCGGCGTGCGCACCCTGGAGCGCGCGCGGACGCTGCTGTGTCAGGGCGCGCGCAAGGTGATCGTGGGGACGTCGGCGTTTACCGCCAGCGGCGTGCGGCACGAGTTCCTGGCTGCGCTGCGCGACGTGATCGGGCGCCAACGCTTGCTAATCGCGCTGGATTCGAAGGGCGGACGCATCGTGGTGCGCGGCTGGCAGGAGGCGACCGCGCTGAGCGCCGAGGAGGTGCTGGGCGAGTTAGAGCCGTACTGCTCGGGATTCCTCTGCACCTACGTGGATAAGGAAGGCATGTTACAGGGCACGGACCTGGATTGGTTCCGGCGCCTGCGCGCGGCGACGCCGCTGGAACTTACCGCCGCCGGGGGCATCACCACCATGGACGACGTGCGGGCGCTGCTGGGGATGGGTGTCCACGCGGCGCTGGGGATGGCGATTTACACGGGGCGGCTGGATCTGGACGAGTTGCGGCGGCTGCAGTAAAGGGGTGGGGCGCCCCCGTCATCCCCTCAAGCCGCGGTACGCGAAATAGGCCTGGACCGGGGAAACGATCAGGGTGGCTCCCAACACGATCTTTGACGCGAGCCGGCCTCAGTAGCCCAACGCCGTGGCCACCGTCTTCCACCACTCGAAGAAGGCGGTCTTCTGCGATTCGCGGCCGCGCCACCAGGTGTCGGCGTGAAAGAACTCGTCGGGTGCTGCAACCATCCGCAATTCCGGGCCGCCGCCCATGGCTTTTTCGGTGGCCAGGAAAATGCGCCGCGCGCGCGCGGAATGAAAGTCGCTGGTAACGATGAGAACGCGATGGACGCCGCGGCGGCGCAGTTCGGGGAGAATCACGCGGGCCTCCTCTTTGGTGGAGAGCGCATCGTGCGGAAAGGCCTCGAACCACTTCGCGGGGAATCCCTGGCGGACGGCGAAAGGGATCGCCAGGTCGCTCTCATGGGCGCCGTAGAACCCCGGCGGGCCGCTCACCAGCACGCTGGGGACCAGGCCGCGCCGCACCAGGATCCCGGCGGTTTCGACGCGGTGGCCCCAGTAGTCGCCGCCCAGGATCACGGCGATATCGGCGGCGGCCGGGCCGTCGTCATGCACCAGTGCGCGGCCGATCGGGGGAAGCCACAGGCGGCAGGACAGCGCCAGCGAGAGGGCCGCGACGGCGAGCAAAATCGCGCTGCGGAAAAGGAAGCGCCAGCGGCGGGCCACGGACTACTTCTCGTCCGATCCGCTCTTCTGGTCCAGATTGCCGACCGTCTTCAACCGTTGATAGAGGCGTTCCACATCGGCTTCGTCCTCGGGCCGCAGGATACGATAGCGCGGCGGCGGCGGCGGCTGCCTGCGTTCCGGGGGCGGCGGAGCGAGCACTTCGCCGAAGTACTGGCGGTAGGGCTTGCCGTCGATGAGGGCGTCGCGCGAAAGCCGCCGCAGGTTGCGGAGCAGGCTGTTGCAGGAATCCAGGTCGCCGGAATGCACCAGCAACACGCGCGAATCGTCGAACAGGGTGAGGCGGACAACCAGCGGCGACACCCAACTGACGGCCCGGTCCACGCGGCGAATGTCCATCCAGGGAATGATGCGGCGGCCGAGCGACAGATACCCTTCGTGGAGCGCGATAGCCGGCCGGAACGCCATCAGCAGGAGGAAGACGGCGCTCAGCAGGAACAGGGCTGCCGGGATCAGGACCAGTGGACGGCGCCAGCCTATCCACCCGGACAGGCCGGCCAGAATTACGGCCGCCGTGCCAAACCAAAGGTAGTAGGGTGCGGGCTGGTATCGAGTCATGGGACCCCGTCTCACCTTTAGACTACTCCCGCGCGCGAACCCCGTCAATGAGTATGCCCGGGCAGGGCGGGCGGAGCATTCCGCGGCAGGGCCCGAACGGCCCGCACCGCGCGCCAAGTGTAGTGGATGCCGCTCCACAGCGTGAATGCCGCGCAGATCCAGATTCCCGCCAGCGCCAGGGCGTCCAGGAGCCGGAAGCTCCAGATGCCGCGAACCAGCCACGCCAGAATTGTGCCGATCTGCACACAAGTGGAGACTTTGCCCCAAATGCTGGGCGGAAACCGCCTTATGGGCGTGGTCAGGAGCATGGCGCCCGCGCCCAGGAGAATATAGAGGTCGCGGCCGAGAACCACCCCCACCAGCCACCAGGGCAGCATGCCAGCGGCTGCCAGCGCCAGGAAGCCGCCGCACAGCAGGCATTTGTCGGCCACAGGGTCAAGCACCGCGCCGGCCGGCGTGTGGGCGCGCCAACGGCGGGCGGCGGCGCCGTCCAGGTAGTCGGTGAAGGCGGCGATGGCGAAGAGCAACAGGGCCAGGACGGGCCGGCGGGCCAGGATGGCCCAGGCGGCGAAAGGCGTCAGCAGCAGACGCAGCAGCGTGAACAGGTTGGGCAGGTTGATCCAGGCGGGCATCAAAGAACGAGTGTACCGCCCCAGCGGCGGCCGCGCGGCGGGCGGCTCATCTGGGAGAAGGGAAGAGCGGCGCGGCGCAGCCGAATTCGGCGATGGCGGTGCGGGAGGTGGCCGCGGCCTTCCCGGCGCGGCCATGGCGCTGGTACTCCATGGCCACATTGCTGGAGGCGGCGCAGAGGTGGCGGTGAACCAGGGGACATGCCAGGTCGATGCTGTTCCCGGCGGCCGATCCGGAGACGGCGCAACTGCCGGGGTGCAGATCCCGGTACACCGTCACCAGAGACGCGGCCAGTCCGGTGGCCTCGGGCTGGAGGACCAGACCTTCCATCAGGGCGATGGCGGTTCCGTCCTTGTCGCCCAGTTGGCGATAGGCCTCCGACCTCAAGACGGAGAACTCGGGCTTGGGGTCGATGGCGCGGCCTTCGGCCAGGATGTCGAGGGCCGCTTGCGGCTGCGACAAGCGCTGGTAGACGCGGCCCAGTTCCATGTACAAGCGGGTCTGCCCGCCCAGATAGATGCCCTTGTGGAGCGCCAGGTTGAGGGCGCGGGCGCGTTCCTGCTCCAGTCTGTCGATCTCGAGGCCGCGCAGTAGCGTGTCGCGGGCCTTTTCGAACCAGAATCGGCCGCCGGACGGAAGGCTGTCGCCTTTGACGCGGTAGCACATGGCAGCCAGCAGATAGCCGATGCAATTGCTCCGCTCGTCGGGCAGGGTGCGGAGGATATCGAGTCCCAGACCGGCCTCGCGCACGCTGCGGTCCAGGTTGGATCCGGCGTTGCTGAGGGCGATGGCGAGCGAGACGTGGGCCCGGAAGGCGGCTGGGGAGACGCGGACGGCGCTGGTCCACAGACTGACCTCGTCGCGCCAGTCGGCGTTGCGGACGAAGGTGCGCACGGAGCAGGCCAGGCAAACGGCGCCGGCGGCAATAGCGGCAGCCCGGCCGGCGGCGGCGGGGGACGCGGTGAAACGGCGCGCCAGGGCGTCGAGCGCCAGCACCAGGCCCCCGGCCAGGGCGATGGCGGGCATGTACAGGAACCGCTCGGCCATGATGGTGCCGATGAGGATGGCGAAGTTGGCGGTAGGCGCCAGGGTGACGAACCAGAACGCCACGAAGAAGACGGGAGCGGCGGCGCGGCGAAAGCGGATGGCGAGAGCCACGGCGGCGGCGCATCCCGCCAGCGCCAGGAGCGCCTGCGCGTCCTGCCAGTTCAGCCCCCAGGAGAAGAGCGGGATCTGGTTGTAGGAGTAATCGCAGGATAGCGCGGCGGGCCAGAGGAACAGCGCGAACAGCTTGCCGAGGACCTTGAGGGCAGTCAGGCGCGCCGTCCAGAAACCGGCGCCCTGGAGCGGGTTATCGACGAAGGGCACGACCCCGGTGGGATTGGTGGCCAGCATGGCGGCGCGGCAGTAGAAGAACGCCGCCACCGCCGGCAAAAGGGCGGCGTAGCCGGCGATGCGCAAGCGCAGCGGCGTGCCGCGGCCAAATGTGAAGTCGTAGAGAGGGAGGATGGCCAGGACCACCATGCCGCTCTCCTTGGCGAAGATTCCGACAGCGGCGGCGATGGCCGTGGCGCCCAGCCACGCGGCCTTTCGCGGGCCGCGCGCGGCGGCGCCGCGGACGTTGCACAGCAGGGACGCGAGGACGCCGAAAGCCGCCAATTCGTCGGCGCGGCCCACGATGTTGGTGACGGATTCTGTGAGGACGGGATGCAAGCCCCACACCCCGGCCAACGCCAGCGCCAGGCCCGCCCGCCGCAACGTCAGCAGGCCCAGCAGGTAGACCAGGAGGATGTTGGCGGCGTGGAGGGCGAAGTTGCCCCAGTGGTAGCCGGCGGGATGGGGACCGTTGCCCAGAATGGCGTAATTGAACAGATAGGAGAGGGTGGTCAGCGGCCGGTAAAGATTGGTGGTGGCGTTGCGGTACCAGTATTCCTGGGAAAAAATGAGACGGACGTTGGAGAGGGTGGCCGCCTGAATGCGCGTATCCTGAAGGATAACGGTGGCGTTGTCCAGGGTCATGCCGGCGCGGAAGGAGTTGGAATAGGCCGCCAGCGCAAGCGCCCAGAGACCCAGGATGCGCCAGACATGCGGCCGCGCGGCGGACGGGACAGGCGGCGGCGAATCGGGCGGATCGGGTAGTGGCGGAGGGACGGCGGAGGGCTTCTTGCGCCATGCGCTTCCCTTGGCTTGGGGCGGCATAACCTTCATAGTATCCGCACCGGCTCCGCCTGTGGCACACTGAGTTATCCTAATCGAGGAGCGAATGACCGGTCGCACGATATCGCATTACGAGATCCTCGAACGCCTGGGTAGCGGGGGCATGGGCGAGATTTTCCGCGCCCGGGACACCCGGCTCAACCGCATGGTGGCCATCAAGGTCTTGCCCAAGAACGAATCGGGCGACCAGACCCCGCGGCTGCGGTTCATGCAGGAGGCTCGCGCGGCATCCGGGCTGAGCCATCCCAACATCGTGACGGTCCACGACATTCTGGCCGACGAGGGAACCGACCTGCTGGTTATGGAGCTGGTGTCCGGCAGGACGGTCGCGCAGATGGTGCCCCCGGCCGGCTTTCCCATCCCGGTGGCGCTCAAGTATGCCGTGCAGATAGCCAGCGCACTGGCGGCGGCCCACGCGGCGGGTATCGTCCACCGGGACATCAAACCGGGCAACATCATGGTCAACTCGTCAGGCCTGGTGAAGGTGCTGGATTTCGGTCTGGCGAAGCCCACCTGCACGGGCGTGGGCGCCGATACGGCCAAGACCGCCAGCATATCCGGTCCCTTGACGGTAAGAGGCACGGTGGTGGGCACGGTCAATTACATGTCGCCGGAGCAGGCCGAGGGCAAGCAGGTGGACGGGCGCTCGGACATCTTCTCGTTCGGGATTTTGCTGTACGAGATGGTGACGGGGCAGCGCGCCTTTCCCGGCGAGTCGGCGATCGCCACCATGACGGCGATTCTGCGCGACGAGGTCCGGCCGATCCGCGAGTTGGCTCCCGCCGCGCCGCCGAAACTCATCGAGATCGTCGGCAGGTGCCTGCGCAAGAACCGCGAGGAGCGCTGGCAGACCATGGACGAACTGCTGGCCGCGCTGGAGAGCCTCAAGCTGCAATACGACACGGGATCCGCGCCCACCGTGCAAGTGCCCATCCCGCCGGAGAAGCCACAGCGGATGCTGCTGGTGGCCGCCGCGGCGGTGTGCGGCGCGGTGGCGATTACGGGGGGCACCTGGTGGGTTGTGGCGCGCCGCTGGGCTCCCAAGCCGGCGCCTCCTCCACCGGTCGTGGCCGCCCAACCTGCCGCCCAACCTGCCGCCCAACCTGCCGCGCAGCCTGCGCCGGCGCCCGCCGCGCCCCCCGATGCGGCCGCCCCGCTGACCGACGATTCCGTGGTGCAGATGCTGCAGGCCAAGGTTCCCACGCCGGTGATCGTAGACCAGATCCGCTCTTCGAAGACGCAATTCGACCTGTCGACGGCGGCGGTGATCCGGTTGAGCCAGGCGGGAGCGCCGGAGTCGTTGATCCAGGCCATGCGGGACGCTTCCATGCCGGCGGGGGCAAAGCCGGCGGCCAAGCCTGCGCCCAACATTCCGGCCCCGGTGAAGCCGGTCAGCCCGGCGCCGCCTGCCCCCACTCCCGCGCCGGCGCCGGCAGCCGTCCCGCCGTCTCCCCAAGCCGCACCCAATGCCGACGTGGCTGCGAAGACCATCGCCATACCGGACGCCCTGCCGATTACCATCGAACTGGCCGCCGACATCCCTCTCAGCGCACGCACCGGAACGCCGCTAAAGTTCACAGTTGTGAAGGATGTCGCGGCCGGCGGCACGGTGGCGATTTCCAAGGGCGCCCAGGTAACCGGGCAGGTGGTCGGCGAGGCCAAGAAGAAGGCGCTGGTGCTGGAGACGAAAATGACGTTCGATGTGGGCATGGTGGACGCCGCGGGCGGCCAGAAGTTGAGGGTGCGCGCGGCGCCCGCCGCCTCGTCCAGCAAGCGCACGGTGGAATCCGGGACGAATGCGGGTGCCAAAAAGAAGCCGAAGGACATTGCGGCTACCGCGGGAACGCAATTCGTGGTTTACATAGACGGCAACCAGTCGCTCACCGCCGGGAAGTAGGGCGTGATTGCCCCGCGCCTGGCAAGTTCCCCCCAAAGGCACGCCCGGATTCGAGCCGTTTAGCCGGCACACGCGTTACAATTTGTTTTTGCCCCGCAGTGGAAAGGTTCAAACCGTGATTCATCGTCTGCGAAGCATGGGACTGGCGCCGGCTGTAACCGCCGCGGCCATCCTGGCGGCGTTGTCCGCCGTTCCGGCTCTGGCACAAAGGCCAGCTCCGCCGGACGTTCTCAAAGGTCCGTGGAACGACAAGACTCTGCCGCCCGACCCGAGAGCCGACCTGTTGATGGAACAGATGACGCTCGACGAGAAGATCACGCTGCTGCACGGCACGGGCGGTTTCGAGAATGCGGGGCAGCGGTCCAACGGGGGAGCGGGCATGGTCCAGGGCATCCCGCGGCTGGGGCTTCCGGATCTTCAGTTGGCGGATTCCGCCGTGGGGGTGAGGTCCGCCGCCGCGCGCGGGCGCTATGCGACACTCCTGCCATCCACCATCGGAGAAGCGGCCACCTGGGATCCCCAGGTGGCCTACCGCTACGGCGCCTTGATCGGCCGCGAATTGCGGGACCAGCAGTACAACGTCTCGCTCGGCGGCGGCATGGACCTGATGCGCGAGCCGCGCAACGGGCGCAACTTCGAGTACGTGGGCGAGGACCCCATTCTGGCGGGCAAGATGGCCGCCCAGTTCGTGAAGGGACTGCAGAGCCAGCGGGTGATCGGCGACGTGAAGCATTACGCGTTCAACGATCAGGAGACCGGGCGCGGCATTGGCAACGTCCGGCTGGACAAACGCGCCATGCGGGAGACCGACCTGCTGGCCTTCGAGATCGCCGTCACCGAAGGGCAGCCTGGTATGGTGATGTGCTCCTACAACAAAGTGAACGGCGACTGGGCTTGCGAGAACGGCTACCTGCTGACCAGCGTGCTGAAGAAGGCGTGGGGCTTCCAGGGCTTCGTGATTTCCGACTGGGGCGCCACCCATTCCACCGCCAAGGCCGCCCTGGCGGGCCTGGATAACGAGGAGTCCGACGGCCGCTACTTCGGCGACGCCCTGAAGAAGGCCGTGGAAGCAGGCGAAGTTCCCCTCAGCCGCATCAACGACATGGTGCATCGCATTCTGCGCACGGAGTTTGCCGCGGGCATCGTGGACGATCCGCCGCGAGGCCGGGTGGTGGATCCATTCGGCGGGGCGGAGGTGTCGCAGGAGATCGCCGAACTGGCTTCGGTGCTGCTGAAGAATTCCGCCGGCCAGCTTCCGTTGAACGCCGCGGCGCTCAAGTCGGTGGCGCTCATCGGATCGCACGCCGACCTCAGCGTACTTTCGGGCGGCGGCTCGGCGCAAGTGGATCCGCCGGGCGACCTTCCCAGAGTGCCCTGGGGAGGAGCCGTGTGGTTCCCCTCTTCGCCGCTCAAGGCGATTCGCGCCAAGCTCCCCAAAGCCAAGGTGGTGTTCGACGAAGGGTCCGACCCGGCCGCCGCGGCTTCGGTGGCGAAGGCGGCCGACGTGGCCATCGTGTTCGTCAACCAGCCCACCAGCGAAGGGCGCGATTTGCCCACACTTACGCTGCCGGGCAACCAGGACAAACTCGTGAGCGCGGTGGCCGCGGCGAATCCGCACACCATCGTGGTGCTGGAGACCGGCGGTCCGGCCGCCATGCCCTGGATCGGGCAGGTGAGCGCCGCCATCGAAGTCTGGTATCCGGGCATACGCGGCGCCGAAGCCCTGGCCAACATTCTGTTCGGCGACGTCAATCCGAGCGGGAAGCTGCCGGTTTCGTTTGCCGCCTCCGATGCGGATCTGCCGCACGCGGCGATCGCCGGCTTGGACCTGCTGCAGCCGCCCGACACCCCGCGCGAGCAGCGCCGCCGGATGCCGGATTTCAATATCGACTACACCGAAGGGCTGAAGGTGGGCTACAAGTGGTTCGACGCCGAGCGAAAGGAGCCGTTGTTCGCGTTCGGCCATGGGCTGTCCTACACCACCTATGCGTACTCGGATCTGAAGGCCTCCATCGACGGCGTCTCGTTCACCGTGCGCAACACCGGCAAGCGCGAGGGCGCGGAGATCGTGCAGGTTTACGCGGGCTTGCCGGCAGCCGCCAAGGAACCGCCCAAGCGCCTGGTGGCGTGGGACAAGGTCCGCCTGGCCCCCGGCGAAAAGAAGACCGTCACATTGCCGCTCGATCCGAAGTTCCTCTCGATTTTCAACGAAGAGAAGGACGATTGGGAACTGCTGCCGGGAGAATATACCTTCTTCGCCGGCGGGAGCTCGCGCAGCACGCCGCTCAAAGCCGCCGTCACGAAGTGAGGTGCGTCCCCAGCGTCACGGGTCCGGCGTTCCGGGCCCGCCGCTCGAAGAAGACGATAATCGCCCACCAGCAGAACCACGCCGCGGCGGTTCCGGCGGGCACGAGGATCCACCACGGCAAATCGAGGCCGGAAAGCAAGCCGGCCAGGCACACTACCACCGGGATCAAGGGAAGGTTCACAATTGCCAGCACTGTAGCAAGCGTGGCCGCAACAGCTTCCGAAGCGATTGACAAGCCCGCGATAACCGCCAGCCAGACCAGCGCCACGGCGGCGGTCGGCCAGACGACACGAGTGGCCCGCCAACCGGTCCGGCACAGGCGCCGGCGGGTGAGCCACGAGAGGAACCACCAGTGGCCGCACAGGCCCACAGCGGCCGCAAAGGGCGCCGCGATATCCTGTCCCAGCGGGGCCGGAGAGAACTCATCCAAGTCGGAGACTTCGCCCTGCCCGTGCAGCCACAGCCCGGCGGCAATGCCGAGACTCGCCACCCGTAGCCACGTCGTCATATTCCGGTAGACACCGGCGGGCGCGAGAAAGATCCCGCCGCCGGGGCGCTATACTTACGGACAAGCCATGAAGGCCCTGCGCCATGTCTCCCTGCTGCTCCTCGCGGCCGCCGCATTCGGCCAGCATGCCGCTACTCCGGCTGCAAAACCGCTCCCGCTCTGGAAGGCCGCCTCGGGTAAGAACACCGCCTACCTTTTCGGCTCGCTGCACGTGGGGGATAGGTCGTTCTACCCGCTGCCAGCAACCGTGGAGAACGCCTTCGCCGCCTCCGATGTGCTCATCGTGGAACTGGACCTGCGGAAGGTAGACATGATGGCCATGGCGGCCACGATGATGACCGAAGGCATGTACTCGGGCGGCGACAGTCTTTGGAACCACATCTCCGCTCAGACCCGCCGGGCGTTGGAGGCCTACTGCACTCGCGCCAGTCTCTCCATCGACATGTTTGCCAACATGAAGCCGTGGCTGGCCGCCATGACTCTCTCCGCGTTGCCGCTTCAAATGGCGGGGATGGACCCGAGCTTCGGCTTGGACCAGCACTTTCTGGATGAGGCCGGCGGCAAGCGGGTCGATCCGCTGGAGACGGCCGAGTGGCAGCTCCGCCTGTTTACCGGTCTCCCGCCCGAGATGCAGGAGAAGCTGTTGGCTTCCGCGGTCGAGGGCGATGCAGACCCGATCGCGGAATCCAAGGAGCTGATTGCAACCTGGAAGAGCGGCGACGCGGCGCGCATCGAGGGGCTTGTCCGCAAGCACCCCGAGGGGCCGCCCGAATTCTCGCGGATGCTGCTGGAAGACCGCAATCCGCACATGGCCGACGCCATCGCGCATTGCCTGGAAACCGCCGGCCACTGTTTCATGGTGGTGGGCGCCGCGCACCTGGTGGGGAAAGAGGGCGTGGTGGATCTGCTCGGCAGGCGTGGCATCAAGGTGCGGCAGATGAACGCGGGCGAGTAGCGCCGCGCGCTCACCGCGCGCCGCCCAAGGCCTGGTCGCACTTGCGGATTCCGTTCCGGGCATCCTCGATCATGCGCACCTCGCGCCCCTGAAGAATCTTCCGGTCCCGGGCGCGCGTCAGTCCGGGAAGGCTGCGCTCGTACCACGTCCGCGCTTCGGCGAATCGGGCGGCGTGCAGATACGCCTTGCCCATGCGGAACTGGTTGGTGGCCACGCCGGCCGCCTGCTCGGGGTTCGCGGGCACTTCGTGCAGCAGCCCCAGTGTTTTCTGCAGCCCGGCGATGGCGCGGGCGGTGTCGCCCATGTCGATGGCCGCGTCGGCGGCCAGCCCCGAAGCGTCGATCACGTCGAGGCGATACTGCACGTCGCGCGGATCGGAGGCGGCCAGACCCTCGAAGACCGCCAGCGCCTGGGCGAACTGCCCGCCGGCCGCCGCCGCGTCGCCTTCGAGCGAGAGCACCAATCCGATGTTGAGCCGGGCGTAAGCCGCCGATCTGCGCGCCGGAGCGTTGAGCGGATCGGCGGCCGAAAGCTCTTCGGCCAGCGCCAATTCCTTGCGGTGCAGCGAGAGCGCCTCGGCGTACGCGTCCGAGTAGGTGGCCAGGATCGTTGCGGTGCGCTCATAGGCGATGGCCAGCCGCCACTTGAGGCCCGGGTCTCCGGGTTTGGCGCGGACCAGCGCTTCCCACAACTCGACAGACTTGCGCAGGTTGGCGAGGCCGGCTTGCCAGTCGCCCGCTCCAGCCACTTTCCAGCCCACGTCGACGTAGGCGGCGGCGAGATTGGCGCGGTCGGCGAAGCCGGCGGAATCGCGTGCCGCCAGTGTTTCGGCCATGCCCAACAGCTTACGGCTGTGGGCCAACGCTTCAACGGAATTGCCGGAGTAGAGCAGCACATCGCTGAGTTTGCCGTGGTTGCGCAACAGGTCGCGCCGCAGGGGGACATCGGCGCCGGAGGCGCGCTCCACATCCTCGCGGAGGGCCAGCGCCTTGCGGTAGCTGGCTATGGCGCCGGCGGTGTTGCCGAGGCTGGCGGAGCGGTACCCGCCCTGGACGTCGCCCACCCTTTCGTAGGCGGCCGCCAGTTCGCGCTTCAGGCCCTGGTCGCCGGCGGACTCGGCGCTCAGGCCGTCCAGGTAACGCAGCGCGCGTTCGACCAGCAACTCCCGCGCGGCGATCGACCCGGGCAGCTTCTCGATGGCGTCGTACATTTCAAAGAGCAGGGAGTTCGCCAGGCTGCGCACGTCCTGAAAGCGGCGGTCGGCGCGCGCCCGCTGCAGGTTGGCGACGTGGGCTTCGCGCAGCGTCGCGGCCACGCCGCCCACCAGCGACGCCGCCACCACGCAGGCGGCGAGCACGCCCACCTTGTGGCGGCGCACGAACTTGCCGGCGCGGTAGGGCCAGGAGGCGGCGCGCGCCGCGACCGGGCGGCCGTCGAGGTGCCTGCGGATGTCGTCCGCCAATCGCCCCACCGACCGGTAGCGGTCTTCCGGCCGTTTCTGGAGCGCCTTCATGACGATGTTGTCCAGGTCGCCGGAGAGCGAGCGGACCAGCCGCGCCGGACGGCCGTCGCGCGTGGCGCTAACGCTTTCCGGGGTCACCGCCTCCCCGCCGCCGCCGTCCGGATCGGGCGGTTCGGTGCGCCGCACCACGGTGCTGGGCAGCGCCGGCTCCGCCTGGCAGATGGCTTCCGCCGCCTGGTGCGGCGTCCGTCCGCGCAGGCGGTAGGGCGCGTGGCCGGTGAGCAGTTCGTAGAGCAGCACGCCCAGCGAATACACGTCGCTCAATGTGCTGACGGGCTCGCCGCGCGCCTGCTCCGGACTGGCGTACTCCGGCGTCATCATGCGCATGACGGTCAGGGTGGCGTGCGGCGCGCCGGTGAGGGGATCTTCCTCCAGGATTTTGGCGATTCCGAAGTCCAGCAGCTTGGGATCGCCCTCGGGAGTGACCAGGATGTTGCGCGGCTTGAGGTCGCGGTGGACCACCAGGTGGTGGTGCGCGTACTCCACGCCGGCGCACACCCTCAAAAACAGCTCCAGGCGGCGGCGCGTATCCAGGCGGCGGGCGTCGCAATGCACGTCGATGGGGTCGCCGGCCACGAATTCCATCACGAAGTAAGGGAGCCCGCCAGGCGTAAGCCCGGTGTCCAGGAACTTGGTGATGCAGGGATGGTCGAGGTGCGCCAGGATCTGGCGTTCGTTGGCGAAGCGCGACAGCAGAAACTCGTTCTCCAGGCCGCGCTTCACCACCTTGAGGGCCACCAGCTTGCTTATGTCCTCGCGCAGCGCCTGGTAGACCGTGCCCATGCCGCCTTCGCCGATCGACTGCACGATCTGGTAGGGTCCGATACGCGTGCCGGGCTGGAGGCGGGCGGACGGCGGCTGCCCGGGCAGCGGAGCGGGCTCTTCCAGGAACCCGGAGGCGTCGCGGTGCGCCGCGAGCAGCGATTCCACTTCGCCGCGCAGGGCGGCATCGCCGGCCGATGCGGTCTCCAGCCAGACGGCGCGCTCCGCTTCCGGCACGTCGAGTGCGGCCTGCATCAGTTGCTTGACTTGCGCCCAGCGTTCGGGCGTCATCCCGGCGGAGCCCATAGCCCTATTTTAGGTTCTGATTGTGCCCCATGCCGGGGCGGACGTCACGCCGTCAGTTCGCGGTACAGCCAGGCTCGCGCCGTGGCCCACTCGCGCTTCACGGTGGCCGGAGAAAGCTGCAACACCTCGGAGGTGTCCTCGATCGACAGGCCGGCGAAGAACCGCAGCTCGATGATCTTCTCCTGCCGCGGATCGAGCTTGCCCAGGTTCGAGAGCGCCTCGTCCAGCGCCTGGACATCCACGCCGCGGGCTTCGGGCGCTGCCATTCCCGGGTCGAGGGTCACTTTGCGGACGCCTTCGCCGCGCTTGGCCGCGCTCCGGCTGCGCGCGTGATCCACCAGCACGCGCCGCATCATCTGCGCGGCAATGCCGAAGAAGTGGGCGCGGTTCTGCCATTGCGCGTCCTGGTCCATCATGCGCAGGAAGGCTTCGTGCACCAGGGCGGTACTCTGCAGCGTGTGCCCGGGCTGCTCGTTGCGCAGGTGGCGGCGCGCCAGGCGGCGCAGCTCGTCGTAGACCAGCGGGAGCATCTGTTCCAGAGCGCGCTGGTCCCCGTTCCTCCAGCGGATGAGGAGTTCGGTCACGTCGTGCCGCGGCGGGGAGGCCATGCCTGTTGTTCGCACGATCCGGCGGGACTTGTCAAGCCGGGGCTACCCTCGCGGAGGGAGCGCTACGACCAGCGCCGTCGTGCGCCTGGACCCGGCCCGGCGGTAGGCGTGCGGCACGGTGGAGTCGAAGTAGATGGAGTCGCCTTCCGAGAGCTCGTGCCGGTCTTCGCCCACGCGCAGCTCCAGCCGGCCGCTCAGCACGTAGAGAAGCTCGATGCCAGGGTGTTCGTGCAGGCGGACGGTCTCCGCCGCCACCGGCTCAAACTCGGCCAGGTAGGAGTTCAGGGGGCGGTTGGGCACCGGGAAATCCAGGCTCTCGAAATAGTAGGCCGCCTGGGCGGCGCCGGGCGAATCCGGAAAACGCAAACGGTCCTTCTTGCGCACGATCGCGAGCACTGGTTTGGGTTCCGGACTGAAGAAGTAGTCCAGGCCCACGCTGAACACCATGGCGATGCGCAGAAGCGTCGGCAGGGTGGGGTGCATGAGGTCCCTTTCCAGCTTGGAGAGCAAAGCGGGAGAAAGACCGGTGTGCTTGCTTAACTCCACCAGTCCCATACTCTTGCGCAGCCGAAGGCGGCGGAGTTTTGCGCCGATCGCGTACGTCTTGAGTCCGTTCTCGATGGTGTCCGAGGGCATGGCCGAAATTCGTTTTCCTCTCACGGCCGGTTCCGGCCGGGGATTTTCCGCTGGAGAAAACCGCTTCTCCAGTATTCTTTACAGTAAAACAGATTTTCCTTAAGATCAACTCATGGCCGGCGAAACCGGCCGGAAGAGAAGTGAAAGGAACTGTTTCGAACATGAAGAAGCTTGACGTAGTTGCCTACGCGCTGATGGTTATCGGCGCACTGAACTGGGGCTTGGCCGGCGCTTTCCATCTGGACCTGGTGGCGGCGCTATTCGGCATGAGATTCGGCGAAACCTCGGCGCTCACCTCGGTGGTGTACGGCCTGGTGGCTTTGTCTGGGTTGTACCAGGGGCTCGCCTGGAAGGTCATCCAGCGCCGCTGGAATCCCACGGTTGCTGGAGCCCGCGCCTGACTGACTGGAAGAAGGAGAGGAGAAAAAGATGAAACTGCATTCGACATTCGCGACGGCCTGCGTGTTCGGGCTGACGCTGCTTTCCACTGCCGCTTCGGCCGCCGACATCGTGGACACGGCCGTAGCGGCAAACTTCAGGACACTGGTGGCCGCCGTAAAGGCCGCTGGATTGGTGGACACGCTGAAGGGCCCGGGCCCATTCACGGTGTTCGCTCCCACCGATGAAGCATTCGCGAAACTCCCCGCCGGAACGCTGGAAGACCTGCTCAAGCCGGAGAATCGATCCCGGCTGCGAAGCATCCTGGAATATCACGTGGTGGCGGGAAAAGTGATGGCGGCGGACGTGGTCAGATTGGAGACCGCCAGGACCGTAGAGGGCGGCAGCATCGCCATCCGGGCGGCGGATGGGCAGGTAACGGTGGACGGCGCGCGCGTGATCAAGGCCGACATCGAGACTTCGAACGGCGTGATCCACGTAATCGACGCGGTCATGCTGCCGAAGGAATGAAGGTTAACCCGGCCCGGCCCGCGGCTCCGAATGAGCCGCGGGCCGGGCCGGGAGCGGGGACCAAACATGACTGGCGGGATTTTGGGAATGGCGGGGTTGTTCCTGGCGGCGTCTGCCGCTACACTGGTTGCCGGTATGCAAGTTGGCGAGCCGCTGCCGGCGCTCGGAGGCGAGTTTCTGAGCGGACGGACCGCGATTCTTCCCGAGGCCGCCCGTGGCCGCGTGGCGCTGCTGCTGCTGGGATTCACCTACGACTCGCGATTCGCGGTGGAAGCCTGGGCCGGCAGGTTCCGGCGGGACTTCGGCGCCGACCCGCGAGTGACCTTCTATGAGATTCCCATGATAGGAGGCATCGCCAGGCTGGGGAAGTGGTTCATCGACGGCGGCATGCGCCGCGGCACTCCCAAGGCGGACTACGAGAACGTCATCACGGTTTATAGCGGCACGGAAGGATGGAAGCGGCGCGTGGGGTTCGGCGATCCCAACGCGGCGTACCTGATCCTGATCGGGCAGGATGGAAGAGTGGCCGGGCAGGTCTCGGGCGTCTTCGGCGAAGAGCCGTATCGGGAGCTGCGCTCGGAGGTATCGAGACTTCTCGACGGAAAATGAACCCGCCGGTTCCACCCTTACTCCTGGGGCCGGTTACCGTGGAGGTGGCCAGGGTGGTGCGGATGCTGAAGGTGGACTGAAACTCAAACGGGCCTTTCCAGCGCGCACAAGGCGGAGGCGAGGGTGAAAAGGACCTCGGATTCCTCGATGGGTTCGCTGCAGTAGTTGGCGGCGCCGCGATCCATGGCATCCAGCCACTGTCCGGTGGCGGCCGGGCCGGTAACGACGATCACGGGAGCGGAATCGTGGTTCGCGGCCATTCGCTCGACTCCCTCCGGCGTCATCTGACCGGCGCTGCAGAAGATGGCGTCGGCGGGCTCGGTGGGCGCGACCACGGTATGTTCATGGGCTTCCAACACACGAGTCAGGTTGGCCAGCGTCTCGCCGGGGAGATCGATCAATAGAACCTTTGCCACTTGTGGTCATATCGGCGGATGTGGCGGAAACATGAGAGATCGCCGGTGAGGACCCCGGTCCGCTCAGACCGTCCGCTTCGCCCGGCGGCCGGCTGGAGCGGTCCATGGCTCTTGAAGCGATGGGAGGAAGTTAGTTCGGAATAGCCGGCTGGGGCCGCGGGCGCCATCCTGGAACCCCGGGAAGCGACCCCTGCCGGCTTGTAAATGGGAGGAATTACCGGGCGGCTGGTTTCTCCGCGGCCTCTTCTTTGTGGCCGCCTTTGGGGGCGGCATGGGTTGTGGGCTTTTGAGCTTGCTGCTCGGCGAGCCGGGCTTGGGCGGCGCTGCTTAGTTGAACGGAGTCCGCGCCGGAGTCGGACGGGGGCCCCGACTGAGCCGGCTTGTGAGCCGACCCTCCCATGTACTGGGGAACCGGTTGGGCTTGCATCGCGTTCGATATACCACTAACCATTATTAAACTCCTCGATCATCCTTATCGTCCGGCCCGATAGTTTCATGAACCGCCGGGCCGGGCGCCGGAGCCGTCAGAACATCAGGTGGAGCGAGAATTGCATGGTTCGCGGGCCGCCCAGCGTATGCTGAATGAACCCGAACGAAGAGGACAGCGCCCGCACCGTGGGCACGCCGGCTGACGACACGCTGTACTGGCTG
>Ga0209039_10001800_pt1 | contig 19343 bp, 17 predicted proteins | sample BogFormECP12_OM1_FD_188238 | JGI IMG/M metagenome (GOLD analysis project Ga0209039, IMG submission 188238) | Bog forest soil microbial communities from Calvert Island, British Columbia, Canada - ECP12_OM1 (SPAdes) (version 2) | ecosystem: Environmental > Aquatic > Freshwater > Wetlands > Bog ...
ATGCCCCATCCATGAATGTTATCAACATCTCACACAGAGGGGAGAGGCTATGGAAGCAAAGACGCAAGAGTCTCCCAAGCCGGCTGAGGATCGTCGATGGCGGATGGTCAACAGGACCATGCGCCTTCACGGCAATGAACCACACGCTCTCATCGAAACCCTTCACGCCGTGCAGGAGTCCTTTGGGTTCCTGGAACCGGACGCTCTGAAATACGTGGCCGGTGCGCTCCATGTTCCACTGAGTCAAGTTTACGGAGTGGCCACTTTTTATCACTTCTTCAGCCTTAAGCCACCTGGAGAACACACCTGCGTGGTCTGCAACGGCACCGCATGCTACATCGGGGGTGCGGCCGGGATCTTGAAAGGGATAGAGGCGGCCATTGGAATCACGCCTGGAGAGACCACCCCAGACGGGAAGATATCCCTGGTGACTGCCCGATGTATGGGTTCCTGCGGTTTAGCTCCGGCGGTGGTGTTTGATGGCCAGGTGCGTGGCAAAATGGACCCACCAGCCGTCCTAGAGCAAATAGGGAGGTGGGACAGCCATGACGCTTGAAGAACTCCAGGAGATAGCAAAGATCGAGAAAGAGAGACAGGAGGGGTTCCAGCACAGAATAAATGTCTGTGTGGCCGCAGGATGTCTTTCTTGCCAGAGCGCTTCTGTGAAAGAAGCCTTGGAGCAAGAAGTGAACCGCCGCGGCTTGGACAACTCGTGCGAGGTAAAAGGTGTTGGTTGCCTGGGGCTGTGCACCGCGGGGCCTCTGATCTCCGTAGAGCCCGCAGGGACGTATTACCGAGAAGTAACGGTCTCGGACGCCTCCGAGATTGTCGAGGCCCTGGGAGGGAGTCCTGTTCCGCGGCTTGACATTTCGGGCCAGTTGCCGTTTTTCCAGCGCCAGCAAAAGATCGTCCTTGAGAACTGCGGGAAAATAGATCCGGAACGCATCGAGGACTACATTGCGGAGAGCGGGTATGAGGGACTTTATAACGCTCTGCGCACGATGACGCCCACAGAGGTCGTCGACCAGGTAGTGAGAAGCGGTCTGAGAGGCAGGGGAGGTGCAGGTTTTCCCACCGGCTTGAAGTGGACGGCAGTTTCCAAAGCGGCGAGCAGCACCAAGTTTGTGGTTTGCAACGCGGACGAAGGTGATCCGGGCGCGTTCATGGATCGCAGCGTGTTGGAAAGCGACCCGCACAGAGTTATAGAAGGCATGGCAATAGCGGGTCTTGCCGTGGGCGCCTCTCATGGATTCATGTATGTCCGTGCCGAGTACCCCCTCGCGGTCAAGCGTGTCAAGACAGCGATAGCCAAGGCAGAGCGCCTGGGATTGCTCGGCAATAACATCTTCAACACGACATTCAATTTCGACGTAAAAATCAGGCTGGGCGCCGGGGCTTTTGTATGCGGTGAAGAAACGGCCCTCTTAGCCTCGATAGAAGGTAAACGCGGCGCTCCTCGGCCACGGCCTCCCTTTCCGGCTGAGATGGGACTGTGGGGCTACCCGACTCTCATCAACAATGTAGAGACCTTCGCCAATGTGGCGCCGATTATCCGCAAGGGCGGAAATTGGTTTTCCGGCATCGGCACAGAGAAGAGCAAGGGCACGAAGGTCTTTGCTCTGGCAGGCCGTGTCAACAATACCGGTCTTATCGAAGTCCCTATGGGCACGAAGCTACACGATATCGTCTTCGAGATCGGCGGCGGAATTCCCGGGGGGCGCAAGTTTAAGGCTGTGCAAACCGGCGGTCCCTCAGGCGGCTGCATTCCTGATCAGCACCTCGACATGCCGGTTGATTACGAGTCATTGGCCAAAGTCGGCTCCATTATGGGTTCCGGTGGTTTGATCATAATGGATGAGACCTCATGCATGGTGGACGTGGCCAAGTTCTTCATGGAGTTTTGCATGAGCGAATCGTGCGGCAAGTGTGTGCCGTGCAGGGTAGGAACAACGCAGATCCACAATGTGCTCTGCAAGATCACGAGTGGAGAAGGAAAACCGTCAGATATACCGTTGCTGGAGGAACTCGGTGATTTGGTCAAGAACACTAGCCTGTGCGGGCTCGGCCAAACCTCGCCTAATCCGGTGATGAGCACGCTTCGTTATTTCCGGGATGAGTATGTGGCGCACATCAAAGAGAAGACCTGTCCCGCCGGCGCATGCAATATCAATGGCTCCAAGGAGGCAAAATGAAAATCCCAGGCTTCATCAAAAGCGAAAAAGTGCGTGCCGATGTAAATCCGGTCCGCCTCCTGACGTTTAAGATTGACGACCGAGATGTCAGCGCACGGGAAGACGAGACGATTCTGAAGGTAGCCCGTGAGAACGGTATCAACATACCTACCCTCTGTCACCTTGACGGACTGTCCGAACGTGGCGCCTGTCGGCTTTGCATTGTCGAAGTCAAAGGTTTTCCCAAACTGCTTCCTTCATGCGTGACCCTGCCGCGACAAGACATGGAGGTGATTACCAATTCCGAAAGGGTAGTTGACTACCGGAAGAAGATCCTCGAACTTCTCTTTACGGAGCGTAATCACGTCTGTTCAGTATGCGTATCGAACGGTCATTGTGAACTGCAGGCGCTTACCGTCGATCTCGGTATGACCCATGTGCATTACGACTACATATACCCTCGTCATTCCATAGACGCCACCCACGACCGGTTTTCGGTTGACCACAACCGCTGTGTCGTTTGCCAGCGATGCATCAGGGTGTGTGACGAAGTTGAAGGCGCCCACACCTGGGACATTATGGGACGAGGAATTTCGGCTCGAGTCATCACCGACCTCAGCCAGTCGTGGGGATCTTCCGAAACATGCACAGGTTGCGGGAAGTGCGTGCACGTCTGCCCTACCGGGGCACTCTCTGAAAAAGGCAAGTCTGTTGCGGAAATGACTAAGCGCAGACAGTTCTTGCCGTACCTGCAAGCAATGCGAGGGGAGGGATCCAAATGAGCGACGACAAGAAAAAAAAGGCTCAAAAAGAAGCATCACCTCCGGTTGATACCAAGGAACCAACTGTAACTGTAACAAAGAAGGTTCGCATCGCCACAACATGGCTTGACGGCTGTTCAGGCTGCCACATGTCATTTCTCGATCTTGACCAGAGACTTCTTGACGTAGCTGGCAGGATTGAACTGGTATACGGCCCCCTGGTGGACTTCAAAGAATTTCCGGAAGGTGTGGATGTCACCCTCGTAGAAGGCGCGGTCAGCAGCGACGAGGATGAGGAGAAGATTAAGCTCATCCGCAACAGGTCGTATCTTGTGGTTTCCTTTGGTGATTGCGCGGTCACGGCAAATGTCCCGGCCATGCGCAACCAATTTAAGATCGAAGACATAATGAAGCGCGGCTATGTGGAAAATGCCACCTTTCATCAGGCGATCCCCACCGTTGAGGTTCCCCACTTGTTGAAGAAGGCTCGGCCGGTTCATGAATTCATCAATGTGGATGTATTCTTGCCCGGTTGTCCGCCACCACCCGACGCTATCCTTTTTGCAGTTAGCGAGCTTCTCGAGGGACGAATACCGGACCTTTCGGGGAGGACTCGCTTTGGAGCCTAACCCAACACGGGAGGTAAAATAATGGCGCAACAAATTGTCATAGAGCCGATAACCCGAATCGAGGGCCACGGCAAGATCACTATACAACTGGACTCAAGCGGTCAAGTCACCGATGCCCAGGTTCATGTGACCCAGTTCAGAGGGTTCGAGAAGTTTTGTGAAGGCCGCCCCTTCTACGAAATGCCCTCGCTTGTGGAGAGAATCTGCGGTATTTGTCCCATCAGCCATTCCCTGGCCTCGGCCAAGGCCTGTGATGCCATACTCGGAGTGCGTATCCCTGAGGCCGCGAGTAAACTCCGGCGGCTACTCCACTGTGCTTCGTATATCCAGTCTCACGCGTTGAGCTTTTTCCACCTCTCCGCGCCGGATTTGCTCCTCGGCATGGATTCGGATCCTGCCAAGCGCAACATTCTCGGGCTTGTGGAAGCCAACCCTTCCATTGCAATGGACGGTATTCGTTTGCGGCAGATCGGGCAGCAGATTATCGAATGGTTTGCAGGCAAACGCATTCATCCGTCGTGGGTCGTTCCAGGAGGTGTCAACGAAGCTCTTAGCGAAGAGCACCGAAAAATGATGATCTCGCTGGTCCCGGAAGCATATGAGATCGTCGAGCGCACACTGATCTGGTTCAAGCAGTCCATGGACAATTTCCGCGATGAGATACGCACGTTTGCCAATTTCCCCAGCATGTTCTTGGGGTTGATAGACAGCGCGGGAAATCTGGAGCATATGGACGGCACGCTCCGCTTCATTGACTCCAAGGGCAGATTAGTGGCCGACGCCGTGGAACCGGCCCAGTATCAGGATTATATCGGCGAATCCGTTGAACCGTGGTCCTACCTTAAGTCGCCATATTATAAGCCGGCAGGATATCCGGATGGTATCTACAGAGCGGGACCAGCAGCGCGACTAAATGTATGCAGCGGATGCGGCACACCCCGGGCCGATCAAGAGTGGGCCGAATTCACGAGACTCGACCGCGGGCCGGTCCTGAGTTCGTTCTATAATCACTATGCACGGCTCATTGAGATTCTCTTCTCTATTGAGGTAATGGAAAAGCTCCTGAATGACCCGGAAATTCTCAGTCCTCACGTGCGGGCGTTTGCGAAGCCCAACCATTACGAAGGGGTCGGGGTAGTGGAGGCGCCTCGCGGCACCCTGATCCACCACTACAAGGTTGATGAAGAGGGGCTCATGACGTGGGCTAACCTAATCGTTGCTACGGGGAACAACAATCTGGCAATGAATCGAGGAGTCTTGCAGGTAGCCAAACAGTTCATTACAGGGGACAAGATTTCTGAGGGAGCCCTCAATCGAGTCGAGGCAGTGATCAGGGCATTCGATCCTTGTCTGAGCTGTTCCACCCACGCACTGGGCCGGATGACCATACCCATCCAACTGCTGGGGCCTGATGGGACAGTATTGGACGAAGTCAGGTAACTATTTTTCGCCACATTGCAGATCGCACTTTGCTTGGAGTGAGTCTCACATCAACGTGCGATTATGTGGGGAGCTTCATCAGAGGTACCTGGCACAAGGGTCTGTGCCATGAAATCCCCCTAAGTCCTCTTTGGCAAAGGGGAGTTAGGGGGATTTTGGCTCTGGTCAGTAGTCATGCCCCTGCTTACCTGAAAGCAAAGCGGTATATACCAGCCACCAAGAGTGCTGTCTTTCCCATTTTGAATTCGACAAGCGATGATTATCCGGGGCCATGACCTTGCCCCCGCTCCTTGTTCGCTTCTTGAACGAACCCCCCCCATAAAATCCATTTTGAGCCATTTTCACGCATTTGGTCCACAATGCCGAAAGATATGCATTATCTTTTAACGAGGAGTAGGGAACTTCGTCAAATTAAATAGAAAACGCAGTAGGAGGAATTCGCGATCGAAGGAGTCTGAGGTCCTGTGAGGCGTTTTCCTAAGATTGAAGAGCCTGGACGGCTAAGATTTGAGCCGGTCAATAGATACGTACTTCGGAACGGGGAAGGGGTGCGGTCGATGAAAAGTATAGCAGTTTTGGCAGCAGTTTTTTTGGGGGCCTTGGTCGTGGTAATGGCACACGCCGGTCCCACTTATGCACAACAGACAACTGTGGCGGTAACCAGTGCCGGGCCCGCAGTGGACTCGGTGGTCGGAGCGAAAAGCACTGTGCCGGTTCAACTGATTAGACGCGGTGGCGGCGGCCTCGCTTTTCGCAGTGGTATGCGGAGCTCCGGCTTCGCGCGTCATCATCGCTTCCGGCCATTCTTATTTGGCGGGATTTATGGTGCCTCTGACTATGGCGGCTCCTACGCTGGTTGCGGCGAGGGATGTTATCAAGATGGCGCCAAGACTTGCGTGTGGAACGGATATAATTACAGGTGCTACGTCACTGCTGATGAGATTTATTGACCCACAGCGGGTGCGTGGCCGACTTTCATTGAAAAGACGGCTCATTCCTCTGGGGCATCATTACTCGATTCAGCTTTGCCTGGCAAAGGAACGTTGCAAATCTGATTGAGCAATCCGTTCGTTGCTTTGAACAGACCATTCCCCTTGGGCTTTTGGGATGTCCAAAGCATGACGACAGCGTCGCTTTTGCCTGACACAAACGACATGATGCTGTGAAAGCCCGGTACAGCACCATTCTTGCTTACGACGGAATCTCCCCCGGCTTTTCTCTCAAACCAACCGGGAGTCCCGGATAAACTCGGATTAATACGTGTAATCATTTGCTGGTATGTTGCCGGTTTCAGCAACTTCCCGGTTCGAAGAGCGTCGTAAAATTTCAGGAGATCCGCAAGCGTGCTCTGGAGATGGCCGGACGGAATTGCGTACGGTCCCCCCTTCACCTGATGTTTGATCGGCTTGGGGTTTCCCTTGTCGGGTCTGTAGCCAGTGGCCGCATCCCGGCTGACAATGTCGAAACCGGTGTGATCCATGTGTAACGGCTCAAAGACCTTCTGTTTCATGTATTTCAGGTATTTTATTCCGCTGGTTGCTTCGATGATCTTTCCCGTGACGGCAAAGTTGAAGTTGTTGTATTCTTGCTTTGTCCCAGGGGCAAAACTCAAAGGCTTGTCCTCTGCTGACTTCAGCATTTCCTTGAATGTCGGAAACTTCCAGTTCAGTTGAGGAATGCCGCTCTGGTGTGCCATAAACTGTTTGACGGTTATTTGCCTCCAGCTACGTGGCAGCCCCTTCAGGTAGTTGCCTGCTGGGGCATCCAAGTCCAGTTTCCCTTGCTCTACAAGCAACATGGCCCCGACAGCCGTTAACGCCTTGGAGAGCGAGCCGATGTAAAAAACGGTGTTCTCGCCGGGCGCCTCTCCGGATGCGAACGACTTCACGCCATAGCCTTTCTTGACCACTACCTGCCCGTCCTTTACGACTCCGAGGACTAAACCCGGGAACTGCTTTTGCTTCATAGCCGGCAGGATGACGCGATCAGCGGTACCTGCAGCAATGTTGCTGCCTGGCTGTTTCTCCGGCTTCACCCACTTTCCCTGTGCCGATACGGAGACCGGCAAGAGAGTGAGAAGCAGAGCGACCGACAAAACGTCATGAAAATGCCGGCTGCCTCCACCCGAAATGTTCTCCCACCAAAGTCTCAGTTGGGTGTAACTCATAATTAGGACCTTCTTTGCTCTTTCTGCATCATGTTACAGAGGTAATCTCTCAGTTACTCGCAGCTTAACTTGATTTACAATTTCCCCCATTGCCGGAATGTGCCCCGGCATCCCCCCACAAAAGAAACATGTTTGCATCAATTTATCAACAAAAGGTCTGCTTCGACCAAGTGAGCCGGCTGACAGAGCTTCGGCCTCGGTGAAGGTTATTATTTCCGGCCTGTCTGTTGCCCTTTTGGACGATCTGAAGGTAGCGGCGGCGGAGGTAGAATGCCGTCGTCGAGCCGCTGCACACTTTCCCCAAAGATGCAGGCCGAAAGACAGACGTTGTGCTCGCGCACGTTACTCGGGATGCCCCCGCCCGTGCAATCCACGTAGCATTTTCCGCTTGGACCGAGCGCCATTGCCGGCGCTTCCAAAAGCGGCGTCAAAAACGCAGCCATGATGAGTGCCAAGACCATTACTTCCAGAACAATTGTAATATTCATCTGATATCTCCCTTTTGCGCGAGGCCCCGCTATCACCAAGCACATTCTCTGTTACCATTAGATGCACACCAGCTTATGCGGGTTCGGACTGCACTGACTTTTCAGTCATAAAGTACGCGAACGCCGGGCAAGCCCCAGCAAGCGGCACACATTCTGAGGGCCGGCCAATGAAACTGTCTCAAAACCGGAAATACAAGTCGCAGATGACGAGGTTTTTTAGAGGGGATTCGCGGACCACCAGAAATCAGGGCGCTTCTCGAAGCGCGCCGTACGCAAGAATCTCTCCAGAGACCATTTTGAGACAGTTTCCAATTTCTTGCCCACATGCCACGGTCTGGCTATACTGGATTACAAGACCATCATCAAGGAGCCATGCAGCGAAGCAAGGAGGGGGCCGAAATAATGGATACTATCGAGTTCAAACTTAACGACAAGCAGGTTCGGTTGGCGGTAGACAAAGAGCGCCCGCTTCTGTGGGTGCTGAGGTCCGACCTGGGATTGACAGGACCTAAACCCGGCTGTGGCATAGGCGCTTGTGGGTCCTGCACCGTACTCCTGAATCAAGAAGCTGTACGATCGTGCCAAATTCCCGTGACTGATGTTAAGGGCAAAGAAGTGTTGACCATCGAGGGCTTGGCAGAAAATGGGCGCCTTCATCCCCTTCAAGAAGCCTTTGTCGAACATAACGCACTTCAGTGCGGCTATTGCACTCCCGGCATGATCCTTACCGCTTACAGTTTGTTGTTGAAAAAGCCCGTTTTGACCGAAGCGGACATCATTGAGGGCATGGAAGAGAACCTGTGTCGATGCGGCGCTCACCAACGAATCGTCCAGGCCATCCAGAGCGCGGCCAAGCAGATGAGGGGGTGATGCCATGACGGACAAGAAATACAGCGAACCCAATGCAGCGACCGAGAGTGCCTTCAGCTTGGATCGGCGGCAGTTTCTCAAGGTACTCGGTGGAGGGATCATCATTTGTTTTGCTCCCGTGTTCCCGGGTCAAGACCGTGGGGCCCTGTCAGCCGAGGCGCCCGCATTGCCGGAGGATTACAACGCTTTCTTGAGGATTGCTGAAGATGGCCGAGTCTCCTGCTTCACCGGCAAGATCGAGATGGGACAGGGGATAATCACGTCGCTGGCCCAAATGCTGGCAGAAGAACTGAATGTGCCCTTGGACTCCGTGGACATGGTCATGGGCGACACGGACCTTTGTCCATGGGACAGGGGGACTTTCGGCTCCATGAGTACAAAGTATTTTGGGCCTTCTTTGCAAGCCGCGGCCGCAGAAGCAAGGGCTGTCTTAATCCAGTTGGCATCGGAGAATCTCAATGTCCCGCTGGAGTACCTGGAGGTTCGGTCGGGGCACGTGGTGGACAAACGAGCGCCCAAACGAGGAGTCTCCTACGGTACCCTGGCAAAGGGGAAGAGAGTAGAGAGGCATTTGGACAAGAAACCGGCCCTGAAGCCGATATCGGATTTTACCATCTCCGGAAAACCCACGGGGCGGACAGATGCGGTGGAAAAAGTGACCGGCAAAGCTAAGTTTGCAGCCGACATATCCTTACCCGGGATGCTCTATGCAAGAATAGTCAGACCTCCGGCTCACGGAGCCAAACTCATAGACGCGGATACCTCAGCCGCGGAAAAAGTGCCCGGCGCGCGAATCGTAAGAGACGGGGAACTGATAGCAGTGGTCCACTCGTCGCCGGACGAAGCTGAAAAGGCCCTGAATTTGATAGAGGCGAACTTCAGTAAACCGCAAACCAATTTGAATGATTCCAACATCTTTGAGCACCTAATGGCTGCGGCTCCACCCGGGAAACCAGTGGCTGAAAGCGGCGATCTCGGGCAAGGAAGAGAGCACGCAACCAAGGTGATTGAAGCCACCTATCGACAGGGGTACGTGGCTCATGCTCCCATCGAGACCCATGCCGCTGTCGCCAACGTAGAGGGCGGTAAAGCGACGGTCTGGGCTTCGACCCAGATACCCTTCCCAGCGCAAAAGGAAGTCGCCGACGCTCTGGGCCTGCCTCTGCAAAACGTGCGCATCATCACTCCTTTTGTTGGGGGCGCTTTTGGCGGAAAGGAGCGGAACAGACAGGCCGTGCACGCGGCCCGGCTGGCCAAGCTGGCGGGTAAGCCTGTGCAAGTGGTATGGACTCGGGCGGAAGAATTCTTTTGGGACTCCTTCCAGCCTGCGGCCATTGTAAAGGTGACATCCGGTCTGAACGATTCGCAACGTGTGGTCTTCTGGGATTACCATGTTTACTTTGCCGGTGGTGATAAAGCGCCGTCATTCTACGACGTTCCCCATCAGCGGACTGCCGCCTATGGGGGCTGGCAAGAGACTCGGGCTTCACATCCCTTTGATACCGGACCCTGGAGAGGGCCAAACGGCAACACCAACACATTTGCCCGCGAATCTCATATGGACGCTCTCGCGGAAGCAGCCGGTGTGGACCCGCTGGCATTTCGGTTGATGCATCTGAAGGACAAACGGATGCTCCGTGTGTTGGATGCCGCGGCAAATGCCTTTGGATGGTCCTCGGCACCTGCTCCCAGCGGAAAAGGGCAGGGGATGGCCTGCGTGATTTACAAAGGGACTTACGTGGCTGTTATGGGTGAACTTGAAGTTGACGAAGCCACTGGCGGCTGCCAGGTGAAGCGGGTTGTATGTGCTCAGGACATGGGGCAGATCATCAACCCCGAGGGAGCGAAGATGCAAATGGAAGGGTGCGTAATGATGGGATTGGGATACGCGCTGACCGAGTCTATGCACTTCCGGAACGGTGAGATCCTTGACGTGAATTTTGACACGTACGAAATACCCAAGTTCTCTTGGATGCCCAAGATCGAAACCATACTAATTGATAATCCTGACATTCCTCCCCAAGAGGGAGGAGAGCCGGCCATTACTCCCATGGGTGCGCTCGTAGCCAACGGGATCTTCGATGCCACCGGCGTCAGACTTCGCGAGCTTCCTATGACTCCGGAGCGCATCCAAGAAGCTCTGAATACAGGCTAGGAAACCGTCCGGAGCACAAGATTCCAATTTTGGCATCCTGGACTGAGCGATTCTTGATTCTTGGGCCGCACAAAGCCGTGAAGACAAGCCACATAACAAAAGTGATCCCTCAGAAGGACTTCACCTTGATCCTTCTCTTCGAGTCTGGAGAACTCCGAATATTGGACATGAAGCCTTGTATCAAGGGTAAGGGTATTTGGGCGAGACTGAGAGATTGGGAAGTATTCTCCAAGGTGCAAGTTCAGGAGGATTTCGGAGGATTCGTGTGGACGGAAGAGCTTGATTACTGCCCAGACTCAGCCTTTATGGACTCTAAACCGCTTCCCCTAGGTATACTCAAGGATCTTATGGACGTGTACTCCATCACGAAAACAGGAGACACGGAGTACAAGTCTGCCGGGTGATGCAGGTCCTTCAATACCTACATTCTGGCTGCCGAGTTCCGTATTTCGTGAGCACGATCTGCCAGAGCTGAATATAACGGGACCGGAACCCGCCGGCACATGACAGAAGATAATATTCCCACATTCGTTTGAATCTATCATCGTATTTGGCACTTAGACTCGGCCAGGCCCTTTGGAAATTGTCGTTCCAGGCCATAAGGGTCTTGTCATAGTGCGGCCCCAGGTTGTGCAAGTCTTCGACGACAAACAAGCCCTCCACAGCCTTGCTGATCTGTGCGATGCTGGGGAGTATCCCGTTGGGGAATATATACTTGAGGATCCAAGGGTCAGTCCTGATCTCGGATTCATTGCCGCCGATGGTGTGCAACAAGAAGACTCCACCAGGCTTGAGCCGGCGATGAGCAACCTCCATGAAGGTCCTGTAGTTTTTCACGCCCACGTGTTCAAACATCCCTACAGAAGCTATCTTGTCGTACGTGCCTTCCACATCACGATAATCGCAATGAAGAATGTGCACCGGCAAATCTTTGCAAAACTCCTTCGCGTATTGGACCTGTTCCGTGGATATGTTTATGCCGGTCACCATGCAGCCGTAGTGTTCAGCAGCATATTTGGCGAATCCACCCCAACCGAAGCCGATGTCCAGGAAATGATCCTCAGGACGAAGCCCGATTTTCTTGCAAATCAGGTCCATCTTATTAAGCTGGGCCTGGTTCAGGTTATCCGTGCCGTTGAAATATGCGCAACTATACTGGTTGTACGGATCGAGAAAGGACGTAAAGAGGTCGCTGCCTAGATCGTAATGTTTCTCCGCGACAACTTGCGACCGGGTTTTCGTCTGGCGGTTGAAGAGAAACGCCTGGACCACCGGCACCAACAATTTGAGGCCGCCCGGCGCCTGTTCGTCGAGCCTTTCGCTAAGGATGCGATATATGAACTCGTCCAGCCGAGGACAATCCCACCACCCATCCATGTAGGACTCACCAAGGCCCAGGTTCTTGTCTCGCAAGATCCCGCCGTACATGCGGTCATCGTGGACCCGGATGTCCCACGGCCTCGAGCCGTTTATTTGGACGCCCACGCGGGCAAGCATCTCCTCGACAATGCTTCTTTGTCTGTTCATGACTTTACCTTTATGCTCCTATTGCAGAAACATCCCCGCCTCAAATCATGAAATCCATGCGCATTTGTAGCCATTCCGCTTAGAGGAGTCAACACAGAAAACCAAGGCTTTATTGATTGGGAACTAAACCGGAAGCTCATAACTCTCAGAAACAAGTCGTCAAGGCCGCGCACATTGGTTATTCCTAAGACAAGAGGTGGGCGCCATTTCAATTCTGTTCGGTAATGAGGAAGTAATAACAATGAAATCGAAGAGTTCTCATACGCAGAGTGTTAAGTTGGCCATTTTCATGGCAGTCCTATGTCTTTCTGTTTTGCCCTGGCTGTCTCCATCGAGAGCAGAAGCGGCAGCCACGGCGGGTGCGGTCGTTGGAGCCTTAGAAGGTGAAGCGGAGGTGTCCGCCGACACCGGACAGGAAATAGAGAAGCTGGACTCGGGGAGCGCCGTCAATCCCGGTGACGCCATATCCACCGAAGAAAAAAGTAAGCTGCTGCTGCGCTGGGATTCCGGACTTATGGGCTCTCTGGGGGAGTTCTCCTCGATATTGTTACTGCCGGAAGATGTTGGAGGCCCGGCAACCAACATCCAGATGACTGATGGTATTTTTCGTTTGTCTGTGGACCCGCGGGGCGGCAGCCGGCCAACACCCTATTCGGTTACCACTTCGATGGCCTCCATTCAGCCGGAATCCTACGATCAACCTGTAGATTTCATCGTGGAATCGTACGATCCTTCCTCCACCGTGATCACCGTGGTGGCAGGCCGGGTCAAGGTGAGAAATCTCGCGGTCACTCCTGCCCAAGAGCTAATTATTTCATCTTGCCAAAACGTCTACATTGAAGCAGAGAAGGGCAAGCCAGAGCCGCTGTCTGTATCCCCAGAAGATCTGAAGCGATTAGCCGACGCGTCAACCATCAGCGGGACCATTGCGGCCAATTTAGATGCATGCGGCGCCGCTGTGTCCACTCTGCCTCCTCCTCCGGCTGAAGCACCTATGGCGCCACCCCCTCGCTATGCGCTCCCGCAGGAAGAAGGGATGTATGGCTACGCCTATCCTTCCATGCCTGATTATTACGTTGAGGACTGGGACGTCGAGGACATCTACCCGTATCCAGAGATGAGGGTTATGCCGCCTCCAGAACCAGGGGGCGAGATTGTGGTGCTCATTCCCGGTATCGGGAGCCTGTACGTCACCCTACCGGCCTACGATGGCTGGGTTTTCGATCCCGATATCGTGCAGATATACGCAGGGACAATATTCCTCGAGCGAATAGTCTTCTTCGACCGCCACTATTTGAGAGATTGTCGGCTGCGTCAAAGGGAGCTGAACAACCTTATATATCTCGCTCAGGCCACTGGTAACAGAAATCTGCTTTTGGATGCACGCCGTGAACTGGACTACCTGAACGTCAGATCGAATTGGGCGTCAAGGCGAATCCACAGGCTCGAGAGTAGAGTCGCGGCCTTGCAGGGTGACCAGCGGAAATTCGCCGGCAAGCTACCCCGAGGCCTCAACTTGCACGATGCCATATCCAATTCTTTCAACTCTCCCAAGAATCTGCCCGTAGTCCAAAAAATCCAGGATAGGGTAAAGACTGAGCTGGCCGTCCAGAATCAATTGGCAAATGTCGCAGGACAGGAAGTGGCCGGCCTTAGAGCAAGAGTGGCCCAGGAGCGCAATCCTGAAAAACGGCTGGCGCTGAGGTCGGATCTGGATAGGATCAGGGCCGATCTGGCAGCAGGTAGGCTGCCCCTGTCAGCAAAACAGAAGGACGTCCAGGGTTTGATCAAGGGTCTTTCACAGGAGCGGGATGTAGATAGGCGTCAGAAACTCGAAACCGAGCTACTGGGCCAACTGAAGAAAAGTGAGGCTCAGTTCCCTGCTGGGGCGCTGAGTCCTGACAAGCTTGCCGTGCTTAAGCAGGACCTTGCCAAGTACCCAAATGTTGCACAGCGTCAGGATCTGGAGAAGAGGTTTGCCGAGCTCCAACAATCAGCTGACGTGAGACGACAAGTAGAGGCCAACACGAATAAGATAGATGAGATTACGGCCCAGGCAGTGAAAGAGAAGGATTCTCAGAAGCAACGAGAACTTTTGGGACAGATGAATCAACTATTGAAGTCGCCGGCCGCGGCAGGAATCGGAGCGGCAGGGCTGCAACTGCTCCAGCAGAGACAGAACCTTGAACGGCAGATTTCCGGCGAAAAGGACCAGCAGAAACAGGAGACTCTCCAAAGAAGTTTGGAGGAGCTGAAGAAGAAAGAGGCCGAGGCCAATCTGAAACAGCAAGAAGAGCTGCGGAAGGTTCAAGAGCGCGACCGAGCATTTCAGCAGCGACTCAAACAGCAGAAAGATCTGAAGGAACAAACCGAGATCAAGCGTCGCACACTGGATGAGCGCGGCACAGGGGTTGAAGACAGGCGCAAGCAACAACTCGATCTTCAAAAGCAGACCGACCTGGAACGACAAAAGCAGCTTCAGCAGCAGAAACTCGAGCAGGAGCGACTCCACCAACAGCAACTACCGTCGAAACAGTTCGATCAGGAGCGTCTACGTCAAGAGGAGTTGCGCAAACAGAAACTCGAGCAGGATCAGACTCAGAAGGAGCTGTTGCGCAAGAAGAAGTTCGACCAGGACCAGACCGGTCAACAGCAACTGCGCCAACAGCAGCTCGAGCAGGAGCAGCTTCGCAAGCAGAAGTTCGATCAGGAGCGATTGCGTCAAGACCAGTTGCGGAAGCAACAATTGGATCAGGAGCAACTGCGCAAGCGGCAACAGGACCAGGAGCGCTTAAGGCTTCAGCAGTCGCAGCAGGACCAGTTGCGTAAACAGCAGCTTCAGCAGCAGCAACTTCGTCAGCAGCAACTCCAGCAGGAACAGTTACGCAAACAACAGCTTCAACAGCAACAACTGCAGCAACAACAGCTTCAGCAACAGCAGTTGCGTCAACAACAACTCCAACAAGAGCAATTGCGCCAGCAACAGCTTCAACAGCAACAACTCCGCCAGCAGCAACTTCAGCAACAACAACTGCGTCAGCAACAGCTACAACAGCAGCAGTTGCAGAAGGAACTGGAAGAGAAGGCGAAGCGCAAATAGAAGGAGAGCCAAATTCAGGGCTGCATAGATTGCTAAAGGTTTTGTCGGATTTGCGTGGGCGGATATCCCGCCATTCTCGCGTTCGCGGCATTGACTAGAAGGTAGGGCCGGGTTTGAAACCCGCCCCTACACAGACTGCCAGTCTCGCCGTGGTCACACGGACACTTATTCTGGCCGTGGCTATAACTGTTACAGATTAAAGCGAGGCCCGAGGAATCACTCTTCGAGGACTGGGGAAGAGGACCGAAAAAGTCGTACCGCCCGATTGCTTGCATCCTTCCACATTTCTAACATGCGGACACAACGATATGTCGCCGGGGCATTGATCCACACTGGTTGTTACATGTGAGCATCTCTGAGTGGAAACGGATATGTCGAAGCAGCCCTCCTCGGCCAATATTTTCAGGCGCAGGAGTTCCAAGCCCTTTCCGCCTGCGTCGAAGTCAAAGGGGTTCTTTGTGGCGTACTGGTCCGTATCCTGAGTGTGATGGAAGGCCCTGAAAAGATATTCTCGATCCCTTTCTGCAATTCCCACCCCTTGGTCCGCGACTTCCAGCAGGATCCCTGAAGGGATCTGAGAGAGAGAAATAACGACTTCGCCTTCATCCGGTGTATTCTCGATTGCATTCTTGACGAGGGTTTCAAGCACATCACTCAGTATTTGCGGGTCAATGAGGTCCGTTTCGACGTCCTCGAGGCGGGTGCGCAGTTCCACAGATCGGTGAGAACTTTCCACGCGGCAGGTATCCAGTATTTCGTGAATGGTTGGAATAAGAGGGAAATAGCGGGGATTATACTCGCGGGGCTCAACAATTTCCTCCACGATTTCTTGTATGTCTGTGAGACGCCGAAGGTTGCGTCGGATCCTTTCGAGGTTTGCTGCCTTGGATTCTTCCGGTAGACCTTCATCAGTCAAGTTCTTCACGGAGGCTTTCATGATCACGAGAGGAGTTTTCAGCTCATGCGATAGATGGTGAACAGCTCGTCGCCTGGCCAGTTCCAGGGATTTGAAAGCTGTTATGTCCCGGATGATCACGAGCGTGCCTGCAGGCACACCCTCGTGATCGTGGTAACGCGAAGCGCTTATGCTGACGTCAAGCAGTCGGCCGTCTTTGGTGTATCGTTTGGTTTCAAATCCGCTTGTGGGAGTGCCGTCCTGAATCAGTCCGTAAATTATCGCCATGGTGGCTTCTCGTTCGGATTCCGGAAGAAAGGGGATTCGTCTCCCCTCAAGCTCTTCCATGGTCCAGCCGAATATGCTGGTGAAGGCCGGATTGACGTATTTCGTCCTTCCCTCCATGTCATAGATCGCAATGGCGTCAACCGATGAATTGAGCAGCGAGCGGTAAAGATCTTCCCCTCTCTTGGATTCTTCGTAAAGTTTCTTGTATCTCTCTTCGCTTTCCCGCAGATTCTCTTTAGATCGCTTGCGGATGATTTCGACCGCGGCGAGGTTGCCGAGCAAAGAGAGCGCATCCAGGTCAGGCTTGGAAAATGACGTCTTCGCCTTATTAAAGGCATAAAGCACGCCCAGGTTTTGTTGCCCGATCTGAACCGGAACCGCGATGCCGGAAATCAAACTCTCGCCGCGGACTATGTCGTGCAATAACGGCCCTATCTCTTGGAAATAGTCCTCGACGAAATGCCTTTGACCGGTTTCTGCGACTTTGCCCCCAAGTCCTGCGCCGAAAGGTATCCGCAACCGCTTGAACTCGTCGGTGACGACACCGGAGAGCGTGTGCATGTAAAGATCGCCGGCTGTTTCGTCACGCAGCGCGATAAACGACTTGTCAGCGCCGAGCAACTCACTGCTTTTCTCGACCACGAGTAACAGATTCTCTTCCAGGCTGCGGTCTGTAGTCATGGCCAAGGCCAAATCATAAAGGGCCTGGAATTTAGTCAGCTCCTTCTTGAGGTCCTGCCTGGCACGCACACGCTCAGTGATGTCCAACAGAGTTCCGATTACCGCGGGAGAGCCGTTGTAATCCGTCCTGGAACCGTATACCTCGACGTATACAATCTCTCCATCCTTTCTTTTGCCTCTGAATTGGAAATTGACGGCCTCGATTTCGCCTGAAAAGCGCCTTCTCAAATTCTGCTCTACCAGGGGCCAATCTTCATCAGAGACGATAGCCTTCGGCGCCCCCTCAAACATCAGTTCCGGAACCTCATAACCAAAGATCCGCGCGAACTTAGGATTTACGTACCTGAACCAGTTTTCCTGGATCAAATACACTCCGACGACTGCTTTTTCCGTGAGTTTCCTGAACTTTGCCTCGGATTGCAGTAGCGCATCGGCAACTCTTTTGTGTTCAGTATCACGATCTTGCATCTCGACGAGGCGCTGCCGCAGTTCGGTTATTTCACCAATTAGCTCATCTCTGCTCTTGTCTTCGTCTTTCATTTGGGGCTTCCCCCCGGGCGGTACGTAACTTGGAAGGATATTTGAGGAAAAGACCAAATTAGGTGCCAAATTACCACAACTCTACGGAATGGAACCCAAAAAGTCAAAAAATCGAGGAACTGCTGCGCGGCGGGAGTTCCGAAATCGTTTCCGGAAAAGGCTTGTTCGCATTGTATAATTAAATCGGCTTCGCTTAAATGATTGTGCTATGTTAGTAAGCACCGGTTTTAAGTGAAAAATGGGGGTCACGTCATGGGAACTAGTCTGTTGGACGGTAAGCGCATGCTGGCAGTGGACGACGAGCCAGACATTCTTGATGTCCTGCGAGAGGACCTCGAGAAATATGGTGTGGCACTTGATACGGCTTCGTCCTACGAAGAAGGTTTCCAGAAGATGACCTCGTACACGTACGACCTTGTGATTCTGGACATCATGGGGGTGCGGGGTTTTGATCTGTTGATGTTTGCCACATCGCAGAACACTCCTGTGGTAATGCTTACAGCCCATGCGCTGAATCCGGAATCACTGAAAAAGTCCATCCAGCTTGGGGCCAGGGCTTATGTGCCTAAAGATGAGATCGATCGGATTGCTCCTTTTGCTGAAGATGTTTTGACCCTCAGCTATCAGGCGGCATGGAAATCACTTTTCGAGAGACTGGGGGGCTTCTTTGGAAAACGATTCGGCCCTCAATGGAGGAGGTCGGAGAAGGAGTTTTGGGACAAGTTCGAGGCGGATCTCGGCAAAGTAACCGAATCGACCATTATTCAATCATAGCTGAAGAGGCGTAATTCTAGCAGTATCTAACAAGCGTCGATGCAAGGAAAGCTCATTGAGGCTGGACCGGCGCATGAATATGGAACATTTTGAAACAACTCAGGAAATCAAGAAGCTTAGTGTGGCTGAACGTATCATGATCGTCGAGGAAATTTGGGACAGTATCGCTGAAGATCAGGAATCTCTGGAAGTGACCGAAGCCCAAAGACGTGAATTGGATCGTCGCCTTGACGCGTATCATTCCTCTCCGAAAGAGGGCTCCTCATGGGATGAAGTTAAGCGGCGAGTCACGACTACCAAATGAAACATCCTCTTGTTATCCGCCCCGAGGGGGAGCACGATATTGAGGAAGCCTACAGATGGTATGAAGATCATCGCCCTGGGCTTGGCTCAGATTTTGTCCTATGTGTTGAAGAAGGGCTTGCGAAGATTCAACGTGACCCGGGAATGTATCCGGTGGTTCACAAGAATGTACGTCGACTGTTAATCCGCGGCTTCCATACGGAATTTTCTACGTGCGGGACCAAAATGAGGTAGTTGTGCTGGCCGTGGCACACGTTCGTCGCGACCCCAAAGAATGGGAATCCCGTACCTGATTGGCCCTATACTTGGCATTAGCGACTCTATCCATGCACTGAATAATGGTGTTCAGCACCTTCTTATTACATTCCTTAAGGAATTTTGCGGAGTAGGGACTAAGGCTTAATTTCACGTTTCAGGTCGGCAACCTAAACAATTCGTTGTGAAGCTCCGTTTCTCTTCTAGGAGTCTGTTGCTCAACCCTTCACATTATGGGAACCGCGTGATATGACGCGGGCTTATGAGTGATCATCGATTCAAAGAGTATAATCCTGATC
>Ga0209039_10001801_pt1 | contig 19338 bp, 16 predicted proteins | sample BogFormECP12_OM1_FD_188238 | JGI IMG/M metagenome (GOLD analysis project Ga0209039, IMG submission 188238) | Bog forest soil microbial communities from Calvert Island, British Columbia, Canada - ECP12_OM1 (SPAdes) (version 2) | ecosystem: Environmental > Aquatic > Freshwater > Wetlands > Bog ...
CTTTTTTTACAGGAGGAATGGATGCAATCCAAATTCACACTCTTGTTCGTGATCGGGATCCTGCTCCCCGCTCTCCCGGGCTGCGGGCTGCTCCGACCAGCCACCCCTTGGCCTGCCACTTCCACCGTCTCAGACACAAGCACTCCTCATTTGACGACGGAAGCTCCTGCTCTGCCTGCCACCCCCTCGGCGACTGACACAGTCATTCCGCCTTCTGCCACGGAAGAGGTTGTTCCTCAGATCACCAGCCTGCAAATGATCGACGCAAAGGATGGCTGGGCCTGGACGAATTCAGGTCAATTGCTGCGCACTGCCGACGGCGGCCAGACCTGGACCGACCGCACCCCTGGAGCATCGGTCGGACCGGAAGGCAGTTATTATCCCGACAGCCAGACGGCCTGGCAGCCGGTCTACTTGCAAAGCATCAATATATCTGGTTTGCTGCACACCACCGATGGTGGACAGACCTGGACTCAGCTATCCTATGGACCCCCGAATTCCGGTGGAGAACCGGCCGTTCTGCACTTCACCGATGCGAGGAACGGCTGGGCTGTAAACGAAGAAGGGGCTGCAGGAAGTGCATATTACACACCTTCTGAGACCCATGATGGCGGCGCAACGTGGACAGTTCTCCCGGTCATACCGCCGGTGCCTGAAAGTAACCTGCCACCAGGAACGGTCCATCTCTGCGGCCTGTGCGAGGACAGTTTCTACTACGACCCCGGCCGGATGATTATCGTCCAAGGAGATATGCTGACGATGCAACCCGGCGGGTCCGTGCGGATGCAGGTCTCGTTCGACCTGGGTAAAACCTGGCTGTCGCAGAACCTGCCCCTGCCGAAAACCGAAGCGGGTGCCTTGGTGGCGCCGTCCCAGCCGATTTTCTTTGACGGGAAAAAGGGCCTCCTGCCGGTGCATCTCGTAAAAATGAACAGCGATCAAACCTTTGCCTACCAGCACCTGGCCTTTTACCGTACCCAGGACGGCGGTGCAAGCTGGTCCTTGCTCCCCGACGTGCTCGATCAGGTCCTGGCAGAACCGCCGGCGCAGATCGTTTCGCCCAATGCCGAAGATATCTTCGTGGTGTGCGGTAAGGCCCTGTGTGCCAGCCATGACGGCGGGCAGACCTGGCAGGCAGTGGCCTCCAACCTCGATTTCACCCAGACCGACACACGATCCGTTTCAATGCTCGATTTCCTGGATGCCAACCTCGGCTGGGTGGTGATCCAGGGCCATGACAATTACACTCTCTATAAAACGGTGGACGGCGGCAGGACCTGGACAGAGATCCCCCTGCACATTGTCTCGTCGGCTCCGGTCATTACGCATATCGACACCAGCCTCCCCACCCCCACGCAGATTCCCAACCCCACGTCTCTTGGGACGCCCACGCCGGAGATCGCCTTTGACCCGAATACGAATGCCACCCGCATCCGCTTCGCTCCGGGAATGACCTGGGCCGAGATCTACGACACCATTTCGGCAAATGAACCGATGCGGTATGTCCTTTCAGCCATGCAGGGACAGATCATGAGCGTTTCGATCCCTGAGGGATCCGCTTTTTCCTTGGCGGTCGCCGGGGCCGATCAAAAGTCCCTGAGCGACCCGCGCAGTCAACATCCCTTCTGGCGGGGCGCGCTACCTTCCACCCAGGATTACATCATTACAGTCCAGTCGCAGGTGAGGGCTCCCTTCACACTGCGTGTCGCCATCAATCCGCCCGGGCAGGCGACCCAGAATTTTACCTTTACCGACCCAAAGTATGGTGGGCTCCTTACCTACACGGATGAGTTCGCGCCGACGGACGCCGTAGCCCCGATCGACCCCAAGGGTACGCCCCTGATCACACTTTCCTTCATCGACCCTACCTTTTATTTCCCAACCACAAACCTGAACGAAGCCTACCTGGTCCTGACCGCCACCCAGGATCCAGCGACGGTCTCCACCTGCACCCAGCCCTCAGCCAACGGGATCGATATCCTGACCGGCCAGGTGACGACCCAGCACTTCACTTTTACTCGTACCGAATCCACCAGTGCGGCTGCCGGCAATCTTTACGATCAAATTTCCAATCGCGCTGTTATAGGAAACGAATGTGTCGAAGTGATCTTCCTGATCCACTCGACGAATACCGGAAATTACCCTCCGGGCACGGTAGTTCCGTTTAACCGAGCCGTGCTGCTGAACAAGTTCGAAGAGGTACTCAACGATTATTTTGCCAAATATTGATGAATTGACACCGTTGACAAGGACACGAACATGCGAATAAAAAATGGTCCCCAGGTAGCGTCCACATTAACATTGATCCTGACCCTGTTTACCGCAGGATGTGCACCCCACATGCCCATTGCTACCGTCTCCTTCACATCCTCACAAACAGCTACCGAACAAGCGACACAAATTAATACCGCCCCACCGATAGAAACAACAACCTCTACCGGTGAGCCATCTACAACGCCAACGAGGGGTGGAGCGAGTGGGCCGCTTGACTCTGTCCACATGATCAATGAGGCGCAGGGCTGGGGAATTGCCGATCAATCTGTTCTGCGAACAGAGGATGGTGGGAAATCCTGGTCGAATGTTACACCAACAGGGATAGAAACGATCGTGTCAAAAATCCCTGCAGAGGGTCTCAGTTCATTCGAGCTAAATGGGGCATTTTTGGATGCTCAAACCGCATGGATCGCTGCCCCCGGACTGGATCAGGTCACCCTTTTTCGAACATCTGACGGCGGTCGGACGTGGCAAGCGACCGAACTGGTTGTCTCAACTCCCCAACAAGTGTATCCCATATATATTATCTCTTTGACTTATCTAAACGCTCAAACAGGTTGGTTATTAAGGTCAACCGGCGCCTCCACTGGTCATGAGGATGTCGAACTCAACCAGACTCAAAACAGCGGTACAAGCTGGCGTCTGATCGCAGAAGCCAAAGAGACTGCTTCGGGCGATTTTGGGTCGATTACCACAAGCGGCCAGAAAATTGGGGTCAGTTTCCGAGATCCAGCGAACGGGTGGTTGACGGGTTACAGTATGGGCAATGCAATCTACGTGTACCGGACCAAGGATGGAGGCCTGACGTGGGATCTACAACAATTACCCATTCCTGATGGATATACTGCAGAAGGCGGTTCAGCCCGATCCTATCCACCTATATTCTTTGATGGCCAAAAAGGGGTAATGCCCATCTATCTGGGTTCAAACATTCCGAGTATTAACCTATTCTTTTATATCACCAAGGACGGCGGCGAAAGTTGGTCTTCAACGACACCGGTATGCTCACCAACCAATGATTTCGTCTGGAGCTGGTCGGATGCCTCCCATGGCTTCGTTACAGAGGACGGTACAGGGATACTGTATTCCACCTCCGATGGAGGTGAGACCTGGTTAAAGAGCACCTTCGCTGGATTAAAGTTCTCTCAGCTGGATTTTGTCTCTCCTATTTTTGGGTGGGGAATCTCTGAAGGATCCCTGGTTCAAACATTGGACGGCGGCAAGGACTTTCAAACCGTTTGGGAATCTCATTAACCATTCAGGGCGGAAAATGAAGGGTTTTGAGCTGGCAGGTATCTAATGTGATGAAAATGGATCATTCTGATACCGCTTGCTTGATCGCTAATTGTATCCGCGGGGATGAGGCTTCGATTGAAAGGCTCGTGGCGGACCACCACCCAGGAGTCTACCGGCTGGCGCTTTCGATATTGGATGACCCCGCAGAAGCCGGCGAGGCAGCTCAGGAAGCTTTTATCGCTGCATTGGCGGACCTGGATTCTTATCGAGGTGATTCTGCGTTCACGACCTGGCTATATACCATCACATTGAACATCAGCCGAAGACGGCTGCACAAGCAGCGGGCACTGTACCGGTTAAAACAAACTCTCCAGTCGATCCTGCGCATCCAGAATGAGACCACGAAGAGTGTTGAAGACAAGGTAATCCAGGACGAAACCGAAGCTGTCCTCTGGGAGGCGCTACAAGGGTTGGATGAGAAACACCGCCTGCCCATGATCCTTCGTTATTATCTTGACCTCCCCATCAATGAGATCGCCTCCATCCTGGGGATCAGGCAGGGGACCGTGTACTCAAGGCTGTTTACCGCACGCGAAAGATTGCGTGAAAGTTTGAATGCATCCGCAGCACTCAAGGTGGAGGATTAGACGTGTCCGAGATATCCCACTCGCAATGCCGCAAGCTGGTCCAAGCCTCCCTGGAGAGAATGCCCGGCGAACATGAGCGCTTACAGCTCGAATCACACCTGGATACCTGTCCGTCATGCCGCCAGTATGCGGCCGACCTCCATCAACTGGAAGACCATCTCAGCCATCTGATGAAAAAACGCTGGAAGGCAGGCCCCGATCTGGATCAGCAGTCTCTACGGATGATCCAGATCCAATCAAGGAGGAATGCCATGCGCAAATCAGTGTTGGGAATTGCCGGCGGAGTCCTGGTGATCACGATTTTCATCCTAATTTTTTCGGGGGTGTTGAACGGGTTCAAGCCCCACCCCGGCGCGTTTCCTGGCTCTGGATTGCCTTCGCAGGGTGCGACCATTACCCCACCGACGGACACCCCGGCGGCGAAATTAATCCCAGCCGCCTCTGGAGGATGTTATACCGTCTCCTACATTGTCAAAGCTGGCGATACACTGGATAGCATCGCAAAGAATTTTAATGTGCCGGTGGCAACCCTTGTAGCGTTGAACGGTCTTGCGAATAACAATAACAACGTCACCATCCTCAAACCCGGTTTGGTTCTGAGTCTCCCGATCTGCCCGAGCGGAGGAACCCCGAATTTAGCATCGAATGCCATCCCTGTCTTACTCATGAAGGAATATATAGTCCAATCCGGAGATACCTGTCGTTCCATTGCTGCGTTATTCAACATCCAGGCATCCACACTCGTCCAGCAAAATAACCTGGATGCGTCGTGTTCTAACCTGAAGGTTGGCCAGGTTCTCATGATCCCTGGATCCCCGCAAATAGAGGTGACTACATCTGCCTTTCCTATCACCGGTCCGGGAATCTGTACTTCGGTTCAGGGTGGTAAAAAAGGTACTGGGGTTTTTATCTGGCCGACCTCCAAGCATGCCATTTCCGGGTTGAATTATGACCCGGCGATAGGTCACGACGGCCTGGACCTTGCTGCTGCCATGGACGATGCCATTGTCGCTGCGGACACGGGTACGGTCATCTACGCAGGGTGGAACGACTGGGGATATGGCAACCTGGTCATCCTGGACCACGCCAATGGCTACCAGACCCTCTATGCCCATCTGGACGTGGTCAAAGTTTCGTGTGGGCAGAACATTCATCAAGGGGATTTAATCGGTCTCGCCGGTGTGACCGGCCATGTTACCACTGGTCCACATCTGCACTTCGAAGTGATCTTGAATGGCGCACACGTCAATCCATGGACTGTCCTTCCCCCGCCATAATATCGTTTCCATTCTTAATGCTTCGAAATCCATCTCTGAACCACTCAGAGACTCTAAGTTGATTTCACGTTAGACGTCATTCTGAATTAAGATACAATTTCAGAAGGTTGCTAGGTATGCATTTTTGGACAAAACCGGTGCTCGGTCTGGTACTCTTAGCCGGCCTGGCAGGCCTGCTATTAGGGGAAACGTTCTTGACCCGCGTTAATGCTCAACAGATAACAGGAACGACTCCAGGAGATACCGGAACTTTATCGACATCGATCATTACAGTAACTTATGCAGATGGGGCGAATGTACGCGCGGGTCCGAGCTCGTATGATTATCCAGAAGTCGGCCCCAAGCTGCTGACCGGGGACACCGCTGCGGCACTCGGCCGATCGCCCGGTGGAGACTGGATCGAAATTGCCTACCCGGATGCTCCAAGCGGTGTTGCCTGGGTCTATGCTGCCCTGGTGTCGCTATCATCCGGTTCTTTGCCGATCTTGCCGGGATCGCTCGAACCCGTAATTCTAAAAAGCGTTTACAAGCTTATTTCGACCATGCACCCGTGAACTGGAGCCTGTAATTGTGACTTACTTTTTTTCAAAATTCAATAGCTCCGTGGCTTCCTTGTGAAGCCTCAAACTTGGGAGTTCAGGGATGGCGAATGCAATTCTGGATTCACTTGCGAATCGGAGCTAACTATTCAATGGACACAGCGGCCAGAGCCTCGCGCATAAACTCCTCCAAGGTCTCGGACGATGTACCCTGCTGGACTTCCTCAATATCGGCTTGGGGAAGCTTTGACTCGAGTTCCGTCCGAATGCGGGCAGCTAGGTTCTTCGCCTCTCGCGTGCTGGTGAGATGCTGCTGAATGTAAATCGCAAGCTTCAGCGTTTTTTTGTCAGGCCTCTGATGTGCAGCCAAGTCCGCCAGGCCGGCGAGAGCGTCCAGAGTCGCTGGAACGTAGGCCCTTGCATGCGACATTCTGAGGGCGGTACAGAACGCTTCATGCGCCTCCGGGAACAGGTTGGACGTCATATAGTTCATCCCCTGGTGGTTCAGGACCCGCGACTGGCGGTACACGTCTCCAACTTCCCGAAACAAGCTGCTGCTTTCGGAAAAGAGAAGCCGCGCCTCATCGTGTTTTCCTTCTGCATCCATCACCAGGGCCAGGGCGTCCAACCCCAATCCGATTCCAGAGCGATAATCAATCTCTCGAGCAACCTGTACGCTCTCCCGGAGCGCTTGTTCGGCCTCCGCATACTGCCCCTGCATCCGTAGTGTGCGGCCCAGGTAACTGAGAACGTGCGCAATGAGCAATGGGTCCCCGAGTCCGCGGGCGATCAGCAACGATTCGCCGAGGAGTTGGCTTGCCTCCGCATACTCACCCTGTTCGTGCGCAACGATCCCGAGAAATTCATGCGCGGATCCTTCGCACCAGCGCTCACCATAGACTTGCGCCAACTCAACGCTGCGCTGCAGACTTTCCCTGGCCTCGGGAAACCTTCCTTGTTCCCAACAGACGATGCCCAGATAACACAGGGGGTAGACAGCGGACGCCCGGTCGGCGCCTGCCTCCAGGAGAGGTGCAGCCGATGCCAGTACTCCATACGCTTCTTCGCTTCTGCCGAGCCTGAACTTGCAATATGCGGAGTGTGCCAGCATAGCGTTCAGGGCGCACAAGTTCGCTTCGTCCCCTAGCCCGGCATCCTGGATGCATTCCCGGATCGCCTCAGCTGTGTTTCCGAACCGATCCTGCCCCTCTTTCCACCAGTTATGCAGCTCGTACACATACCACAAGACCGTGGAGACCCGGTTGACTAAACTGAATCTTTGCCGCGTGACACACCAATCCCAGGCCGCTCGGATGTTGTCCATCTCCGCGGTCAGCTCGGCAAGAACCTCCTTCTGCCTCCCACTTCTAAGCGCTTCCGCCCTGGCTTCCAACAAGCCAAGATAGTACGAGCTGTGCCGATCTTTGGCCGCCTGAAGGTGATCGGGATTTTCCGCCAGCCTGGCAGCCGCGTACTGCCGGATCAGTTCATGGAGATCATACCGGCCTGTGGCCGTGCGTCGCAGTAATGACCGCATGACGAGGGAGGACAGGATAGGCAGGGAAGCACCCGCCACTTCCTCGGCTGCCTGGCGCATGAATCCGCCGCGGAATATTGAGAGGCTGCCTAGTACCTGCTTTTCATCGACAGAGAGGGTCTGCCACGATCGGTCAAACACGGCACGCACGCTGCGATGCCGCTCCGGCATGTCGCTCATTTGGGTTTTCAGGAAATCCAGGCTGCGCTCAATTTCCGTCGCGATCTCGGCAGGAGACAGGATGCGTACCCACGTTGCCGCAAGTTCTATTGCGAGGGGCAGGCCTTCGACCAGGGAACAAAGCCGTGAAACGCCAGCTGCGTTCTGCTCATCCAGGCAGAATTCTGGGCGAACTTGGGTCGCGCGTTGAACGAACAGTTCCACCGCGTCGAATTCCATCATCGAATGCAGCACGGGAGATTTCAGGTCCGGGAACGGCAATCCCTGCACTTCATAAAGCCATTCCCCCTGCAGATTCATAGCTTCCCGGGATGTAACCAGCAGCTTGACTTGTGGAGCCTCCTGAAGGATCTGGACCAAGAGCTCGGTTGTGGTTTCATGCAGGGGTCCCTCCGCCAGGAGGTGTTCCAGGTTGTCCAAAATAAGCAGCAAGTGTTGATCGCGTATGCGGCGGAATAATTGCGTCCTGGGATCCGTGGGCCCATAGAACGCAAAGCGGATCCCATCAGCAATTGCCGGGATGATTGCCTCCGCCGAAGAGACGGATGCAAGCGGGACGAACGCGGCACCGTGGGCAAACCCGCTTTTTTGTTCCTCGGCGGCCTGTAGCGCGAGCCGGGTCTTGCCGGTTCCTCCCGCGCCGACGAGTGTAATGCAACGACATTGCGTGTCTGTGATCAGCCTGGACAGTTCTTCAAGTTCCCGCGCTCGTCCGAAAAAGGGCGTTAGCGAGATGGGCATGTCGTAGGTGGAGGGGCTTTGCGAATTGGGTAATGACGTGGGCTTATCGTCGAACGCTCCTGACCGAAGCTGCTCATATAAGTCGCGGGTCTTCGCAGACGGTTCAACGCCCAATTCCTCAGCCAGCATCCGCTTGCAAGTCTCATACTGGGACAGCGCGCCACTGCGCTGGCCATCCCGCGCCAGGATGCGCATCATTTGGTAGTGCGCTTCCTCCCGCCATGGATCGAGCTCAAGTTGACGCGATACGTGGCTGCGGGCATCCTGGAGATCCCCGCGGCGCTCATACTCGTTCGCCAGATAGGTGAGCACCTCCAGCATGCTCTGCCGCAATGCCTCGCGTTGCATCACAATCCAGTCCTCAAATTCAGCGCTGTCACTGAGGAAGAAGTCCTGAAGGAACGCCCCGCGATATAACTTGACCATGGCTTCCAACCGGAGCAGGGTGCCTGCACTATCCGCACCCTCTTTCCCCCTCTCCTTCTCCCACTCCTGGAAAAGACTGTTGAATTGATCGACATCAAGCGAGTAATCGCTCTCTCGGTTGAACTGGATGGAATCGCGGGAGATCAAAAGATAGGGTGGCTTGGCGGTATGGTCACCGAGCGCCCGGCGAAGGTTGAAGAGGGCCTGCCGCAGATTGTGCCGCGCAGTTTCTTCGGGGCAGTCCGGCCACAGTAAGCCGATCAGACTCTCACGGCGGTGGGGGTGGTCGGAAGAAACGGCGAGATAGGCCAAAAGCGCACGAACTTTGTCCGATTCAAACGTTTGAACCGAAGCCCGGCCAGCCATAACTTCGAATTCCCCCAGGACGCTAAGAGTCAAGTGGGTCATTAAATTCCTCATTTGCGTGTGAAGCACTGACATGCACATTATACAACGTCAGGGAAAATTGCCAGTCTTCCTGACGAAGCGCTGCCGCTGCACTGACGCACGGTCTCTATACTGCAGACATATGAAGGACAAAACTCAGCATCCCATGCAAGAAAAGGCAGTCTCCAATCGCATTTCCTACCTGTTACGACTTTGGCAGACTCCTGGATCGGGAGGATTCAATTGGCGGGCCTCTCTCGAAAACCCTTCAACAGGCAGGCGCATCGGCTTCGCGAATCTGGAACGACTATTCGCATACCTCATGGACGTCGCGGAAAGCGGTGTGTCCGAAAATGAAAGATGAAACGCACACAAGCGAGTGAACCATCCAGCAGGCATCTCGGCCTTCCCACTCTCCTCAAGGACGCTTAAGTTCTAGAAAGGAAACATTCAATGGCTACCATGTTGAAAGAACACACATCTAACACCGCCCCCGCCGGCGGCACACTGGGACAACACCGCGCCCATGACCTGGCCTTGAGGGCCGGCCGCTTCCTCTGGCATTTTGCGCAGATGGTGCTGGCGATGGAAGCGGGGATGATGATCTACTACCGTCTTATATTATCGCTTCTGGCCGGAACGGGCTTTGCTATGCTCGTTCATCGATCCATGCTCTTTGGCTACTGGATGATGGTTATCTCTATGGTGCTTCCGATGATTGCTCTCATGCGCCTCTACCATCGATCCGCGTGGCCTTATTGCCTGGGCATGACGGGCGCGATGCTCGCACCTACGGCGATAATCACGGTACTGGTGCTGAGTAGCGTCTGCTCCGTGCAAATCTTGCACGCATTCGGCGATACGCTGATGTTCCTCGCGATGGCCGTGTTCCTGCTATGCCGTCCTATGCATCATGTCCGCATCGCCGGGCAAGCTGCGGTCTGTCATGCAGGCTGATGCACGAGCAACAATCGTCACATCGAATCATTTTCCATAAGAGGAGTTTGCCATGAAGATCACTGGAAAGTTGACGGAAACAAAACAGCTCAGGTCTGACCGCCGGGCTTCCTTTGGGCGGATAGCGCATGCGGTATTTGGCTATGGGAGTTGGGCATTGCTGATCCTGGCAGGGCTGCTCACCGCGCTCCTCCTCGGGTGGGTTGCACTCGGGGTGGTGCTCCTTGGCAGCGGGCCGTCAGCAAGCACTCCTATGCCGGTAATCCTGGTCGGGCTGCTTGTGCTAACCAGCCTCATGGCCTGTGTGACGGCTCGGTTTTTCGCTTCCTGGCGAAGAGTTGGCCAAACCCTCGGGCTCATCGTTGGGCTGGTGTGGTTGGTCGGAGCGATCTGGGCCGTGTCTGTTCCTGACCAATCGCTTTACCTCGCGAGGGAGGTGGCTTGGGGTGCAAGCAATGTCAATACCTACCAGAAATTATTCCCATCGCATCCACTCGACGCCGCACCGGTGCCTTTCCACTTCGCAGTATCTCCCGATCCGCGGGTTGGGGAATTATTCGGAGAGTTGTCGGGGGCAAGCGATTGGAACAGCTTTTTGGCAAAGAACGATACCCAGGCCTTTATCGTGATCCGCGATGGCCAGGTTGTATACGAAAATTACTTCAACCATACGAAGCGAGATTCCATGGTCACGAGCTTCTCGATGGCCAAGTCCTTCACCTCCGCCTTGATAGGCGAGGCCATCCAGGATGGTTACATCAAGAGCGTCGATGATCCGATCACCCATTACCTGCCAGAGCTCGCCGGGCGTGATCCACGCTTCCAGGCTATTACGATCCGAAACCTGCTGATGATGTCCTCCGGTTTGGACTATCAAGCGAACCGGCCATTAGACGTTAATGGAGACGATCCTTTGACCACGTATTTCCCGGATCAACGCAAACTCGCCCTTGAGAATACCTTCATCATGGATCCACCGGGACAATACTTTCGGTACAACAAATATCACCCGCAACTCTTGGGGATGATCCTGGAGCGCACGACGGGCATGTCGGTAACTCAGTATCTACAGAAAAAGATCTGGGATCCTCTGGGCATGGAGTTCGATGGCTCATGGTCCATCGATAGTCAGAAGAGCGGCTTTGAGAAGATGGAAGCGGGGGTGAACGCCCGGGCGATCGATTTTGCGAAATTTGGAGAGCTGTTCCTGAACGGCGGCAGTTGGCAGGGCAAGCAAATCATTTCCAAGGAGTGGGTGGATGAATCGACCCGGCCGTATTTGCCGGATAATTATGCTGCCTACTACCCTCAATGGTTCGTGACACCTTCCGGGAGGACGTGCTATGCCTATATGTGGTGGGGAATTACACGGGGGGATGGCGGCTACGACTTCTATGCTTGGGGAGACCATGGGCAATTCATCTACGTGTCACCGCAAAAGCAACTGGTCATTGTTCGCAATGGGGTGGATAGTGGGATACCGGAGCAACAGTGGATCCAGTTATTCTATGCCTTTGCCAACAGGTATTGAGTAGCACGTGCACCAACACTAGATCCACCAGGTACAAAGAAGACTGAACCACATGAAGAGCAAACATATGGATCAGCGGTCGAAGAACATGCCGGTCCAAACCCCCGGTCTAAACCCAATTCCAGGCAATATAAACGGTCATGACATTAAACACAAGGCCAACAACGATCAGGAACCTGTCGTACGCGGAAGGGTATTTGGGCAGCCCAACGAGGTTAAGAATAAAAAAGAACCCCGCAACGATGATGTTCACCCAGCGATTCAAGGGCTGCTTCAACACCACGGACAGGAAAACCATGACTACCGGTATCACCATGAGGATGGCGATCATCAGCCACATTCCCTGGGTTATTTTGATTCCGCCGATTTCCCCCGCAACAAAGTCGCCGCTGTAAATCCGCAGCACATCCCCCAGCAGGTAAGTAAGCATGAGCGCTGCCCATAATACTGAAAGCTTTATATGCACATCGTTCATTTCGATCACCTCTGGTATGAGTTGCCAGTTGCCATTGCGTTACATGGTAAGGACTACTTTTCCCCGGGCGTGCTCCTTTTCATAATAGCGGAATGCATCTGATGCCCTGCCCAGCGGATAACTTCCATCGATGACAGGCACCACCTTCCCGGATTCAAGGAGTTCTTTCATAAATAAAAGGTCCTTTTGGCTTTTTACCAGCGAAACGACGTACACCTTCTGACCCCCGGCTGTTTTGTTCCGCCTTCCCCGAATCCCTGCCTGGAGGAGCTGAAACATGGTTCCTCCGGCGACGACGTAGGTTCCCTCAGGGCTTAGTACTCGCAAGTAATCCGAGATGGGATGATATCCGTTGGCAGCCAGGATCAGGTCATAACAACGGTCACTGCGGGTGAAATCTTCCTTTTTATAATCGATGACATGATCGGCCCCGATCGAGCATACCATCTCCAGGTTCCTCGTGCTGCACACTCCGGTAACTTCCGCCCCGAAAGATTTGGCGATCTGCACGGCAAAGGTCCCCACGCCACCCGATGCACCCTGGATCAATACTTTTTGGCCCGGATTTATGTTCCCCTTATTGCGCAGTCCCTGCAGGGCGGTGAGAGCAGCCAAGGGTACCGCGGCAGTCTGCTCGAACGAAAGATTAGCTGGTTTCAGCGCGATTTCATCTTCCACGGCGCAGATATACTCAGCAAACGTGCGCCCGCCATACCTGGATAAGTGCCCGAAGACCTCGTCTCCTGGTTTAAACCGGCTGACATTACTCCCCACCGCCTCGACCTCACCGGCCATGTCCGCTCCAAGGATAGTGTTTTTGGGTTTGAAAAGTCCCCCCATCATCAGGCGGATAAAGAACGGATTGGCTCTCAGCATTCGCCAGTCACGCGAATTGATGGACGCCGCATGAATTTTCACCAGTACCTCGTCATCTCTTGGGGTAGGTTTTTCCAGCTCTTTGAGATGGAGAACATCCGGGGATCCGTATTGGGTGTATACAAGTGCTTTCATTTGGGAATCATTCCTTTTATTTTGATGCCATTCGATTATATTTTGGGCATCAGCTGGTCCTAATTAACTTTGGTTTCAGTTCCCTTGCACCCATGATCAAAAGCCACAAGGTAAGTGAAAATTCCGCTATGGCGCTTGCAATAAGACCCGGGTAAGAGATTACGGTGTAGCCCGGGAAGAGGAAATATTGGAAAAACCAGATCAGGACGCCGAAAAAATCAATGATCAACAATACACCCAGGGTCCTGGGAAGGAAGCCCGACTTGAAAACCAGGTACCCGAGAGGCAAGAGCCAGATGCCATAAAATAGCTGGGCGATCATAAATCCATTTTTATATAAATTGATAAAAAACGTTGCCAGCGCCTGCAGCTGATCCGCCGGGAATAAGTTTAAGTAACCAGCGCTTTGCAAAAACATCGATCCGCCATCAAGAGCGAGCATGCTGAAACACTGTACCGCGACGCCGGCCAGGTTTAAAAGCAGGAAAAGTAAAGCGAGATTTTCATTGACCGGTTTCAGCAAAACGTATAGAGCCCAGGCCGCTAAAAGAAAAAACAAGGCTGAAAGCAGACCAGTTACGTAACCGAGGCGGAACAGCTCTTCATGAGCCATTATCTTATCGACTATGGCTGCAGCATCTCCGAAGCCAATGCTGGCCAACCTGTCGGCCAGGATGGAAGTGGCGATAAAAATGAGATAAAAAAAGCCTGCGATCCTTGCGGTATTTTTAATGGAATTCATTTATTCTCCTTAAAACACAGCTGTTCGATCAACCTGGGATGCGCAACGGTTTCCCTCTGGCGGCCTGCTTGAGATCGAGATGATCGTTTCATCCATATTAACGAACGATGGCTCCGATGTATTCGGATTCAAGGTGACGTATTTCCCTCTGGCAGCAATGGATCCGGCAGCCAGTACAATTATCGATGCGATCGTCTGACACCACCACCCGGGAAAAGAGGGTGCAAGCTGGTGGCAAAATCCGGTCAGCCACCGCCTGCACCTGATTTCCGTTGGACTTATGGGTTCGCCGCGGGGGTATATGGGGTCCCGATAACGGCTCTGACCAGGTAAATGAGTATTCCCACCGCGGTTCCAAACATTGCCAGGATAAGGACAGCTTTAAGAAAAATATTCATCCAGCTTCCAACAACCTGGGAGAAATCAAGAGGAAACACGTTGAAAAACACAATAACCGAAACGAGCCCCGCGATCGCAAGAATGCCCTGCACGAGTGAGTACAGGCGCGCCGGACGATAAACGGCAAGCACACCATTCCCAATGATCTGAGCAACCATCGAAAAGTTGGCAGCCCAAAGAATATTGACCCAGCTTTCCAGGATGACGCCGTGGGTCAAGTGGCTCCAAAGTGGGACGGTATTCACAATCACCAGCCCAATGATGGCTCCGATCATGCCCCCAATAAACCCCATGGTTTTCTTCTCTTTCATTTTCGCTCTCCTCCAAGTTTGCTTATGATGTCAGCAAAACGATATTACCGGTCACCTGGCCGCTCTCGAGCAGTTCATTGGCCCTGGCAGCTTCCAGGAGGGGAAATTTCCGGTCGATGACTGGTTTGATTTTGCCATCTTCAAGCAACTTAAAAAGCAGGGGTAAATCTGACATAAAAGGTTTCTTGTCCCGGGCATACAGTGCGGAGATGCCGTAAGACTCGACGGATTTACCGTTCGGCATCAGGTTAACGAATATCATCTTGATGAGGCTCCCCAGCAGGTTGGATAATCCCGTGGGACCAGCGTACCCAATCAGCTTGCCGCCGCGCCGTAAAACGGCCAGTCCGCGCTCGCTGAATTCGCCGCCGACTCCGTCGAACACGAAGTCGAGCCCGCTGGGCTCAGCCCGCCGGATGACTTCAACAAAATCCTGCGTATGATAATCAATCGGGGTTGCGCCCATTTCCATCAGGAGGTGGTGTTTAAGTGGAGAGGCTGTTCCATACATTTTTAGACCTGCCAGCCTGCCAAGTTGCAGCAAAGCCGTTCCCACACCTCCGCTTGCACCAATCAGGAGCACCTTATCCCCGGGTTTGACCTTTGCTACCCGGTGCAGCATTTGGTATGCCGAGACATAGTTCAGGACGAGGGTGGCCACTTCGGCAGGGTCCAGTGATTGGGGCACGGGAACAACGTGTTCCTGGCCAAGGAAGATTATTTCGGTATACCCGCCGTGACTGGTCAGGGCAGCCACCCGTTCACCAACAGCCACTTTAGAGACTCCCGGACCAAGCGCATCCACGATGCCCATTATTTCGTAACCCGGCACAAAAGGTACCTTGGGTGAAAAAGGTGATTTCCCGTAACGGTAATTGACATCGGTGCGTCCCACGCCTGTGGCGAGGACCTTGATGCGCACCTCCCCGGTAGCCGGTTCGTGCAGATCGTTTTCAATAATTTCCATGACTTCCGTACCGCCCCTTTTCGTTACGACCACGCTTTTATATTTCATAGGTTCCTTCCTTTGTGACGATAAATGAAAACTGCCATTGCGAGCCGAGTAAAAAGGTTGTCCACGCGCAGCAAACGAATTTTGAGAATTTGTCCAAGTGAAATTCAAGAATCCACCCTCTTATACTTTTGGGTATTCGATGGGATTCCTCCCCAATTGGAACAGCCTTCTTGCCAGCAGGATATCCCAGACAAGGCTGCAAAGACCGCCCACCAATGCCAATAGAAGGGCTGCGGAGCTTAGACCCAAGACAAACGATGAGAAATACTCAAAAACCAGTAATGCTCCAAACCCTACAATACCCGCCCATGCGTTAACTTTACCAAAAATGCCGCTTTTCAGCATCACGATGGATATCAGGATTCCCGCCATTTCTGCAAATAAGAAGCTCAAAAAAGTACCGGACGTATGACTCTGACCGACGGCAAGCATGGATTGCCCTGCTGCTTCAATGATCGTCCGTTGTGAATCGGTTGTGGCAGCTGCGTACTGCCGGCTCAAGGCAAACATGGGAAAAGCCCGGTTGGTCGCGTAGAATATGCCTATCCCCAGAAAGGCGAAGATCATGATCAGTGCCGCATACGGTTGATACCGATTCGGCCTGTGTACAACGAAAAGAGCCAGGTAGATCGGTACTGCCAGAGCGTTCAGAAGCATGTTCAACAAACCCAGGTCGCGCAACCCCATGAATGCGTTTGTTTGAAACAACCTGTACCAATCAATCACCGTTGCCTGGGTTGTATTTCCTCCTGGTAGAAACGTGATGATCATCTCGGTCGGCCCGACGATAACCGTGCCCAGGGCAGCAACACCACCGAGCTTACAGAGGGCGGTCCAATTTACACGAGTATTATCTGTTTGTTGCATATAGATCTGCTTTCTGTGCAACATGGGTGTCTTTTGCATATGCGGTGTAGGCCGAAAGTGGCAGCATGACCACGATCAGGAGCAGGCCTAATCCAATGATGCTTTTTAAAAAGTCATTATTGATGAAGCCAATGGGATACTGTCCCAACAGCCAGGCCACTAGGATGACCAGCGGCCAGGGCCACAGGGCGGCCACGAAGCGTATAAATTTGCCAGCCGGTTTACCAGGAAGCGGCTGATTGATCTTGATGCCGGCTATGCCCCCGACGATTCCGATCAGGGGCGGGAAGAAACCGCCGCCGAACAGCAGCAGGATGACCGAGAACACGATCAACAGGCTGCCGCCGTATTTTCGCTGCACAAATGCCGCCGACCAGACCAATACCAGCAGGCTGAGCAACACCGCCAGGATGCCCGTCACCAGGAAGGTGGGCAGGATCGTCATAGCGGGTTCGCAGGCATGCCATACTTTTTCAGGGATACAGGGAGACCCCATCGAGGGGAACATCAGGGTTAACGGACGTGTATTTCCCTGCAGGATTTCAAAATAGCCATGCTCCAGTCCTGCGATGCCGGCCAGGATACCCAGTGTGGAAGCAACGATTCTGGTGGCTTTTCTCATACCATCCTCAATCTGATAGGAATTTTAATAGATGTGCCCAGTCCGCGGCTCTTTCCAGTTCCCCCTCCATCAGTGGACCTTCCATACCCTTTACCATGAACCCTTCAGGCGGAACGATCAGACTGCCTCCGCATTTCTTGAGCCGGTTGGCGATGCCCTTCGCAGCATAGCCTCCGGTCTTTACGGCAAAACGTTCCACTGATGATTCGATGTCGCTCAATGATAAGCGCGTATCGAAGGCGGCCATCTTCACACCCTTAAGGCTGTTTCTTGGAATTATTTTGAATAGTTCATTGATCGCCTGGGTTGCTATAAACCTCTGAGTGGGTGAACCGACCACCAGTAAATTCAATCCTGATAATTGTCCTGTTGTTGCCTCACCTGCCCGAATTAAACCAATTTCCTCACCCGGTCCAAGCGCATTGCCGATTGCCTGGGCTATCTTTTCTGTGTTCCCATAAACTGAATCATAGATGATAAGGATCCTCATTGATATAACCTCGGAATTTGAAATCAGGTACTTAAAATTGGCATTCAGGCAGTATATCACCCCGGAAACGCAGCCAACCAGGTTCTTATGACTGGCTGATAATTCCCTTCCTCTGCTGGATGAAGAGTCCCGTTCAATATGCAAACTTCCAGTGAAAAGTAAGGGTGCTATTCTGGATGCCGTCTGGAATTATGGTGCCGATAACTATGGCTTGAATGACAATTATTATTGCAAAAGAAAATATCACCAAGCATCTACCACTAACCGAATCGACCTACAATATTATGCTTTGCATTATACAGCCCTTGCGCGGCTATGCTGTGATGCAGCAAGTGGAATGGGCTTCGCGAATTTAAATCAATTGTTTATTTAACTTTACGGCATGCCTGTTTTTGTCAATCGAAAACGAGCCCACTTTAACATTGAAAACGGACCCACTTGGGGGAAGTGCAGATTAATTTTCACATTGAAAACGAGCCCATTTTAACTTCGAAAACGGACCCACCTGCATCAGTGCTCCGTCATGCGCTGGCGGAAGCGATAAGACTCGCCCACCAGTTCCACGATATGGGCATGGTGAGTCAGGCGGTCCAGTAATGCGGCGGTGAGACGTTCTTCACCGAAGACCTGCACCCAATCGGCGAACTTGAGATTGGTGGTCAGGATCAAGGCCATTCGTTCGTAAAGCTCGGAGCAGAAAGTGAACAGCACCTGGGCGCCATTTTGCGAGAACGGAATGAAGCCGAGTTCGTCGAGGACCACCAAGTCCATCTTGAGGGTGGCGGCGATGACGCGGTGCAAACGGTGTTCATCCTGAGCCTGGAGCAGCTCGTTCACCAGACCGGCGGCGGTCCAGAAACGCACCCGGTGTCCTGCACGGCAGGCTGCCAGCGCCAGTCCAGTGGCGAGGTGAGTTTTTCCCAGTCCCGGATTGCCGATAAAGATCAGCGACTCGTGCTTGTGGATATACTCGCCCCGGGACAGATCGAGGATGTGCGCTTTGTTGAGAGTGGGAAGAGCAGAGAAATCGAAATCTGCCAGTTCTTTCATCACTGGGAAACGAGCCGTTTTGATGCGCATCTGGAGCCGGTTTTGTTCGCGTTGGTTCACTTCCTGTTCGGCCAGCGCCGTGCGCTGTGCATCGCCGAGAACGCGACCCACAACATGCACAACGTGATCACCCCGCGTGGCGCGCTGGTGCGCGACGCCCACGTGTGGGCGCGCTACCTCGACGACGCGATCGAGATGTTCTGCGAGGACGCCGACGTCGTGTTCGCGGGCCACCACTGGCCGCGCTGGGGCCGGGAGCGGATCGTGGACTTCCTCGCCAAGCAGCGGGACCTGTACGCCTACATCCACGACCAGACGCTGCGGCTGCTGAACAAGGGCCTCTTGCCGGCCGAGATCGCCGAGACCCTGGAGCTGCCACCGGGGCTCGAGCGGGAGTGGCACTGCCGCGGCTACTACGGCTCGCTGAGCCACAACGTGAAGGCCGTCTACCAGCGCTATCTGGGTTGGTTCGACGGCAACCCGGCCCACCTCTGGCCGCACCCGCCGCAGGCGGCCGGGGAGCGCTATGTGGCGCTCGCGGGGGGAGCGCAGCAGCTGCTGCAGAGCGCCCGCCGGGCCTACGAGGAGGGCGACTTCCGCTGGGTGGCGGAGCTCGTCAACCAC
>Ga0209039_10001803_pt1 | contig 19333 bp, 16 predicted proteins | sample BogFormECP12_OM1_FD_188238 | JGI IMG/M metagenome (GOLD analysis project Ga0209039, IMG submission 188238) | Bog forest soil microbial communities from Calvert Island, British Columbia, Canada - ECP12_OM1 (SPAdes) (version 2) | ecosystem: Environmental > Aquatic > Freshwater > Wetlands > Bog ...
ACCTCAGGGGTCTGCCTATCTAGAACCCCCGAGGCTGTTAGGTTAGCGCCTTGCCTAGGAGGTGCAGTTCAATTTAATTTAATTGACGGAGTATGGTATTAGACCAGCGCTCATATCTCCTGGGCCAACCCGAGAGGTTGGTAGCCCTGGAAGCCTGGGAACACCTGATCAATCTGAGGGTCCTTGAGGTGTTTTTGGACGAGTTCGGCAAGAACAGACCGGAAGTCCGTCGTCACCTCCAGGTCCCCGGGAGCGACCAGTTTCTCTGGAGCCAGGCCGGGCCATTCCCCATAGACCTTTCCCCCGTTGATGCTCTTTCCTAGCACGAACATGACATTTCCGTGCCCGTGATCCGTCCCGCCTCCGCCGTTTTCCTTTGCCCTCCGGCCGAACTCGGACATCGTGACCACTGTCACGCCCTTCATCCCGTCCCCGAGGTCTTTATAAAAAGCAGCCAGAGAAGACCCCAGATCATCCAACAGTTTGGGCATCTGACCGACTACTGATCCTTCGTTGACATGGGTGTCCCAGCCGCCGATATCCAGCGCAGCGATTTCAAGACCTACTTGTGATTTGATCAATTGTGCCACCTGTTCCAGGGCTTGGCCGAATTGAGTGGCGGGATAGTTCGTGCCGCCTGCTGGTTGATAGGGTGAAGCCGCAACTTTTTTTAGGGCGTCCGTGGTTTCCAGGGTCAGGGCGGCCTGTGGGTCCAGCGCGGAACCAAAGGAATACATGCCGGACAGGTTCGACTGAAATTGATCCAACTGGGCGGATGGTTTGTTCCCGCCGAGGTGGAAATCAGCAATAGACTGCAGCGCGATCGCCGGGACCGGGCCTTGCAGGGAAGCCTGTAGGAGACCGCCAAATCCGACAGCGCGAAAAGGGGATCCATTTTGGACAGCTGTCACCTGCAGATGGCGGGCCAGCCAGCCGGTGGAAACCTGCTTTTCTCCGGGTGTGCCGCGCTCCATATAATCCATGGCATCGAAATGGGAATGGGTCGGGTCAGGGGACCCGACCGCATGGACGATGGCCAGGCCTTTATCATCCCAGACATCCATGAGCGGAGCGAGGGAGGGGTGCAGTCCGAAAAAACCATCCAGGTCGATGGCCGTCTGGGTGTTCCCTGTTTTCATTTCAGGAATGGCCAGGCTGGGACGGAGATTAACATAGTCAGAGTCTCCCTGTGGAACGACCACGTTCAAACCATCCATCCCCCCGCGTAGGAAGATGCATACCAGGACATTGGCTCCGGAACGATCGGGGGTCTGGTTGAAAAAAGCCAGGCGCGGGTACCACCGCACCCCCTCCACTGGTGTGAACACCCAGGCGGGGAGCCCGGCTTTGGAGCTGGTCAGAAAATCACGACGCGAAAGCAGGTTCATTTTTCACCTCTCTACCGATATTGGAAATAAGGGGATGCGAGCAACAGGGCTCCGAGGGGAGCCAAAGCGGCAGACACATCCAACGTTCCGAGTTGTTGGTGGAGAAATTGTTGGACTGGATCGGGAACTGGCCCTCCGAGCAATGCCAGGCTCATGGTCTGGACGGCTTCGTCGAGGGTCGCAACCGGGCCAGCCAGCCCAGTCCACTGCAATGCCTGGCACCGAACCCGTTGCCAAGCCCAGGGCGTAGTTCCAGCGGGCAAGCAGGTCATTCGTACTCAGCCAGGCAGTTCCGACATCGGGATACCCGTTGGGGGAAAGCCAGTCGAATGGTTCCTGTCCCATGACCGTTAATATATTAATCACCGGGCGATCGATCGCCGCTTTTGCCTCCGTCTGCCTTAATGCAGAGACAACGAATTCAATCGGGCGTTTGAGTTTTTGTCCGAGGGAGCCGTGGAATTCATCCGAGGTGAATAGGGTTCGCAGGATCTGGACGATATCGCCTCCGGATTGCAGGAATACATCGGCCATCCGGTTGACCAACGAATCCGGCGGCTGGTCCGCGACAAAATGGCGCGCCAGCTTGGTGCTGATGAAATGAGCCGTCGATGGATGCTGGGCGAGCATGGCCAGCAATTGCTCGCCGTCCTTCTCTCCCTGACCGGCCGGGAAGGGCACTCCCAGGATTATCTTTTCTCCGTCGTCGTGGAGACCGGGGCGGAAAATGAACTCACCGGGGTTGGGAGAATTCTCTCCGGTGATGGTCCACCCGGTCAGGGCGCGGGCGACTTCCTGCACATCCTGTTGCGAGTAGCCGCCCTCCAGGCTGAGCGTATGAAGTTCCATTAGTTCGCGGGCGTAATTTTCATTAGGCCCGTTTTTTGTGCTGGTGGCATTATCCAGGTAGATCAGCATTGCCGGGCTCTGGGCGGAAGCCAAAAGCAGATCCCCGAATTTTCCCAGGGCGTGCGAGCGAATGACGGCGCGGTCATCAACGGTTTTGAGATAACGATCGAGGGTCTTACCGATGTATATATTGAAATGATCCGTCCAGAAGTTGACCATGATCTCAAAGAGTTGTCGGCTGGAGTAGACTTCTCGGATCAAGGTTGCGCGCATGAGTTCCAGGGCAGGGCGGCTTTTGGGGTTGATCGTCTCTAGGTCGCCTGGATTCATGCCGAGCGTATCCAGACCGGTCAACTGGGCCTGCGCGGATGCGTCGGAGAGCGATTCCGGGTTTAACTGCTCTTCGATAAAGGCCGTTAATCCGATCAGCCTGGCCCGGCTGAGATCATCAGGACCTGGGCCGAAGGTGATTCTTCGCAGGGTCATCGCCAGCGTATCCCCGCTCACCGGGAGGACCGTCGGTGAAGGGGTTCCGCCGGCCAGGGAAGGAGCCGCCATCGAAAAACCACTGCAGCCCCACAAGGCAGCCGCCAGGGATGTGAAACCGGCGACTTTGAGGAAATCACGACGGGTCACTTTGGTTGTCATGCTACCAATTTAATCCTTTTCGATTGCCAGACCATTAACGGGAGGTAAAATACTTGTAAAATATGGTCCTAATTGTCTATTATGTGGTTCCGGATCGGTCCCGAGCGGGTGTCGATCCTGGGGAGGCGGGGAGCTCGGACCCCGAGAATAACCCTGGGCGGAGCGGATGAGCTTGTCAACCGGGAGGATAAAATATATCCAGTATAATAATCACCTAAACTTGACGTTTCCTTCTTCTCATCCAAGGGTGTCCGATGAACAGGGTCACATGTTTGGTAGGGATCACGATCATATTTCTCGCTGCTTGTAGTCTCAGCAATGGGCAGGCTAGCCTTACGCCTCCGGTGACCGCCATGCCTCTCTCGACCTCGACTCTTCCTGCCCCAGCGACCGTTCCGCCCACACCGACCTCATCGCCAACCGTACAGACCACGACCAGCGCGTTGATCGGCCAGCAATCCAACGTCATTGAGGGGCAGAGCCCCATCTTCGACCAGGAAAAACTTGGCACCGTGGACCGCAACGTGACTTACTGCGTGATGGGGAATTACCCCGTGCCCATGGACGTCTATTACCCCCGGACCATGAATGGACCCTGGCCCGTGGTGATCAACGTGCATGGAGGCGCCTGGAGACTTAACAGTCAATTAAACGGCCAGGGCTTGCAGGTCCAATCCCAACTTAACGCCCTCGGTTTCCTGGTGGTTTCAGTGGATTACCGCAATGCTACACAATGGGTTTGGCCGGCCATGATCGAGGATGTAAAATGCGCCGTGCGTTCCCTGCGCGCTCATGCGCTCGAATACAACCTGGATCCGAATCGGATCGGTGCGGTTGGCGACAGTGTCGGAGGTCAACTGGTCCTGCTCCTGGCGCTCACCGATCCTTCCGCCGGGTGGGACGTGGGTCCTTATCTGGATTATTCCAGCCAGGTGCAGGCGGTCGTGGACTTTTTTGGACCGACGGACCTGACGGACCGTTCCCTTTTCAATTTGATCAGGAAATGGGGCCTGAATGAATTCGGGGACATCCGCTATACCAGTCCAGTCCTGATCGCGGCCAGCCCCATCACGTATGTGAATCCGTATACCCCACCGATCCTGATCATCCAGGGGAACGAGGACACCACCGTACCCCTGGCCCAGTCTGAAATGTTGTATGATCGTCTGGCTGCGGTGGGTGCTCCGGCTTTACTGGTGGTCGTGAAGAACGGAATCCACGAGCTGGGACCGGTCTATCATCAATCGCCAACGACGGACGAGATCTATCAGATGGTGGTCAGTTACTTTGCCGGCCGATTAAGATCGGTCATAGTGTCGTCCAGGGTGGTTTGCTGGAACACGCTGCTGGATCCCCCGACCAGCCCTGGATATATAAAACCGGTTGGTCCGGGCTGTCTTCAACCCCGCTGAGGAACGTGGCTCCTAAAAATTTTGATAGATGAAGGGAGCACCTTTTTCTGCAAAGGAAAGCAGGAAGAGGACCAGGATCGCCATGGCCAGCAGCAAACCCAGCACCCAGGAAGGCCAACGGAGAAAGCGGAGTTCCTCGCGGTACTGGAGCCAATCGAATGTAAGAGCCGGGATCAATACCATCGCCGCCTGGATGGCAGGAAATAAACAGAATAAAATGATCTGCCAGCGCTGAAGGGTGATGTTAACGATCAGGGGTTTAACGAAACTGAGATAGGTCGAGATTCGCCAGTGATTCAGGGAAAAAAGGCTGCCCCAGTACTGAAAGGCTGAAGCCACAGTGGTGTGAAAGGGCACCCAGGCCAACAGGATGCAAAAAAACACGACCAGGGCCGCAAGAACCTGACGGCCGCGGGAAAGCTGGTTAATAGGCGGCACAGGTTTACGCGGGAGCGTGATTTGTCCAGCGATCAGGAAGCCCCCTTGAAGGCCTCCCCATAGGATGGTGTTCCAAGCGAGTCCATGCCACATGCCGCTGACAAGCATCGTGATGAGGGGGGCAACGACCAGCGAAACCGCGTTGGGCTTGAAGGTTATTTTCCTTCGGATAAGACGCGAGAGCGGAAAGAAGATGTAGTCGCGCAGCCAGTTTGAAAGGCTGATGTGCCAACGGCTCCAGAATTCAGAAAAACTTCGGGAGAAGTAGGGAATATTGAAATTGTTTGTCAGTTCGATCCCGAAGAATCCGCTGATGCCCCTCACCAGGCTGGAATAACCTGCAAAGTCGTTGTAAAGGGAAAAGGCATACTCCAGGAGCCAGATAGCCAGGAGCGGTGCCGGGTACTTGGCGGGACTCTGGAAGGCATCCGGCGGGATCATTGCGCTCAGCGTGTCTGCGATAATCAGCTTGCGGATCAACCCCACCAGAACCAGGGCAAAACTGCGAATATCCGTCTCCTGCGTCCACTTCCGGGGACTTGCCAGACGGGAGCGGAAAGTCTGCTCGCGTTCGACCGGTCCGGCCAGCAGCTTCGGAAAATAGATCACGTATAGAACAAAGGCGATGAAATCCCTTTCGGGCGGGTACCGGACGAGGGCGACATCCACCAGATAAGAGACCATTTGGATAACGATGAATGAAAGTCCGAGGGGAACCAGTATTTCGAGTCCGCCCGCACTTTTTCCCAGCCCAAGAAGCGCAAGCAGGGAGGTCAGCGCCGGGAGAAAGAAATTGTTGTATTTAAATATCAACAGGGCGAATACATTGAATCCGATCCCGATCCACAGGAGAACCTTCCCTGGGCGCGCATGCGGGACCATCCATCCGAGGAAAAAGTTGATCAAGGCCAGACCGGCCAGGATGACCAGGGATTTCCAGGACCAGGACAGAAGAAAGGCGGCCGAGGCAAGCAGAAGCCACGTGCTTCTTAAGCGCTGAGGCAGTAGACGGTAGCCGATACACGCCAGGACGACGAAACCGGCAAAGAGCAGGGAGGTGATTTCCATCGGGAACTAATGGGTGAACAGCAAATGATTCTGGAGGGTCAGAGCGGCCAGTTGCTGGCCCAGAAAAGTGCTCATGGGGCCGGCTCCGTTATGGTTCAGATGCTCGCGGTCCGACCGGCCGTTTGCAGGGATGACCGGGTTTCCATCGGTCGGGATAAAAATCGAATGGGAGGCGGTAACGACCCTGGCCAGTTCTTGTTCGAATTCACGGTGCACCGCTTCACCGCCCATATACAGGTAAAACGTGGGATGCATCGGCATTTCCAGGATGATCACCCGGGTCTCTGGCAAGTTTTGCAGATCGAGAATATCCTGCAGCCGGCTCAACCGCGAGGGGTCCATTTGATAATTAGCATAGATGCTGAAGTAGGGCGCGTCGGCCGGGTTGGCTCGATTCGGGGGATTATTAAGATTGGTGGCAACAAAGGAGTCGGGTTCATATCCGCTGGCGCTCGTCCGCTCACCTCGGTGGATGTACAGTTCCAGTGTGGAAAGGAAATCCGACCGAATCCAATCGCGATAGACCAGATACCGCTGCAGCCCGACCGATTGATCGATCAATCCGCCATCCAGGTTTAACCCTCCTGAGCGGTATTGGATCCAGGGGCTAGCGAGAAATTCCTGGTTGGTATCCAGGTCGTAATTCCCCAGATAATCTCTTGGGATCGTTCCAAAAACGAGCAGGGCAGGGTGATACGTTTGAACGATCATTTTCGCAAAAACCGAGTCCGGGACTATGGTCAATCCTTCGACCCCAAAATTGAAGATCCTTAATTGTTTTCCGGTTTTTTGGGTATACGTTTGGGCGACCACATCCGGATTGATGCCGGTATTTACAACCGAGCTGCCCAGGACGATGACGTCGACTCCTCCGTTTTGGGCGACGTATTCCTGCAACCGGCGCCATTTGATTTCAAATGGATAGGGGTAGACATCCAGCGCCTCGGTGGGGAAAGCCTTCTCGGACAGGCTAGACCGGGCAAAGCCTTCCAGAAGCAGGACGAGACCAACCAGGAACACTCCGGTCCAGGTCAGCCACGAGCGTATCTTCAGTGGTTGTCTTCGGGTCGTCTCTCGAGTAGGGGTATCGGATCCTGAATTCAACATCCTGAGGCTTTCCAGCGTCGAAATACACCGCCGTGCCGTTTCGGGGGTGCATTATACTCTTATTCCATCTGGGTTCAGGGGCGCGGGAAACCGGCTTTTTGACGAGGGCGAGTCAGAAAGATTGAAGAAAGTGCATATCCGGTGAGCCGACCGCGGTAGATTCCGGGTTTGTTACCAGGCAGGGTTCAAGGGGATTTGGTTTGGAAAAGAGAGAGCGGGAGAACGCATTCGCGGGTCGTCCACCTCCCGCATTCGGAGCGCGGAACTTTGATTTTATATCCGGGGAGGAATTTTCCGATTTTGTGATCGAGCTCTACGATGATGGAGGCTTTATTTAACTTGGAAACAGCGGCTGATCCGGAGAACTGCTTTCCGTTTTCGACCCATTTCACCGTAACCAGGGTGCCCTTGGTTAAACTTTTTTCGAAGTTTCGTTGGCTGTACACTCTATTTCCCTCGCTATTCTTTACAGGGAGTTTACAACTCTCCGGCTGATATTAACATTATTATTTGGTTACAATCCAGGTGCGGAGGGGAAATCCGCTGATCCATTGCAATCGGCCATCGCCCTGGCGTGCCCTGATCCGTGGAAAGGGGACCTCCTGGGAGGTGGGGGTCGGGAGCCGTGCCTATCCACCTCCCACGGCGGCTTGATCGGCCGGCAGCCAGGGTGGGCATCGAGGCTCGTCCCCTGAATTAGTCCGAAATCGACCAAGCCGGAAGTTGGATGGATTGACCCGATTGCCTCAGCTGAGGTAAGATTGTGCCTGCCCGGGCGAAAGGGATAATTAATAAAGGCTAACCCTGAATGAGCCGTTGTGGAAAGATAAGATGAGGGACAGAAAAATGCCGGATACCTCCCTAAATGCGGTGATCTCTTCCCGGAATGAATTATCGTCCCGGTATGTGATTCTGCGCGTGGTCTCGGACGGCTGGCAGTTGCCTAATTTTCTGCCCGGTCAATTCGCAGTTCTTGGGCTGCCCGGATCGGCTCCGCGTTGTCAGTGGTCCGAACCTGAACCGCATCCGAACGATCCGGATAAGTTGATACGGCGAGCTTATTCGATCGCATCTTCCTCCAGAACTCAGGAATACATGGAGTTTTATCTCAGTCTCGTATCGAACGGTGCTCTGACCCCGCGATTGTTCGCGCTGAATATCGGCGATCATCTATGGTTATCCCCGAAAGTCACAGGTTTATTCAGGCTGGATCAGGTCGCGGATACCCAGAACGTTGTACTCATCGCGACCGGCACCGGGCTGGCGCCCTACATGAGTATGCTCAGCTCGGCGATGCGCTGCGGCGGCCCGCGCCGCTTTGTTGTTCTCCACGGTGCCTATCACTCCTGGGACCTGGGATATCGCTCTGAGCTGTTGAATTTGCAGCATTTATGCAATAATTTAGCTTATATCCCCACCATTGATCGGCCGGAAGAAGAACCGGTCTCCTGGAATGGTCATGTGGGCTGGGTGCAGAACCTGTGGACGAAGGGTGTGGTGGCGGAGACCTGGGGTTTTAAGCCCAGCCCTGAAAATACGCATGTCTTCCTATGCGGCGTCCCCGCGATGATCGATGAAATGCTGGCGATCCTGGAAAAGGAGGGATTTCGGGAGCATAAATCTCGAGAACCTGGCCAGATTCATGTCGAACGATATTAGTCCCCGGAATGGTATCCGGACGCGCGGGCTTGAATGCCCGGCTTGTTTCATGTAAATAAAAGGACCCAGGATGGATAAACCCTTTAGTCGTTGGCGGCCTCACCCGTGGCACGGGCTCGACCTAGGGCCAGAACCTCCCAGACGGGTAAATGCGTACATTGAAATCACTCCTTTTGATCTCGTGAAGTATGAGATCGATAAGCAGAGCGGTTATCTGCGCGTCGACCGTCCCCAGCGTACCTCATCCCAACCTCCCGCGCTCTATGGATTTATCCCGAAGACCCTATGCGGGAACCAGTTCGGTGCGCTTTCCCCGCATGCAGAACGCGGTGATGGAGATCCCCTCGATATCTGCGTGATCAGTGAGCGCCCGATCACCAAATCGGAGATCGTGCTCGTGGCGAAGGTGGTGGGTGGCATTCAGATGATTGACGATGGAGAGGCGGATGACAAGATCATCGCCGTCCTTCAAAACGATTATGTCTGGGGTCATATCGATGACATCCGCGACCTGCCGCCGGTGTTGATCGAACGGCTCGAACATTATTTTGGGACTTACAAACTGGTGTCCGGTGAGAAGTCGCGCATTGAAATTCGCAAGACTTATGGCCTGAGTCACGCCCTGAGAGTCGTCACGGCGGCTGTCGAGGATTACCGTCAGACCTTCGGAAAGGCGAATCTCTGATCGCGGTGCAAAGACCATTGGCCGCCGCGCCTCCGACGCAACCGAATCGGTCGGCGGAAATGTTGGGGTCGGATCCGGTTGGATTCAGAATGAAATGCCGAGCGCGCTCGCCATGCACCCGATACTTTAGTTTATGCTATCGACGATGACGCGACGGTCATGATTTAGAGGTGGCTGGCCTATGATGAAGTTGATCAGCATTAATCTCGGTCAAGAGCGAAGGATCCAGGGAAAAAAGCGCTCCTGGAAATCCGGAATTTACAAGTTCCCTGTACAAACCCCGGTGCGGGTGAACTCATCCGGCTTTTCCGACGATGTGATCTGTGACCAGAAAAATCATGGGGGCCTGGATCAGGCCCTGTATATTTATGGCGCCCCTGATTACGCCTGGTGGTCGTCCGCCCTGGATCAGCAGGTCTCGCCCGGGACTTTCGGCGAGAATCTGACCATCGATGGCCTGGAAAGCGCCCGGTTTCATATCGGCGATCGTCTGGTGGCAGGGACAGTGACCCTGGAAGTAACTGCCCCGCGGATTCCTTGTAATACTCTGGCCACCCGGATGGGAAACCCCTTATTTGTGAAGCATTTTCGACTCGCCGAGCGCCCCGGCCTGTACTGCCGGGTGATCCAGGAAGGTTGGATTCAAAAAGGGGACCTCGTTCGCCTGGAACCATACCCGGGGAGGACCATTTCGGTCGTCGAAATGTTCCGCGATTACTATGATCCCGAACCGGATGAGGCGACCTTACGGCGTTATTTGGCTGCGCCGATCAGTGCGCGCAGTCGTGTGGATAAGGAAGAGCAACTGCGGAAGCTGGTCGCTGCCCGGGATGGGGATTAATCCCGGACCCTGGTTTGAAGTTTTGCCATTTTTCACCTGCTGGAGCGGAGGGCATTTTTAAAGGGTTATTTCTGACCGGACCCTTTTCACCCTCATTGGCGGATTACCGGTGGTTTTTGTCGAATCTGCCGAGCCTCACCAGCTCTCCGCCGAATAAAATTCCTTCAGCAACCGGCTGGATACAGTCGCCAGCAGGCGGGTGTGTGTAAACCCACACTGCTGGGCAAGGGCCTCCCAGCTAGCATAAGTGAGGGGGAAGGGCACCCATAAATTTCCCACATCCACATTGTATTCAACGAGAATGAACGATCCATGCGGCCGAAGATAACCCTTCAAAAGCCGAACGACCTCCCGTTTCCGGCGGGGCGGGATGAAATGCAAAGCGTTGGCGATGACGATCCCATCCAAACGGGGTAGGTCAAGCGGACGGGTAAAATCACCCTTGATCGGTTGCACCTGGACCTTTGGAAAGCGAGCCTGTAGCGCCAGGTTTTGTTCCTGGAGCGCCCGGTTGTCCTTGTCCACGGAATGGATCACCCCGTTCGGACCGATGAGTTCCGCTAACGCCAGGGTAAATGCCCCCGTCCCCGAGCCAATGTCAGCCCAGATGCCTCCTTCAGATACGACCGCGCTACGCAGCAGATTGACATGATCGCGGTGATTCATTCTGACCTCGCCGGCAACTGGTTTTTTTAATAACCGCTGGCGCAAGAACAACCGGACCGTGCCGAAAGAAGGCGGGGAGGTTGGTTTGCATTCGAAGGATGTTTCATTCCACCACGGATATCTGGTTATCCGCCGCACGTCGCCCCGCCCATTTAAACGGCCAGCCAGGCAGCAGCAGCCCGACCAGGAATGCCAGGATGGCGGCATAGAAGGTGATGCGATAAGCCTTTTCAAACCCAGTAATGTTCTGCTGGCAGGCCAGGCCAAGTTGCTGAAGAACATTGGCGGGCAGGTGTGTCGCCGGGTCACCGGCTGAGATTCCGTTACCCGAGAGGTCCGTGGACTGCGAACAAATCGCAATCGAACTCGTGCCTGCCGCGATGGGTGCATTGAGAAACTGTTGCTGCAGGGCTGAAATCTGGGGGGTAAGAGCGCTGGCAAGAACCGTCGCCAGAATCGCAACACCGAGAGCCTGTACGACCTGTCGGGTGGCATTGGTCAGCGATGAACCATTGGCGATTTCTTTGAGCGGCACCACGGATAGAGCGGTTACATAAGTCGTTTGGACGGTCGCGCCAAACGCAAGGCCGCGCAACGTCAGGAGGAACAGGATCCAACCGATGGGTGTATCGGCCCGCAGCTGTGAAAGTTGCCAGGTGTTGATCAGCAGCAGGGCGAAACCGAATGCAACCAGCGGCCTGGGTCCGATCCGATCATACAAGCGCCCGGCGATGACGGTGGCAACGCCACCGCTGACGGCCATGGGTACGAGGATCAGTCCGGTATCCAGAGCGGACTGTCCCCGCAAAAACTGAAGGTAGATCGGCATCAGAAACTCGGCTCCGAACAGGGCGACCACGCTGACATAGCCGAGCAGGCTAGCATTCAGGAAGGTGCGTTTCTTGAAGAGGCGCAGGTCGAGGAGCGGGTCTTTGGCGAAGAACAGCTCGATCACCGCAAAAACCGCCAGGGCGGCAACCCCGATAACGAACCAGGTCAGGACGCCGGCGGCTTTCCAGCCGGTGTTGGCGGCGAGCGATGCGGCATAAAGGACCGAGCCGAATCCGACCACTTCTGTGATCAGACCCAGCCAGTCAAAGGTTGGGCGTTGGTCATTTGGAAAAGCGGGCAAGAAGCGTGAGCCCAGGAAAATGCCGACCAAACCAATGGGCGGGTTGATAAAGAAGATAAACCGCCAGAGATTATGGTCGACGAGATAACCGCCCAGGATGGGACCCAATGCCGGGGCAACCAGCCCGGCGATCCCAAAAATACCCAGGGCGACGCCCTGTTCTTTGGTGGGAAAACTGCGGAAGAGGATCGCGGCACCCAGGGGCAGGGCGATCCCGCCGCCAAATCCTTGTAACCCCCGGGCGACGACCAGCGTGGTAAGAGTAGGCGACAAGCCGGACAGGATGGAGCCAAGGATAAAGATCGCCAGCCCGGTCAAGTAGGTTCGCTTCATGCCGATCCTGTTTGCAAAAAAAGCCGATAGCGGCGTACTGATTCCGAGGGACATGACATAGATGCTGATGATCCATTGCGAGTCGTTCAAGCTGGCCCCGAACTCCGTGCGCAGAGTCTGAAAGGCGACATTCACCACGGTGGTGTCCAGGATCACCATGAAGAGGCCAAAGATCACGGATATCAGAATCCGATATTTTTGAGGTATTTGTCGTCGTATATGGAGTTCCTGAGATTGGGACTCTAGCATGGTTTCTCCTTTATCATAAAGCAAAGGCAGGCACCGATTGGACTGGGGCGCCTGCCCTTGATCCGCAATCGTATTTTTTCCCAGCGAACTTGGTTTGGAGGCGGATCGCCAATCGCGGCGTCCCTCTCAAAACCGGGGGGATTATAATACGAAATAAGATGAAATTTATCAGAATTGTATCAATATTTCTGAATTTCATAAATTTGGGGGGTGATCCCTTTCCCGGAACCTCGGCGCGCATCCCGAAGAAATTCAGACTTATCTTGCCGATCTTTTTGGGATATGATCGATGCTTGCCTGGTTCCTCACCCCGAGGGGTAGAACCATGCCTCCTTGACCCGGGGTTTGGGTTGGGAGATGCGGCCGATCGTTATAGATCTGATACCCGTTTTGGAGGTCGTGATGATATTGATACAAAGCGATCGGGATACGCCACCGAGTCGCTCCAGACCAGTAAAGGCCCGTTCACTCCGCAGCTATGAAGCGACGGTCGGCTTTTTATTTCTCCTTCCATGGCTGCTGGGTTTTCTTGTGCTGAAATTGATTCCCATCCTGGTGGCATTGGGGTTTTCCTTTACCAATTTTTATATGCTCACGCCGGGGAGCACCCGTTTTATCGGTTTGGTGAACTACATTCGCTTGATCCATGATCCCCGGGCGGGAGCCAGCCTTTTTGGTTCGCTGAGCTATTTTCTGCTCACAGTCCCACTGGAAATGGTTGTGGCGCTTGCCCTGGCAGCCATCTTTGCAAGTGAAAGACTGCGTAGTAAGCGTGTCCTGCGAACCCTTTTCTTTCTGCCCAGTATCATTCCAGCCACGGCAATTTTATTCATTTGGAGTGGATTGACCGCTCCGGGGATCGGTTGGTTGTCCGTGTTGATTTTGGAGCCTTTAAAGCTTCCATCCAGAGGCGGTTTTGGCCTGTTCCCGATCATTCTGGCGCTATGGAGTATCGGACCCGGTTTCCTGATCATGCTCGGAGCCATGCAAGGTGTATCGAAGGATCTTTATGAGGCCGCCCGCGTCGATGGCGCAGGACCGATGGCGCGCTTCGCCATGATCACGCTGCCGATCATTTCGCCAGCAATTTTCTTCAGCCTGGTGATCAACCTGACCACGGCCTTTGGGGGAGCGGCGCTGCTCGACCGCGGTACCCTCTTCCAGACCAGCCTTTCACCCATGGAAGGCTATATTAACTCCACCATGTTCTCTCGATTCCAATTGGGATACGCCAGTGCTCTGGCCTGGGTCATGTTCGCGGTGACCATGACGATCACGGTGATCCTATTCCGCACTGCCCGGCGCTGGGTATACTTCCCTGAGGAACGAGAAGATGAAGACTACTAGCCGGCGCCGGGATCATCATGGCGTTTCAACCCTGACCCTGCGCCTGTGGGAGTTCAGCGGGACCGCCCTGCTGAACTTGTTTGTCTTTGTCCTTTTGATCGCTTATCTTTCTCCCATGGCTTATATGGTGGTGACCTCTCTCAAGCTGAAAGCGCAGTTGTTAGACTCGAACGCCCCGATCTATCCTGCGGAACGCGTGATGTATACCTATCAGGGGGAGGATTACCCCGTATACCAGTTCCCCACCAGCACCGGGATCAAGGACATGGCTCTGGTCACGCCCCGGCTCCTCTCCAGCGAGTTTGTGGATCCCCAAAACCCAGGGGCGGGTTTGTTCCATTGGGTGGGCAGTTGGCGGACGTTAAAGAGTGTGTATCGTTTACACCTCAGTTTTTCCAATTTTGGGTACCTCTGGCACCTGATCGATTTCCCGCTGGCAGTGAAAAACACCCTGCTGATCGCCCTGATCGGTGAGATCGGCGTGCTGTGCTCGTCCATCGCGGTGGCATACGGCTTTTCGCGGTTCCGGATTCCGGGTGGCAGATGGTTATTTTACCTATTGATCGCCACAATCATTATCCCGGACAGCATCACCCTCGTTCCGGTTTATTTCCTCAATGTGCGCATCCTTCCCTGGAATGGCACCTGGTACCCATTGCTGGCCCCGTTATTCTTCGGCAATGCCATTTTTATCTTCCTGCTCCGGCAAAATTTTAAAAGCATCCCGCGTGAGCTGGATGAAGCTGCCATGATGGACGGCGCCAGTCCGCTGCGCATCCTGGTTTCGATCATCCTGCCCCAGTGTGTGCCGGTGGTGGTCACCGTAGCGCTGCTGCATTTCTTCTATGTCTGGAACGAGGTGCGTTTGTCCAGCCTATACCTCGGGATCAGTCCGAACCTGCGGCTGATTTCTTTTACCGTTCAAACTTATCAATCCTACGGTTTCACGCCCGAGATTCTTGAAACGAGCGCCCTTTTGTTGCTGATCGTGCCCATTGTCGTACTGTTCCTGGCGCAGCGCTTTTTCATGCAGGATATGGTGGTCACGGGACTGGAGAAGTGAGGCCTCTGGTGAAAGTGGGCAGTTTGCGTGCGATTGTCCTGATCTGGCTGGCCTGGGTCTTGATCGTCATCGGCTTTCAGGCCCTGGCTACAGCCCGGCTCCAGCCCCAATGGCCCGATCGGGCACAGGATTGGACGGAAGCGTTTACCGGTCCGAATTATCAAAAAGGTCATCCCTATCTTCTGGATCCCTTCATGAACGACCAGGTAGCGTGGGACTCGGAATACTACCTCGGCATCGCCGTCGGCGGATACAACGATCCTCGGGTGACCCACTTGCCAGCCCAGGGTCCATCTTCCAACACCGCGCCGTTGTCGCTCAGTTATGCTTTTCTTCCTTTTTATCCCTTCCTGATCCGCCTGTTTGCATTTCCCCTTGACGTTTTTAAAATGGACGCGATCGCCACGGCCACCCTTGCGGGCGTGATGGTTTCAGCTCTGGGGGCATTAGGCGGGGCGCTGGCTCTGTATGACCTGACCCGGGAGAAACTGGGCGAAGAGGGGGCGCTGCGGGCCGTTTTTTACCTGCTCATCTTCCCAACCGGCTTCTTTCTGGTCCAGGTTTACACCGAGGGATTGTTCGCCGGCCTGGCATTCGGATGCCTGGCATTATTGAAGCACAAACGTTGGGCGGGGGCTGCCCTGCTGGGCGTGTGTGCCACCCTCACCCGGGCCGTCGGTGTGGCGCTGGTCATCCCGATGGCGATCACCTGGATTCGCAGCGGTGAGTGGATGGACCTGGACCGGGATTGGCGCGAGATCCTGTTTCATGGGATCCCGTTGCGGCCCCTGGGCAGGGCGTTCCTGGCGTTTGCTCCTGTGATCGCCTTCCTGGCTTGGAAATTTTCCTACCTCGGCTTTAACTTTGACGTGGTCGAAGCGAATTATTTCGGGCGTGGCTTTATCAACTTTGGGGGAGCATTTTATAACTGGGCGGCAGCCTTTCACAACCTGTTTATCGGTAACCCCCAACAGACAGCGTACTTTCTCACCGAATTCATCGGCCTCTTCATCGGTGCGCTGACCAGCATCCTGTGCATCCGCTATGATCCCGAAATTGCCTGGTTCAGCCTGGCCGTCTTCCTGATCTCCTTCGGAAGTGGCCCGGCGCAGGGTATCCAGCGTTATATCCTGGGGGCCCCGGCAGTCTTCATCATGCTGGCCCGTTGGGGGAAGCACCCGGTCTTTGACCGCGCCTGGACGATCCTCAGCCTCCTGCTGATGGGTCTCTTGGCGATGCTGTTTGCATTCAATATGTGGGTCGCTTGATCGGCGAAGGGGTTGAATCCTGCCCATCAGGCGCTCCCCAATTGGGAGCACCCTGGCTTGAATTTTGATCTCATCATGAAACCGGTCCGGGTCAGCCAGGGCGGTCGAAGTGCAGCAGCTCCAGCATCGTCCCGAGAGCTTGCGTGGCGTCGATATACGCGTACCGGCCTCCATCCCAACCGCCCGATTGAACCAGCTCCATTCCCTGGGTTTGGAGGAATTGTTGGGCCTCTCCCAGCTTTTCGGTCCGAAAGGCGATATGGTGAATACCCTCACCCCGTTCCCGCAGGAACTCTTCCCAGGTGCTCGGAGAGCCGAGGGGTTGGATGAGCTCCATCTCAATGGGGCCCAGTTTGAAGAACGCTGCTCGCCCCGTGGCCCGGGTGGGCTTATTTTTATAAATCGTATTGGCGAAAGAATCGTCGGCAATCGGAACCACTTCCGGTCGGGGGATGCCGAATATTTCGGCGTAATGCCTCGCGGCTTGCTCGACATCCTTGACGATGATGCCGATCTGGACGACCGTGTTGGAATCCAGCTGGTTCATTCCAGCCTCCTTGATTTTGTACAGGTCTGATCAATAACTGTCATAATAGGAATGCACCCGGAGCGCTCGCCGGGCTTGTTTCAGGCTCCAATGCGGGGGCAGGGGGCAGTTTACCCGCACCGTTCTACCAGCAGGCAGATCAAAATAATTGTCGCTGAAGATTACCTCCGCCTCAGTGAATTCGAGCTGGACGAAGCGCGCCAGGCAGCGCGACTGCAAGCGGATGGAAAGCTGCCGGCCGCTCACGTTCAGCCGGATCCGGATCCGTGGGTCTTCCAGGTCGAGGTGCTTGTCCGGTACGAAAGCCAGCGTCTGCCGCGCCTGCTGCCTTCCGGCCTGCCAAAGCTCGCAAACAAAGACAAGACTGCGTTTGTTTTCCTCATTGAGACGGCTCGCGAAGTCCAGGATTGAGACCGGCGTGGCAGATAGGCCAGCCACGGACAGGGCTGCCGTTCCGCCTTTCAGACGCTTTCCCAGCACTGTTTCCAACGACCAGCGTAGTTCACCCTTCCAAGTCGAAGGGGTATCGTTGGTGATGAACACCCGCATGCGGCTGCCGTCCTCTTCCACGGAAAGCAGGACCGGTGCATAGAAGCGCCTGGCCGCATAATGCAGGGCTTTCCATCGCCCGAAGTAATCGATGCTGGACCAGGAGGCGACCGGCCAACAATCGTTTAGCTGCCAGAAGAGCGTACCGCTGACGCGATCCCGGTGGCGCCGCCAATGTTCGACACCGGCGCGGATGCCTTCCGCCTGCAGGACCATGCTCTGGTACACCAGCGATTGGAAATCTTTGGGAATGCGGAAACTTTTCGCCAGCTGGGTAATGATCAAGCCGTTTCCCTCCCGACTGCGCTGGTGGTGTTCCATGATATACGAGGTCAGGTTCTGTTCCTCCGCTGCAGCATAGGTTTGTATGGTCGGGTAGGGAGGCAGGGCCTGAAAACCGAATTCGCTCATAAAGCGCGGGTACTGGTCACGGTAAGCACTGAAGGGTTTGCCCCCATGCCAGACCTCCCAATAGTGAGTATCGCCGCGTTGCTGACCATTGGGATCAGCAAAAGCGATCCCGGAGGAGGCCGAAGAGGGCCAATATGGGCGGTCCGGATCTTCCGCCGCCACCAGATCTGGCAGCAGGTGATGGAACATTCGATCATAGGCGGCTTTGAGGCGTTGGTTCGCCGGGTCTGACGGGTGGTTCCAGGCCCATTCAAACCAGCCCTGCTCCATTTCGTTGTTCCCACACCACAACGCCAGGCAGGCATGATGATGCAGGCGAAGGATATTTTCAAGCGCCTCCTGGCGTACATTCACGAAAAAGGATTTGTCTTCCGGATAAATACCACAGGCGAAGGCAAAATCCTGCCAGATGAGGATTCCGTACTGATCGCAAAGTTCGTAGAAGCGGTCCTGTTCGTAGAAACCGCCTCCCCAGACCCGCAGCATATTCATGTGCGCGTCGCGCGCGCTGCGGATGAGATTTTCGAGCTGAGCGGCAGTGACCCGGGTCGGAAATGAATCGGCCGGGATCCAATTTGCCCCCTTGGCGAAGATCGGCACTCCATTGACCACGAAAGTGAAGGATTCACCCCACTGGTCCGGCTGCTGGCGGAGCTCGATCGTACGCAGCCCGATCTGATAGCTGCGCTGGTCGAGGCAGGAGTCCTGTTCCTGGAGGTCGATTTGCAGGGCATACAGCGGATGCTCGCCGAAGCCGTGCGGCCACCACAATTGAGGTTCTGGGACCTCAATTTCCGCAATCGCCTTCTGGTTGTTGACCTCCACCTCAGCGAGCAGCGTTTTCCCGGGCGGAGTCTTCAAGGTAGCCACCATCTTCAAGCGTTGGTCCCGCCAGGTTTGCACGGCGGCCTGGATGGAGAGGCGCACCCGGTCCCCCTGATGAAATTGGCGGATATGGACATCCCCCAAACGCGCTTTGGAGTAGCCTTCCAAACGAATTTCTTTCCAGACTCCGATCGGTGGCAGCTTGGGTCCCCAGTCCCAGCCCCACTGGTAGGGGGCTTTGCGCAGGTAAGGTCCTCCCGGAAGATCACCGCCGCCCTGAAGCGGTTTTTCCTGTTGGCGGCCGCGGATGTAGGCGACGGGGGAGCGAAAGAGGATATGCAGATCATTCTTTCCCGTACGGACGATTCTGGTCACCTCCCAGGACCAGCGTCGGAACATATTGTCTGCCTTACCGAGCAAGCGACCGTTCAGCCAAACCTCGGCGAGCGTGTCCAGACCATCGCATACGAGAAACAGATGTTGTTCCTTGGAGAGCCCCTGCTCCAGGGTGAAGATCCGGCGATATTCCCAATCGGCTTCCGCCACCCATTGGACCTTTTTCTCGTGGTCTCCCGCGAATGGATCCGGGATCAGCCCCAGGGCGAGCAGGTCCGTGTGAACACCGCCCGGGACGTTCCCGGCCAGCCATTTTTTCGTCCCGGTTTGGCGAAATTGCCAGGGTCCGGTCAGGGGTTGTTGGAGCATCGGTCTTCCTCCTTGCTATTGATTAAAGATATGCGCATAGCCAATTTCATCTGTAAGCTCCCTTCATCAGGATTTATTCTTTGATCAGGAGCCGGTTCCGGAATAGCTGTTCACCCCCTTCGTCCAGACCCAATAGGTCAGCA
>Ga0209039_10001804_pt1 | contig 19325 bp, 18 predicted proteins | sample BogFormECP12_OM1_FD_188238 | JGI IMG/M metagenome (GOLD analysis project Ga0209039, IMG submission 188238) | Bog forest soil microbial communities from Calvert Island, British Columbia, Canada - ECP12_OM1 (SPAdes) (version 2) | ecosystem: Environmental > Aquatic > Freshwater > Wetlands > Bog ...
TGGCAGCCCCTTCGCCCGCATCGAGTCCAAAGCGTTCTTCAATGGATTTTTCATCGAGCTTGTGCACTTCTTTTATGGCAAGGGCATAATTCACAGGCTTCAGCGGCTCGCGGAGGCCCGCCTTCTCAGCCACGAAGGAAAGCGCCCCGTCCGCGGCAATTACTATGTGTGCCCCGATCTCCTCGCCGGCCGCCTTGACCCCTGCTACCCGGCCATCTTCCCAGAGCAGATCATCCACCCGTCTATTGGGAATTACAAAACCACCTTTCTCAGCAACCTTTTCCGAAAACCACTGATCAAACCTCGCCCGCAGCACGGTATAGCTCATGTGAGGTTGTTTGCGCCAGGCATCCTGGCTATACTCAAGATGGACCGAACTTTCCTCGTCGAGTACCGTGATCATCTCCTTGACCACGTGACGCTCGAACGGGGCGTCATCAACAATGGAAGGAAGAAGTGCCCTGAGCGGTTCGACGTAGATGCGCCCGCCGGTCACATTCTTGCTTCCCGGCGTATCGCCGCGCTCAAGCAGAAGGACCTGCTTGCCGGCCTCCGCCAGCCGGTATGCGGCTGCCAGCCCTGCAAGGCCTCCTCCAACGATCACAGCATCAAGCTTCTCATCAGCCACCGGTTATTTCCCGAGCCTTTTCTTGATATCCTGAGTCATAGCGGGAACTACCTCGAAGAGGTCTCCCACGATGCCATAGTCTGCATAGTTGAAAATGTTTGCCTTTTCATCTTTGTTGATCGCGACTATCACTTTCGACGTATCCATGCCCATGATGTGGTGTATCGCTCCGGAAAGACCAACCGCAATATAGAGCTTCGGCGACACAGTCTTCCCGCTCTTGCCCACCTGATCCTGCTGGTCGCGCCATTTTGCATCGACCACCGAGCGCGTTGCCCCGACAACACCGCCGAGAAGCGCTGCAAGCTCTTCGAGCATGACGAAATTCTCGGGTCCTTTCATTCCCCGTCCGCCGGTGACGATGACGTCTGCTTCGGTCACGTCCACCTTGCCCTTTGTCACTTCTTCAACCTTAACCACTTTTGCTTTCACGTCCTCAACGGACATGGCGGCATCTTTCTCCACGTATTCCCCCGGCGTGCCCGCTTGCGCCTCCAGGGGGAACGAGTTCGGACGCGTCGTAATAATGGCAGGATAGTTTAGGAAGGAGACTTGTGAGAGTGCCCTTCCCCCGTGCACAGGGCGTATTATTTTGACCGGGTCTTCTTTCCAACGGATTTCCGTTGCGTCGGAAGCAATACCTGCGCCCAGCATCACAGCCACGCGAGGCAGAAAATCCCTTCCGATCTGCGTCGCACCTGCGAGTATCAGTTTCGGATTGATGGAACGGACATGGTTTGCCAGCGCCAGGGCATACCCTTCAGCAGTGTAGCTCTGCAGAACCGCGTCCGTAAGGCTGACCAAGCGATCCACGCATGGCAGAACCTCTTGCTTGAGTGCTTCCGACGCCTTGCCCATAACCAGCGCTTCCACGGCGTATCCTTGAGTTCTCAGCTTTTGTCCTTCGCTCAAGAGCTCCATGGAAACCTTTCGCGGCCGATCACCTTTTGTTTCAACGAAAATGAGTAGTCTCTCCATGGCGCCCCCTCAAATGACCCGGGTTTCATCAACGAGGATACGAACCGCTTCTGCCGCTGCCTCAGCCGCATCCCCGGTTATAAGGCGCACACCGGCCCTCTTTTTCGGGGGAAGATACCGCTCGATCCGCACCTTTGAGCCGGCCTTGCCAAGCTCTTCCTGAGAAAGCCCGAGTTCGCTCGGCGTTGCTTTCGGAATCTGCATCTTCATCGCCTTCATGACACCGGTAATCAAAGGAACTCGCGCTTCGTTCAGCCCCTTCGCGGTCGTGAAAACCGCCGGAAGCGGGACTTCCACTACCGCCTTGTTTCCCTCGACAGGAGATTCAGCCGTGGCTTTTCCATCCGCAATCTCCAGCTTCGTGATACCTCCAACGTGTGGAAGATTCAGGAATTGGGCGACCATAGGGCCTATCTCGCCGCGATCGTCATCCGTTGCCTGCTTGCCACAGAGCACAATATCAAAGGGGTCCTTTTTTATCGCTCTGCTGAGGGCCAGGGCTGTGGCATAACCATCGCCGTCGAAAAAAGCGGGATCATCAAGAAGCAGAGCTTCGTCGGCCCCCATCGCAATTCCTGTCCTCAATACTTCCGTGGCCTTCCCTCCACCAAGCGTCACGACCTTCACCTTCCCGCCATGTTTCTCGCGTATGCGCAAAGCTTCTTCAAGGGCGAACTCATCAAAGAGATTGGTGGCAAACTTTGGCTCAATCTCCAGTCCGGTGCCATCGCCCCGTATTTCTACGAAGGCTTCCGGGTCAGGGACTTGTTTGGCGAGCACCACAATGTTCATCGGCTCCTCCTTATTGTGAAGAACCCGCGACGCGTCTTCTCACACGCGTAACGGGCATTGCCTGTATCCATAGCACATTTGATCGCCTCGCCGCAAACGGCTAAAAACTAGTTGCCAGTTATCGGTTATCAGTCATCAGTTAGAACCTAAAAATACCCGACGACCGTTGTGGTCCTAACTTGTAACTAGTAACTCGCACCAAGTTCTTAGCACTGCTCACTGGTCACCGATTACTGGTCACTGGCCACCGGTCACTGATAACCGATCACCGATGAATGGCCATTCTTCTGTCCTCGCTCGACACTCGACACTCGTCCAGCTATATGATTCCCTTCTCTTTCAGCTGCGCCAATTTGTCTTTGGAGTAGCCCAGCATGTTTCCGTAAATCTCCTCGTTGTGCTCTCCAAATCTCGGGGGGAAGGTCATCTTCTTCCCGGACGCTTTCAGGAAGGGCGTCATGTAAGGGGGTGGAGCCATCCAGATCTGTGTCTTTGTTTTCGGATCCTGTGCTGTGAGCAGGGCCTCCTTGACATACGCGTCCTCAAGAACCTCTTCGATAGTGTTGACTCTCGATATGGCTATCGTAGCCTTGTTGCAAAGGTCAATCATTTCATCCGTCGTCTTCCTCTTCGTGCACTCATTGATCTGATGATTGAGATTCTTCACGTCCCTGATCCGACCGCTGTTCTTTTCGTATTCCGGTTTCGAGAGCCCCTCAAACCCGGGAAGCTGTGTCAGCGAAATCCATTGACGGTCGTTGCCAAGGGCTATGTACACATACCCGTCCTTCGTCTCGTAAACGGATACAGGAGCAAAGAATTCATGAGTATTGCCCCGTCTCGTAATCTTCTCACCAAAGGATTTCGTCAGGGTTATCGGCACCGTAAGCCACGACGTGGTAGACATGAACATCGAGAGGTCGATCCGCTCTCCCTGGCCGGTTTTTGCCCGTTTGAACAGGGCCTTCATGATCTGCCCATAAGCGTGTTCGCTGGTTCCCATGTCAGGAAGGGGAATACCCAACACCTGCGGGTCTTCCCCCGCATTTCCCGTCAGCTCCATAAGCCCGCCCCTGGCCTGCAAAATCGGGTCGTAGGCGGCTTCATTACTTTCGGGCCCGAAACCGGTAAGACCCACCCAGATGATATCCGGCTTGATCGAACGGAGTGTCTGGTAGTCGACGCCGAGCTTCTCGTAATTCTTCGGAAGCTGATTCGTGGCAAATATATCGACCCCCATCTTCTGAATCAGCTCTTTGACAATCTCCCGTCCTTGCTGTTCACCCAGATTGAGCGTGATCCCCTTCTTGCCTGCGTTGATCGCCATGAAATATGTGTTCATGCGCTCTTCGCCGAGCCGATTCTCGCCGATCATTCGATTGGGGTCCCCATACACAGGGTGCTCCAGCCTGATGACCCTTACCCCGTCCATGGCGAGTCTGTAGCTCAGGTAAGGAAGGACCGTTGCCTGTTCCAGGGACAGCATTGTCAGTTCATTGAACATGTCCATGAAGCCCTCCTAAGAAAGATGTATGTGACGTTCCATTGTTCAATTGGTTTGATTAGTTTCATTAGTTCAGCCGATAGTGACCGTAACCAATTCAACCAACAGAACAGGCTCCTAAAACTCCACTCTTTCGAAAAATTCTGTTTACTAAATTGGAGAACGCTGGTAAGTATTAAGAGACGGGTCATTTTTTTGTTGACACCGAAAATAATAGCTATAAGATAAAAGGTATACAGTATACGGTATACTACGACCAGTATAGAAAAGGGTTATTTGTTTGTCAATAACTTTTGGTTTGTGCTAGAGTCAAGCTGCAGAAGTGAACGCGATGAAGCGATGAAGCGATGATGCGGAACCGCCAAGCATTTTGTAGTGCCGCTTCCACGCCTACTCCGGATCCCCGCTCGCGGGTGTTCGCTTCCTCTGTTCCTTGCTTAGACTTTTACGGCTAAGTCTCAGAGTCAACGAAGAAGACAAGGGGAAACCGATGAATCTACCCCGTTTCGAGTTCCTGAGTCCAACAACGATCAAAGAAACGCTTTTGCTGATGAGTGGGTACAAAGAGAAGCTTCGCGTCCTTGCGGGAGGCACCGAAATTACAGGCCGGCTGAAACACCGGCTTGTGACCCCGACATATATTCTGAGCCTGAAAAGGGTACACGGCCTCGCCGGCATAACGCAAAAGAAGAGTGAGGTTGTGATCGGTGCTACCACGACACTGAGCGAGATTGCTGATTCACAGCTCATCGCAAACCTGTTCTCATCGGTGAGCGAGGCATCCCGCCGTGCGGCTGCTCCTGCAATCAGGAATGTGGCAACCGTGGCCGGAAACGTGCTGCAGGAGAGCCGGTGCCTGTACTACAATCAGTCTGAACTCCCAAGAAACGGGCTGGGCCCCTGCTATAAGCTCGCCGGCGAAACATGCCACGCTGTTAAAGGCAGCAAACGCTGCTTCAGCGTTTACCAGGGCGACCTCGCCCCCGCCCTGATTGCAGTCGGAGCGCAGGCGAGAGTGCAGAAAACGGGCTCCTTCCGCACGGTCCCTGTTGAAGACCTTTTTACGGGCAAGGGGGCAAATCCCATAGGGCTTGCCCGGAATGAACTCCTCACGGAGATTATGCTTCCCATCCGCAAAGGGAGATCAGCTTCTGCATACCAGAAATTCACGCTGAGAGGATCGATTGAATACCCGCTCGCTTCAGCTGCGGTCTTTCTTTGGGAGGGAAAGGGCGGCATGATTGAAGAAGTGCGTATCGTTCTCGGCACAGCCGGACCCGGCCCCAAACTAGCTGAAGACGCGGCGAAGGCGATCTCAGGGAAACGACCGCAGGATGTGAAGGCTGCGGATGTGCAGCAGGCGGCATCGCTCGCGGCGAAGGCGATGGAAGCAGTGGACAATCTTATGCTCCCCTCATCATACCGGAGAAAGCTGGCGGCGGTCATGACAAAAAGGGCTTTAGAAGAGGCCCTCCGTAGTCTCAGGGAGGTGGGGCATGCAAGCTAGGCGCAAACAGGCCGCTCGAAAACAGGCCACGAAACGGATCAGTAAACAACCTGCGAAACGGACCGTGAAACAGGCCGTAACAAAGGCCGTCACCATTGAAAAGAAGAGGGTCGCACTCCGCATCAACAGGGAAGACTACGAGCTCTTCATTTATCCTCACCGCACGCTCGGCGAGGTGCTGAGAGACGAACTGCACCTGACCGGTACGAAACAGAGTTGCAGTGAGGGCGCCTGTGGAACGTGCACGGTGCTGCTTGATGGGGCTCCTGTGCGATCCTGCCTCCTGCTCGCCGTTGACGTCGAGGGGAAGGAAATCACCACCATCGAGGGTCTTGCTGAGAATGGTAAACTCCATCCTATCCAGGAGGCCTTCGTAGAGCACTATGCGATACAGTGCGGTTTCTGCACTCCGGGCATGATCTTGACGGCCAAGGCGTTCCTCGACACGAACCCACACCCGACGGAGGAGGAGATTCGCAACGCTATCTCAGGCAACATCTGCCGCTGTACAGGGTATTCGAAGATCGTGGAGGCCATCAAGGCCGCTTCTGAGAGAGGGAGGTAGCGCATGACGGAACGCTCACTCATCGGGAAAAGCATGCAGCGGGTCGATGCGATCGCCAAGGCAACAGGGCAGGCTCTGTTCACAGCTGACCTTTCACTGCCGCGGATGCTCTGCGGCAAAGTGCTCCGCTCACCCTACCCCCATGCAAAGATAGTGCGTATCGACACGTCCCGGGCCGAGAAGCTTCCCGGCGTCAAGGCGGTGGTAACCGGCCAGGACTCATCCGATGAAAAATGGGGTGTCTTTCGCTACACTCAGGATCAGCGTTTCCTGCCCGTTGACAAGGTCCGCTATATCGGGGAGGAGATAGCCGCGGTTGCGGCTCTCGATGAAGATACCGCTTTCGAAGCTCTTGGCCTCATCAGGGTCGAGTATGCAGAGCTGCCGGCTGTTTTCACCATGGACGATGCCCTTAAAGTCGATGCCCCCATTATCCACGAAGGCTATAAGGGCAATGTCAACATACACGTCAAGATCGATGTGGGGGACGTGGAAAAGGGGTTCAAAGAATCGTTCCTCGTGCGGGAAGACACCTTTGATGCCCCTGAAGAATCCTACTTCCAGGCCGAACCGTATGCGGTGGTCGCCCAGTTCGACAACGCGGGCAGCCTGGAAATCTGGATGCCGAATGCAGGTCCTCACCTCAAATCGAAGCCATTGGCAAATGTGCTCGGCGTGCCCCTCAACAAGGTACGGGTGCGCAAGATCACCATAGGGGGTGCCTTCGGAGGAAGATCGGAGATCTCTCCTGCGGACGTGATGTGCGCGCTGCTCGCAAAGAAGTCGGGCCGCCCCGTCAAGATCGTCTACACCCGCGAAGAGAACACGATTGCGACGCGCCAGGCGCATGGGATGCGCGCGATCATCAAGACCGGCGTGGACCGCGAAGGGCGGGTTCAGGCGCGCGATATTACCTGTTACATGGACGGCGGCGCCTATTCGAGCACCGGACCGATCGCCACTAGCGTGCCCTTTCTCTGCATGGAGCAGGCCTACCGCATGGAGAACGTTCGCTACCACGGATACCGCGTCTTTACGAACAAACCCATCCGGGGTATGTACCGCTGCCACGGCAGGGCCTTTGCCTGTGGGGTTGACCTGCAGCTCGACCTGTTGGGCGAAGAGCTGGGCATAGACCCGGTGGAGATGCGCCTCAGAAACGCCCGCCAGCCGGGCGATTACACGCCGACCAAGTCTCAGGTGGGAAGCTGCGCCATGGTTGAGACGATCGTGAAGTCAGCGGAGGCGGCCCGATGGAAGGAGAAGTGGGGGAAGCTTCCCCCCTACCACGGCATCGGCATCGGCTGTAACTCGGTCCAGACCGGATTCCCGATGGGCATCCGCGGAGGGTCGGAAGCCTTCGTCAAGTTCAATGAAGATGGCGGTATCACGGTCATCTCCGGTGTTGTGGACAACGGGCAGGGCAACGAGACCATGCTCGTGCAGATTGCGGCAGAGGAACTCGGGCTCTCTCCCCAGGACGTGCAGCTCGTCTCCGCAGATACAGAGGTGACTCCCAGCGATCCGGGCTCTTACTCCATGGTTTCCACCTTCGTCGGAGGGAACGCGGTTCGGCTCGCTGCGCAGGACGCAAAAAACAAACTCTTTGTGATAGCTGCAAAAGCGCTCGAGGCGAAGCCCGAAGAACTGATTGCCAAAGACCGCAAGATCATGGTCAAGGGAGAACCTGAGCGAAGCCTCTCCTTGACCAAGGCTGTCCGCATGGCCCTCTCCCGCGGCCAGTCGATCAGCGGAGAAGGCGGTTACTGGCCCAAGGTGGATTCACGTCGGGAATGGGTGGAAAATCCTTTCGGTCAGCTCAGTGAGGCCTTCTCTTTCGGTACAACCATCGTGGAGGTAAAAGTGGACCCGGAAACGGGGCGGGTGACCGTACTCGAAACGTGGGCAGCTCAGGACGTGGGTTACGCCCTGAATCCCAAGATCATCGAGAGCCAGTTTGAGGGGGGGCTGGCGATGGGTGGCCAGGGAGGCATGCTCACGGAGTACCATGTCTTCGACCGTGGACGGGTCCTCAACCCTACCCAGCTGGACTACAAGCTCCCTCTCGCGTGTGACATGCCGAAGATCAACAACATCATCGTCGAGAGCCATGATCCCAATGGGCCTTACGGGGCAAAAGAGGCTGCCATGTCGATCGCTATGTCAGCCGCACAAGGCTATGCCGCGGCCATCTGCAATGCAATAGGTGTTCCGATCAAGGAGTTCCCCATCACACCGGAAAAGATACTGAAGGCGCTCGAGGAAAAGGCAAGCCGTCAGCCGTCAGCGGTCAGCGGTCCGGAGGACTGATGGAGATCCAACGGATAGATCACATCTGCTTCGCGGTCAAGGACCTCGACAGAACGAAAAAGATTTACAAAGATAACCTGGGCCTTGTGCCGACGGTCGAGTATGTAGCGGAGTCGGAATATATCAAAGTGGCTCGCTATTACGTGGGCGAGGTAGCGGTTGAATTGATGGAGTCGACTTCACCCGAAGGAGAGGTGGCCAAATTTATCAAGAAGAGAGGTGAAGGAGTTTTTCTCATCTCTTACAAAGTGGACGACCTTGACAAGGCGTTGGCTGAACTTAAGGCGAAGGGTGCAGACCTTATCGACCAGGAACCACGTGCGCTTTACGGTAATCGTTATGCCTTTATTCAGAAACCGAACCAGCTCTGCGGCGTGCTGACAGAACTTCTGGAAGGCGACTTTGATATAAATCAGGTGCGCGAAGGAACACGAAAGAAGTGATGAACAGAAGTGTGGGCATTAGGGGCCTGAGGCCCATGAATAAAGTACACGACTAAATCAAAGGGGGTGCCTATGTTTCTCAAGAAAACGTTCGTGATGTTATTGGGAATCAGTTTGTTGGCAGGTATGAGCCTTGCGCTACCACGTCCGGCGGATGCCCAGCAGAAAATAACGCTGACGTACGCCAATTTCTCTCCGGCAACAACATTCCCGTGTGTCCAGATGGAAAGATGGGCAAAGGAAGTGGAAAAAAGAACCAATAATGCCGTTAGCGTGAAAACCTTTCCGGGTGGGACACTCTTAGCTGCCAAGAATATATTTGACGGTGTCATCACCGGGACCGCGGACATCGGCAACTTTGCCATGAGCTATCAGCCGGGCCGCTTCCCTGTTTCCGAGGCGGTCGATCTTCCTATCGGGTTCACGAGCGCACGGGCTGCGAGCCTTGCCCTTTACGATATCATCGAGAAATATCCGAAGGAGTTCGAAAAAGTAAAGGTTTTAAGTCTCTTTACCTGCCCGCCTACTGACTTCATGACGAAGATGCCTGTGAAATCTCTTAAGGACATCAAAGGGATGGAACTCCGTGTTGCCGGTACCGGAGCGGAAGTCATCACCCGCCTCGGGGGCACCCCTGTGGCCATGCCTCAGTCGGAAACACCCGAAGCCATTCAGAAGGGCGTGGTAAAAGGCATCGTCTCCTCGATGGAGATACTGAAAGATTTCAACTTCGCTGCTTATTGTCCTTACGCAACCGAGGCTAACCTTTTCGTGGTGACCTTCGCCGTTGTCATGAACAAGGACAAATGGAACGCTATGCCGGCCAACGTCAAAAACGTGCTGGATGATCTGAGGCGGGAGCAGGCCGACTGGACAGGCAAATATGTGGATGACCACGTCAAGGAAGCCCTTGCATGGTCAAAGGAGAAATACAACCATCAGGTTCTTCGGTTACCCGCTGCCGAATACGCTGAAATCCCCAAACTCGTCAAACCGATGATGGACGAGTACGTCAAGAGAGTAACGCCGCAGGGGACGCCGGGAGAACAGGTCCTAAGCGAGCTCTACAAGCTTAAGGACAAATACGAAAAACAGTTCAAATAACTGAGAGTTCGTCCAGAGCAAGAATAGAATTTTTATCGCAGATGTACGCAGATAAAAAGTAAGGAGAGATATTCGCAGATGAGTGTATTTATGGCCGGCATTGTGATACCGCTTCAATTTCAATGCTGGCCACACCGCTGCGCTCCGCGCACGAGACCCACTGTCCGCCGTGGCGGACTGCGGGTTGACCGGCTGTGCCGCTCTATCACACAGGCGGTCAAGAAATGAACCATCCGCACTTATCATGGCTCTTATCCGTTTTTATCTGCGATAAAAGTCTTGCCTAGTGAAGCGGGTGGTGAATAAAAATGGTGTAAGGTTTTGAGATAACCTTTCACTATTGGGGAGAGCGTGATGAAGTTTCTTGTAACGCTGACCAATGTTCTTAACAAGATTCTTATGATCGCAGGCGGCATCGCTGTGCTCGCGCTCATGACCCTTGCCACCGGTAACGTCGTGCTCAGGATATTCCACTTCCCCTTTCGTGGGGCGTATGAGATTGTCTCCTTCCTCGGGGCCATCGTCATAGCCTTTGCCCTCGGTTACACTCAGAGAAGGAAAGATCACATTATCGTGGAAATTCTGGCAGAGCGATACCCAAAGAAACTGCAGAGGGTCGTCGATACCCTCGCCTACCTCGTGATCACGATATTTTTCGCGGTTGTCTCATGGCAGATTTTCGTCTGGGCCATGAAGATATATGTATCCCACGAGGTCTCAGAGACCCTGAAAGTGATGTATCATCCCTTCGTTTTTGCCGTTGCTCTCGCGTTTGCCATCATATCCCTAACCGCTCTTGTTGACTTCCTGAAGAATATATTCGCGCCCGGAGAGGAGTGATCATGCAAGGCCCTATCGTTGGTGTGTACGGGATCGTGGTTATGTTTGCGGTGCTTTTCCTGTTCAGAATACCTGCCGGCTTCACCATGGCCATTGTCGGGTTCCTGGGCTTTATGTATGTGACTTCCTGGCAGGCGGCGCTCGGCATGATCGGTACGGACATGTGGAACATTTTCTCAAACTATGGGCTCACCGTTATCCCGATGTTTATCCTTGTGGGTGAATTTGTCCACTATGCGGGGTACAATGACGGGCTCTATTTCGCAACGTACAAATGGTTCGGCCATTACAAGGGCGGCCTCGCGATCACCACTATCATGGCGTGCGCGGCCTTCTCAGCCATCAGCGGGAGCAATACTGCCACAGCCGCAACCATGAGCCAGGTGGCGATCCCGGCCATGAGAAAATATGGCTATCATCCCATGCTTAACGCCGGTTCTGTCGCGGCCGGGGCCACCCTCGGCGTTTTGATCCCGCCGAGCATCGTGCTCGTCGTATACGGACTGTATACCGGCCAATCCATCGGTAAACTCTTTTTTGGCAACGTAATACCAAGCGCCATACTTACCATTCTTATTGCAGCGACCGTAGGCTACATCTGCTGGCGCCATCCGGATTGGGGACCCGCCGGCGACAAAAGCACGTGGCGGGAGCGGTTCAAAGCACTCCCGGACATCATCGACATACTCATTCTTTTTGCCATCATCATGTACGCCCTCTTTACGGGTGTTGTCACTGCCACTGAAGCAGCCGCAGCCAGCTGCGCCCTCGGTCTTATCATCTGCCTTGTGCGCCGGAAGCTGACATGGAAACATTTCATTCTATCCATCCTTGACACCTTGCGCATCTCCTGTCTTGTTTTCATGATTGTGGCAGGGGCCGTTATTTTCGGCCGTTTTCTCACGGTCACCCGTCTTCCCTTTGAGGCGGCAGACTGGATCAGCACCCTGGCTCTTCCTAACTGGATCCTCCTCTGGGTGGTTCTGTTCTGTTACATCATTGGAGGTTGCGTGATGGACGCCCTCGCCTTCCTGCTTGTCTCCCTGCCCATCTTCTATCCCATCGTCACGCACATGGGCTACGATCCGATCTGGTTCGGGCAGGTGATCACCATCGTGACGACTATGGGCTCTATCATGCCGCCGATCGGGATATGTTGCTATGTGGTCGCGGGCATGGCAAAAGATATTCCGCTGGCAACGGTATTTCGGGGTGGGCTTTATTACATCCCGTCGTATATTTTATCGATTATCTGCCTGATGTTGTCGCCGTATTGGACGGTGCTTTGTCTGTCCAACCTTGTGAGATAGTGACGATTGGAGGTCCCAATGGAAAAACTTGGGACTTCCAATCGTCACTTCACAGAGGTGCGGCCGGGCGCCTTTCGCGCCTAACTTCGTTGCTCTTCAACCTGTTCTACTTCGACGTACCGCTAGGTACGCCTGCGTAGCCCAGGCCTCGAAGCGCCTCGTTATTCATCGAAACTCGCCCGGCCGGTACCGTGTTGTCGTTGAGTCGGCGCTTCGCGGGATCCTCACCATCATTGTGCGAGGTAATCACCGTCCCCGATTCATGAGCGCATCCAGGGGGCTCTGTGGGGCATTTTTCATGTCGCGCAGGACATGCGTGTAGATCATCGTGGTTTCAACGTGCTTGTGTCCCAGCAGCTCCTGTACTTCCCTGATATTGACGCCGTTCATGAGAAGGTGGGTGGCAAAGCAATGCCTCAAGGTATGGACGGAAGCGTGCTTCACAATGCCTGCCTGCCTGACGGCCGCCTTGATCACGTTCTGGATGGCCGTGTCGCTCACGTGATGGCGCCTCACCTTGCCGCTCCTCGGGTCCACGGAGAGATTGCCTGCTGGAAAAACATACTGCCAGCCCCACCGCTTCCCGGCGCTGGGATACTTGCGGGCCAAGGCGTCAGGAAGATATACATCGCCATAGCCTGCCGCGAGATCCTTCTCATGCAGCGCACGCACCTCTTCGAGGTGAGTCAGTAGCCCATCCTTCGCCGCTTTCGGCAACATGGTGCTCCTGTCGTTGTCCCCCTTACCGCTTCGCACCAGGATGACATCGGCCTCGAAATCTACGTCCTGTATCCTCAGCCGCGCACACTCCATCAGACGGAGTCCGGCACCGTAAAGCAACTGGGCAATCAGGAGGTTTCGCCCCGAAAGGCAGGAAAGCAATCGCTGCACCTCATCCACGGAAAGCACGACGGGCAGCCTGGTACCCCGCTTCGCCCGGACGGTTCCCGAGAGATCGTCGAGCTCCTCTCTCAGTACCCCCCGGAAGAGAAACAACAGGGCATTGAAAGCCTGGTTCTGCGTGGAGGAAGATACCCTCCGGACAAGGGCCAGATGACTCAGAAAATCTCTTACATCTTGTGCAGAAAGACGGCTCTCGGTCTCCCCTCTCCCGGTCGTGTATTCGAAGAACCGCCCTATCCACTCGAGATAGGTCTGTTCCGTCCGGTATGAGTAATGTTTCAATCGCAACAGGCGCTTCGTTTCGGAAAGGATGGCTGAGAGCTCGTCAGGCTTCGGGCTCGCCCCGGTTTGCGGCGTCACCTTACCCTCATAGTGATGGAGGTAGAGCTTCAGGGCCTCCTCCACCTTTTTGAGTTGCCAGTCTGCAAGGGACCAGCGGGACCTTGCGCTCTCCAGGAACTCGTCAACCAGGGTCACCCGCTCATGTTCTGGTCTTCTCTGCGCAAACCTGAGGAATCTACTTACCCACAGTGCATGGTAGGGGATGTTTTTCTCGGCGGCCAGTCTACGGTCCCGAAGGAAGCGTTGGAACTCCGGAAGGATCTCTTTCAGCTCCATCGTACGAAACCTCCTAAATTACCAACTTGGTATTTCATACTATTATCGATTAATTGCCAAGTAAACGTAAGGTTGATTGTCCATTTTTACGGACACTTACGAGATATTTTTTCTTGCGGATCACAGCGTACAGAGGTAGGATGTTCAGAAAGGCAAACTTGGCCTATTAATTGTTAGCCGCATTATTGAAGAAGACTGCGGAACGATGATGAAAGAGCAATGACATCAGAAAACGTACTCCGGATCATCGTAACAATTCTCGTAATAGCTTCAATTACAGGTCTGTTTGTTTTTCTTAGATACTGGGGAATGAAGAAGGCCGTGCACCTGAAACCCGGTGCAAGGATTTATGGTCTTTATTTCTGGATAGCCATCAAGCTCTTCATTCTGATATGGTGCATCTATACGCTTTGGCAAGTCAGGTTTGCAGGCGTGTGGGTGCTTCCATGTCTTGGTGGTATTTGCTGGTCCGTTATTATGTTGCTCTTTGTGCTGCACAGAGTTCGGTTGTCGAAAATGATGGTTAGATCGGAAAATGAAAACGGCTAACAAATTCATGCACCGGACGCGGAAGAAAGTGCAGTTACTTTTCTTGGCACGGCCTCGGTCGCGCCGGTGATGATAGCGTTGGACCCAAACATAGCCACTAAAACGAGCAAGGATGATATGAAGTATTTTCCCTAGGAGGCTATAATGTGTGACCCAATGATACAGAGCGTCCAATTAATCATGTCCGTGACAAAATCAGTAAGGATGAATAATACTCTCAAGCCCTCAAGGCAGAATGACCCTGTGTTTGTGCGTCGGCGAGTTGCATCAGAAAGGCCGATATTAAAGTATCTCCTTTGTCTCGTGCTCTTATTTACAGCAATCGGATGCGGTTTAGATGCTATGGCACAGGATGACCCTGCCTCAATAATTTCAATTGCTAAACCCGATGGGACAAATGTTCTTGTGCCCTTGAGTGGACCTCTGCATAATGAAACGGCTGAAAAGATAGCTCGTGAAATACAATCTCTCGATAAGCTTATATCTTCTCGAAATGTTTCTCCAACATCGCAAGCCGAGACGGCATTGCTCACGGTGGCCCGCGATTCGCGAAATGACGCTCTGAGAGAACTTGATGCTGCCCTTCGTATTGCCCAACAAACATCAGCTGGACAACTTGATGAGGATATTTTGCGAAAATCAAAACTCTATGCCTCTTCCGCGCGCGAAGCACTTAGATCACCAATTCCTTCCACCATCACGGTCGCGACACAGATTACAACCTCAATAAGAAACGCAACCTTACATTATATTAGTAAGTTGGACTACGATCTCAAGTCGCAGTCATGGATGTCTTACTCGGAAGGTGAGAGCCTCAGAATCGGACGTTATGTATTCAGAGTGGACCCATGCGACGTGAATTTAACCGGTTGCGAGGAATTGGTGATGGTGATTAGTGACCCAACAAAAAGACATATTACGCCGATAGGCAGGACCGCCAGATGACATTTACTCATTTCATAAAGACATTTAGATCAATGTGGGGCGGGGCAGCAGCTGCAGCCGCTGCGGGACCGGTTATTCTCTGGGTTTCTGAGCTTGATCCTCCGTGGCCGCCAAATAATGCAACCAAAGTCACCACGCTATTCTGCGCCGTGGCATTAATCCTGGCATACGTCTCAAGTCGGACGCTGAAGCAAGTAGCGGGCCAAACCGTTAGCAGACGGGAACTTATTAAGAAAAAATCCCCTTACATTATTGGATCAGCATTTCTAATGATAGGATTGATATTCGGTATTGCTTATTTGTGGATCTACAGCAAGGTTGTGGTGACTGACACAATACATCTCCAGTCACGCACCGTAGTAATTCGTAAAGTTGTAGGAACCGATACTAAAGCTGCAATAGCTGCAAATGCGACATCAAACATAGAGCTTCTGCAAAACGCTCTTTATGATGAAGAGAAAGTTTGGACGGCGGATTCCTTGCTGAATGCACGGATGTCTTTGCTTACGACGTTCATATTCACATTCTTCTCGCTCACATTTGGCACAGCGTTGTTGGCATCTGTAAGTGCTGATGAATCGGGTAAGCCAAAGGCATTTTAAGCATGGGGAAATAGCTGCAGGTTCTAAGATTCCATTGGGATTACGGCACGCCACTTGGATTGATTGTTTCGTGCGTAGTTACATAATCGCAAGGAGGGGATATGCGTAATTCTATGCTGGTGTTAAGTCTATCCACAGTATTCTCAATATTTTCAGCCATCTGGTCCTTTGGAGATTCTGAAAACCAGCATGTACGCAGGACTGGATCAGTTCAATATAATATCCCTGCATGCGTTTTCCCAAACAAGAATGACATGGAGCAATTGCACCTCGTCGCGCCTACAGTGGGCTTGTTTATCGGGGTTAGTGAATACGAAGAGAACGGCAAGAAAGCCGGAGTTCTGCCTACCGTCGCACACGCCCTTAGCGCTAGCCTATTTCAGTCTCCATTTTATCAGGCTGCGTTCTTTCATTCATCCAATACCCGTGAAATATGGTTGCAAGACTCAGATCAGGAAGGCGAATTTAAATGGCAATCCTCGGTTTACGGCATGTCATACCTTACCAAGAGATATCTGCACAAGCCTTACCGGCTCAAGACCATTGCCGACGCACGACTTGACCTAGGTAAACCTGCGCACCTTGGAGCATTTAGGATTATGGGACAGATTCCTGGCATACGGTATAATCTCCCAGATTTGTTTAAGGAAGGGATTGTTCAAGCAGAATCAATATTTTATTCACCGGACATTGGTGAATATGCAGAAATCGGGGAAGGACACAAGAACCCCAATTCCATTGACTTTGTGCTCAGGAAACGTGGAGTTGCTGAAGATGGCGAAACGAGAAAACCCGTTAGCAAGGCACGGATTCTCAGCAACATTGCCAATGCGATCAATGAAGCACAGGACAGCTTTGAATGGAATGGTAGGGTTTTGCTCATTATATATATATCGGCTCATGGGAGGCTGGGGAATGACGGGCAGCCATACATTCTTCCTTACGATGCTGTTGCCGAAGATCCAAAAACCTGGATTGCCTATAGAGATATTATAGAAAAGGTAAGGTCATTCCTGCAAAAAGCCGGACGGCAGGAAATGAATAAACACGCAGTAGTGGTGCTCGACACCTGTCAGACGCAATCTCCTAATAAACATTTGTTGCAGGCAATAGATTTGCCCGTTCCCCCAGGAATGACGCTTGTACAATCAGCTTCGCCTGGCCAATATGCTTGGCATTGGCAGGGACAATTTATCGAAGGAGAATATGTCGAGATGGAAAAGGAAGGATTGGGCATGCCAGCGCCACCTTCCCAAAAACATCTTCAAAGAACTCCATCTGCGTTTATGAGTGTTTTGCCATTGTCCAGCACTTGCGCGATGAATACCGCTTTGTCTGTCGCGAATACGCAAAAAGTTCCCATCGGAATGGTAATAAACACATACCAATGGTTTGATAGAACTTGTGATTTGGCACAGGGTTTTTTGGATCGAATTCCTCTCAGGAAAGAACGGGGTTTGTCGCAAGACACAACCATCCTCTATGGCTCAGCGATAGACCGACTGCTCCCAGTTTTTGTAGTGATGCCCAAAGCAGTTGAGAAGGAGTGAGGGCAGGGAGGACTTGAGGGATGTTGGTGAAATATTGAAATATGACAAGGTAACATATTGATTTAGAATAATAATTTTCCAACAACTTGATGGAGCCGACTCCTTACAGTCGCGCCTCATCATGGCGTTGGGCCGCAGGTGAACTAGATTCCCGAATATCTTCAAACATGGTGGAGATCATTATGAGCAAGCAAAGACACACAGCATTCTCGGTCGTTTGCAACGTCGCGCTATCCATGATTGGCTGCGCGGCAATGATCGCGGGCGACGCCTTCGCGCAAGGACCGGCGCAGCGATTGGTGACGCAAGGTCGAGCTAAGACGGTAATCGAGAATCTCTACAAGTGCCCCGTCAACGTTGGCAACCACCGCGTGAGTGCGGTCGGACAGATCACGGCCACCGATGGGACCGTGATCACCGTGCCGGCGGAAACGGCATTCCAGAAGGGGGCCACACTGAAGGGCGCCGACCTCTTCAACGAATGCAACCAGATCACCCCGCAGAAGTCCGCCGACGTCTCCACAGCCAACGTTCCCGTCGTGGAGATCGATCCCGACGGCGAAGTGATCACCGGCTACATCGTGGTGGATAACTACTTTGAGTTCTACGTCAACGGGAAGCTCGTCGCCGTGGACGCCGTCCCGTACACGCCGTTCAACTCAGTGATCGTCAAATTCAAGGCGAAGCGGCCGATCACCTACGCGTTCAAGCTGGTCGACTGGGAGGAAAATCTCGGCTTGGGCACTGAACTGTTCGGCGGAAATCTTTGGCACCCGGGCGACGGCGGTCTGAGTGCCTGCTTCAGCGACGGCACAGTCACCGACAGCTCCTGGAAGGCGCAGTCCTTTTACATCGCCCCGCTCAACACCCCCAACGAGGTCGTCGAACTGGGCAACATCCACGACACGACTCCGCTCGGGCGCGTGCATCCCTATGCGAAGAAACCGGACTGCAAGGACCAGTGCTACGCCGTGCATTACCCGGTCCCGGCGAACTGGGCGGCGCCTTCGTTCGACGACTCGAAGTGGCCGCGCGCCTACGAGTACACCGATACGGACATCGGCGTCACCAATCTGCCGGCCTACACGCGCTACCCCGATATTTTCGAGGGAGCGCGCTGGATCTGGTCGGTGAATCTGGTGTTCGACAACCTCGTCATCGCACGCAAGACGGCGCGCTGACAGAATTTATCGTCGAGGCATGACGGAGATGCTGCCCAACCCCGCGCCGCACCGGACGCGTGCAAGAGCGGCGCGCTGGTGATCGCGAACGTTGGGCGGCATCCAATTAGGAGAAGGGAGCGTCTAAATGACAGTCGCAATCGGCGTCCTGCTCATTGTAATCGGCGCATTGACATGGTGGCTTATGTCGGAGCGCGCAACCAACGGCCAGCAGCGCAAACAGCTTGAGCAGTTGAGCACACGGCTTGCAAACAAATCCAGACTGGAAAACCTTCAACTCCAAGAAAAGTGCGCAGAGCAAGCCAAAAAGGTATTTCACGCTCTGGGATACACGAACATTCAACAAAATGGGATGGACGCGGACGTGTACCGGAGCCACTACAACGAAAAACTCGGAAAATGCTTCATGGCAATTGAAAGCACGAACGTCACGACAAAGCCAGGCACGATGTTTATCAACAAAATCCTGCTAGATGCTTACGAGCAGAGAGAGTATGCGGAGTATTCATGGATATCGCGTAAAGACAAGAAATACTGGGAGGTACCACCAACAATTTGTAAGCTCATTGCTTCGTCTACGAGTGAGCAGTTCTGCAAATCAGATGATGAGTACAAGGCATTTGTTGCGAGCTATTTGGAATGAGTGGGTCCAATGCTGCCCGACAATGGCATCGAGGCCGACGCGCGTCAGCTTGGTACACGGAAAAAAGAAACATGAACAAGCGTTATGAAAGCAGCAAGAACCGCCCAACGAACCGTTCCACCGGATCGAGTACTTCCCCCGATAAAGTAGACACTCTCGACTAACGATCGAAGGGAGTGGTACCATGCCACAAGGGAGAATGAGAAGAGTTCATCGTTACAGTAATGAGTTCAAGATCACCGCAGTAAAGCTTACAGCCCTGCCAGGAACCCTTATTCAGGATGTGGCCAAGGCACTCGATATTCATCCCTTCATGCTCTCCCGGTGGAAGAAGCAGTATCGGGAAGGCTTGA
>Ga0209039_10001805_pt1 | contig 19315 bp, 18 predicted proteins | sample BogFormECP12_OM1_FD_188238 | JGI IMG/M metagenome (GOLD analysis project Ga0209039, IMG submission 188238) | Bog forest soil microbial communities from Calvert Island, British Columbia, Canada - ECP12_OM1 (SPAdes) (version 2) | ecosystem: Environmental > Aquatic > Freshwater > Wetlands > Bog ...
TGGGCAACCTCGCGGAAGAACGGAGCGGCAGCCGGCAGTTCGTGCACCATGGCGAAAGCGAGCGTGAAGTCCACGGTGCCCGCCAGATCCGCGATGCCCAGCGAATCAGGCGATGCCAAGCGCGCCTCGATGCGGCAGAGCACACCGCCTTTGGCCGCGCGGCGGCGGACCCCATCGAGCATGCGGGACTGAATGTCGACGGCGACCACCCGGCCCGAGCAGCCAACCAATCGTGCCAGTTCCAGGGTGAAGAAGCCCATTTCGGGACCGGGTTCGAGCACCGTCATGCCTTGACGTGCGACTCCAGCACCTTGGCCGGCGGATTGAAGATCCGCCGTATGGGGCTCGCCAACAGGTAGCCAAGCCACCATGGGCAGACGCGGTGAGGCCGCTCCGCCGGCGCAACCGTATTCTGCATGATTACTCCTGAGAGTGATTACGGCGGAGCCGGCCTACAAGTTCCCTCACGGCAGCCAATACTCGCTGCCCGGGCCGGTTGAGGCCGCATCCATAACCGATTGCCCAACCGCTCCCCGGCTCGGCATGCGGCCCTGTACTGAGCCGGGCCCAGAGGGCACCCCGTCAGGGAGCGGTTGCCCCGCAGACACTAAAGACGCGGTTCTTAGATCCGGCTCGACAATCTCGTCGGGCAACGTCGGCTCGCGCTGGTCTTCGGATGGAGGAGAGTACCACGTACTTATTTCGCTTCCAGACTAACAGGTAGCTTACTCCTGTTATATGACATGATTATGACTACAAATCGAAACTCATTGCTGCACCTTACGTCTCTAACCCGACGCAGTGCGGAAGACACGGGCGGGGACCGCCCGGCCCTGTGGCCGGCGCTCCGGAATCGGCCATGGATGACCTAGCCGCGTGGCAGCTTCCTCCGCATGACGATCGCAATACGCAGCGACAACCGAGCGCCCACCGGTGCTGCAATCAATGTCGCCGGTGAACACGAACCCGGCCACGCACAGGCAACCCCGCACCGTGCACATGACGGCATCTTTGGTAATCGGGCGCAAGTGCGAAGCCATGGGGAAGGCTCCATTATAACAACTCGCGAGGATCGACCGGGTCGGGCCTCCCGCCGGCGTCAGGCCGGCCGGGTGCCGAGCCGCAAGTGAACTATGGACATCATGTGCAGGGCGTCCGACAGGAACGTTCCCCACTTCTCCCGCATACTAAGCGCGTGCTTCATGTTCCGAAACAGGGGGTATTCGGCCACCACTGCGATCCGGCTATCCCAGCGTTCCATCTCCTTGGCCCGCCGAAGCCCCCACCTGAGAATTGCGCTGTCATCCATGCCCCCGGCTTTGATGACTTTCCGGTTCGCAATTTCAAGACCGCGAGGGGAACAGGCGTCAAACAGGATTTCGCTTCCCGGAACCGTGCTGGCTAGCTTGATCAGAAACGCTCTCACCTGGGCTTCCTCCAGATAGTAGAGGACTCCCGATGCCACGAAGAAGATCGAATCGCCGGTCTTCAACTGACTCAGCCACTCATCGTCGAGCAGCGAGCATGCTATCGACCGCCTTCGTCCGCTTTCCTGAATGTAACTCTTTCGTAACTCGATCACGTCCGGTAAGTCGAGATCGTACCAGTGGAGGCGCCCGTTATCGACTCGTTCGAAGGTTGTGTCCAGGCCGCAGCCGAGGTTGACAAAGGTAGCGCCGGGATGCGCCTCCAAGAACTTCCTGATGGTCCTGTCCGTGTGGAGACTGCGAGCGATCCAGGCCAGTTGGCTGATGAAGCTGATGTTTTGGGAAATGGTGGAGAAGTCGTAATGGATCGATTCAACCACCCTGACAGCGGTTTGATCCACGAGCAGCGGTCGCGCTTTCCTTGTCTCCACGGCGCGTCCCCATAGCGGCAGAAGAAGAGTCTTCTGAACGCTCCCAAGCTCATTGGCGGTTGTGCGGGACATGGTCTCCTCCGTATTCTAGCAACCGGTGGTGAGATACAATCCCATCATGCCCAAATGTCCGTACTGTAAACAAGTTGTAACATTGGAAAAGACCCGGAGGGACTCCGCCGACGTTTCCCACCCCGAGGAAGTTGAACGGGAAACCTACGGCATGATCAAGAAAGAGATCATGTACTCCTGCCCGCATTGCGATTCGATTCTAGGGTTCGGGTTCTTCATCGGCGGGCTATTGACCGGCCGGCCATGACTGCCCCTTCAATCCACGCCGGCCGCCCGCGAATAGAACCCCGCCAGGTCGCTCTTCAGTTGCTTCAGCGCATCCACGTTGAGGTAGATCATGTGCCCCGACGGGTAATATGCGAACTCGATATTCCCGCGCAGTTTCGGCTCCAGCCCCATGTGCGCCAAATCGTACTCGGTGATGAAGAACGGGGTGGCCAGGTCGAACAGCCCATTGGCCGAAAACACCTTCAGGCGCGGATTCTTGCGCATGGCGTCCGCCAGGTCTCCCGCCACGTAAGCATCCCGCATGGGCTGCGTCTGCCCCCGTCCGCCTCCTCCGCCGCCGCTTCCCGGCGGGCGATGGCTGTGGTCCCAAGTCTGGTTGATGTTCAGTCCGCTGGGAAGGTAAGGGTCCTTCGACGTGTACTTCAATTCGCGGTCCAGATAATCGTGGAATGCCGACACAAAAGCGCCCGTGATGCCGGTGCTCGAAGGATCGTAGCCCGGAGTCTCGCCGGCCGCGTCCAGGTCCGTTCCCTCGAAGCGCGCATCGTAGCGTCCGATGATCAGCCGCTGGTCGCGCAGCAGCTCCTTGCGGAAACGCGTCGGGCTGACGCGCAGATTGGCCTCCTTGATGTACTCCACCTTCAGACCCGTGTACCCGGCCAGCTTGGCCGCGATGGAATCCTCCTGCGCCTGCGGCAGGTTATGTCCCAGCGCCAGGGCTTCCGCATAAGGACCCCGCGCGAAGGCCCGGACTTCGTTCAGGAACGCCTTCTCGTCCGCCGGCTTATGCGCAATCTTCCCGAACTGCCAGGCGATGGCCGCATAAGAGGGCAGGTTCCCGATGAATACCGTGTCGCCGCCCGGAGCCATGGTGTAGTAATTGAGAATCGTGGACATCAGAATGACGCCATTCAACGACATCCCGCTGGTTTCGAGCGCATCCGCCAGCGCCGCCGAACGCGTGGTGCCGTAGGATTCGCCGAATAGGAACTTGGGCGAGTTCCAGCGGTGGTTCACCGTCACGTAGCGATGAATGAACTTCTCGAACGCCCGTACGTCCTGGTCGGTCCCCGCGAAGTCCTTGATGGCCCCCGTTCCCACCGGCTTGGAAAACCCGGTGCCCACGGCGTCCACAAACACCAGGTCGGTCTTATCCAGCAGGCTGTACTGGTTCGGCGCCACCTGGTAAGGAGCCGAGCCTGTAGCCTCCGGACTGGCCGTCACCACCCGCACCGGCCCCACCGAACCCATGTGCAGCCAAAAGCTCGCCGAACCCGGACCGCCGTTATAAAGGAACGTCACCGGCCTGGTGCGCGGATCGCTGACGCCGGCCATGGTGTACGCGACATAAAAGACGGTGGCGTTCGGCTGGGAGTCGTCGCCGTCGATCAGCAGGGTCCCCGCCGTAGCGCTGTAGTGGATGGTCTTGCCATCCAGCGACAGCTCATGGTCGGTGACGGAACTGGTCTCCGGCGGAATGGGAGTCGCCGGCGCTGCGGTTGCCCGAACGGCGGTCGGTTCAGGGGCCGGCCCTCTCTGCGCAAACGCGCAGGAGGCCGCTAACAGCAGGCAAATGGTGAAGTGTGGGCGTAGCAAGGGTTTCATGTCCTTTTGCCGTATTCTCTCACAACCCCGTGCGCGCCGTTAACGCCCGAGGTCGCCCTTTGCCGCCGGTGCTTCTGACTGTCAATTGCCGACATAAATGTACGCGCCCGCTTGAGTCGGCACGCCGCCTACGGTGATTACCACGGCGTTGTCGCCGGCCGGCACATCGGGCACATGCGCGTTGACTTGGTAGAGTCCCGCGCCTGGCATACCGGCCCAATCGATGGCGGCGTTCTTCCCCCGATCATGACCGTCACCGGACTGGCCACAATGCCCCGGTTCTGCACCGTCACCACCCCTCCCTCGGGGTACGCCGGGGTCGTCGGTCCGAAACCGGTTGCCCAGAAGGCGACCACGTCGCCCGGTTTCGCGAACTATCCCTGCTAACGGCGTTTAGCCGTCGCTCGCTCCAGGTCTTACCACATGGACCTGGATTTGCGTGTTGGCTTGACCGCCACTGCGCCTGCAAGCGGAATGCTGCCCGCCGGGGCTTACCGGTCTTGGAGCAGAGATCCTGGGATAGCTGGTGGCTGGGAGTTTACATCTCCGCGCCATTGGCTGTCCTTGATCCAGCGCAACCCCGAGAATTGAGATTCACAATCACAACAAGTTGTCCCAATGGAATCAAGCGTCTGCGCTTCCGCGCTCCCAACCTCGCGCTACACTGTGAGCAGGTAGCGCCGGCGATCTTCGTCGCCGGATCTTCCCCAACCGTTATGCCCCTCTGGCTTTCCGAATCCGATGTCCGCGCCGTTCTTTCCATGGGCGAGTTGATCGAAGCCATGGAATCCGCGCTGGCCGCCTTTTCTTCCGGGCGCGTGCTGCAACCCGTTCGAACCGCGTTCGAGATCGGGGAAATGGCTTTCTTTGCGCTCATGCCGGCATGCGACCACGAGCATTCCATCCTCGGCGCCAAACTGGTCAGCGTGATCGCCGCCAACGCCTCCCGAGGATTGCCCACTCACCTGGCCGCCATTTCCTTGTTCGATCCGGCAACCGGCGAGCTTCTGGCGGTGATGGATGGCCGCTACATTACCGAGGTCCGCACCGCCGCCGTCTCCGCCGTTTCCGTACGCCACCTGGCGCGCGCGGATGCCTCCGTACTGGCCATCCTCGGCTCCGGCGTCCAGGCCCGCAGCCACCTCGCGGCGCTTCCCCTGGTGCGGCCATTCAAGGAAATCCGGGCCTGGAGTCCCACCCCCGATCACCTGCGGCGGTTCGTAGCAGGCGCCGGCGCCCCGGTCCGGGCGGCCCAATCCGCCGAAGAGGCCGTCCGCGGCGCCGATGTGGTGGTGCTGGCCACTTCCTCCGTCGCGCCGGCCATCCAGGATGGCTGGGTTCGGGAAGGCGCGCACGTCATTGCCGTCGGCGCCTGCCGGCCCACGCACCGTGAAATCGATCCCGCGCTGGTGGCCCGCGCGTGCCTGGTAGTGGACTCCAAAGTGGCGGCGCTTCAGGAATCGGGCGACGTGGTCGAAGCCATCCGCGAAGGCCGCTTCGGCGAAAACCACATCCATGCGGAGTTGGGCCAGGTGGTCTCCGGCCAGGCGCCTGGCCGCTCCGGGCCTCTCGAAATCACGCTGTTCAAGTCACTCGGGCTGGCCATTGAAGATCTCGTGGCCGCCAATCTGGCCTACCGCCGCGCGCGGGCAACCGGCCGCGGCACGCTCGTCTCTCTGTGAGACAAGCCTGAAAGGAAGCAAACATGGTCATCGACCAATCGACTGGGGCTACGGCTGTGCTGGACCGTTATCGAGAGCGCATCCAGTACTACTCCAAGGCCAGCGAAAACAACAAGCGCGCCTACAAGACGGCAAGATATCTCACCGTGGTGCTGGGCGCCCTGGTGACCCTGCTGGCGTCGCTCTCCTCGGCGTATTTCGTCAGGGGCACATGGCTCGAAACCGGTTTTGCTGTGCTGACACCACTGCTGGCGGCCGGCCTGGCCATCGTCGGCGGCTTTTCCCAGAACTTTCAGTGGGGCGCGGCGTGGTCCGACATGCGCATCGCCGCGGAACGCCTGGAAACCGAGCGCGACCGCATCTCTGTCACTCCTCCCGGTCAAATCGACGCCATCCGCGAACTGGCTCTTCTAGATGCGATGGTGCTCGACGAAACCCGAACTTTCTTTCACCTTGTGGGGCAGATTGACAATCTGCGGCCGATTGGGGGTGCCCTCTGGGCCCGGCCTTTTTAATTCTTCCTCCATTCCTCCTCGAACCTTTCCCGCCCCACAAACGACATCTGCGTGCCCACCGCCAGTGTGGACAACGCCGCGTAGAGATTGGCGCGCGCGACGGCCTCACCCTCCTCGCAGCCGCTCGCCAGAAAGCACGCCAGGCTCCCGATGAAGGCGTCCCCCGCCCCGGTGGTGTCCACCGGTTCCACCTTGAATGGCGGAATGTGCCGCACCCCATCCGCTCCCGCGCATAGCGCCCCGTTGGCCCCCAGCGTCACGATCACCCGCCGCAAACCGCTGGCCAGAAGTTTCTCAGCGCAGTTCCGCGCGTCGTCCAAATCACGCACCGGCATTCCGCCGATCGCTTCCGCCTCGGTTTCGTTGGGAATGACGTAGTCGGCGTTGCTCGCCTCGGCCAGGTCGATCGCCTGGCCCGGCGCCGGGTTCAGAATCGCGCGGATGCCATGCGCGCGAGCGAAGCGCAGCGTGTGGTACACGGTCTCGATGGGAATCTCGAGTTGGAGCACGATCGCATCCGCGCTGCCGAGCAGGTCCGACGCGCCATCCACGTCGCTGGGCGAAAGCCGGTCGTTGGCGCCCTTCACCACCAGGATGCGGTTCTGGCCGGAGCTATCGACGAAGATGGGCGCCACCCCGCTCGATACACCGGGCGTGATCCAAACGTGGCTGGCATCGATGCCGCGCGCGGTGAAGTTCTCGATGGTGGCCGGCCCGAACAGGTCGTCGCCCACCCGCGCCACCATCGACACCCGCGCCCCGCACAGCCGCGCGGCCACGGCTTGGTTGGCGCCTTTGCCTCCGAAGCCGAGATGGAATTCGCGCCCGAAGATAGTCTCGCCGGGACGCGGAAACAGATCCGTAAACGTGGTCAGGTCGACGTTCGCGCTCCCAACCACGACGATGTGGGGCTTTCGATTCATAATTCCATCATTGTAACTGCCAGCCGATGTAGTTGGTTTGTGACCCTGACATCCTGTATACTGACGTTTATCCCTTTGAGCGGAATCAATTGGGGATCTCTATATCCGGAGGATGAAATCAGGCATGAGTTTAAGCCAACTGGCAAGATCGATATCCGAGTCGCCCACCCTGAAGCTGAATGAAACCGCGGCCCTGCTCCGGGACAAAGGCGAACCCGTGATCCACCTCGGCGGCGGCGAGCCGAAAAGCAAAGCGCCCATCGACGCCATCGTAAGCTGCGCGTCCCTGCTCAGCACGGGCGAAGTGAAATACACTCCGGCGGACGGCATTCCAGCGCTCAAGAAGGCCATCATCCGCTACACCGAAGAGCACTACCTCCGCCAGCCCGCGGCGGAGAACGTGATCGCCTCCGCCGGCGCCAAGCAGTCCATCATGGTGCTGCTGCACGCCATCATCGATCCCAAGGAGGAAGTCATCTTCCCGGTGCCGTATTGGGTCAGCTATCCGGAGATGGTCAAACTCGCCGGCGGCGTGCCCGTCCCGGTGATGGCGCGCAGTGGCGGCTTCGAACCCACTGTCGAAGAGATCGCCGAGAACGTCGGCATCTACACCAAAGCCATCATCATCAACAGCCCCAACAACCCCTCCGGCGCGGTGTACTCCAACGAATTCGTCGCCGGCGTGGTCGAGTTGTGCGAAAAGAAGAACCTCTACCTGATCATGGACGACACATACAACCGGCTCATGTTCGACAACCGCAAGCCCACCAACGTCTACGACTTCACCCACGATTTCAGCATCGATAACTCCAAGCTGGTGGTCATCAATTGCGTCTCGAAGATGTACGCCATGACGGGTTTTCGCATCGGCTGGACGGTCGCCGGCAAAGACATTGTCCGCGCCATGACCAACATCCAGTCGCAGGAGACCTCGGGGCCTGCCGCGCCTTCCCAATGGGCGGCCGTGGGCGCCCTCAACGGCCCGCAGTCGTCCGTCGAGAGCCTCCGCCTTACGCTCGAAAACAATCGCAACGTCATGTTGAAGCGCCTGGGCGGCTTCTCCGGCGTCAGGGTGGTCAAGCCCGGCGGCACTTTCTATTGCTTCCCGGATTTCAGCGCCTACGAGAAGGACTCGCAGAAGCTCTGCCACCTGCTGCTCGATAAGGTCCGCGTGGTCACCGTTCCCGGCCGCGAGTTCGGCATGGAGGGACACCTCCGCATGAGTTTCTGCGGCACCATCAAGGAAATCACCGAAGGCATCGAGCGCATCAAGTGGGCGCTCGACCCGGACGCCCCCAATGAGCTTTACCTGGGCGACCGCAAACTGACGAGGGACTGGCGATGAACCCCTATCTCGATCTTCCCTCACCCGCGCAGCCCGAGGCCGGCAAACTGGCCGCCATTTACGGCCTGCAAAACCACGGCCTCGCCAATCTCCACCGCGTCTACTGGAACCTGCCCACCGCGTCGCTCTATGAAGAAATCGTGTTCCGCGGCGAGGCCCGCATCTCGCATCTCGGTCCGGTGGTAGTCAGCACCGGCAAGCACACCGCGCGCGCCGCCGCCGACAAGTTCATCGTCAAGGAGCATTCCACCGAAAACCACGTCTGGTGGGGCGAGTACAATCGGCCGTTCTCGGGCGATAAGTTCAGCGCGCTGCTCACGCGGATGCAGGGGTTCCTGCAAAACCGCGACGTATTCGTGCAGGATTGCTATGCCGGCGCCGATCCCGATTACCGCCTGCCCATTCGCATCGTCACCGAAAAGGCCTGGCACAGCCTGTTCGCCCGCAACATGTTCATGAAGATCAAAAGCACCGACGAACTCAAGCGCCACGCCCCGGAGTTCACGGTGATCTGCGCCCCCTCGTTCCAGGCCTCGCCGATCATCGACGGCACCCGCACCGAGACCTTCATCCTTATTAACTTCTCCCAGCGGCTGGCCATCATCGGCGGCACCAGTTACGGCGGCGAGATCAAGAAGACCATCTTCACGGTGCTCAATTTCCTGCTTCCGCTGGAGGGCGTGCTGCCCATGCACTGCTCGGCCAACGTCGGGCCGGAGGGCGATACCGCGCTCTTCTTCGGCCTCTCCGGCACCGGCAAGACCACGCTCTCGGCGGACCCCTCCCGCAGCCTGATCGGCGACGACGAGCATGGCTGGAGCGATAACGGCATCTTCAACTTCGAGGACGGCTGCTACGCCAAGGTCATCCGCCTCTCCCCCGAAGCCGAGCCGCAGATCCATGCCTGCACCCGCCGCTTCGGCACCATTCTCGAGAACGTGGTGGTCGATCCGCTCTCGCGCCGCCTCGACCTCAACGACGACCTGCTCACCGAAAACACCCGCGGCGCCTATCCGCTCGATTACATCGAAAACTACCTGCCGCCCAAGATGGCCGGCCATCCGCGCAACGTGGTCTTCCTCACTTGCGATGCCAGCGGCGTCATGCCGCCCATCTCGCGCCTCACTCCCGACCAGGCCATCTACCACTTCATTTCCGGCTACACCAGCAAGATCGCCGGCACCGAAATCGGACTGGGCACGGAGCCGGAGATCACGTTCAGCACCTGCTTCGGCGGCCCCTTCATGGTGCACCGTCCGTATGCCTACGCCGAAATGTTGAAAGCGCGGCTGCTGAAGTACGGCGCCACCTGCTGGCTGGTGAATACCGGATGGACCGGCGGATCGTTCGGCCTCGGCAAGCGCATCAGCATCCGGCACACCCGCGCGCTTCTGAACGCGGCCCTCTCCGGCAAGCTCACGAATGTACCATATCGCCCCGACCCGGTCTTTGGATTCGAAGTGCCCACCGAATGTGAGGGCGTTCCGGAGCGGATCCTCGATCCGGCCAGCACCTGGCCCAGCCGGGACGAGTACGACCGCAAGTACCAGGCCCTGGCCGCGCGCTTCATCGAGAATTTCAAGCTCATGACCGAGGGCTGCCCCGAAGGCATCGTGCAGGCCGGCCCCAAATTAGCCCCGCGCCGCTGCGCCTGACATAAGTGGGGCAGACCATCGCAGTTTGTGGTCTGCCAACCCCGCCGCTGGAAGCGGATGGGCGTATAATCCTATTGCATGTCAACAATCGAACCTATCAGTTCGCACCGCCGTCAAGGGTGGTCTATCCCAGCAGTTTCCTTGCTCGCGTTTGCCAGTTTGGCCCTAGTTTCCTCGATTTTCGCGCAGCAGACATTCGTCGGCGCTCACGGCAGGCTCAGCGTCAAAGGAAACAAAATCGTCGACCAGAACGGCAACCCCACTACCTTGCATGGAATGTCGCTCTACTGCTGGGCGCCCCAGGGGAAGCAGTTCTTCAATACCAGCGCCATCAACCACCTGGCCCAGGACTGGAAGTGCACCGTGATTCGAATCGCCGTCCTGCCCAGGGACTACAAGAACAACCCCACGGATGAAATAGACAGAGTCAAGACGGTAATCGATGCGTGCATTGCCAACGGGATCTACGCGATAGTCGATTGGCATTCGATGGGCGGCGCTCAAAACGATCTGGCGACGGCCCAATCCTTCTTCTCGAACTTGGCGGCGGCCTACGGAAAGACTCCCAATATCATGTACGAACCCTGGAACGAGCCGGTGCAGGAATCATGGGAGGTCATCAAGGCGTATCATGAAGCGGTCATCTCGAAGATACGCGCCAACGACCCTGACAATATCATCGTCTGCGGCAGCAGGCACTGGGACCAGGAATGCGACGAGGCATCTCAGAATCCGATTACGAGTTCGCCGAACATCGCCTATTCGATACATTTTTACGCGGCCACTCATCGGCAGTCCCTTCGCGACAACGGGGCCAGAGCGCTGAAGAATGGCGTCGCTCTATTTGCCACCGAATACGGCACCAGCTCGGCCTCCGGAGGCGGAGCCTATGATCCCGCGGAAACGCAATTGTGGTGGAGGTGGCTGGATGAGAACCATATCGGCTGCGCAAACTGGTCGGTTGCGGCCCTCGGCGAAACATCCGCCGCATTTCAACCCGGCGCCAGCGCCACTGGTCCATGGTCGGATGACATGCTCAAACCATCGGGCATATTAGTGAGGGACTATATAATCGGCAGGTACCTACCCCCGCGGTCTCGATGAACCGCGGCGCGCTCGCCTGCAATGTTACCCAGGCTGGTTACCACGGGTTCCGGCTCCTCCTCGAACCGAAGACCGCTGAAGTCGGCCCTGGCCTGGTAGGACAGATAGGCCACCCGGAGCCACGCGGCGAGCGTGATCGCCATCAGCAACGCATAGCCTGCCGGTGTCTTCAAAGCCCTGTCTTCGATGACGATGACAAATTGCGACAGAAACCACAGCAGCCCCCAATACACGCCGAACATCACTTTCAGGTTGGCTTTGCCCGGCAAATACGTGCAGGCGAATGGAACCTTATTCCATTCCCAGAGCGCCAGTTCCACCAATAACAGACCAGTAGCTGCAATAAAACCCAGATGGGCGATGGTCTTCCACCAAGGCCAGATTGCGCCGTAGATCGCGGCGGAAATCGCGACCACCGGAACCACAGCGAAGAGGAGCAGGGCCTTGCGCGCCGCGTTGAGGTAGGCTCCGGACCCGAATGTATCTGTCATGCGAAAGAGCCAGTTGGCCCGAACCTCCGTTGGAATCGAGAAAGATACGCGGATCCCCACGATCAGGAAAGACAATAGCAATAGCGGGATGCCGATGGCGGCGCGGCTGCGGTCCACGGCTTTGAAGGAATGCGGGTTGTAGATCACGTTGGCGATGCCGCTGAAGACGTACGCCAAGCCGAGGCCCGCATAAATCGCGATCAGCGACCGGTGCTGCCGGCTGCGAGCCAGCGTTCGGCCGATGAAGGCGAGCAACGCATGTTCCCCCGAGAGCGGCGAAACCAGCCTGGCCACCCGATCCGCCAGGCGCCTGAACGTGCCCACCCTCTGAGGCACAATCCCATCCTGCTCCACCGCGCGGCGCATCTGGCGAGCATAGGAGAGCAGGAAGCACGCGCCTGCAAAGACCGTGACCACAGCGCCGCCTCCCACGGCGCGGCGCGCAAGTTCGACGAATCGAGCGTCCGATGAGCCGTTCAGCACCTGAAACAGGCCGAGGAACCAATAGGACGGCAGGACGGCGTACCACCGTAAGTTCCCGGGGTCCGCGAAAGCCTGTGGCGTCGCCAGAGGCGGCGTCAGGAAATACAGCGTCAGCAGGGCAAAAAACGCAGCGCACTGAATGAGGCCGCTCGATCGTTGGAATCTGGCGTGCGGAAGCGCATGAATCGCGATCCCCTGAACTCCCAGTAACGTGAAGAACACGAACGCCGAGGCTAGTGCGATCACCATCCAGTACGCCGCGAAACACCTGGCGATACCGATTGAGTCCTGCCCGGCCGACAGAATAAATAGCGGGAAGACGAATCCCGTGAACGAATTGACCGAGAGAACGGCGAGGGATAACGCTGTGCCAATGGCGGCCACCTTGGCGCAGAAAATCGTTCGCCTGCGAATCGGCATTGCGCCCAGGATCAGCGAATCCCGGCGGTCCGGAAACAGTTGGTCCCACAGCAACAGGGTGAGGACGCCGACGACCGCCATGGTGGTCGAGATGAGAAACTCCTCGTGCGCCCACCGCGCCGCCGCCGGCGGTTTGTGCCCCACATACGCGTACACTACACCGGCACATACCACGAAGCTGAGGGCCGCCAGGAGCGCCGCAACCTGGGAAAACAGCGAGGAGACATCCCCACGCGCCTGAATGATTTCCGTGTCCAGGAACCGGTACGCAAACAGCCGCGCCAGCGCACGGAACTGGCGCTTCTCACGGCCCGGGGAGGTCACTGGCGGATCACCTCCGCGATTTCGAGGGCGGTCTCATCGGGGTCGCGCTCGGTGGCGAGCTGCGAAAAGATGTCTTCCAGCGTAGGCAGCGCCATCAGGTCGCGCAAATGATCAATCGTGTCGTTCGCCACCACCTGGCCCTTGTGCAGAATCACCACCCGCGAGCAGACCTTCTCCACTACCTCCAGCACGTGCGAACTGAAAAGGATCGTTTTGCCGGATGCCGCCAGGCGCCGCAGCAGGCTGCGGAAGACCAACCCGGTGTGCACATCCAGTCCGGAAAAGGGTTCGTCGAGGATGATGAGTTCGGGATCGTGCAGCAGGGCCGCCGCAATCAGCACCTTCTGCCGCATGCCCTTGGAGTACGACGAGATCGGAGCATCGCGATCGCCGCCGAGCGAAAACAACTCCAGCAGCGCGCCGATCTTTTGGCGCAGCTTGCCTTCCGGAACATCACGCAGTTCGCCGCTCAGTTCCAGGTACTCGGCGCCGCTGAGATGCGTGTACAAGAACGGTTCCTCGGGCACGTACCCGATCTTCGCCTTGTACTCGATGAGGTCCCCTTCGATAGGGCGCCCGCAATACAGGATCTGGCCGCTAGTCGGTTCCAGGAGTCCTGTAATGATCTTGACCGTGGTCGATTTGCCCGACCCATTAGGACCGAGATATCCGGTCACTTCCCCAGGCATGGCCGTGAAGGAGACGTGGTCTACCGCCGTCGTGCCTGGGAACCGTTTCGTGAGCTCGCGAAGTTCAAGCATTGCCCACCCAACTAGCGTATCCTGTTTCCATGAGAAAGTTGTTCGCCGCACTGGTCGTCTCCTGCCTGCTGTTCGCACAGGAAACCGTCGACCAAAACGTAAACGCCAAAATCCGTTCGGAAGAGGCCGCGCATTCGCAGATCATGCGCACCCTGCACATGCTCACCGATCGTTACGGGCCGCGCCTCGCGGGCTCGCCCAACTATGAGGCCGCCGCCAAGTGGGCCGCCGCCACGCTCACCGAATGGGGCCTCCAAAATGCGCACCTCGAGCCGTGGGATTTCGGCCACCCCGGCTGGCTCAATGAGCGCGCCGCGGGCTACCTGGTGGCGCCGGTCCAGGGTGCCCTCACATTCAAAGTGCTGGGTTGGACACCCTCCACCAACGGCACGGTCGCCGCCGCCGCGGTAGAAGTGACGCCTCCGCAGGGGCCGCCGGCCGCGGGCCGAGGCGCTCCAGCGCCGGTTACCGTCACGCCGGCGCAAGCGCAGTGGCCGACCAAGGAAGAAATGACGCAGTGGCTGGAGACCAACCGGGCCAAGGTCAAAGGCAAGATTGTGCTGGTGGGCAAAGCGGCTACCATTCCGGTCAGTTTCACCCCGCCGGCGCTCCGCCGGGACGACGCCCAAATCCGCGCCCAGTTCGACCCCAACAATCCCAATGCCGGCTTCGGCCGCGGCGGGGTGCCCACTGGGCGCGGCCAGCCCCCCACTCCCGACCCCACCCGCCTCACCGCCGCCCAGGTCAATGAGCAGGTGGACGCCTGGCTGGTGGCCAACGGCGCTCTGCTGCGCATCAACGACGCCGGCCGAGAACACGGCCAGATCCGCGCGTTCAACAACCGCACCTTCGACGTCGCCAAGGCAGTCCCCACCGCGGTCCTCCGCAACGAGGATTACGGCCGCATCGAGCGCCTGCTCGACGACGGCGAGGATGTCCGCCTGGAGTTCAACATCGTCAACCACGTCTACCCGGAGGGCAAGACCGCCTACAACGTGGTGGCTGAAATCCCCGGCACCGATAAGGCCGACGAAATCGTGATGCTCGGCGGGCATCTGGATTCCTGGCACGCCGCCACCGGGGCCACCGACAATGCCATCGGCGCCACCATGATGATGGAGGCTGCGCGGCTCATCCAGACCCTCGGCCAGAAGCCGCGCCGCACCATCCGCATCGCGCTCTGGGACGCCGAAGAGGAGGGCCTCTTAGGCTCGCTGGCCTACGTCAAACAGCACTTCGGAATGTTCGAGGACCCCAAGCCGGAGTACTCCAAGCTGGTGGCCTACTTCAACATCGATTCCGGAACCGGCCGCGTGCGCGGCGCCAGCGTCTTCGGACCGCCCGAGGCCGCGGCGGTAGTACGCGCGGCGCTGGCCCCTTTCCAGGACCTGGGCGTGGCGGGAGCCGTGCCTTCCCGGAGCCGCTCCGTGGGCGGCACCGATAGTACCTCTTTCAGCAACGCCGGCCTGGCCGGCATCGGGATGCAACAGGACCCCATCGAATACCAGAGCCACACCTGGCACACCAACCTCGATACCTACGAGCGCATCGTCCCCGAGGACGCCCGCCAGGCCGCCACCGTGATTGCGGCCGCCGTATGGCATGTGGCCAATCGCACAGAAATGCTGCCGCGCTTCACCAAGGAGCAGATGCCGCCGCCGGTGGCGGAAGCCGCGCGTTGAAGACCGCGCTTTCCCGGAACAAACACCGCCCTCCGCGCGTCTCCAAGTTGAGATGGCTGTCTCTGGTCTGAGCGCCTCCTTCTGGGAGGCCACCCGCATCGCCCTCGATTCGCTCCGCAAGAACAAGCTCCGGAGCTTCCTGACGCTGCTTGGAATCATCCTGGCCACCACCACCCTGATCGCCGTCACCGCCCTCATCCACGGCATGGACGTCTATATCGCCGAAAAGGTCTCCAACATGGGCGCCGATGGCTTCCGCATCGTGCGCATGGCCTGGTTCGGTCCCTGGGACCCCAAGAAATTCTTCGAGATGCAGAAACGGAACCCGCAGATCAGGCCCGACGAGTACGAGTTCGTCAGGAGCCAGGCCACCCTGCTCAAAGACATCGGCATGATGGCCTCCCGCAACGCACGCGTCTCCTTCAAGGGCAGTTCCGTCGAGGGCGTCGAGATCGATGGCGTCACCGACAACATTCCGGCCATCAACAACGTGCAGGTGGATTCCGGCCGCGGCATCACCTACGAGGAGGTGCGCCGCCACGCGCCCGTGGCCTTCATCGGCAACGACATCCGCACGCGCTTCTTCGAATCCCAGGACCCGCTGGGCAAGACCATCGCCATCGAAGGCAATCCGTACGAAATAGTGGGAGTCGCCAAGACCCTGGGAAGCGTCTTCGGACAATCCCAGGACAACTTCGTCATGGTTCCCATCGAGGCCTACTTTAAGACCTACGGGAATCGCAACGGCATACGCATGATCGCCAAGGCCATGGACCAGCCGCACCTCATGGAAGCCGAGGACGAAGTGCGCGTGCTCCTGCGCTCCTACCGCCATCTGCGCCCCGGCCAGGACGATAACTTCACCATCTTCGCCTCCGAGGCCTTCGTCAACCTCTGGCAGAGTTTGACGGCCACCATCGCGGCCATGGCCGTCGGCATCGTCTCGGTCTTCATGGTGGTCGGCGGCATCGTCATCATGAACATCATGCTGGCGGTGGTGACGGAACGCACACACGAGATCGGCATTCGCAAATCCCTAGGCGCCCGGCGGCGCGACATCCTCAACCAATACCTGGTGGAATCCTCGGTGCTGGCCGGCGTGGGCGGGCTCATCGGAGTAGCCGCTGCGTGGCTGGTGGCCCTGGCCGTTCGCAACCTGACTTCCGTACCCATGGCCTTGCCGATGTCCGCCATCTTCATCGGCGTCGGGCTTTCCGCCACCGTGGGCCTGTTCTTCGGCATCTATCCGGCGCGCCGCGCGTCCAAGCTGGACCCCATCGAGGCCCTGCGAGTCGAGAGATAATCCCATGAACCGGCTGGCATTCAGTAACGGAATCAGACTGGCGCTCGGCACCATACGGAGCCACAAACTGCGCGCCTTCTTGACCGTGCTCGGCGTGATTATCGGCACCGGCACCATCATCGGCGTCAGCGCCATTCTGACGGGCTTCGACGCCTCCATCACCGCCGTCCTGCGCAGCTTCGGCCCCAATTCGATCATTGTCTTCAAGTTCCCCGTCGGCTTTCGCGTAGGCAACCTGAGCCCCGAGGAACGCACCCGCAAGGACCTCACCTACGAAAACGCCCTCCACATTCAGGAGCGATCAAACGCGGTGGAGTACGTCTCTCCCATGCTCTTCCCCAACAAGAGCATCAACGTCCACTACAAGGGCAACGACATGTACGATGTCGATCTCTTCGGCGTGGAAGAGGCCTACGCCCGGCAAGGCCAGGTGGACCTGCACGTGGGACGATTCTTCACCGACGAAGAGAGCCGCCACCGCTTGCCCGTGGCCGTGGTCGGCGCCGATATCGAGAAGGGCCTCTTCGCCAACCTCGATCCCATCGGCAAGACCATCAACGTGGATGGCCACGAGTTCACCGTGATCGGCACCATGCTGCGCCCCGCCGCGTCCTTCTTCGGCGACACCGACAACCGCGTCCTGGTGCCCTACGGCATGATGCAGAAAATGTTCCCCAACGCCCGCGAGAACGCCATCGTCGTCAGCGCCCTCGAAGGCAAGCTCCCGCAGGCGCTGGACGAAGTGCGGACCGTGCTGCGCATCGACCGCCACGTGCCTTACAACAAGCCCGACAACTTCGCGCTCTCCACCGCCGAGCAGATGGTCGCCGATTTCCGCCAGATCACGGCCATGACGTTCCTGGTGATGGTGGTGCTCAGCTCCATCGGCCTGCTGGTAGGCGGCATTGGCGTCATGAACATCATGCTGGTCTCGGTGACCGAGCGCACCTATGAAATCGGCATCCGCAAAGCCGTGGGCGCCCGCAAAGCCGACGTCCTGATTCAGTTCCTGCTGGAAGCCGCGGTCCTGACCGGCCTGGGCGGCATCTGTGGAATCCTGTTCGGCTGGATCATCTCACTCATCAGCCGGGCCGTCTTCACTTCGCTGCCCGCCAGCGTCCCGTTATGGTCGGCGGTGCTAGGCATCGTAGTATCGGTAGCCGTCGGCCTGTTTTTCGGCATCTGGCCCGCCAACAAAGCCGCGCGCCTCGACCCGGTCGTAGCCCTGCGCTACGAGTAAGCCGGGGTTTGCTCCCCAGAGACGGCGCAGGGGTGTATACTGCTATTCGGCCAAGCTGTAAATAGAGCCGAAAGTAGAGGAGATAAGTCAATGCCTATTAAGTTCTCGCCGTTGGAACCCGGTCATCGGAGGATTGGCCGTTATGGTTGGAGGCCGGACCTGCCCGATCACCGCGATTTAGTTTACGCCGTCGCTCCCGCCATCGCGGCTGCTTTGCCTGCAAAAGTAGACCTTCGCCCCGGTTGCCCGCCGGTATACGATCAAGGGCAACTCGGCAGTTGTACCGCCAATGCGATCGCTGCCGCCATCGAATTCGACCAGAAGAAAGAATCGCTTCCCGACTTTATGCCCTCACGCCTGTTCATCTATTACAACGAGCGGGCTCTCGAGGGCGCGTCCCCTTCCGTGGATGGCGGCGCAGCGATCCGCGATGGCATTAAGGCCGTGGCTTCACAGGGCGTATGCAAGGAGGCATCGTGGACATATGACGACAAGAACACCGATCCGGCTCCGTGTCCCACTTGCAAGTTCGCTCAGAAACCGTCTCCCGCCTGTTACACCGAAGCGCTTCAACACACGATCAAGGCGTACCAAAGGCTGAACTCGGCGGTGCTGAATACCCTCAAGGGCTGCCTGGCTGGCGGCTATCCGTTTGTTTTCGGATTCACGGTCTACGAGAGCTTTGAAAGCGCGGTGGTTGCGAAAACGGGAATCGTTCCCATGCCTGGGCCGAAGGAAAAAACCGTTGGGGGCCATGCCGTTGTGGCGGTCGGCTACGACGATTCCAAGCAGGACTTTATCGTCCGCAACTCCTGGGGACCAGGCTGGGGAATCGGCGGCTACTGCATGATGCCCTACAAGTACCTGACGGACACCAACCTGGCCGATGACTTCTGGGCCATCCAGACCATCTAAATTTAGCCTCGTGGCGCGGGGCGCCGCCCTTCACTTACCCACCCGCACGCGGAGCTTAAACTTGCGGGCGGGCGGCGCCTTGCTCTCCCAGGGCCGCCGGTAATGCAGTTCCAATTCCGCCATCCCCGTGCCGATAGCTTCGAAATATAAATGGCGCACTCCGGGCTTGCCCGGAGGTCCGCTCGACCCGTCCACCGCTTGTTCCCGCTCGCGGATGACTTTGTCGAATTTGTGTTTCAATTCGTGTGGAACGCTCCACTGAAAGCCCGTGGACGCGTTTTCCGAGAGGCTGACTTCCAGTGTGTCCCCCACCTGCAGGCTTACTTCGCGGCCATTGAAACTGTCGTCAACCTGGACCATTTTCCTGGGCTGCGCGTACCCGGGGAACCACAGTGCACCGATGGCAACCACGCAGGCCAGCCTCACTCTCCCAGTTTACTTCAACCTTCTCCGTCCGCACACCCGCAGCGCCTTTTGTTCTCCGCGTTCTCCGCCGTCTCTGCGCTCTCAAATCCCCCGTCCCGCAGTGTGCGTCCCCAATCCCCACACGCCCCCCTTATCCTTCTCTTGTCTTCCTCTGCGGCTCTGCGACTCAGCGGTGAAAAATTGCCCCCGCACCCCCTCAGAACGTCGCGATGGGGTTCACCGGCCCGCCCGTGGCGCCAGGCACTCGCAGCGGATTGATGGTCAGCAGGAACGTCCAGCGGCG
>Ga0209039_10001806_pt1 | contig 19309 bp, 16 predicted proteins | sample BogFormECP12_OM1_FD_188238 | JGI IMG/M metagenome (GOLD analysis project Ga0209039, IMG submission 188238) | Bog forest soil microbial communities from Calvert Island, British Columbia, Canada - ECP12_OM1 (SPAdes) (version 2) | ecosystem: Environmental > Aquatic > Freshwater > Wetlands > Bog ...
CAAACTCCGCGTCCCAAGCTGGACGCGAACGCTGCGTGCCGTAGTAAATCTTGCCGTCGGCCGGGAATTGCAGAATCGTGACGTCGCTCAGGCCATAAGCACGCAGGCGCTCCGCCACCAACTCGGCGGCCTTGTGGTAGCCCTGCGAACCGCGCTGGCGATGAAACCGGGCGATTCCTTCCAGATTGCGTTTGACCGTTTCTCCGCTGAGTTCGTTGGCCAGCGCCGCTACATCCTTCTCTGGCAGCAGCGGAGGCTTCTGCGCACGCGCCACGCCGCTCGTCGCCAACACCAGGACTATCGCCACCCACAGTTTGCTCATCGCGTTGTCCTCATCGCCCGCATTCTACCCTGTTAATGTGCTCATCTCATTTCCGTTTCAACTTCCGCTCGATTTGCCGCATCCAAAAAGGGGATGAAATGTTTGCCCACTTTCCGGCGTATCATTTATTGCCAGACCCACTGACCCCACTCCATGACCAACCCCGTCATGCCCCACGCCGATACGGCCATCCAACTGGAACACGTTTCCCGCCAGTACACCATGGGTGAAGCGACGATTCGGGCCGTCGACGACGTTTCGCTATCGATTGCGCGCAACGAATTCCTGGCGCTGCTGGGCTCTTCCGGATCGGGAAAATCCACGCTGCTGAATCTCATCGCGGGCCTGGACCGGCCAACGTCCGGCTCGATCCTTGCACAAGGACAAAAGCTCGCGGAACTCACGAGCCTGGAACTTGCCCGCTATCGCTGCAACACCATTGGCATGATCTTTCAATCGTTCAACCTGTTGCCGCGCATGACGCTGGAAGAAAACATCGAACTTCCGCTGCGTCTTGCGGAGGTGGAACGCGAAGAGCGGCCCGGGCGCGTGCGCGAGGCGCTGGAGCGTGTGCGGCTGACGCACCGTTTGGGGCACCGTCCCATGCAGCTTTCCGGCGGGGAGCAGCAGCGCGTAGCCATCGCGCGGGCGCTAGTCAATCGCCCGAAGATTCTTCTGGCGGACGAGCCGACGGGGAATCTCGATTCGGCGACCGGGGAGGCCATTCTCTCGCTGCTGCGCGAAGTACAGCAGCAACTGGGAATGACGATTGTGATGGTGACGCACGAACGGCCGCTGGCGGAGCGTTATGCGGACCGGCTGGCGATCATGGGCGACGGCAAACTCTTGTCGGCCTCGGATACTGTGAAAGAGGCCGCGCAATGAAACCCCGTGACCTGGCGGACCTGGCATTCCGCAATCTTCGCGAAGCGATTTTACGAAATACGCTAACCACGCTGGGAGTGGCTGTCGGCGTAGCTTCGCTCGTCGCGATCTCGTCGATCGGCGTGGGATTACAAGATTTGGCGTCCAAACGGCTATCACAGAGCGGGCTGTTTGACACCATTGTGGTGACGCCAAAGAACACTTTTCGCGGCATGGGGCGCCCGCAACGCGAAGCGCCTTCCGACAAGCCGGCGCGAATTCTGGACGACGACGCGCGCAAGGAAATCGAAAAACTCCCGAACGTAATCGAGGTCTATCCGCAGGTGCGCTTCTTCACCGAGGTGCGCTTCAACAATAAGCCGTTTGCCACCGTGGTGGCCGGAATGCCGGACTCTTCTCGCAATTCGGGTTCGTTCGATGGGATGCAGGGCAACTTCTTCTCATCGCTAACGGCCAACGAAGCGATTCTGCAGATCGAATTCGCGAAGGATCTTTCCGAGAAGCCTGCATCGCTGATTGGACAGGACCTGGCGCTGCGTTATGCGGAACGCCAGGCGCTCCCGGCGAACGATAATTCTTCCAACACGGCGGGCGAATCCTCGGGTGGTTTTTCTGTTGTGCCGAAAGAATTGCAGCTGAAAATTGTGGGCATCGTGGAAACGGAGCCGGCCGCCGGATATGGCGGGTACGGCAACGCGCGCTTGCTGATGCCGCTTGCGACGGCGTCCACGTTGCGCGCGGCGCAGGTGAACGATTTGCGCGACATCGTGCGCGACAACGCCGCCAACAAAACTACCTATCCTTCGCTTTCCGTGCGGGCCAAATCGCCTTCGCAGGTGGAAGCGCTGGAAACTTCGATTAAGGCGATGGGGTTTGCGGCGTTTTCCCTGCTCGACGCGTCGAAATCGCTGCGCACATTCTTTTCCGTGTTTGATGCGCTGCTGGGAATTTTCGGGAGCCTTGCTCTCGCCGTGGCGACGCTGGGCATCGTGAACACGCTGGTGATGGCGATTTTGGAGCGGCGGCGCGAAATTGGCGTACTGAAAGCGCTTGGGGCGGCGGATTCCGACATCCAGCAACTCTTCTTCGTCGAAGCCGGCGTGATGGGATTGTTCGGCGGATTCCTCGGCGTGTTTTTCGGCTGGTTGCTGGGGCGCGCGATCACGTTTGGCACCAACGTTTATTTGAAACGGCAGAATCTGAATCCCATCGAACTTTCTTCCGTGCCTTGGTGGCTGGTGATTGCGGCCATCGCGGTCGCCATTGTTGTCAGCCTGGCGGCGGGACTTTATCCTGCTTCGCGCGCCGCCAAGCTCAATCCGGTTGATGCGTTGCGTTATGAGTAGTAAGACGCGGGTTCTCACTCGTTTGCACTGGCTGATTTGCTTTGTCTGCCTCCTCTGTTTGCCCGCTACGCTGCAAGCGGCGACGGGCCGCGTCGAGTGCAATTCCCTGCCCAGCAAATTCGTGCATCGCGCAGTGGCGTATTGCGTGATGTTGCCGCCGTCGTTTGACGCGGATAAGGCGCGGCATTTTCCCATCCTTTATCTTTTGCACGGGCTCGGCGACAACGAACAGTTCTTCATTCACTCCGGCGAATGGAACCTGGTGGAAGACTTGCGGGAGAAGGGCGAACTGCAGGATTTCCTGATCGCCACTTCCGATGGAGGCGCGAGCTTCTACATCAACGCGAAGGATGGCAAGGAATGCTACGAAGATTTCCTGGTGCAGGAATTTTTGCCGTTCATCGAAAAACGTTATCGCGTGTCGCCGGGCCGCGCGAACCGCGCCATTTCCGGGATTTCCATGGGCGGATTTGGCGCGCTGCACCTAGCGTTCCGGCATCCGCAACTCTTTTCCGCGGTCAGCGCGCACAGCGCCGCGCTGATCGAGAAATTGCCGGTGTTTCTTGGCGGAGGGACGGCGCAAGGCAATCCGGCGAACCGCTTGAGAATGTTTGCGGGTGTTCTGGGCAGTCCGCCGGACGCGGCTTACTGGAATCAAGAGAGCCCGATCACGCTGGCGCGCACAGCGAATCTGGCGGGGTTAAAGATTTATTTCGATTGCGGGGATCAGGATGATTACGGCTTCGAGGCGGGAGCCGCGGCGCTGGACAAAGTTTTGAGCGCGCGGCACATTGCCCACGAATTTCATTTGTATCCCGGTCGGCACGATGCGAACTACTTTGCGGAGCACCTGCCGGCGTCGCTGGAGTTTCACGCGCGATTGTTTCCGCGTTAGTTTGCATTGCCTCCCGGCTTCTTGCCGTTAATCACGCGCAACGGTGGAAAAGTGCTCCACCAGTATGTGGAGCCGGGCTCCAGGGCGATTCCGGCTTCACGAAACACCCGCTCGTAATGGCGCGTCTTGATGAAATCGGAAATCACCAGTTGGCCCCCAGGCTTCAACACGCGAACGATTTCGCGGCAGGCCTGATCGCGGCCTTCACTTGTGGGGATGTTGTGCAGGCAGAGGTTGGAGACGACGATATCGAACGTGGCGTCGGGGAATTGGATGGCGGTGGCGTCGCCGTCGAGCACGTCCACTTTTTCCTGCACGCCTTCGATTTCCGCGTTGCGCAGCGTGCGTTCGCGCGTGTTGCCGGCCAGATCCACTTTGCTCCACGGATCGATTCCGGTGGCGCGACCAGTGGTCAGGCGTTTCGCCGCGCCAATCATCAGGAGCCCCGCGCCTGTGCCGACGTCGAGCACACGTTCGTCGCCGTGCCAACTGATACGATTCAGCATGCGATCACGGTGCCACCGTTTGCCGTACCGCGCATAGAGGATCATCAGAATGCCTTCGAGGATGCAAACCGCTCCAATGCCAAGGAACATGGGCCGGAAGACGAAGAGGACATGGCCGAGCCGTAGCCGGGGCACAAACGGAGCGGCCAGCAGCGCCAAAGCTCCGATCAGGAAGAGGGTGCGAATTACGCCGGGGGCATCGATGCCATAATCGGGTTTTGCTGGGGCGGTGCTCATCGTTCCTCCGTGGTCTTCGAGGGGAATCGTACACCAAGCGGGAGGAAGTCCGGTTGAGGATTTGGGATGGGACAGCATTGCGGTGGAATGCCGGAGTAGAAATGTCGGCGAACCTACAATCTTATTTGACGATATAGTTAACATGGCCAGTGAAAACACGGGAGTTACGGGAGGACATATTTTGCGGGAGGCACCCCCCACTCATTATTTTTGCGTATGTGCGGGAATAGTTAGACTTAGTGGCGAGTGAAGAGTGGCTAGTGGCGAGCGAGAGATCGGGCAAGAAGGAGAAGGGCTTACCACAGAGAGAACAGAGCCGCCGCAGAGGGAGCGGAGAGGTTTGGCAAGGGGATCGCGTTCGGTGAGATCCTTCACCCGCGGAAAGCGCGGGTTCAGGATGACAGAAAAACGCTGTCAGTCTCGAAACTGTACGAGGAGGAAGTGGATGAGCGGAATGCATGGCACAACAAGGGCAAGTCAAAAACCCCACACGTGAAACCGACGTGTGGGGCACCTTGGGTTCGCTTCCCATTTATCGTCTGGACCACCCGAAATTATCTCATCACTGTGAGCCTGCGCCACCGGCCACCCGCCAAGACCGAAGAAAAGAGCGGATCCACCCTTGCAAAAACCAAACCCGCAAGGGTAGGCCACGCGAAGTTGGCTCAACGCGTTCGGGGTGTGCCACCTGCCGACGCGATTTGGGACTGGTGCAGCGTGGGCGGGCGCGATGTATGGTGCCCGGACACTAGGGGAAAGGGGGATTTTGCGTTAACAGGGCATTCATCTGATTGTTACTGGACTGTTACCACGGGATGCGGGCGGCCTGCGAGAATGAAAGGGAGTTTCGAGAGTACCTGGAGTTTCTATTCATTCCGATGCCTATCGTTCCCCGATGCAGTACGGTACACTACCGGCGATGCGAACAAAGGCGCGAGAGCTGTATATGAAGCGCGTCCTGATCATTGAAGACGACCGAGATATCGTCGAACTCGTGCGCTACAACCTTGTCAATGAAGGGTTTCAGGTGAACGCCGCGTTGGACGGCACATCCGGGTTGTCCGCCCTGAAGAAGACGCCGCCGGATCTGCTGCTGCTGGACCTGATGCTGCCGAAGATATCGGGACTGGAAATCTGCCGGGAAGTGCGCAAGGATGAGTCGCTGAACCGCTTGCCCATATTGATGTTAACGGCGCGAGGGGACGAAGCCGACCGCGTGGTGGGATTGGAGATGGGCGCGGACGATTACGTGACGAAGCCGTTCAGCCCGCGAGAATTGATTGCGCGCGTGAAGGCGCTGTTGCGGCGTGCGGAGCCGCCTGTGGAATCGCCGCGAATCATTGAGGTGGGCAAACTGGCAATCGATCCGGCGTCGTACCGGGTGAGCCAAGCGGGAAAACCGGTGCCGCTGAGCACGCTGGAATTCCGATTGCTGTATTATCTGGCATCGCGGCCGAATCGCGTCTTTACGCGGGATCAGTTGCTGGATGCCGTATGGGGCACGGACCGCTTCGTGACGCCGCGGAGCGTGGATGTGTATGTGCGGCGGTTGCGGGAGAAGATTGAAACGGATCCGGAGAACCCGCTGCACCTGAAGACGGTGCGGGGCGCGGGCTACTTGTTCGAAACACGTGCAGCGTAAACTATTTTGGAAACTCGCGCTGACGTTTCTGGCGCTTCTGCTGAGCGTATTGCTCGCAGTGGATTTCCTCGCCGAACGGGCCCTGCGAGGCAGCTACCAGAACGACGGCTTTAACCAAATGAAGGCCCTGGCGCGGGTTCTTCCCTTCGACGAGTTGCACTTTTCCAGCGTTCCCCCAGAAACACCCGAAGACGTTGCCCTGCTGAATCATTGGGTTGCCAGCGCAGCGAAGAGCGGCGCGCGGATCACCGTGATCACGGCGGATGGCAGGGTAATTGCCGACTCGCAATCCGAAACGCAGACCATGGAGTCGCACGCGGACCGCCCGGAGGTTCTGGAGGCGTTCCAGAAGGGCGAAGGCAAGTCCGCGCGAACGAGTGTTTCGGTGAAACAGCCGCTGCTGTATTACGCGGAGCGCCACTACTTGGCCGGCAATGTTCCGGTGGTGGTGCGATTGGCGCTGCCGGTGGAGGCGGTCGACGAGACATTGGGGAAATTCCGGCGTGGGCTGTGGCTGTGGTCGCTGCTAATCCTGATCATCGCGGGTGCGATCTCGCTGCTGGTGTCGCGGTCGTTCACGGATCGCGTGGAGCGGCTGAGAGAGTTTTCGCGGCGCGTGGCCGAAGGGGATTTCCGGCCGCTGGCCTCGGATGGGACGGGAGACACGCTGGAGGCGTTGGGGCACTCGCTGAACCAGACGGCGGCGCGAATGGACCGGACAATCCGGACGTTGACGGAAGAGCGCAACCTGTCGTCGGCGATCCTGGGTTCGATGGTGGAAGGCGTGGCGGTGGTGAACGGGGCGGAGCGCCTGGTGTTTGCGAACCCCGGGTTCGCATCGATTCTGGGGCTGGAGGTGCCGCCGGTAGCGGGGAGTTCACTGCTGGAGGTAGTGCGGCAGACGGAGTTGATCGAGGCGGTGCGCCGGGTTCTGGCCGGGGAGCCGCGGGTAGAAGCGGAAATCGCGACGGGCACGCTGCGGCAACATTTTTTTGCGGCAACGGTGGCCTCCGTGCGCGCAGGAGAAACGTCGGGCGCGGTGGTCGTGCTGCACGACATCACGGACTTGCGGAAATTGGAGCGAATCCGGAGGGACTTTGTAGCCAATGTTTCACATGAGTTCCGGACGCCGTTGACGGCGATTCAAGGATTTGCGGAAACGCTGCTGGCGGGAGCCATGAACGACCCGCAAAACCGCGACCGTTTTCTGGGGATCATACTGGAACATTCGCGACGACTGGCGCGGCTGACGGAAGACCTGCTGAAATTGTCGCAGATGGATGCGGAGCGGCTGGAGCTGGAGCTGCGGCCGGTCAGCGTGGCGCAACTGGTGGAATCCTGCTACGAAACCGCGCGGCATCGAGCGGCGGAAAAAGAGCTGGACCTTTCGCTGGATTTGCCGGAGCGGCTGCCGAACGTATCCGGCGATGCGCGGCGGTTGCAGGAAGTGCTGCAAAACCTGCTGGACAACGCGATTCAGTACACCTTGCCGGGCGGGAAGATTGTGTTGAGCGCCGAAGCCAAGAATGAAGAAGTAATCTTCACGGTGGCGGACACGGGTATCGGCATTCCGCAAGCGGACCAGCCGCGAATCTTTGAGCGATTTTACCGGGTGGACGTGGCGCGCTCACGGGAAGCAGGCGGCACGGGGCTGGGGCTGGCAATCGCAAAACACCTGACGGAAGGACACGGCGGGCGCATCTGGGTGGAAAGCGAAGTGGGAGTGGGATCGAAATTTCACGTAAGCGTGCCGGTGTTTGATCCGGAGCGCGCAACTGCGCGCGCGGCGGCCTCATCGGCAGGCATCGCGCGAGCCAATCGAGGAAGCCTGCTGGCGAATTCCTAGCATTTATCTTCCCGGGCTATTCATGAGGCCGTAAACGAAGCGTAACCTTCGCGGGGCACACTTCCTGACAGCGTGCGGAAGTGTGCAGGGCGAACTTCCTGCGCGGAGGCAAGAATGGCGACAACAGCCGGGCTGACCGATGTGGTTCTGCAGGACACGCTGGTCAACTACCTGATTTCGATGGCGCGGGTTGTGGAAACTGCGATGAACCGCGCGCTGGACGCAATCGTGGGGTTCGACAGCCAGCGCACGGCGGAACTGCCGGGAGAAGTGTTCCTGCTGGAGCCGCGCATCAACGAAATGGAAATCATGATTGACGAGCACGCCATTCGGCTGTTGCGGCGGGGTTCGTTCAACGATGACGAGATGCGCCTGATTGTGGCCGCGTTAAAGATTACGAACGATCTGGAGCGCATCGGGGATATCGCGGTAAATCTGGCGGAGCGCGTGATTACGTTGCGAGAAATGCAGGGAGCGCAACCGCCGGAAGAGTTGGGGCCGATGGTGGAGGCGGTGCGGGCCATGGTCAGCCGGAGCCTGGGGGCGCTGATCTTCCGGAACGCGGAGATGGCGACGCAAGTTCTGGAAAGCGATGACGTGGTAGACCGGTACCGCGACCGGATTTTCGAGAACCTGCTGCAACACATGACCACGGATGTTGCGCTGGTGAGTCCGGGGATGCAATTCATACTGGCAACGCGGCACCTGGAACGCATCGCGGATCACGCGACGAACATTGCCGAAGACATTATTTTCTGGGTGCGCGGGCTGGATGTGCGGCACGGGCGTGGGTTGACGCTGCGCCCGGATCAGTCGGACACGAACAGCAGCGGGGCGTCGGAGGTCACCGAGAATTCACATGGGCTTCATTCGGATGTGACTCCGGACTGCGAAACTCAACGCGTTTGATCTTCAATCCAAGTCCTACCACGGGGACCGGTGCACCCCTGGCTCCGGTCCCCTTCTCCTCCCTCTCCCCGAAAAAGTGCGAGCCACGGTGCGAACAGCAGGGTGAGGCGAGAGACCAACAGGATTAAGAAAATTTCAGGTTGCGTGGCAAGCGATAGAAAACAAGATGTTTGCAGGGGCAGGTAGGGGATTGTTACAGACTATTCATGCTGAATTGATATGAGCGTAAGAGAGGACCACTACCTTCGGAAACCGGGGTGGTTCGTTATTCCCACGGTAAGAATTTGAAATCTGGATAAACAAAGAGAGAGGCAATGAAAAAACTGGCATCACTCACGTTGTCGCTGTTCCTTCTTTCGGGGCCAGCGTTTGCTGATTCACCGAAAGACACACCGAAGGTAGCCGATGCGCAGCCGGCCAAGGCTGCGGCGACGGCAAAACCCGCGACGGCCAAAACGAGCGCGGAAATCGCAGCGGAAGTGGAAGAGTTGCGTCAGTCGTTGCAGGCGCAGCAAGAACAATTGCAAATGCTGAAGGAAGAACTGGCGAAGCGCGACCGGCAGATTGAGGAAGCGCGGGAAGCGGCAGCGGCAGCGAATTCGCGCGCGACGGAAGCCAACGTGAAGGCAACCGAAGCGGCGGCGACTTCCGCGGAAGTGAAGACGACGACCACGGCACTGAACAGTTCCATGGCCAGCCTGGCATCGAGCAATGCGGCGGTGGTGAATGCGGCGGTAGCCGCTTCTGGCGATCAGAAGCCTGCCGAAGACAAGGGGCCGACGACGATCCGCTTCAAAGGCGTCAACATCACGCCTGGAGGGTTCATCGAAGCAGCAACGGTCAACCGGCAGCGGGCGCAGAGCGCAGACATCAACACAGACTTTAACGCTATTCCATACCCGAACAACGCGTTGGGCAAGCTTTCGGAGATGAACCTGACGGCCCGTCAGTCGCGACTCTCATTGTTGGTGGACACAAAAGTGGGCGACACGAAATTGACTGGCTACTACGAGGCTGACTTCCTCGGTGCCGGTACAACGTCCAACAACCGGCAGAGCAATTCCTACGTGTTCCGGCAGCGGCAATTGTGGGCGCGCGCGGACTTCGCAAACGGCTGGGGGTTTTCAGCCGGACAGATGTGGAGCTTGGCGACCCAAGACCGGAAGGGTATGGCAAACCGCTCGGAATGGTTTCCACAGCAAATCGATCCGCAGTACGTCGTAGGCTACACCTGGCAGCGTGCCTATGGTGCCCGCCTCACGAAGAACTTCGGGGATAAATTCGCCTTGGGAGTGTCGGCCGAAGGATCACAAGCGACGATCGGCGGGCGCGGATTCAGCAGCGTCACGACGGCGATTGCGGGTACAGCAGCGACGACGACAGCGCAAAACTTCTTTGTGTTCGCCCCCGGAGACGGCGGAGGTCTTTATAACGCGTTTGATAGCACCGGCTACTCGGTAAACAAGACTCCGGACTTTGTCTTTAAGGCGGCGTTGGATCCCGGTTGGGGTCATTACGAAGTGTTCGGCATCGTGAGCACGTTCCAGAATCGCGTGTATCCTTGCGCGGTGGTCAGCATTGCGGCTTCCAGCGCAGATGGCACGAAGATCCTTTCCGGAGCTGGCCCTATCAACCCGGCGGGATGCGTAAGCAGCACTGGGGCGGTCCTCACCAGTCCATCAGCGACCGGGGCGTTCAAGGATTCTCGGACGGGTGGCGGCGGTGGATTCCACTTCCTCTGGCCCCTTTTCAACAAGAAGTTCGATGTAGGGGCGAGTGGTTTTTATGGTGATGGCACAGGCCGATTCGGATCCGCCCAGCTTAAGGATGCGACCGTCCGCCCAGACGGCACACTCGCGCTCATTCGGGGCGGGCACTGGCTGGGCTCGCTCGAATGGCATGCGACACCGAAACTTGATCTCTACGGATATGTAGGCGGCGAATACGCGGCGCGCGCGGCCTACACGGGCTACGAAACAGTCGCCATTACCACCACAGCGGCCATTCCAGGTTGTGGTGGCACGGGTCAGCCGGTGTGCACTGGCGCTCCGGCGGGGACAGTCCAGTATGGCACTCCTTCGGTTTCGACCTATAAGACTTCAATCACCGGAATCGGCGGATACGGGTCCCCGCTTGCGAACAACTCGGGTTGCTCGACTGAGTCCGCACCTGCAGGTACGAGCGCACCAGGAGGCGGGGGAAGTTGCGCGGGTGATACGCGCTACATCGGAGAAGGCACCCTTGGCTTCTGGTACAAGTTCTACCAGGGAGAAAAGGGAAGAGTGCAGTTTGGGCTCCAATACTCCTACTTCTACAAGACCGGCTGGTCGGGAATAGGTGGACTAACTTCTCCGACTGCGGGTATCGGACCGCACGCAGTGGACAACATGGTGTGGACGTCGTTCCGGTACTACTTGCCATAAAGAGCCGGGGCGAAAAAAGAGACGGTCACAATTCAAACGAAGAGAAAGGGCAGCTCTTTGCAGGGCTGCCCTTTTGCTGTTCTAGGGGAAAGATGCGGCGTAACTCCATGAGGGAAGAAGGATTAAGCAATTCGATGCGATATTGCGGATTTTTAACAGAGTCGCGATTAGATGTAACAATTCTGTAACGTAGGGCAGTCAAGCTAAAGAGTACTTAGGTAAATTCAGAATCCGCAGGGAGATAAATCTCATGAAGAGAATAGCTTTGTTGGTGGCAGGTGTCCTCGCTCTGGGAGCGATGGTGTGGGCGGCGCAAAGTCCGCTCGTGATCAACGGGGCCGGTGCCTCGTTCCCGTACCCAATTTACTCGAAATGGTTTGACGAATATCATAAGAAGAACGCCAACATTCAATTCAACTACCAGTCGCAAGGCTCGGGGGCTGGGATCAAACAGGTAACTGACGGGCTGGTGGACTTCGGAGCGACCGACGGCCCGATGAACGACGACCAGTTGAAGGCCTTCCAGGACAAGAGGGGGTCGGCGATTTTGCACTTTCCGACTGTCCTTGGAGCGGCTGTTCCAACTTACAATGTGCCCGGAGTCAGTGGCGCGCTGAATTTCACGCCCGAGGCGCTGGCGGGGATTTTCCTTGGAAAGATCACAAAATGGAACGATCCGGCGATTGCGGGAGCCAATAAGGGCGTGAATCTACCGGCGAATGACATCGTGGTGGTGCACCGTTCGGATGGCAGCGGGACGACGTACATCTGGACCGATTACTTGTCCAAGGTCAGCGACGAATGGAAGAGCAAGGTCGGCAAGAACACTTCGGTGAACTGGCCCGTGGGACTGGGCGGCAAGGGCAACGAGGGCGTGACGGGACTGATCAAGCAGACACCGAACTCGATCGGTTACGTGGAGCTGATCTACGCGGCGCAGAATAACATTCCCTATGGCGCGGTCAAGAACTCCTCGGGGAATTTTGTGAAGGCAGACCTGGCGGGGGTAAGCGGAGCGGCAGCGGGTGCGGCAAAGGAAATCCCGGATGATTTCCGGGTTTCCATCACGAACGCGCCGGGAAAGAACGCGTATCCGATTTCAAGCTTCACTTGGCTGCTGATTCCTCAGAAAATTCAGGATGCGGGGAAGCGCGAGGCCGTGAAGGGCTTTCTGAAGTGGATGCTCACGGACGGCCAGAACTACGCCGAAGCGTTATCCTATGCGAAGCTCCCGAAGGAAATCGTCGAAAAAGAGAAGAAGGCGATCAACAACATCCAATAGCTAGCAGCGAGGAACGTGGCGACAGCAAAGACAACTCTGCCGAACGCGGGCCCAGTGACGGGCTCGCGTTCTTTTCTATCCCGCCTGCGGGACGGCGACGAAATCGCACGGCTGGTCACGATGGTGTTCGCGGCGACCGTCGTGCTGATCACGCTGTTGTTGGTGTATGAACTGTGGACCAACTCGGCGCTGGCGCGAGCGAAATTCGGGCTGCACTTCTTCGTGACACAGGTTTGGGACCCGGTTATTGACCAGTATGGGGCGCTGCCGTTCATGTATGGAACGCTGGTCACGTCGGCGGTGGCTCTGTTCATTGCCGTGCCCCTGGGAATTGGAGCGGCGATTTTCCTGGCGGAGCTGGCGCCGCCCCGGATCTCGGACACGCTACAATTCTTCATTGATCTGTTGGCGGCAGTACCGAGCGTGATTTACGGTTTGCTGGGAGTGTTCATAATCGTGCCGCTGGTGCGGACGGTAATTTTCCCCGGGTTGAACAAGCCCTTGGGTTTTATGCCGTTCTTTAAAGGTCCGTCGTACGGCGTGGGATTTCTGACGGCGGGGATTGTCCTGGCAATCATGGTGATACCGTACATCATTTCGGTATCACGGGAAGTACTACTATCGGTACCGCGGGACCAGCGGGAAGCGGCGCTAGCGCTGGGCTCGACACGATGGGAATCAACCTGGAAAGTGGTTGTGCCGTTTGCCAAGACAGGCATCCTGGGTTCGATCTTTCTGGCGCTGGCGCGTGCTCTCGGAGAGACGATGGCCGTGACCATGGTGATTGGGAACACGCCGACGATCAGCGCCTCTCTCTTTTCGCCGGGAGATTCGATCGCTTCGGTGATTGCGAACCAGTTTACGGAAGCTACTGGCGACGTGTATCTGCAAGCGCTCGTCGAATTAGGGTTAGTGCTGTTCCTGATGACGTTTATCCTGAACGGGCTAGCGCGCTTGCTGATTGTGGTGACGACGCAGAGAGGCAGCGGGGTACCCGTCTGATGAGTACACGGGTCAAGTGGCGGCGGTTTGTCAGCAACTTCATGCTGACTCTGACAGGACTGTGCGCGCTTGTTTCCGTGAGCGTGCTCTTTCTGATTCTGGGATATTTGGTTTACAACGGGGGCACGTCCATCAACTGGGCCTTTTTCACGCAACTTCCCAAGCCGGTGGGCGAAGCGGGCGGGGGAATGGCGAACGCCATCGTGGGAAGCGCAAAATTGCTGATGGCAGCGTCTTTGTTTGGCGTACCGATCGGATTCCTCGGCGGAATTTATTTGGCGGAGTTCAGCGGAAGCGCCGTGGCGTCGGTGGTGCGGTACGCGGCGGACCTGCTGAATGGCGTGCCATCCATCGTGATCGGGATCTTTGCGTACAGCATGGTGGTGTTGCCGTTCAAGCATTTTTCGACGCTGGCGGGTGCGTTTGCGCTGGGGCTGATGATGATCCCCATCACGCTGCGAAGCACCGAAGAGTTTCTGAACGGCGTGCCTAGATATTTGCGGGAAGGCGCCATGGCGCTGGGGGCAAGCAAATGGAAGACAATAGCGAGCGTGGTCGTGCCAGCGGCCTACCGGGGAATCCTGACGGCGATACTGCTGGCGCTGGCGCGGGTGGCGGGGGAGACCGCGCCGCTGCTGTTTACGGCCTTTGGGAACCGTTACTGGAGCGAGGGATGGGGACAACCGACGGCGTCGCTGCCCGTAATGATCTTTACTTACGCGGTGTCACCGTACGACGATTGGCACCGGCAGGCATGGGCGGCGGGGCTGGTGTTACTGGGATTGATTCTGATCATCAATATTTTGGCCCGGACGATCTTGTCGCGCGGGATAGCGGTGCCGAGGTCATGAACATGCAGGCGTCATCAAAGCCGGGGATTTCGGTGAATATCGTAAGCAACGTGGGAGCAGTGGCGCATGGCGAGACCGCGCAACTGCCGCTGCGGATGACGATATCCAAAGTGAATTTCTATTACGGCAGCAAGCAGATCCTCTTCGATATCAACCTGGGCATTGCCGACAAGCGGGTGACGGCGCTGATCGGCCCATCAGGATGCGGCAAATCGACGCTGCTGAGAGCGCTGAACCGCATGCACGAGACGGTGCACACGTCGCGGCTGGAAGGAGAGATCCAACTGGATGGGCAGAACATTCTGGCGCAAGACGTGACCACGCTGAGGCGGCGGGTGGGCATGGTGTTCCAGAGGCCCAATCCATTTCCGAAGTCGATCTTCGATAACGTAGCGTACGGGTTGCGGATTAACGGTATAAAAGGCTCGACCTCCGAGATGGTGGAGAAGAGTTTGCGGCGCGCGGCGTTGTGGGAAGAGGTGAAGGATCACCTGCACAAGTCGGCGTACGAGCTTTCCGGAGGGCAACAGCAACGGCTGTGCATCGCGCGGGCGCTGGCGGTGGAGCCGGAGGTGCTGCTGCTGGATGAGCCGTGTTCGGCGCTGGATCCGATCAGCACGGCGAAGATCGAGGAGTTGCTGGTCGAACTCAAGAACCTGACGACGATCGGGATTGTGACACACAACATGCAGCAGGCGGCGCGCGTGAGCGATTTCACAGCATTCCTGCTGACGGGGCAGATGATCGAGTTCAACCCCACACCGCAACTCTTCACCACGCCGAGCGATCCGCGGACAGAAGCGTACATCACGGGCCGGTTCGGATGAGGAGTGGCGGGATTTTGGTGTAAGCGGGCCGGGGAAGCGGATAAGATACCGATGGGAAGGGCGCAATGGAACGTCACTTCGAGAAGGATTTAAGCGAACTGAAGGAGCGGCTGCTGTGGATGGGCAGCCTGGCGGAGCGCGCCGTGCACCAGTCGGTTCACGCGGTGCTGGACACCGATGAACAACTGGCGAAGCGCGTGCTGGACGAAGAAGACGCCATCAACGAGCTGCAACTGGAAATCGACGACCGGGTAGTGCAACTGCTGGCGCTGCACCAATTGATGGCGGCGGACCTGCGATTTGTGCTGGCGGTTTCGCGGATCAACAACGACCTGGAACGCATCGGGGATCAGGCCGTGAACATCGCGCAGGGGGCGTTGCGGATTCTGCGGCATCCCCGGGTGAAGCCTTACGTGGACCTGCCGCGGATGACGGAGTTAGTGGAAGAGCAGGTAAGGAACGCGCTGAACGCGGTGGTGCGGAGGGATGTGGAGCTGGCGCAGAAAGTGATGGCGACAGACGACCAGGTGGATCATTACCGGGACCAGATCTTCCGCGAGTTATTGACCTATATGATGGGCGATTCAAGCGTGGTCTTTCCGGCATTCGAGCTGATCCTTGTGGCGAAAAACCTGGAGCGGATTGGCGACCACGCGACAAACATTGCGGAAGACGTGATCTACATCGTTCAAGGGCAAGATATAAGGCACCCATCGGTGGACCGGCGATAGAGCAGCAGGCAGCGGAACGAGCAGCTTGGAAATCAGGCGCGAGCGGAGCCGCGAATTCTTCCAGCGAAGAGCAAGAACGCCGCCAGCAAGACACTGAAAATCGAAATGAGCATACCCAAAGTGCGGTCCAGGGTGCGCGCAAAGCGGATGCGGATGGAGGAATGCCCAGTGGCGATAGGGATGACCATCTGATTAAAGTTGTCGAGGCGATCGGGGACGACGGGTTTGCCGTTCACTTCGACGCGCCAGGCGGGGTAGTTGAGAAGGCGCAAGGCGAGGCGGGCGGGTGCGGGAGAATCGACGCGCAGGGCCTTATCCTCGGTGGTCCACTTATCAATTAACACGTTGGCGGCTGGAACCTGAGTGTCGTCGGGATCTTCGGGGAAGATTTTCGTGGGCGGGGCCTCGAGGGGAAGGGCGGTGTGATCGTCGCCCAGGGGATCGTACTCGTCCGTGCCATCAAAGCCGGATTCATCGGTGACGGCTTCCTGGAGAGTAGGTACTTCATCGGCATCCCACCAAGTGTTGTCCACCAGAAATTTTGCGAGAGGTACGGAAAGAAGGAGAAGCAGGGCGAACCATACCCACGCGCGGCGGCGTTCGAATGCGGCAGCGAGAAAACAGGCGCCAACAAGAGCGACCATGGACATCCAGCGCCAGGGAAACTGCACGAAGCGAAGTTTGGGCAGGATGTTCCAGAGCGGAGACGTGAAGCGAAGCATGAGCAGAGTTGCTGCGGCTGCGAGAAGGAGAAGCGCGAGCCAGGTTTTGCGGCGCGGGTCGCGAGGCTCCGCGGAAGAGACGAAGCGACGCGAAAGGAGAGCGGAGAAGGCGCAAACAAGGATGAGGAGGATGGCGCAAGAGGAAGCGATCCAATTGAACCAGGCGTGCTCGACATCCGAGATGTAGGTATAGAGGAAATTCTCGGAGGGCAGGAGGCCGCTGGCGAGGGCCTGGGCGATGTTGACCCAACGCTGTTCGTAAGCCGCGGGAATCAGATAAAAGCAGGTGAGGCCAAAACCCAGAGCGAGGCCGCCAACACAGCGAGCAGCGAGCTTCCAGGAGCGCTGCGTAATGACCGCCCAGGCAAATAAAAGCGCCAGGGAATAGCTGGCGATGACACCGGCAGGAGCGTTGGAGAGCCAGACAGCCGCGAAAGGAACGGTGAAAGAGACAATCGTGGAAGATTTGGGCGAAGGGGGATCAAGGAGATTGGCCATGCGGAGTGCGGCCAAAAGCAAGAGGGGAAAAATGGCGCAAGCAAGCTGCTCCGCGAAATCGCTGCGGATATAGGTAAGGAGGAAGGCATTGGGATTGATGACGTAGCAGGCGGCGCCGAGGATGGCGGCGCGCTCGCTGACCAGGCGGCGAAGTAGTGAGAAAGCTGAAATGCCGGCGAAGGTCTGAACAAGAACGATGAAAGAGAGAGGGAGCCACATGCCGTGGATAACCAGGCTGAGAGCCGCACCAAGAATCCAGGAAAGAGGCGGGTAAAAGATGAAGCGAGGTTCGCCGAAGCCGTAATTGGCCCAGGCGGTCCAGCGAGGGAGGATTACGCCTTCTTTCCATTGGAAGGCCGCGTCCAGCCAGGAGCCCGCGTGGAATCCAAAGTCGTGGCCCGAAGCGCTGCCCATCCAGAAGAAGGGCAAGACGATGGCAGCGGAAAGCAGGAAGGAAACGCCGGCGGCAATGGCCCAGGAAGGGATGCGAGGCTTGATGTCGAGGCGCGGAGATGGAAGCGGGCCAGTCATTGAGGATTCATGAAATTGTAACCGGAGAAGTAGGCGCGAGGCGAGCCGGAGTGAATTGGATGCCAGCGCGAACGAATTAAGAGATAATACACGCGATTATGAGCAGCGTCACCACAGGTGTAGAACCCATCATTGAAGCGCGCAAACTGGAAAAGTTCTATCCGCAGCCGGATGGGCAACGCATCCAGGTGATCGCGCCGACGGACCTGGCGATTTACCCGGGACAGATTATCGCGTTGCTGGGGCCTTCTGGATGCGGGAAGTCAACAATGCTGCGGATGCTGACGGGGCTTTCGCCGACGTCCAGCGGCAGCGTGTACTGGCATGGCCATCCGGTGGGGGGAGAGACGCCGAATGTTTCGATTGTGTTCCAGAGTTTTGCGTTGTTTCCGTGGATGACGGTAATCGAAAACGTGGAGGCGCCGCTGGAGGCGCGCGGGGTGGCGCAGTATGAGCGGCACAAGCGGGCGCTGCGGATTATTGATTCCGTGGGGCTGGACGGATTTGAGTCCGCGTACCCGAAAGAACTAAGCGGAGGGATGAAACAACGCGTCGGCGTGGCGCGGGCGCTGGTGGTGGAGCCGGAAGTGCTGTTCATGGACGAGCCATTCTCCGCGCTGGACGTGCTGACGGCGGAAACGCTGCGTGGCGAACTGCTGGAATTGTGGCTGGGGAAAAAGATTCCGACGCGGGCGATATTCATCGTTACGCACAACATTGAAGAAGCGGTGGTGCTGGCGGACCGCATCATCGTGTTGGGACGAAATCCAGCGCACATTCACGCCGAGTTCACCGTGGACATGCCTTACCCGCGAGACCACAAGGAGCCGCGATTCGTGGAGTTGGTGGATCAGATTTATCGAGCGCTAACGCGGCAGGATCATCCGGAGGCCACGCCTGCGGAGTTGCAGGAGCTGGAGGCAGCGAAACAGAAGCGAGCGCTGATGCTTCCGCACACCCGGCCGGGGGGGATAACAGGGCTACTTGAAATCCTTGTGGACCAAGGTGGACGTGCGAATCTCCATGCGCTGGCGGACGAATTGAGCCTGGAAGTGGATGCCCTGCTGCCTACGGTGGACACGCTTGTGTTGCTGGGTTTGCTGAAACTGGAGGAAGGCGTCGCGATTATTACGGCTGACGGCGACGCGTTTGCGAAGGGCGACATTCAGGATCGCAAGAACATTTTCCGTGCGGCCGTGCTGGCCCGCGTGCCGCTGCTGCGGCAGATGGAGCAGGCGTTGAAAGCAAAGACTAACCGCACGCTGCCGGCGGAGTTCTTTCAGGACCTACTGGACGAACACTTCAGCGAAGATGAATCGCGACGGCAACTGGAAACGGCGATCCAGTGGGGACGCTATGCCGAACTTTTCGATTACGACGCGGCCAGCGGCAAATTGACACTCACCGAGGCCTGATCCTCCCGTGCCCTCTCCCGCTCCTTTACCGCAGCACCACACGCCACTTCCGCCCGCGACAGCGCGACCCGCGGGTTCCCGCCGGGCGTGGGGATTCCTGATTGATATCGCGGTATTCGTTTCCGTGTTCACGGTGATCTTCGGTTTCTACTCGATCGGGCGGTCATGGCTCGGGCCTGTAAAGGTGGAAGCGGAGATTTCGCAGGACCCGCGAAGTCTTCCGCTGTATGCGGTGTATTCGCTGGTGCGGATACTGGTGGCGTATGCGCTGAGCCTGGTGTTCGCGCTGGCATACGGATATATCGCGGCCAAATCGAAGCGCGCAGAGATGGTGCTGATTCCACTGCTGGACATCCTGCAATCGATCCCGGTGCTGAGTTTTCTTCCTGGCGTGATGCTGGCGATGGTGGCGCTGTTTCCGAGCCGGCAACTGGGCGTG
>Ga0209039_10001807_pt1 | contig 19307 bp, 17 predicted proteins | sample BogFormECP12_OM1_FD_188238 | JGI IMG/M metagenome (GOLD analysis project Ga0209039, IMG submission 188238) | Bog forest soil microbial communities from Calvert Island, British Columbia, Canada - ECP12_OM1 (SPAdes) (version 2) | ecosystem: Environmental > Aquatic > Freshwater > Wetlands > Bog ...
AGGATGGACATGGTGGCGCGTTCTTTGATGTCGCGCTCGAGGCTGGCCAGCAGCGTGGCCGGAATCAGGTCGCCGAATACGTGTTTGAGTTCCTTAAGGTTCTTGACCGTGTGCCTTCGTTGCCACAGCGCGGTTTCCCACTCCTCCTGAGTCACATTGTGGTAGCCCGGCAAGCGCCGCCAGTCCGGTTCCCGGAATTCGCGCTTCAATGGATAAGTGAAAGGCTGCTCGCCGGCATGCACTTTGCCTGCGGGCTTCCAGGTTGGGCGAGCGGCTTTGCTTTCGGGCGTAACTTTATTTGTGTCAGGCGCAATCGTTTTCGTTTCACTCATGGGCGTATTCCTGTATTCGGGGGACTTCCGCGTACAACGGCGTGTGTACAACTAAGGATATCCGAGAGTGAAAGTTTGCGCCACCCCTGGGAGGCCCGGCCTACAGTTCACAGTTGACAGTTCACAGTTCAAGACGCGACCCGCCTGCGCCGTGGGCCGTGACTCGTGACCCGTGTTCCGTGGCCCGTGTTTCGTGACCCGTCCTCCCGCCGGGTTTTTCTGCTCGTAGGGGTACGATACGCGCTGTTTGCGTCCGCCGTTCCTTGGAGGATATCGTGCCCGTCTTCTCCTCCCCAGCGCCGTAGGCACGCTTTTCGTGTCCGCCGTTTTCTGGAGGGCGCGACAGAAGTTAGCCCAAGGCGTGAGCCCTGGGTACGCGGTCGGTGAAAACGTCGAGCGCCGGAGGTGCGACACCTGTTGGCGATTGGTTGGTTGCCAAACAGAAATGTCGGCGCGCCGACCGCAGCTCTTTTTTTCGCATGTGTTGCAGGGGAAGGAGTTGGGAAAAACGAGGTTTGCATGTGTGGCAACTGCAGGGGTTATAGGTGGTCTGGAATGAGACAGATGTGCATGTGTTGATGGTAGAGGGGTTGCCATGGGGAATTGCACAAGTGTTGAAAGTGGGAGGGTTGTGCCGAGCATGCACCACGCGGAGGAAGGAAAGGAAGCAAGAGTACGCCAAGACCCACCCTTGCATAAACCAAACTCGCAAGGGTAGGCCACCCGAAGTCATATCAGCTCGATAGGGGTGCGCCAGCCGCCCTGAGGTATCAATGAGTCACACAGTATCCCAAAGATCCTAGAAACACGGCTCCATCCAAGCCTATTTTTGCCCAAGTTTACTCGGTCGAGGGAACCGACGCGGTCATCTAGTCAGCCGAGCAGATAACAGGGAACGAGGAGAGTAGAGTTGGACGAAAACCTTAGTGCTTCTTGCACGCAGAGAAAAGAAGCAAGCTGCCCAGGCCTGCGGCCAGCAGTGCGAGGGTTGAGGGTTCAGGGATGCTGGTGGTGCCGCCCGTGCCACCTGTGCCACCTGTGCCGCCGGGGTTTGTGGAGTTGTCGATGTACGTTAGGGTGCCGAAGACAAAGTCCACAGCCTCCGTAGGCATCCCACTGGGACTGTTGGGGTTGATCGTAATGCTGTTAACGAAGTCATTCGTAAGGACAATGGTTTCGTAGGGTGCGGTGGCGCCATCAAGGTAAATTTTCAGGTCCATTTCGTCGATGCTGGTGCCATTGGCAAGGTCCGTATCGAATTGCACGGTGTCTTTGCCGACGTTGAAGTTGATGTCCAGTACATCCGACGGACCTTGAAACGTCGTAACAGCCTTGAATGAGTTCATATCGAATTTCTGGCCGTCGATGGTCAGGACATAACTATCGGCGGAAGCGATTGGTGCGAACCCCATACAGAGCGCAAGAAAGAGGAACGTGAATAGAAGGTGTCTAGACGCAATATGCATTTCATTACTCCTGGGTGAGACATGTAAAGGAGGTTCTGCGGGGCCTGTAATACAAGGAAACATACTGCAAGGAACGAGGACAGTCAAGAGTTTCGATCGGCGGGTGGGACGCACCCCAGAGGAATGGTGTGAGGGGAAAGTGGGCGTGTTTTTCGTTTTGTCCTAACACCACTCCCCCACCCTCGTGGTGAGAGGGTGGGTCTTGGGTTTTGTGCTGCATGGAGTTTCCGATGCCCAAGGGACTGAAGCGCTACTACGGCCGGCGGGCGGCCAAGAGGTTGCTCCTGGGTGCCGCATCCTTTGCGTTTGGTTCACAAAGGGTGCGGGTTTTGGCGGGCGGCCCGGGCGCTAAACGGGAATCAAACACTGGGCGGTGATGACCCACCCTCCTTGTTCTGACATCACCGCGATCCAGAGTTATACTCGGTCCACTCGACATTTCATGTCGACATCGGCGTTCTTGCCGAGAAGGAGGTGATCCAGTGAGGTACGGTTTACGTTGACGCAGTAGAGGAGGCGCTTGTGAGGTTACCGAGCGCCTCTCTCCTTTTCTCCCGGCTAATCTTGGGCTTCGCTTCGTTCTCCCTCCTCGTACCAGTTTCGAACGTAGTACCCACTAAATAATAGTAGACAAACGGTAAATAATGTGCTAAGCTTCCTTCGCTATGCTGAGGGGACCCTGCTCCTGTGCCATTTCGGAACGCCCCACAACTTCGCCCTTCACCTTTTCTTCGCCATGAAGCGCCGCCAACCCCTTTCAGAATCAACACTTTCAAAACTGTATGAAAACAAACAACTTTATCCCCCTCTAGAATCAACACTTTCAAAAAACAGGGGGGAGGGTCAATCCCAGGAATCGCCCCCATGAGTCACGAGTCACGCAAAGTACTACCGGGCGCGGGCTATGACCATGGTCAGGTCATCGAATTGTTCGCCGGTGCTGAATTGTTGCACGGCGTTCTGTATGGCGGTGACGACACCTGCTGGCGGCAAAGAAAGGCACGCGCGCACCGTCTCGATCAGCCTTGCTTCTCCAAACTCTTCCCCGGCAGCATTATTGGCTTCGGTGACGCCATCGGTGTAAATCACCAGGAGATCGCCGGGAGAAAGCCGCAGGCGCTCCGTGTTGCACTTCCAGTCGGGAAAAAGGCCGACGACCGTCGAAGTTGAAGACAGCCGTGCCAGACGGCCGTCCGCATGGAAAAGCAGGGGCGCGTTGTGGCCGCAATTGGCGTATTGCAACTCCCGCGTGGCGTCGTCGTAAACGGCCAGGAAAAGCGTGGCGTAGCGATCGTCGGGCGTACTCTCAAAGAAGAGTTGATTGACGGACTGCAGCAGGCGAGGCAGATCCTCCAACGCAACGGCGCACCGGCTGCGCAGATTGGCTTGCAGATTGGCCATCAACAATGCGCCGGCAATTCCCTTTCCGGAAATATCCGCAAGCACGAATGCCAGGTGCGAGGAGCCGAGATCGAGAAAGTCGTAGTAATCGCCGCCAACCTGCCGCGCCTGGATACAACTGCCCGCATATTCGAGCGTGGCCAGCGGCGGCATGACTTGGGGAAAGAGCCGCGATTGCACATCGCGGGCAATCTCGATTTCATGCGCGGCGCGCCGCTCGATCTCCATGCGGTCGGCGATGTGTTCGGCCATGCGGATGTTCTCGATCGCGATGGCCGCCTGCCCGGCCACGGAATCCAGCAAGTGCTTGTCTTCGCGGGAGTAAGGCTCTTCCGAAAGAGGCTGGCCGAGGACAAGAAGCCCGACAAGTCGAGCGTTGTGACCCAGGAGCGGCACGAGACATTCCGGGGCGAGCGGCTCATACGGGAAATTCTCCAAGGCATCCCGAGAATCCGGAGGAGGCACATCCCACGCCCGGCCATAGTCCGCCAATTTCTGGAAGAATGGCGTATCGGTTTTGAGCGATTCCAGACCAGCGGGAATTTCCCGGCCAACGGCTTGCAGCGTGCCATCGGTTGCCGCAGCGTAAATGACCAGGGATTTGGGATGGAGCGCTTGCATAAGATGGCTTTCGAGAAGTGCCGCGAGTTCGCCGCGATCGGTAACGGAGCGCGACTTCTCCGCCAGGTCCTGGAGAATCAGCCGGGCATCATACGAGCTGCGGAAGAATGCGCGATCAATGCGCTGCGAGCCGCGCTTGACGAGCGGTCCGGATGCCCAAACCAGAGCAACACCGAAAACGGCGCTGAGCGCCATGCCCTCCTGGGAATGCGCCGAGAAAACAGCGGAAAAGTACCTGGCAAAAAAGAAGATGGCCAGCAAAGCACTCAGCAGCAAAAGGCTGAAGAAACCGCGCTGCACCAGGACGTAACGCGCGCTGCGCCGCAGCAATGCGGGGATTTCCAGCACACGGTACTTCACGATGGCGTAGGCGAAGGAGAGCGGATACACGACGACCGTAAGAATGATGAGCGTGTCCAGCCAAAACGGCACATGAATGCTCCAGAAGTCAACCGCGAAACGCTCCAGCATCCTGGGCAGAATGCCCAACAGAGTGCCCCAAAGCAGCACGCGCGCCTTGCGGCGGGCTTCCAACGACCCCTGCCGGTTGATCGAGGTCAGAAACAGCGAGAGGAATCCCATGCCAGTAAAGGAGTAGCCGATCGTCAGCCGCAAATAGTGCGCGGTCATTGAACCGAGCGGCCCGGAGAGCCACTCCGGCCAGGGCGGATTGCTTGTTTCCAAACCGCGCACAATCTGGCTGATTCCGAAAAGGACCGCCAGCCATTTCAGCCACGGAGCGCGCCGCTCCAGGGGCGATTTTTCCGGAAACACCGCGAAAAACAGGTACACCATCGCCGGAAGTATCCCCGCGAAGACAGCGTGGAAAATCTCCACCGGGCGCTGCGCCCACTTTGCATACAGGCCCAAATTGTTGAGCGACGGGCTTGCTATGAAGGAGGTAAAAAGCAGGGTCAGAAGCCACGCGTAAGGGTCCTCGATGCGCGAGAACAGAACCGCGAAACCCACGATCAAGAAGAGCACCGGGAACAAGCCGATGATCTGTTTCGCGGCGGCGCGCGCAAATCCTTCCGCGGGAAGCGTGAGCCGTGTGGCCTGAAAAACCCCGTCCAAGTTTATCGGAGCTGGCTGCCCTGCCCGGCTGATCGCAATTTTCACGTGATCGCCGGGAGAAGAGTAGGTCCAGATGCGGTCGAATTGTGCGTACGAAGTGACGGGCTCGCCGTTGAGTCCGATAATCGCATCGCCGGGGCGGAGTCCGGCGCGTTCCGCAGGGCTCCCTGGCGCGACATTGTAGACAGGGATAGACTTCGTCTCCGCGTCAAAAATGGTGTCCCGGCCGAGGTTGAAGCCAAGCTCGACGGGATGAGCCAGCCGCCGGTTGTCGTACATCCACAAGCAAGCGTACAAGGTCGCGGCCACGCAGAGAAACGCGGCGAACAGGTACAAGAGCGGGCGCGGCACTGCCGTCCACGGACGCATGGGCACCTCGGCGTGAATCAGATTCGTTCTGCTCTAAGATAGGGCGTGATCTGAGTCCGGTCAATGGGAGCCCGGAGGAGAAAAAAGTTAGGCGATTTTTGAACGGCAGTTGTGAGAGAATTCGCCCAGTGGCCAAATTGTGAGCCGCAGGTTTTGCGTTTTCCGCCCGGAAAGATTGCTTTTCCCCCTGTAGCGGACACTGTGTGGCGGAAAAGCCAGGGCGAGAATGTTCGCCCAGTGTTACCCGGCAAGGAAAATGTTGCTTCGAATTGTGAATCCCCGTAGATGAAAAGATATTTCGCAAAAGGAATTTGCTTTGCCGTCTGGCTCCTGCTCGTTTTGGGCGGGGCCGCGCATGGCGAGAATATCAAGCAGATTCGGCCCACCGGCTATGTGACCGACCTCGCCGGCATCATTCAGCCGCAGACGAAATCGCAACTCGAGGCCCTTTGCACGGAACTCGAACAAAAGACGGGCGCGCAGATGGCCATTGTTACGGTGAAGTCGCTCGACGGCAACGACGTTCAGACCTACGCGAACGACTTGTACAAACAGCTCGGCATCGGCCAGAAGAAGCAAGACAACGGTGTGATGCTGCTGGTGGCGCCGAATGAACGGAAATATTGGACCGAGGTTGGCTACGGCCTCGAGCCAGTGATCAACGATGCGCGCGCGGGAGACGCCGGACGCCTGCTGGTTCCCTATTTCCGGCAAGGCGACTACAGCAGCGGCATAGCTGCTACCGCGTGGCAGTTGGCAAAATATATTGTCGACGATAAAGGCGTGACCCTGACCGGAATGCCGCAATCGCAGCAGGCCCCTGAGGACAAAGATGGTGACTTCAGCGGCATCTGGATTTGGGTCATCATTGGTATCATCGTGTTCTTTATGCTCGCAGGGCGCGGTGGCGGAACTGGCACCGGCTGTTTGCTCGGTTGGCTGCTTGGCAGCATGAGCGGGGGCAGAAGCAGTTCCGGTGGAGGATGGGGTGGCGGTGGTGGCTGGGGCGGTGGAGGCGGAGGATTTGGTGGATTTGGCGGCGGCTCCAGCGGTGGCGGCGGCGCAGGCGGAAGCTGGTGAGAGAGATACTCTGATCGTGGGTGATGATTATGGAAGCAAAACTGGCGGAGCTGGTGAGCAGGCTGAAGGAAGCGGCGGGCAAGAACCTGGAATCCGTGATTCTCTACGGGTCCGCGGCGCGTGGAGAATTCCGCCCCGGCGCCTCCGATCTGAATGTCTTATGCACGCTGGTGCAGATTGACGTCAACGAGATGCTGCGCCTGGCGCCGGCCGTGCGCTGGTGGATTCAGGAAATGAAAGAGCCTGCCCCCCGGTTTTTCCTTACCGAAGAACTGCAGCATTCGACTGACGTGTTTGCGATCGAAAGCCTGGACTTGAAGCGCTCGCATCGCGTGCTATTCGGAAGGAATGTGGCCGCGGATTTGCAGATTCCCATGAACCTGCACCGCGTGGAAGTGGAGCACGAATTGCGCCTGCTGCTACTCCGGCTACGCCAGCATCTGTTGCAGGCGGGCAGGAATGAGATGGAGCTTCTTGCGGCGCTGAAGCGCTCCATTTCCGGCGCCGTGACATTGCTTCGCCACACGCTGCTGGCTTTTGACCAGGATCCGCCCCCGGGTGCACCGGATATTTTTATGCGCATCGAGGACCTCACCGGGGCCAAGGCGGAAGCCTTCTCGCGAATTTACAGCTACCACTGTGGCGGCACGATCGAGGGCGATTCCCTGGCGGCGTATGATGACTACATGCATGCGCTGGAAAAAGTGATTGTGGCGCTGGACGCAATGGTGCCGAAGACCGAGTGGCAGCGGGTGGCACGCTAGATTTTCTGGAACTTCAACCATCGAGGTGAATATGAAAGCGGGAATCGTAATTCTGGTAGTGCTGTTGATTCTGGCTCTGGTCGTCGGCGGAGCCTATGTGAGCCGCCGCAACCAAATGGTCATCAAACGGGAAGCCGTGAACGCCGCGTGGGCCCAGGTGGACGTTGTGCTGCAGCGCCGCGCCGACCTCATTCCCAACTTGGTCGAAACGGTGAAGGGCTACGCCGTGCAGGAACAGAAGGTGTTTGGAGATATCGCCGCGGCACGCGCGGCTTTGATCGGCGCAAGAACACCGACTGACAAGATCGCGGCGAACGGGCAATTGGACTCCGCGTTGGGCCGCTTGCTGGTTATCGTGGAGAACTACCCGCAACTGAAGTCCAACGAGAATTTCATGCGATTGCAGGATGAATTAGCGGGCACGGAAAATCGCATCGCCGTGGAGCGCCGCCGCTACAACGACGCGGTGCAGGACTACAATACGTACATCGCGCTGTTCCCCAACAACCTGGTGGCCAGCTTGGCTGGTTTTGCCAGGAACGATGCCTACTTCAAGACGGATGAAGGCGCGCGGCAGGCACCCAAGGTGAATTTCGACTATAACAAGCCGACGCCCGCGCAAAATCCGGCTCCGGCACCGGCGCATCCTTAAAGGACCGGCCAAGCGAATCTATCCGGCAAGAGGCGGCGTTCGGCGAGGAAACTCACTCAGCAGCCCGTGAAAGTGTGCACGCCGTTTTCGCGCTGCAAAGCCGAACGTCTCCGAGCCGACAAGTCCCGGCCTTCGACAAGATGCAGGTGCGTCAGCCCGCGGCGCTCAGAACTTGCGCGTCTCTTGCCGCGACCACCGCTCGATTACAATTTTGGATTCCGTGTAGAACTCGACTGCGTCCTTGCCTTGCGCATGCAGAATTCCGAAAAAGCTTTCTTTCCAGCCATTAAACGGGAAATAGGCCATCGGCGCGGCCACGCCAATATTGATGCCAATATTGCCCGCGGGCGCTTCGTAACGGAATTTACGCGCCGCTGCCCCGCTCGTCGTGAAGAGCGACGCTTGATTTCCGTAAGGGCTCTTGCGAATGAATTCGATCGCCTCGTCAATGTCGCTGGCGTGGATGAGGCTGAGCACGGGACCAAAAATTTCCGTATTGGCCAGCGAACTCGCGGCTGGAACACCGTCTAGAATCGTCGGTTTCAGAAAATTTCCATTTTCGTAGTTGGCCACTTTAGCGTTGCGGCCATCCACAATCGGATTGGCACCTTCGCTGACTCCCGCGGCGATCAACGATTCAATCCGCTGCTTGCTCTCCGGCGTGATGACCGGCCCCATCTGTACGCCGGCATCGAGGCCGTAACCCACTTTAATCGAAGCCGCTGCTTCGGCAATGGCGCCGCGAAAAGTCTTCTGGGCCTCGCCGATCGTCACTGCGACCGAAACAGCCAGGCACCGCTGCCCCGCGCAGCCAAATGCCGAATCGCTGATGATCTGCTTGGCCAGTTCGATGTCCGCGTCCGGCAGCACGATCACATGATTTTTCGCGCCGCCCTGGCACTGCATGCGCTTGCCGCTGGCCGCGGAGCGTTGGTAAACGTGTTTCGCCACCGGCGATGAGCCGACAAAACTCACCGCGCGAATTGTTGGATGATCGCAAAGCGCGTCCACCACTTCCCTGCCGCCATTGACCAGATTAACGACGCCCTTTGGAATCCCCGTTTTTTCGACCAGTTCAATGATCCGCCGCGCCGCAAGCGGCACCCGCTCGCTTGGTTTCAAAACCAATGTATTGCCGCAAGCAATCGCGTAAGGCAGGAACCAGAACGGGATCATCGCTGGAAAATTAAACGGCGTGATCGCCGCGACAACACCAAGCGGCTGCCGGATCAGTGTTTCATCCACTCCCGGCGTGATGTCCTCCAGGTTGTACCCCTGCATCATCAGCGGAATGCCGCAGGCCACCTCGACATTTTCGATGCCGCGCCGGATTTCGGCCTTCGCTTCGGCGAAAGTTTTGCCGTTCTCCAGGGTGATCAGGCGGGCAATTTCGTCAATGTGATCTTCGAGGAGATTCTTCAGCTTGAACAGATATTGGATGCGTTCCCCCGGCGGCGTGCGGCGCCACGCCGGAAATGCTTGCGCCGCGGAGAGCACGGCCGCATCCACATCGGCCTTCGGGGAAAGGGGCGTTCGAGCGATGAGGTCGCCGGTCGCGGGGTTCGTGACGTCCAGAAATTCCGTGGCGGCGGACTTATGCCACGCCCCGCCAAAATAGTTGTGGATTTCGATAGCCTGCGAGGTGACCCTACTGCTCATGAGGATTGCTCCGTGCCTCCGGAAGCGCTCCGGCAGGACTTGCCATATAAAGGATGGCGGTCGGGAAGACCCGCATGATGAGGTGCTAGTTTACCAAAATGAAGTAAGGTTGGGTGGACAGGATGAGCGCGGAACGCCTGCACGGCAGATGCACGCAGCCTGCTGCCTGCAGAGTGCTACTTGACCGCGGCGTACGCCTCATACGCTGCACCGATCAAAGGTGCAGATTCGTTCAGCACGATGGACACCGGGACCTTGTCCAAAATCTCGGTGAAGTGCCACTTGTCCTTGAACGCGTTGAAAAACGTTCCGTCCTTCATTTTCTCGAGAATCTTCACCGCAATCCCGCCGGCAATGTAAACTCCGCCAAGCGCCAGGACTTTCAGCGCAAGGTTGCCCGCCTCCGCGCCATAGACCGCCGTCCACAGATCAAGCGTGTCCACGCAAACGGGGCAGCTCTTCTCCAGCGCGCTCCTGGTAATGAATGGAGCGGGATCCGCATCGGGATCTTCAAATATCGCATGCTTCACATCCGGCGCGATAAATTCGTGCAGCGTCCGGAAACCACGCCCGGAAAGAATCAACTCTCCGCTGACCTGCGGATAGCGGCGCAGCATGAAGCGCAACAGTTCAATTTCGCGTTCCGTATGCGGCGCAAAATCGGAATGCCCGCCTTCCGATGGCACCACTTTATATCGCGAGCCATCCCAGAACAGGATCGACTCGCCGAGCCCTGTTCCTGCCGCAAGCAACGCGCGCGTAGCATCGGGAACGGCTACACCCTCATTCAGTACGCAAAAATCTTCGGGGGGAAGATGCTGCAAGCTGTGGCCGGTTGCACCCAGATCGTTCATCAGGACGATGGGCTTGACGTTCAGTTCCTGCGCCAGATGTTCCGCATCCACAACCCAGGGGAGATTGGTCGCGTGGATGCGATTGTTGATCACGGGTCCCGCCACACCAAAACCAGCGGCACGCACCTTTTCGTTGCGGAGGTAAGGCTCGGCCTGCAGGGAAAACTCTTTCACCAGGCGATCAAATTGGGCAAATCCCTTGCTCGGAAAGCGTTGCCGGTAGACAAATTCCAGTTTCCCATTTTTTTCGGCGAATAAGGCCAGATTGCACTTGGTACCGCCAACGTCACCGGCGAGAATCACGGGACCTCCCGATAAACATCATGCATTAAACCGATTTAAGAGGATGCCGGTGAAAATTGCAAGGATTTCCTTAGCGATTCTTCCCCGGGCGGCCATTTCCGTTCTAGGGGTTATACCACTGCCGCGCTTCCCGTTCGAGCAACTGGTCGGACTCGCGCGGGCCCCAGGTGCCCGAAGCGTATTGCGGCACGCTCACGCTTTTCGCGGCACTCCAAACGTCCAGGATGGGATCCACGAGCGACCACGCCGCCTCCACCGAATCCCCGCGATCAAAGAGCGTCGCGTCGCCCCGCAGGCAATCGTTCAGCAGGGTGGCGTAAGCGCTTCGCGAGGCGCCGCCGAATCCTTCGCGGTAGCTGAAATTCATGGTCACATTGCCGATGCTCATCTCCGTGCCGGGCCTTTTGGCGCCAAAGGAAAAAGAAATCCCTTCATCCGGCTGAATATTCAAAACCAGGCGGTTCGGCTCCACTTCTCTTTCGCGGAAAACAATGTGCGGCGCGCGCTTGAATTGAATCATGATCTCCGTGGTACGTTTGGCCAGGCGCTTCCCCGTACGCAAATAAAAGGGCACGCCCGCCCAGCGCCAGTTGTCGACCAAAAGCCGCATGGCCACAAAAGTTTCCGTGCGCGAATTTGGATTCACATTGGGCTCTTCGCGGTATCCAGCCAATGTCTTTTCGCCCAACTTGCCCGGCGCGTACTGCCCGCGCACCACGGATTGCGCCACCATCTCCAAATTGAACGGCCGGATGGATTGCAGCACTTTCAGTTTTTCGTTGCGCACCGCGTTGGCGTCAAACGAAGCCGGGGGTTCCACGGCCATCAGCGAGGTAAGTTGCAACACATGGCTCTGGATCATGTCCCGCAGCGCACCGGCTGTTTCGTAGAATCCGCCGCGGCGCTCGACGCCCAGCGTTTCCGAAGCGGTGATCTGGACGTGATCCACGTAGTTGCGGTTCCAGAGCGGCTCAAATATGCCGTTGCCAAAACGCAGAACGAGCAGATTCTGCACCGTGTCTTTGCCAAGATAGTGATCGATGCGGTAAACCTGCTTTTCTTCAAAAACGTTCAGAACAGTCTGGTTTAGCTCGCGCGCCGTAGCCAGGTCCCGCCCAAACGGCTTTTCAATGATGATGCGCACCCACGAACCGGGATTGCCGGGCCGCGCCAGTCCGGCACGCCCCAGTTGTTCCACAATGTCCGGGTAAACTTCGGGCGGAGTGGAAAGGTAGAATAGCCGGTTGCCGCCCAGCTTTTTCTCGGCATCGAGTTCCGCCAGGCGCTTGGCCAATTGCGCGAAGGAGTTCTGGTCGCCATACTCGCCCGGCGAATAATAGAGGTTGGACGCGAACTCATTCCACTTCGCGGGATCGATGGGCCCCACCTCCGAAATCGTCTTGGCCGCTTCCCCAGCCATGGAGCGGAACGAATCATCGGTCATCGGGGTGCGCGCGAAACCGATGATGGCATAGCGTTCCCCCAGCGATTTGTATTGCGCCAGGTCATACATCGCGGGAATGACCTTACGTTTCGCAAGGTCTCCGGAAGCCCCAAACAGAATCACGGTACAGGGATCAGCGGTACCACCGTAGATGGAACCAGAGCGATTGGTTTCTTCGGGCATCCACTTCCTCCGGGGAAAAAGGTCGAAAACAGGCCTAAATGCCGCTCAGAAACTATACCGCAATCCCGAGCGTTTGCAGGTCCTTGCGTAGTTGGGGTGCGTTCTGATGGTGAACAACGTGCATCCCCAGGCGGCGGGGGTTTTCCAGGTTCAAGGCGCGATCGTCAATGAAGACGCAACTCTCCGGCGCGCGCTGCGTCACCTCCAATGCGATGCGGTAGATGGCCTCTTCCGGTTTGCGCGCATTCAGGTAGCAGGAGGTGAAAAAGACCTGAATATCGTGGCGCAACTGAAAAGCCTCAATGCGGTATTGGTTGAGCTCCAACGGTTCATTGTTGATCGCTCCAATAAGGTATTTCCCCGTCCGTGCCAGGGTAGCCAGGATTGTGCGGGTCTCCGGATACTCTTTGGATTGCGCAAACATGAAGGCCGTGAATTCTTCCCGCGTGAATGAGCGCGGGCGGTAGAAGAGTGTGCGATCCAGGTACTGGTTGAGGGTGATCTGGCCCGCGTCAAAAGCAGGGAAGGACAGATCGTGACGGTCCTGGAAATCCTCCCAATCGAGTTGGAAGGCCTGGGCAGCTTCGCGGCGCGCATCACGATCCCACCCATTCGTCAGAATGACGCCCCCAATATCAAAGAAAACAGTGCTGATTTCGGGCACAGATTACCTCCTAACACCGGCTTGAGACATATCAGATGTGCTTCCCGGGGAAAAGGATAAAAGTGCGGCCGCGTCTATTGGGTTCGGCCCAGAGCCTGCTCAATGGCGTTCCCCAGCTTCGCGAGTGCCGCCGGGATCTCCCCCGTGAGATTGATTCTAATGGCAAAACGGTGACTCTGCTCCAAGCCTTCAAATTCACCCAAAGCCAGCGCGCGATAGAGTTGTCCAAAAGTGTAAGGAGCTCCGGGGATGGAAATGTCGCCGGGAGGATCGGCGGTACACACCAGGTAGTGTCCTTGCGGCTGGCCTGTGCCCCGCAGATGGCTGTAGTGATGGAGAGCATGCGGGCCGTAGACCATGAGCACGGGAACTTTGAGTTTTTCGGTAAGTTCTCGACGGATCGCTTGGAAAGCCGTCACAACGCTGGGCGTTTGGGCAAGAAAAACCAATACTCCAAGAAAGCTTTCCGGTTGCAGCAAACGAAAGAAGGAGCCGAGACATTCCTGCAGGCTCAAAGCGGAGAGCTCGCGGCGGGTTTTGCCGTCGGCAAAGAGCTGCAGGTTGCCCTCCTGAAGGCGGGGTCTGCGGCTCAAAGTGTTATTGGCTGGCGAATAGTTGTTGAGGATCTCCATGGCAAGCGCGCGCGGTAAACGGTCGTCTGAAACTTCAAAAGGGTCGAAACCCAACCGGGCGCACGCGAGTACCGTGGCCACTTCCCAACCAAACGTTTCCGGAAGCAAATCGAGAGGCTCGGCAATCTGCAGATGAACAAACGGGACGCCCGAGAACCGGAATCGACTGATCAGATCGGAGAGTTCAGGATCGGCATCACCGGCATACGTCAAAACTGCGAAGACCGCCTTATCCTCCAGGGCACCGGTGTCGCGCGGAATGTCTCCCGCAATGGGGATCAGGCCGGGGCCTTCCTTGGCCATACTCCCCCCGATCAATTGGCTGAGGCAAAGGGTGTACGGAACCAGAGTGGGTGACGCCAGAATCGCCAAATACTCGCGCTTTGCCAATGCCGCACACGAAAGGAATGCTGCCAATTGTAAAGCTGGGTTTTCCGCCGGAACCGTGCCGGGTGAACAAGCCGTGTGCATTGCCTTTGCCGCCGCCGTAATTTCTTCCGGCTGCTTTGCGCATTGCGAAGTGAGAAGAACACCAAGATGTCTAACTGAGGTAAATGGGGAAAGAATGCCGGGGGGATCAGAGAAGGCGGCCCGGAATTTATATTCCCTGCCAATCATGGCAAGGTAGGAACCCGGCTCCGTCTCGGCGACGAACTGGCGCAACTTTCGTGGCGCCCCGGCGGCTTGCAGTTTTTCCAGGAAATAAAGGAATAGTGCATGGTCCTCCAAGCGGTAACCCGCCTTGCTCGCGAAGATAAAAAGGCTGCGCTCAAGATTCATCTCTTTTCCCGCCAGGGAAATGGCGACGGGACACGTGCTATCGAGGACTACCATCCGATGGGAATCATCCGGCGGCGCACATGCCAGAAGCGCTCTAGCCGCCAGATTGGCGCTCTCGAATGTAATCAGCACACGGCGATCGAGGCCATCCGCAATGGCGGCTGACTCCTCCTGTTTTATGGCTTTGAGAAGTGGCTCAAGCGAGCCCGGCAAGTCCAGCCAGCCCAGATTAGAGCGAATGTGAGAGTGCTCGAATTCGTCTTCCGGCCAGAGCGTGGCGTCTTTCGCCCACAGCCGCTCCAAGAGGCGATTTTCGAGAAAGTATTTGAGCTCTTGATGGAATGTAGATTGCAAACACCCAGCGACGATTGCTTGCGTGGGAATCGTCATAGGACCCCCGTCCAATGCATCCGGACAGATCGCAAAAACGTAGAATCGGGCATTCCACTTGGGGATAGAGGTCGAGCCTGGTCAGAAACGTGCAGTATGTCCCGGGAGATAAACAATAAGATTGGACCTTGCCCTATAAATTAACCAAAGAGTAGCGAGAACAGCCTTTGCTTGCAACATCTCTTTCTCTAGCCGAAAATGGAGACTCCCAGGAGGAACGCATGGCCAATGACTCATGTGGACCCACACCCACGCCCAGCGAGCCCATTAAGCCGGGCACGCGCATGGTGCACTGTGTGAAGTTCGGCAAGGAAATGCCGGGGTTGGAGCGCGTTCCCTGGAAGGGTGAGCTGGGGAAGCGCGTCTACGAAAACGTCTCCAAGGACGCCTGGAAGCTGTGGCTGGAATATTCCAAGATGGTGATGAACGAATACCGGCTGAATCCGCTGGATCCCAACTCGCAGAAAATCATGGAAGAGCAGATGGAACAGTTCTTCTTTGGCGAAGGCGCGAAATTGCCCGAAGGCTACGTGCCGCCGAAGGCCAAGGGGTGAAAAGAAGTTCTAAGTTCTAAGTTCTAAGTTTTCGGGATTAGGAGTTTGTTTCCTGTGCGCCTTGATCGTGCGAGGCGCCTGTACTCATCTGGGCCCACAATTTCTTCTCTAAATCCGTAGATTCGCAAGAGGCGGCGCATCGAAGGCAACGAAAGCCCCGCGAGAGTTATACTTGCGGTGTTCGTCTGGCTCAACACGCCTAACGCGCGGTCATTGGAAACGTCTATTCCCATGGGTGAGAGCGTGGCCGAAACGGAGGTTATCATGCGTCCATGGTTGGCTTTGAGCGCTTTGCTATGCGCCTCGTTCATTACTGGCCCTGTCCCAGCGCGATGCCAAACAACCCTCGCCCTGCCGGGCTGCGAAACCTCGCCGGAAGTTCGCAAGATTCTGGACGCGAAGCTCGACGGGAATATGCTGGACAAGATGAAATTTGTCGAGCGCGTCGCATTTGAGCGGCAGGTACTGGAAGACCTTATCGCGAAATATCCGCGGGAGTACGAACCGTATCAAAGGCTGGTCGACATGCACCGGACGGCTCCGGATGAGTTCCCGCCGATACAAGAACGTTTAGCGACATTTGCCAGGGAAAACCCCGAGGACCCGCTGGCGCTCACTGTGGGAGGCATGGCGCTCTTCCAAAAAGATACGCCGGAGAGCATTCGCCTGCTGGAAACGGCGAAGGTCAAGGCCCCGCATTTTCCCTGGCCATCGTTTCTGCTAGCGAACATCTACTTCAGTGGCAAGCGAGCTGACAATGGCAAGGTGGCCGCGAACATCTCCGAGTTCTTTGCCACCTGCCCGGACTCCACCAACCTCTGGGCCCAACGGCTGCTCACGAAGAATGTTTCGCTGCAGCCCAAAGTGGCGGTGGCTCTACGTGCAAGGCTGGAGAAAGAGACCGATCCCAAGCGCTTGCTGGACTACGAGACGCTTTGGGGATTGGAATTCCGCACGCGCCCCCCGGCAGAGCATGAAGCGCTTCGCAAGCAGGTTGCGGCGGACTTGAGCCGGCTGGGGTCCTTAAACCCGAAGGGCGACGCAGAGTGGTTCGCTTTCCTGATTAAAGGCTACAAGCAGAGCGGCGCGTCGCAAGCAACAATCACTGCGATGGAAGACCGGCTGTTGCAGGAATTCCCAAGGTCCAGTGAGGCGTTTGGAATCAGTGAGGAACGCTGGGAGAAAGCGCACAGGGAGCCTGATGATCAGAACGACGCAGCGGGATGGAAGAAATATAACGATGCCTATAAAGAAGCGTTGAAGGGCTGGATTGCGAAATATCAGGACGACGACTACCTGCAGCACTACGCGTGGTTCGAAACCATCTCGATCGACGACACACTCCCGGAGAAAGAAGGTCTTGCCGCACTGGACCAATATCTAAAGAATGTGGCTGATCACCAGCGACCTTCTTCCGGGCAATTCACAAACGCTGCAGAGTTTCTGACGGACCGCGGATGGGAGCCAGTGAAGGCAATTGAACTCTTGAATCAGGCAAGCCCGTTGATGGCCCAGGAGAATGAGCGTGCCCGGCAGGATGACAATCTCTCCGCGGAAGAAGTCAACCACCGCGACGAACGGGAGCTCTGGCAGAGTCAGTGGGTAGCGGGCCTCCTTTTGAAATCGGCAAAGCAGGCCGGGCAGCCGGCGGCGGCACAGCGCCTCCGGGCAACCATCCAAGGCAATCCCCCGGAGAACAAGGAATTCCTGTCCGACTACTGGAGGAACCGCGCGCGCCTGGCGGCCCTGGACAACCACAAGCAAGACGCGCTCGCCTATTATCAATTGGCGCTGCAGACGCGCCTTGAGCCGCCGAAAGCCTGGCGCGGCAAGCTGCGCGACGAGGTGACGGACGAAGCCCATGCCCTGTGGAAAGAACTGGGCGGCACAGAAACCGCATGGGCAGTTTGGAGCAAACCACCCGCAGGGAAGGCCGAAGAACTTGCCGAAGGCCGGTGGGAGAAGCCCAATAAGGAGCTTCCCGCCTTCGAGTTGGCGGACTTATCGGGGAAGACGTGGCGCTTGAAAGAACTGGGAGGCAAGACGCTGCTGATCAACCTGTGGGCCACATGGTGCGGCCCGTGCAATGCCGAACTTCCGCAACTGGAAAAATTCTATGAGAAGGCGAAAAACCGCTCCGACATCCAAGTCCTGACGTTCAACATCGACGAAGACCTGGGCTTGGTCGCGCCTTATTTGAGGGAGAAGGGTTACACCTTCCCGGTGCTCCCCGCCTATTCCGTGGTGGTCAGTTTGTTGGATGGCTATGCGATTCCGCAGAATTGGATTGTCGATCCGAAGGGAGTCTGGCGCTGGTCACAGATCGGCTACGGCGGCGGGACGAACGCGGACTTCCAACAAGAGATGTTGCAGAAACTGGAATCGGTGAAGAGTCCCCAATAGTGGCAATCGTGTTTCCCCCGATTGAACTGGTACAGAGTATCCAGTTCAGGCGCGGCCGGCCTGCGTCGAGGTGTCGCGGAGGGGATGCTCGACGGGCAGGCGCGGGGTTAGGGTGAATTTGAGTTGGGCATGAGCCGCCCGTAGTGCTGCTTCCGCTTCTTCCGGTGATTCGGCCCTGGCAAACAGGAAACCCAGGTAGCTCGAGCCCTCCGGCCAAGCCGCGATGTAGTCATGCAGCCGCGCCGTGATTTCCAATCCGGTGATCCCGGGAATCGCCCGCGCCAGTTCTTCCCCTTCGATCTTTTCAAGAATGCCGCTCTGCGGCACGGGAATCATCATTACGCCCGAAGCGGCTGCTTCGCGGAGCGCATCCGCACCGGGCAAGCCAAGAGCGTGGCGCAAAAGAAGTTCCTCCAAACCGATTTTTTCTGGTGTACAGGCAAGGCAAAATCGCAGCGCCCTGGCACATAATCCACCAATCGGCCGCGGAGCCACTTCGATCGGCCAGATTCCCTGTTCATTCAGGCGAAATTCGGCGTGTACCGGGCCGTGGGTCAACCCCAGAGCCTGAACGGCGGATCGCAAAGAGCGTTCGATGGAACGCTGCTCAGAATCTGACAACCGGGAAGGCGTAACGTAGATGGTCTCCTCAAAGTACGGCCCTTCCAGCGGATCCGGCTTGTCGAAGATCGCCAGTATGCGCAGCGCCCCCTCCGTCAGCAGCGCCTCGACAGCCACTTCCCTGCCCGGCAAATAGCCTTCAACCAACATTTGGTCCAGGTGAGCCTCGCGGGTCGCGCGAATCTGTGGCGACTCGAGAAGCTTCTTGAGCCGCGCCGCACCGGCGATAAATTCGTCGCGATTGTTCGCGCGCACTACGCCTTGGCTGGCAGAAAGCGAGAGCGGTTTGAGCACGCACGGGTAGCGGATTTCGAGAAGCGCGGGCTCCGGCACGGGGTTCAACGTAACACCGCGGAACCAGGGCACCGGAATCCCCGCTTCGCGGAATACTTCGCGCGAGCGCAATTTGTTGCGGCAGGCCTCCACGCTCGCGGGATGATTGTGCTGCAGCCCAAGACCGCGCGCCACATAGGCCGCTGTGGGCGCCGGTCGATCCCCAAGTGCCAGGACGCCATCCACACGTAACCCTCGCTGCGCCTCCAGGATGGCGCGCGCCGCGGCCTGTGGAGCGTTAAAACGTGCGGCAATAGCATGGTCGTTCCAAGGATCGTCGAGGCGCCGGCAGCGATCGGTCACAAAGGCAATTTCCACATCAAGTTTTTCCGCCGCCGCGTTGAACGAACGGGTTTGGTAGCCGAGTTTAGTGGCGAAGAGCAACAGCCGTTTCTTTGGATTCATCGAGTGGCGGTCCTGTTTGTCGGCGGCGGAAACCCAAGAAAAGAGAGATTCCTCACTTCGCAGACTCCGTTCGGAATGACGGGACGATATTTTTCCGCAAGCTGTGCCTTTCGCTACGCCCTGGGTAAAAAGCCGCACCCTCCCGGGAACCATCTATGAGCTGCCGACATGACTTCTAGAGAAACGTCTCTGCCTGCCGCACCGCTTCTTTGGCCTTGGCGATGGGGACCAACTGGTCCCGCGTTGGCTCCGCTCAACAGTACCAGGGCTCATTGAGATACGGCACCGTCGCCCGCGCGGCCAGAATTGGCATCGTCGCTTCT
>Ga0209039_10001808_pt1 | contig 19295 bp, 14 predicted proteins | sample BogFormECP12_OM1_FD_188238 | JGI IMG/M metagenome (GOLD analysis project Ga0209039, IMG submission 188238) | Bog forest soil microbial communities from Calvert Island, British Columbia, Canada - ECP12_OM1 (SPAdes) (version 2) | ecosystem: Environmental > Aquatic > Freshwater > Wetlands > Bog ...
GACCATCACGAAAAATCCCAGGCTTGACGCGGTGTCCATGTGAGATCAGCAATCAGAAATCAGAAGAAGACCGTTTCTACCTTCTGATTTCTGATTTTAGAAGATCGTTCCCGCTGGCTTTTCGGATTCCTCCACCGAATTCAGGGCCCAGCTATACTTGCTGACCGACCCCGAGGTAAACAGCGAATCGTGGGAAGAGAACACCAAGTCAGGACGTTCCAGCGGCGGCGGTGTTCCCTGCGGTTTGCTCGAGACAGCGCGGCCCAGCAGGAGATTCGGTAGCGCAATGCCGTAGCCCGGCACCTGGGCGATGATTTCGCGAAGAACGTCGTCGGCTGAATGATACGGCCACTGGTGTCCGAGTTGACGCGCGAGATCGAGCAGGATCTCAAGATCGCTGCGCGTGCCCGCCCGGCGCATGGTGCGCTTCTCCGCCTGAACCTCGCCAAAAGTATTGGTGACGGTCCCGGATTTCTCGGCGAAGCTCGTGGCGGGAAGCACTACGTCCGCCAGTTCCGCGGTGGCGGTGGAGAAGAGTTCCGCCACCATCAGGAAGCCGAGCTTTGCCAAGAGACCTTTCTCCAGCTTGAATGTCTTCGCCGGGTTTGAGCCGAAGACGAGCAATGCCTTGATTTCGCCCGACTCGATACCGCTGAAAATCGACCTTGCGTCGCGTCCCGGATTGGGGCTGATCTTGGCGCCCCACAATCGCTGATACCGTTCGCGCGCCGCCGTGTCCGACACCGAGGCATAGCCTGGCAAGGTGTGGGGCACCAGGCCCATGTCCGCCGCTCCACGTGAATTGGCGTAATCGCCGAGCGCGACGAAACGGGTGCGGCCGGGCAGCGTAAGGCCCCAGCGGACGAGTTCGTCAATGGCTTCGCCCTGGACTTCGTCGCCAAAGAGAATGACGGTATCCGATTCCTTTTGCAGCTTCTCGCGCAGCGCGTCAATGGTCGGCGGAGCGCCGCTCCGGCGGGCGCTGCCACCCAGATCTCGGATTGCGGCCGCTTCGCCTCCTGCCTCCACTTTCACGAAAAGCGACGCCTGGCGCATGGCCAGTTTGATTTCGGAACTGTTGATTGCATAGAGGCGCGCCTTGTGCTGGCGCACCGCCTGGCGAATCTGGAAGGCCGCCAGCGGGTGCTGGTGGGTAGGATCGTTGCCGATCAGCAGGATGCTCGACGCCTGGAACAGATCGGCGACGGTGGCATAGCGATCGGTGCCGCGGGCTTCCGTCAGCGCGCGCACCAACGACGAGTAATCGGCGGTGCGGTGGTGATCGAGGTGATTGGTTCCCAGCACCGTCCGGGCGAAGCGCTGGAGGAGGTAATTCTCTTCGTTGGTGGTACGATTGGAGCCAATCACGGCAATCGACTCCGGACCGTGCTGGGCCAGAACGCCCTTCAACCGCTCCACCGTCACGGCGAGGGCCTCTTCCCATGTGGACGAATCCTGATGACCGTTGCGACGGACCAAGGGGGCGGTGAGGCGCTGGTTGCTGTTGACGAAGTCCCAGCCGAAGCGGCCCTTGCCGCAGAGAAACTCGCCGTTGATTCCGGTGTGGTCGCGATTGTTGGCCCGAATGATCTCGTTGTTGCGAATGGAAAGAGTGGTCTTGCAGCCGTCGCCGCAGTGGTTGCAGATGGTGCCGGTGTAGGCAAGCTCCCACGGCCGGGTCTTGTAGCGATAGGTGCCGCTGGTGAGGGCGCCGACCGGGCAAATGTCGATGCACATGCCGCACTCTTCGCACTCGAGCTTGGTTTCGTGGTTGGGGATGATCTCGGACATCACGCCGCGGTTCCCGATGCCGTAGGCGTTGACGTCCATCCCCTCGTCGCAAACGCGGATGCACCGATAGCAGAGGATGCAGCGCGGCCAGTCATAGTAGACCAAGCTGGAGAACTTTTTCTCCTCGTGATGGACCTTCTCCTCGCGGAAGCGGTTCTCGGCAGCGCCGTAGCTCATGGTGGCGTCTTGCAGTTCGCATTCGCCGCCCTTGTCGCAGACGGGGCAATCGAGAGGATGGTTGGTGAGCTCGAACTCCAGAATCGCCTTGCGGGCATTCAGCACTTCCGGCGTGTTGGTGTGGACCACCATGCCGTTCGCGACCACCGTGGTGCAGGCGGTCTGCAGCTTCGGCATCTTCTCAATGGTGACCAGACACATCCGGCACGCGCCCTGCAGCGAGAGGGTAGGATAGTAACAATAGGACGGGATCTCGATCCCGGCGCGCTTGGCCGCCTCGATCAACAACGTCCCGGGAGGGGCGGTGACGGAATGGCCGTCGATGGTGAGGGTCACGGGTTGGGGTGTTTCCGCCATAATCTAAAAGGGGTTCGGGATTTGGGGTTCGGGGTTCGCAAAGAAGAGCCGGGATTCGGGTTTTGGAGTTTGGGGTTCGCAGAACAACCCAATCCCAAAGTCCCGAGGCCAGAACTTTCCGATGCCGCCGCTCCTCACCGTGCCCTCAAGGCTTGAATGAGCCGATTCAACATTTGACCTATACCCTCTATCCGCTCCTGCATGCCCTCAAGTTGCTCCGCTTTCAAGTAGCCCAACTCCTGGCTGATGATCAAGTGCGTTTCCAGTTCCATAAGTGACGCTCGTGCGATCAGAAGAAATTGGATGTATTCACGTGTTGAACCTCTTCCCCAGCCCTCGGCGATGTTCGCTGGGACTGAGACGACCGCTCGGCGAATCTGAGAAGTCAATCCGAATTGCTCCGGGCGAGGGAAGCTGCCCGTTTCCTTGTAAATCTCCACCGCGAGTAGTTTCGCTTTCTGCCAAACCACAAGCTCCTTATAGTTCTTCAAACTCACCCTCGGAGTTCGGGGGACCCTGACGGATGGATCGTATTAGCGACCCCGAACATCGAAATCTGAGCCCCGCAGGCTCATCGAATCCCAAACCCCGAATCCGAGCCCCTCTTCTTGGCGAACCCCGAACCCCGAATCCCGAACCCGGCCAGTTATCCGACTGCTACCGCCGTCCGCTCGTAGGGGCAATGCCCCAACTTCAAGTGCTCCTCAAACTCGTGCCGGAACTTCTTGACGATGCTGATCGCCGGCAGCGCGGCCGCGTCACCCAACGGGCAAAGCGTCTTGCCCAGGATGTTATACGAGATATCCAGCAGCGTGTCGGGATCTTCCGGCAACCCACCCTGGTCGTGAAATCGATCGAGCAATCTTCGCTGCCAGTTGGTCCCTTCGCGGCAGGGAATGCACCACCCGCAGGACTCGTGGGCGTAGAAGTGCGCGATGCGCCGCGCTACCTTCACCATGCAGGTATCCTCATCCATCATCACCACGCCGCCCGACCCGAGCATGGAGCCGATCTTGGCCAGCGAGTCAAAGTCCATCGGGACGTCGATTTCGTCTGTCGTCAGCACCGGGCAGGAAGAGCCGCCGGGAATCACGCACTTCAACCTCTTGCCTCCGGGAATGCCGCCCCCCACTTCCTCAATCATCTTGCGCAACGGAAACCCCATGGGCAGTTCGTAGATGCCGGGCCGGTTGATGTGGCCGGAGAGGCAGAAGAGCCGCGTGCCGCCGTTCTTGGGGCTGCCGATTTTGGCATACGCCTCGGCGCCCATCAGCAGGATCGCCGGCGGGTTGGAGAGCGTCTCCACGTTGTTGATGATGGTCGGGCAACCGTAAAGGCCGACGACGGCAGGGAAGGGCGGCTTCACGCGCGGGTAGCCGCGGAGGCCCTCCAGCGAGTTCAGCAGGGCCGTCTCTTCGCCGCATTCGTAGGCGCCGGCGCCGGTGTGGGTGACCAGGTCGAAATCAAAGCCCGAGCCCAGGATGTTCTTGCCGAGGTAACCCCGCGCATAAGCTTCGGCGATGGCGCGATCTAGAATGTCCATCAGGTAGCGGTACTCACCGCGGATGTAGATATAGCCCTGATGGGACCCGATGGCAAATCCGGCGATGACGATACCTTCGATGAGCTGGTGGGGATCGTTCTCGATCAGCGGACGGTCCTTGCAGGTGGCGGGTTCGCTTTCGTCGGCGTTGCAGACCACATACTTGGGCTTGGCAATATTCTTGGGGACGAAGCTCCACTTCATGCCGGTGTTGAAGCCGGCGCCGCCTCGGCCGCGCAACCCGGAGTTCTTGACCTCGTTGATCAAGTTGTCCGGGCCCATCTCCAGGGCCTTCTTCAGGGCCTGGTAGCCCTCGTGGGCCAGAAAGACGTCAATAGAGGCCGAGTTGGGCAACCCGAACCGCCGGGTGAGCACCTTCACCTCGTGCGGCGAGCCTTTCATCGGGTATTGGTAATCGGACATCGTGCGTGTTCCTTGGCTTTGGTACCGTGTAAGAACTCAGATCGGCTATCAGCCATCAGCTATCAGCCTTCAGCAAGATAAGCGTCCTTTCTTGCTGATAGCTGAGGGCTGAGGGCTGACGTCTAATTCCTTAGTGCTTACCGTTCCCCTTCAGCTTCTCGATCAGTGCATCGATCCTTTCCGGTGTCAGGTCCTCATAGTAGTCGTAATTCAACTGCATCGCCGGAGCGCCGGTACACGCTCCCAGGCATTCGGCTTCCTCCAGCGAGAAGAGGCCATCGGGTGTCGTCTGCCGGTGGCCGATTCCCAGCCGCTTCTTGCAGTGCTCGAAGATCTCCTCGCCGCCCCGCAACATGCAAGAGATGTTGGTGCAAACCTGGAAATTATACTTGCCGATCGGCTTGCGATGGAGCATCGAGTAGTACCCGATGTCCTCGATCACTTCGATAGGCCGCACTTCCACGCGACGCGCAATCTCCTGGATCACCTCGTCGGTAATGTACCCGATCTCGTCCTGAGCGAACAGGAGCAGCGGCACAATCGCCGACCGCTTCAGCGGGTAGCGGCTGATCACTTCTTCGAATTTCTTCAGCAACGGCGATGGGAGCATCTTAAGAAAGGAGTCAGGAGACAGGAGACAGGAGTCAGAACATAAATACTGGGTCGGTTCTTCCTCCTATTCCCTGTTCCCTGTTCCCTGTTCCCTTCTTCTTCACCGATCAATTTCCCCCAACACGATGTCGATGCTGCCGATGCAAGCTACGGCGTCGGCGATCAGCCGGCCTTGCATCAACTGCGGCAGGGCCTGGAGGTTGGCGAATCCCGGAGCGCGCAAGTGGCAGCGGAACGGTTTCGGCGATCCGTCGCTCACGATGTAGAATCCCAGCTCGCCGCGCGGCGACTCGATGGCCTGGTACGCTTCGCCGATGGGCGGATGGAATCCCTCGGTCACGATCTTGAAGTGATAGATCAGCCCCTCAATCGAGTTCTTCATGCTCTCGCGTTCCGGCATCACCAAGTGCGGCGCGTTGGCGCGAATGCGACCTTCCGGCATCCCTTCCATCGCCTGAATCACGATCTTCATCGACTCGCGTAGTTCGGCGACGCGCACCATATAACGGGCGTAGACGTCGCCCTCGGACCGGGTGGGGACATCAAAGTCAAACTTGTCGTAGCTCGAGTAGGGCTGATTCTTGCGCAGGTCCCATTTTACGCCCGACCCGCGCAGCGACGGTCCCGAGAGCCCGATGGCGACCGCATCCTGGGCCGAGATGGTGCCGATCCCCTGTGTGCGCATCAACCAGATCGGGTTCCGGGTGAGCAAGCCCTCGTATTCGGCGATGCGGGGAGGAAACTTGTCGATGAACGCCTTCACCCGTTTCAGCCAGCCGAGGGGCGGCTCCAGCGCCAGGCCGCCGATGCGGAAATAGCTGGTCATCATGCGCTGGCCGGACACCATCTCGAAAATCTTGAGAATCTCCTCGCGCTCGCGGAAGCAATAAAGGAACATCGACATGGCGCCGAGGTCGATGGCGTGCGTACCCAGCCACACGAGGTGGCTCTGGATGCGCGTCAGCTCAGTGAGCAGCACTCGCACCCACTGCGCCTTGGGCGGAATCTCAAGGTCCAGCAGTTTCTCGACCGAGAGGCAAAAGCCGAGGTTGTTGGAGAGCGGCGCCAGATAGTCCATCCGGTCGGTCAGGGTGATGCACTGGGTGTAAGTTCTGGTCTCAAACGATTTTTCAAAACCGGTGTGGAGATAGCCGATGTCGTAGATGGATTTGACCACTGTCTCGCCGTCGAGCTCCAGCACCAGTCGCAGCACTCCGTGGGTGGAGGGATGCTGCGGTCCCATGCTGAGGATGACCCTCTCTTCCTGGCCCGGAACTCTTTCCAGCGTAACCGGCATTATCGGTACCCCTCAACCGGGTAATCTTTGCGCAACGGGTAGCCTTCCCAGTCCTCAGGCATCAGAATGCGACGCAGGTCGGGGTGGCCCTGGAAGTGGATCCCGAACATGTCGTAGATCTCGCGCTCGTAGGCGTTGGCGGCGGGCCACACCGGCACGGCGGAATCCACTTGGGGGTTGTCGCCGGAGATGCGAACCTTCAGCCGAAGGCGCGCTCCCGTCTCCAGCGACAGAAGATGATACACCGTTTGGAAGCGCGGCTCTTCCGGGTAGTAGTCGAGTGCCGTCACGTCCACGAGAAACTTGAAGTCGAGACCTGGGGTATCGCGAAGAAATTCGCAAACACGAATGAGGTGGCCGGCCCGAATCGAAAGGGTCACTTCACCGCGAAAGATCTGTGCGTCCTCCACCGCCTCGGGATCGAATTCCCGGAGTTTTTGCAAGGCAGCGTTCTTTTCAAGATCATCCGGCATGAGGAATCCACTTCGGACGGTCGAGCCATTGAGCCATTCGAAAGCGTGAAGGGTAAAGGGTAAGGGGTAAAGAACAAGGCATAAGGACTCTCTTTTTTACCCTTTAACCTTTACCCTTTACACTTTTAGATCGCTAAATCACCCAATCACTCGATGTCTAACGCGTCCAATCGAGCGCTCCCTTTTTCCAGATATAGAGGTAGCCCGCCAGCAGAATCGCGACGTACAAGAGCATCTCAAAGAAGCCAAACCAGCTCAGGCTCTTGTAGACCACCGCCCAGGGATACAGGAACACCGCTTCCACGTCGAAAAGGATGAAGAGCATACCCACCAGATAAAAGCTGATGGAAAACCGCTCGCGGGCGTCGCCCACCGGAGTGATACCGCATTCGTAGGGAGAGAGTTTCTCGCGGGTGGGTCGCTTGACCCCCACCCATGCCGAAGCCCCAAGAATCAACCCTGCGAGCCCGGCGGCGGCGATCAGTTGAATCAGTATCGGCAGGTAATTACGAAGCATGGCAGTATCCCGATGCGCTGACGGCGTCGTTGGCGGTCTAGTCTAATGCACCATTATGTGAGCGCCGAAAATGAAGTGTCAAGATTTTTCTCAGAAGAGGGCAGAAGACAGGAGACAGAAGTCAGAAGACAGGAGTCAGAATGAAGACTGTTACTCATGGATGTCGACGCGCAAACTGATTCTGCCTTCTGCGTCCTGACTACTGACTCCTGTCTCCTGACTCTCGTCTTGCGATAGAATGAGAACGTTCGGAAGCAACACTCATGACGATCCATCTCAATGGCGAGCCACAGGAAGTCCCTGACGGGCTGACGCTGGCAGGCTTGTTGGAATGGCTTAAGCTACCGGCGGACCGGATCGCGGTGGAGCGCAACCTGTCGATTGTGCCGCGCGATCGCTGGACGGAAACATGGATGGAAGCAGGCGACCGCCTGGAGGTGGTACACTTTGTGGCAGGCGGGACCGGCATCGGGTGATTGTGCGATCGGGTGATTGAGCGATTGAAAAGAACAGAAACCCAATCACCCAATCACCCAATCACCCGATCACCCGATCACCCAATCACGCAATGGACCCAAGGCTCAACTCCGCGGCAACCATTCTTGTCACCCTGCTGATCAAGCTGGGGCTGATCGCCTCCCTGGCCAGCATCGTAGCGCGAGCCAAGGGTTTCAAGCGCCTGCTCTTCATTGAACAACGGACCCCCAAGCAAAAGCTGCTCCTGGCGGTGGTGCTGGGAGTGCCGTTCTCGCTGGGAGTGCTGGCGCGGATCCTGGGCGCCAAACAGGGGGCAGGTTACCAGGGCGCCGACGCGACGCTGGAAATCACGGTGGTCGCCGGGCTCATCGGCGGCACCATCGTGGCGCTGACGGTGGGCATGATGGTCAGCCTGCCGGCGCTCCTCATTCCGCACCCAATCCTAGGAATTGTGGCCCGCTTCCCTTATGAACAACTCGCGGTGCCCATGGTGGCTCTCTATGCCGTCGTGGCGGGGACGGCGCGCTGGGTCTGTCCCGACAAGGAAGAAATCTGGAAGTTCTCGCCTTTCATCGATCGCAGCCTTTATCGCTCCATCCAGCAGCGCTTTCGGCATCCGGGGCTCGACTGGCAACTTCTCCTGGGCTTGATCTGCGTGGTGCTGGAACTGGCCCGCATGACGTTCGGCCGCATGGCGCCGCATCAACTGTTTTTCCTCTCCTCGCCGAATCCCTGGACCGAAGGCATGATTGTGCTGGCGACGCTGATTGGCGTGGGCCTTCCGCTGCGTATCTGGAACAATACCAGGATCGAGCGCAAGCTCGAGGAGCAGGAACGGCTGCTGATGCAGGCGCGCGTCGACGCGCTGATCAGCCAGATCAACCCGCACTTTCTTTTCAACACCCTTAACACCGTGTCGTCCCTCATTCGCTTTGATCCGGACACGGCGCGCACGGTGCTGTTGAAACTCTCCAACATCCTCCGTCGGCGGCTCAAGACACAGGTCCATTTTGTGCCGCTTCGCCAGGAGCTTGATTTTATCGACGACTATCTGGATATCGAGATCGTCCGCTTCGGTCGCGACAAGATCCACATCGCCAAGGAAATTGACCCCGATACGTTGGAGATGCTCGTTCCCAGCATGATCCTGCAGCCGCTGGTGGAAAACGCTATCCGTCACGGGATTGGCCCCAAGATCGACGGCGGCACCATCACGCTTCGCGCCTCGCGCCAGCACGGACGGCTCGTCCTGGGAGTGATCGACGACGGGATCGGAATTCCCCCCGAGCGCCTGCATGAGGTCTACGCCTCGGGGATCGGCATCAGCAATGTCCACGAGCGGCTGAAGGTCCTCTACGGGCACGAATGTTCTCTCAAGATTGACAGCCAACTGGGTGAAGGAACCGCGATCCGGTTCGAAATCCCCGAACTGGCCACGGCCGAGGCGCACGCCGTCTCGGAACCCGCTCCAGTCGCACGGTGAGAAGCCCATTCAGGACGTGCGTTAAATCCTGTAGTAGGATGTCGATTTGGACCTGGAGACGGGTCGCTTTAATCTGCGACGCTCGGTGGGTCAAGAGCGAACCAAGGAACTCTAGAGGAGGACCCATGAAAAGAACGCTGTCGATTCTCATCGGCTCGTTGATGCTGTTAGGCGCGCTGGTAATCCCGGTGCTGCACAGCGCGCTCGCCAAACCTGCTCCTGCCGAGCACCCGGAGTACCGGGACGCCCTTGAAGATTTGCACAAGGCCCGGAAGCATCTCGAAGGTGCTCTCGATGACGGCTACGGTCACCGGGACAGGGCTATGCGGGCGATCGACGAGTCAATCAGGGAGTGCGAGGAGGCCGTCAAGGCCCTGCACTAGAAGGAGGCAGACAGTAGACGGTAGACGGAATAAGGGGGCAAAGAACGCTCTTCCCTGTCTACCGTATGCCGTATACCGTCTACCGACACAGCGTACCGACCTTCCTCGGGGAAGGACGGGAGGAGATCTCTGCTTGTATCTCCAGATCCAGCAGCGGGTGCGCGAGAAATTCGTCCAAGCCGTACGCGAGGCTTTCGGCATTGAGGTCGCCCAGCCGGTGCTGGGGTTTCCGCCCAACGTCGACTTGGGCGAGTTGTCCGTCACCTCGTGCTTTGAACTCGCCCGACAACTTCGCCAGCCGCCACGCAAGATCGCCGAGCAAGTGGCGCCGCGCCTTCTGCCGATCGTCGGCGTGGATCGTGTCTCTATCGCGGGCGCCGGCTACTTGAACTTGCATTTGGACCGTGCCGCCCTGGCGATTGGCGCCTTCGCCCTGAGATCCGGCGAACTCGCCCCCGCGGCCCAACCGAGCGACGGACAGGCCGCCATCCCTGCCGGCGGCAAAGTTCTGGTGGAGCACACCAGCATCAATCCCAACAAGGCGGCGCACATCGGCCACCTGCGCAATTCTGTCCTCGGCGATACGTTTGTCCGCCTGCTGCGCTTTCGCGGCCACGTAGTGGAAATCCAGAACTACATCGATAATACGGGAGTGCAGGTAGCGGACGTGATCGTCGGCTTTCGGCACCTCGAGGGCAAAGGCCTCGAAGACGTTCGCCGCCTCATCGCCGATCCCAACATCCGGTTCGACTATTACTGCTGGGACCTTTACGCGCGCGTCTTCCAGTTTTACGACAGCGATGAGAGCCTGCGGGTATTGCGCGGAGAGACCTTGCAAGCCGTGGAAGAGGGTCACGGGGACCTGGCCGCGATGGCCGAACTGGTCTCTACGGCTATCGTGCGCGCCCACCTCGAGACCATGCTGCGAATCGGCGTCCGCTATGACTTGCTGGTGGGTGAGAGCGAGATTCTACGGCTCCACTTCTGGAAGTATGCCTTCGAGCTGATGCGGGAGCGCAAGGCGATCTGGCTGGAGGAGGCGGGGAAGAATCGCGGATGCTGGGTGATGCGGCTGGAAGAGAGTCAACCATCGAAGGAGGGCAGCCAGAAGACCACGCCCGAGAGTTCACCATCCAGCGCCGGCGCAGCCGGAGAGGAAGAAGAAGCGGCGCCGGAAGGCGTCAAGATCATCGTGCGTTCGAACGGTACGGTGACCTACGTCGGCAAAGATATCGCCTATCACCTCTGGAAATTCGGCCTGCTCGGCCGGGACTTTGGCTACAAGCCTTTCCATCGCTATGCGGACGGGCGCATCGTTTGGTGCACCAGTTCGGATCCGGCAGACGGCGGCGGGCAGTATGCAGAAGGCAGTAGGCAGTACGCAGAAGGCAGTAGTCAGAATGCAGAATGCAGTAGGCAGTATGCAGAAGGCGGTAGGCAGCACGCCGAAGACAGCGGGCAGCACGCCGAAGACAGTACACAACCCGGGCTGCCTTCTGCCTTCCGCCAATCGCCTACTGACTCTGGGCAGCCTTCTGCCTTCCGCCAACCGCCTACTGACCCTGGGCAGCCTTCCGCCTTCCGCCTTCCGGCTACTGGTTTCGGGCACGCTTCCGCGGCCTATGCCGTCATCGATACTCGGCAATCGTATTTGCAAAACGTGGTGGTGGCGGCCTTCCATGCCCTTGGTTACCACGAACAGGCAGAGCACCTGCATCACTTCGCTTACGAGGTGGTGGGACTTTCGCCAAGCTGCGCGCGCGAGATGGGTTACGAGGTGAGCGACGAGGGCAAGGGCTACGTGGAGGTCTCCGGGCGCAAGGGGCTGGGCATCAAGGCCGACGACCTTATCGACCGGCTCATCGACAAGGCTCTCGAAGAAGTGCGTTCGCGAGAGGTGGGTGGTGAAGAGGCCGAGCAGCGCGGCATCGCCCGGACGATCGCAGTGGCGGCGCTACGCTACTTCCTGCTGAAGTTCTCGCGCAACGTCATCATCGCCTTCGATTTCAAAGAGGCGCTGGCGTTTGAGGGCGAGACAGGACCATATCTTCAGTACACCGTGGTGCGGGCGCGCAATATCTTCCGCAAGTTCGAGGACGCGCACCCGGGATGGAAGCCGGAGAGCTTGGGAAACGCGGTCCCTGCCGAGCGGCTCAAGACGTTTCTCTCCGGGGACGCCGGCCGCGACTTTTGGGAGATGGCGCTGGTGGCCGCGCAACTGGAAATGTTCGTAGACCAGGCGATCGCTGGGGAGGAACCTGCCGTGGTGGCCAAGTACGCCTTTCGCCTGGCGCAAGCCTTCAACAACTTCTATCATCACCACCGCATCCTCGCGGAAGCGGATGCGAAGCGCCAACAGTTCCTGCTTTACCTGGTCTACCTGGTCAGCCAAACGCTCGCTCACGCCCTGGACTTGCTGGGAATCCAGGTTCCTGAGCGGATGTAGACGCATTGCCTTCTCGTTTTCAGTTCTCAGAAGGCCTGAAGAATTAAACACAGAGGCACGGAGACACAGAGAACAGAGAAAAGAGAATCACATGAAGATGTCGTTTTGTTCCCGAGGTTCCCATTCTTCTCTGTGTCTCTGTGTTGGAAGCTCCTTCGCAATTGCTTCACACCTTCTCAGTTCTCAGTCCTTAGAATCGACCGATTGACGTTTTTCGATTGAGATTGGAAAACTGAAACGGCTTGGCTTGCGTCTTCCTTCCAATCGTCAATCGGCAATCGGCAATCGGCAATTCTTCTTACATCCTCTCCATTTGGACCCCCAACGTTCGCTCCAATTGCAGCAAGTCGGACCGCTGCTCTCTAGCGAAAAGGGTGGAGGCGACGCCGCGTTCTCCTGCCCGCCCGGTGCGGCCGGCCCGATGGATAAAGCTCTCGGCATCTCCCGGCAGGTCGTAGTTGATGACGTGAGCGATGTCTTGCACGTGGATGCCGCGGGAAGCGAGGTCGGTTGCGACCAGGATGCGGAAGCGCCCGCGCTGGAATCCGGCGAGCGCTGCCGTCCGCTGCGATTGTGAGCGGTCACCATGAATCATGGCCGCTGCGAACCCTTGGCGAACCAGACTCTTGGCCAGCCGCTCGGTTCCTCGCTTGGTGCGCGCGAAAACGAGGCAGCGACCCGTCTCCTTGGTGAGCAGGCGGTGGAGCACTTCCTGTTTGCGATCCGCTGCGACTTCAATGGCCTGGACTCGCACGTTTTCCGACGGCTTGATGGTCGACCCGAAGGCCAGCCGCACCGGGTTCCTCATGTAATCGTAGACGAGGTGCGTCACCGAGGCGGCCAGCGTGGCGGAAAAGCACATCGTCTGGCGTTCTTTGGGCAGGGCTGCCACAATTCGGCGAATCGCGGGGATAAAACCCATGTCCAACATGCGGTCCGCCTCATCGAGCACGAGCAGCCGCAGCGGTCGGAAGTTAATGAGATTGCGGCCAAGGAAGTCCTCCAATCGGCCTGGAGTGGCCACCACCAGGCGAGCGCCGTGGCGGAGGGCGGCGAGTTGGTCTCGTTCGGACAACCCGCCTGCCACCAGGGCCGCGGGCGCGAGTCGCTTCCCTCGCAGCATGTTGTACTGATCCGCAACCTGCATGGCAAGTTCGCGGGTGGGGACGAGCACCAGCGCCGCGATTCCGGCCGTATCGTTTTGCAGCAGGTGTTCGAGGATCGGAATCAGGAAAGCCAGCGTCTTGCCGGTCCCGGTTTGAGCGGTCGCGAGGATGTCCTTGCCTTCGAGCGCCGGCGGAATCGCCGCGGCTTGGACCGGAGTCGGTGTCGAAAAACGCGCGGACGACAGCCGCTCCTGGGTGTACGGTGAAATCGGTAGTTCAGAAAAACTCTGCATTGACCTCTTCTTTTCTCTGGCCAAAGTAACGGTGCGTGCAAGCATCTGCCCGCGCGCAGCGACGTGCTTCGCCAGCCTTGTTTAGATTGCGCTGAAGACTTACGGAGAGAAACCGGAGGCGGGAAATACTAGCTCAAGTACTTGACCGGAGCAACCGCACTACACAACCGCTGAATTAAGCGCAGTTACAGCATACCACACCCGCAAGGTTTTTCGCAGTTTATTTTTGCACATGGGATTCCGGGCGTGGCGGCCGGCAGGGGGATTGTCGATTGCAGATCGGTCCTGAGTGAAGCGAAGGATTGACGATTGGAAGAGAAGACGTTGAGTGAGGACTGCACCATGTAAGCCGAACGCGTCAAGCCCGCCGGGGCCGCAAGACGGTCGATGGCCTCGATTGACTCTCTCGCGCCGTGATATTCACCCACACCGTTTTTCCCGCCGTCGGCCGCCACAATACCTGCCGTTGCGAAAAACTGCTGAGTTCAACGGCACAGGCGATGCAAGACACAAGGAAAAGTTCTGCGCCTTCTCCGTGTAAGTCCCCAAGAGATGGCCAAGGCGGAGCTTAGAAGCAGGAGGGGGTTCGGTTCCGGGATCTCCGTGCCGACAATCTGGAAGCCTTCCGGACCTTGTGCGACAATCCACGACGAAGCGGGTGGCAAGGAGTGATTCGGGTTACAGCAGCTATTGTAGTTCAAGCCGACGCTACCGACCGAGCTGGGAAGTACGGATCCCGCGCCAACCCAACCTTGGTAAGTTGACGGCTGGTTCGAGCTGAGGACTAAGAAGTAGTCACCAGGTCCCAAAAACAGGTTCGCCGGTGTCGATACCCACATGCCGTTTACGGCGCCGCCGGTATCGGGGAATGTGTCAGCGGCCTGGAAAAGCAGATCGCTGGGCGTCGTTGAAGGACCAATCGTGTCGGTGACTTGGACCGTGAACTGGTCAGATCCGAACCCGGACATGAACAAGTTGATGTCGCTAACGCTTACGGCGTCGCTCAGTGAGAAGCTTTGCGCGATAAATTGGAAATTGCCGACCGTCAACTCGAAGTTGTTGACGCTGCCTCCCCCCGTCGTACCCACTAAGACGGAATCTGCTCTGGCAGGAACACTACAAGCAAGGAAGACCAACAGACTCACAGACCGTGCCCGAGTCTTCATGTGGCCCTCCCGCCCCGTCGGATAATCACAACTCGACTGGGGACCCGCTTCTTTCATTTACCGCTGACGAGCAAGATACACTTAGCCGCCATCGAATGCAAGCAGGTTTGAGGAAGAGGAAGGAGGACACAGCCGCCGGTAGTGGTGTCATTTGACGAAAGAATAGAATCCACAGATTACGCAGATTTCTCAGATTGAGAAAAGAGCCACAGGCCGAGAACTCGGCGTTGTCGCAGGCGCAATGAACACGCGACGTGCTGGTTACTTATTGCCGAGGAGACGATTTCTTCTCTTAATCTCCGAAATCTGCGTAATCTGTGGATTCCATTTTTTTCCAATTGACACCACCACCCAGCCGCCCCTGTTGACAGTGGAGGAACATGAGAGGTATCTTTGGACGTACGTCTGGAGGTTACGTTTATGGGGAAGGTGCCCGCGATCATTCCGATTACCGACCTTCGACAAGACGCCGCCGCCGCCTTGAAGCAGGCGAAATCGTCGCGGCAGCCTGTCGTCATTACGCAACGGGGGAGGGCAACCGCGGTGCTTCTGAGCCTGGAGGCTTACGAGCGCGGCGAACACGAGCGTCAACTCTTGCGCCTCCTGGCACGGGGCGAACAAGAAATCGCCGCGGGGAAGGGATTCAGTCTGGACGAGGTCCTCGCCGAGGCGGACGTGCTTCTGCCCGGCGGCCCCAAGTGAAACTTCGGTTCACACCCGCCGGACGAGCGCAGTTTCTCGAGGCGGTGTCGTACATTCTGAAGGACAATCCACCGGCAGCCATCCGGTTCCGGAAGAGAGCTGAGCGGGCATTGCGCCGGCTCACGCGATTTCCCGAGTCCGGTCGGCTAATCCCGGAGTTTCCGGATCTTCCTTTTCGTGAGGTGATCGTTCCACCCTATCGGTTCTTTTACCGTCGGGAGGAAAGGACCATTTGGGTGGTCGCATGCTGGCACGGAGCACAACAGCCGGCAGAACCGATGGAGGAGAAAGGGTAGTGGGTCAATTTGACGTAGAGGCGGCTTTACGCCGTCATTTAGCGAGGTAAACTCGCCGCTATAGCATCAAATTGGATCCCACTAACTTAACCGTGGGTTCAGGCCGCGCTCACGGCCAACGGGCTTGGCGCCGGCCGCCCCCGCAATCGTTTGCGAGCCGGTTCTTCCACGAAACGAAAAACGAGCACTCCTACGAGCGTCGCGGTAGCCGCCGCACAAAACCATCTGCCTACCGAGAGTGAGGCCGCGTGCTGCGGATCCGAGAAGAAAAACATGCCCAGGACCACGACATGAAGCAGGTAGAAGCAGTAGCTTGATCCGCCGAGAAGCGCCAGCCAGCGTCCTTCCAGGAACGACGTCCAACGGGGACGCAGGGCTAGCCCATAAATGATGGCCGCAAAGGCGGGCGCAAAGAGGCCGGTGTGCATCACCGGATAAGGAATGTAGCGGCTAAGGGCGGTCGTGAGCAGGGCCACCGCCGTGCCGCCCAGCACCAGCGGAGTGGCCAACTTCGGATGCCGGCCTCCCCGCACGAACCAATAGCCGCACGCCATCCCGGCCATGAATTCCGGAAGGCGCATGAGCGGGTGGAATTTAATCGCGCTCAGCCAGAAAAGGAAGTCGGTGCTGGAGTTCACCTCCACGTGATCGGGGCGCAAGACGACGTACGTGAGATCGACGGCGATCACCAGGGTCCAGGCGCCGAGGACGAGGGCCGCGAGACCGCGGCTCGAGATTCGTGAGAAACGCGCCAGGAGGAAGGGGAAAAGCGCATAGAAGGCGATCTCCACCGAGACAGCCCACGCCGGACCATTCCACCCGAGCGCCGCCATCGGCACCCACGCCTGGAGCAGGGTGATGACCAGCGCTGACGTGGAGGCCAGGTGCGTCTTGAAGTACGCGAAGTAAGGAACGTCGAGCTTCAGCACGGCATAGAAGAAGAATGGCCCCGTCAGCAGCAAAGACAACAGATAGACCGGATAGAGCCTGGCGAGGCGGGCCCTCCAGAACCGGCGCACGTTGAGGCGCTCGCCGGCATAGGTGTATACCAGAATGAAACCCGAGAGCATGAAGAAGAACGTGACCGCCACATAGCCGGCGCTGGCGAATTGCCGAAGCCAACCGGGTGCCCAAGTGAGTCCCTGCATCGCCCAGCTATGGAACAGAAGAACGTGAAAGGCGGCGAAAAAGCGCGCCGAAGTGAGGGCGGTCAGTTGCGGGCGGGTGGGACTTGCCATTGGCGGTTCTCGCCGGGCAAAGGGGTCGAGCCCAAGCATCGGCTCTTGATTCAGCGCGTGGGCCGGCGCCGCGCCGCTTCCATGCTGGCATTCGGCTCACTGGAGAGTATACACCATCGCGCCAGGCGGAGATCGAACCACGCGCCCTGAGAGGCCTGTCCCTATACACTGTCCCCGGTACCGCGCGGTGCACGTGCGACGGGCGGAGAATAGACCCGATCCAGTCAATGGGATAGAAGATCACTGACCGTAGCTTCCAGTGGCGCCACCCGGTCGATGAGGAAAGGAACGGCCGCAGACCCGAAGATCCCGACTGCGGCGGAGCAGTTGGCCTTGTCCTAATTCCCGGCGAGCCTGCTCAATCGCTGCGGCTCGAACTTCAAGGCAACCAGTTGAGTGATCGTCTGGAAAAGCTCGGCGGCGTGAATGGGCTTGGAGAGGTACCCGTCCATTCCCGCGTCAAGACACCTTTCGCGGTCGTCGCTCACAGCATGCGCCGTCATGGCGATAATGGGGAGGTGTTTGCCGGCGATTCTCTCCTTTTCCCGGATCGCCGCCGTCGCCTCTAATCCGTCCATTTCCGGCATCTGGACATCCATCAGCGCCACGTCAAATTCGCCCCGCTCGAGCGCCTCCATGGCCGCGTTGGCGCTCTCCACCACCCTGGCCTTTGCGCCCCAACTCTCCAGCGTATCCTTCAGGATGCGGCGGTTGGTCGAGTTGTCATCCACCACAAGCACTGGCATGCCGTGGAGATTGACGTTGGCTACCGGTTGCGGCGCGGCGACGTTCTTGGCGATAGGAAGGTCGGCGGTAAAGTGGAATTTGCTGCCCTGGTCCGGCTTGCTTTCCACCCAGATCCGCCCTCCCATCATATGCACCAGCCGGGTGGAGATGGTCAGGCCCAGCCCCGTGCCGCCGAAACGACGAGTGGTTGAACTATCCGCCTGGGAAAAGGCTTCGAAGATCAAGCGCTGCTTTTCCGCCGGGATTCCAATACCGGTGTCGCTGACGACAAAGTGCAGGCGGGCCTTGTCCAGCTCCATCGACTCCACTTCCACCGACATCCCGATCTCGCCGTGCTCGGTGAATTTGAGAGCGTTTCCGACGAGGTTCACCGCGATTTGGCGCAGCCGGACCGGGTCGCCTACCAGCATTTCCGGCACGTCCGGACGCACATCGCAGAGCAGTTCCAGGCCCTTTTGCTGCGCGCGGGGGGCGAACATGGCCATCGTACCTTCCAGGCACTCGCGCAGGTTGAACTCGATGGGGCAAAGATCCAGCTTCCCAGCTTCGATCTTGGAGAAGTCCAAAATGTCGTTGATGATGGAGAGCAGGTCGTACGCCGAGTCTTTCACCATGCCGAGGTACTCACTCTGCTCCGCGTTGAGCGGCGGGGTGTCCAGAGCGAGCTCGGTCATGCCGATGATGCCGTTCATCGGGGTGCGAATCTCGTGGCTCATATTCGCCAGGAATTCACTCTTGGCCCGGTTGGCGGCCTCGGCGGCTTCCTTGGCAGCTTCCAGGGTTTTTTCCGCTTGCTTGCGTATGACGATCTCCTCCTGCAATTCCTGCGCCCTCGCGGCCATGGCCTGGATGCTCCATCGGTAGCCACCCGCCAGCACACCCATTCCGAGTATCCCACATAGACCGAAGAACCATGCGGTCTGGTAGAAGTGCGGGGCCAGATACAGGTCGCATGCGGCGTCTTCCTCATTCCACACACCGTCGCCGTCAGCGGCCTTGACATGAAAGCGATAGTGCCCGGGCGGAACGTTGGTGTAGTACGCAACGCGACGGGAGCCGGCTTCCACCCAATGCTTGTCAAGTCCCTCCAGCTTGTACTGGAACGTGATTTTCTCGGGCGAGCGAAAGCCGAGTGCAGTGTAATAGACTTCCAACCGGCTGCTGTCAGGAGGAAGCTGGACTCCAGCGCTCGGGTCCAGCAGTCGGCCTCCCAGCCCGACCTTCTCCACCAGCACCGGAAGGCGTACGTTACGCAGGCGGAGTTTCGGGTCAATGATGGAGACGCCTTTCATGGTGGGGAAGCAGAGTCTCCCGTCCCTGGTCTTCCATCCTGCCGGCTGATAAGCGCCATTGCACTCCCGGCTCTTCATGCCATCCGACGTGCCGTAAGCAACCGAGCTGATACTGCCGACCTTCCCGTCGGCAAAATCACTGAGCTGCTGCTTGCTGACGCGGAAAACTCCCCGGTTCGAACTCATCCACAAGTTGCCGTTGTCATCCTCGAGGATCCGGAAGATGGCATCGTCAAACAGGCCCTGTCGCATTCGGTAGGCGGTGAATTTCCCGTCCTTGAATCGATCGAGCCCACCATTGTCGGTGCCAATCCAGAGGCTCCCCTCCGCGTCCTGATAAGTCGTCATCACCACATCGCTGGAGAGCCCCTGTTTGCTGGTGTAAGCGGTGAATTTTCCATCCTGAAAGCGATTGAGCCCACCGCCTCCAGTGCCAATCCACAGGCTGCCTTCGCGGTCGGCTTCGATCGACATAA
>Ga0209039_10001809_pt1 | contig 19284 bp, 17 predicted proteins | sample BogFormECP12_OM1_FD_188238 | JGI IMG/M metagenome (GOLD analysis project Ga0209039, IMG submission 188238) | Bog forest soil microbial communities from Calvert Island, British Columbia, Canada - ECP12_OM1 (SPAdes) (version 2) | ecosystem: Environmental > Aquatic > Freshwater > Wetlands > Bog ...
GCCGGGCGCTTTCAGAAACGCGGGAGCGGTTAGCTGCAAAGTCATCTCCACGCCCGCGTCGTACGTGATTTCCTGGTCCACCTGCCCCGCCATCACGTGGGCGATGACCTCGGCCTCGACGGCATCGTTCGGCTGCGAGATTTTCGATCCGACCTTGGATTTGAGGCGAATCTGCACCTCGGTCCCCGCGGAAAGCTGGAGCGCCCACGCCTGCGCGGCAGCCAGCGCCGCGAGCGCGCTATTCCTCAAAAAGCGCTTGCGCAACCCCGTGCACCTCTCTTTAACGGATTCTTGTAGCATATGCGGGACGTTGCGATATGGCTGCCAGGCGCGGCCTTCGAGTTCCGTGCCGCGAAGCTGGGCGGTGCTCGTGGTATGATGCCGCTGAGGCGTGATAAGAATGGCGCTCCACACCATCGACGAGTCACAACGCAGAGCTGCAAGAGTCGCGGGATTTGCTTACCTGATCACGCTGGCGCTCGTGGTCTATGTCAATTTTGGTATCCACATGCGTCTGATTGTCAAGAACAATGCCGCGGAAACTGCCCGGAATATCCTGGCGCACGAACGGCTCTTTCGTGCCGGCATTGCCGGCGATCTCATCTACTGCGCAGGCGTTGTCGCGCTTCTCACGGCGCTCTACGTAATTCTCAAGCCGGTCAGCCGGGGCCTTGCCTTGCTTGCCGCGCTCTGGAGGCTCGTGTGGGTCCTGATGTGGCTTGTGATGACGCTCAATCTCTTTGACGCTCTGCGGCTCGTCAGTGGCGCCGATTACTTGCGGGCATTCGAAGCGGAGCGCCTGCTGGCCTTGGCGAAGCTCTACCTCGACACGCGTTTTGACGGCTATTACGCTGGCTTGCTGTTTGGCGCATTGGCATCCACAGTCTGCGGCTATCTGTGGTTCAAGTCCCGCTATATCCCTCGATCGCTGGCCGCCTTCGGCGTGATCTCGTCTGCATTTTGCGTGGGGTGTACTTTCGTCTTTTTGATTTTCCCCAACTTCGACAAAATCGTCAGCCTGGGGTGGTTCGATACGCCGATGGGTATTTTCGATATTGCACTGAGTTTTTGGCTTCTGTTCAAGGGACTAAGGCCGCCTGCGATGGGAATGCCCGGTAGATAGTAGAAGGTATCGATCTAACCTCCAAAGCCGTATAGGCGTTTCGATTGAAGCGGAGAAAACGTGCGGCTGTCAATCGTCAGAATTCCGGCGGGGTACCCTTCCTTCTGCTTAAAGAGTTCCCTTAAACGCTCCCGTGCGCGGGGAAGAGGCGGTTTCTCCAGGAAGGGAGCGACCCCGATCCAAACAAGCCCGATCAAGAACGGTGGCAACCATTGCAAGTCATCGGGAAAGCCCCGGCCCAGAAACATTGCGACCGGTACCCATATCAGTCCACCAATCATAAGCACGAATCCGGGTGCATACCACAAGAATTCCCTCTTCCGCGCCGCTTTGTCCATCGCAGTTACTTGTTTGATCAACGGATCCTCGGCGGGAGCTAGCCATGTTTCAAAACTGTTCTTAAAATGGCGTCTAGCTGACTCAATTTCCTTTTTCGTCTGTTTAGCCTGTTCAGCCTTGAGTAAGTCTGTCTGGATTTTCGCTTCAAGCGCGTCAGCCTCGCGCATGTTGACAGCGTGTACAATCTCATCCGTGGCACGTTGCGCGGGGTCCTTCGGAGGACGAGGATTCCCGCCAGGACCATAACCCCCAGGTCCCCAACCTTCATCGTCTGGCCAGGTTTGCGGCTTCATAACAAGCACATCCTGTTGAAGCGATTGTACACCCTGGCATTCTGCTAGCGTAGTGCGTCCGAAATCCAGCCGTTTTCGCTTGATGGCCGGAGGTCGCCGGGGAACCTTCCAAAAAGGCATGTTTAGCCACAGATGAACACAGATAAACACAGATAAGTCCCGTCTTTGCTTATCGGCGTTCATCTGTGTTCATCTGTGGCCATTTGTGTTTTGCCGTCTTGGACCGCGCTGGTAGTCCAATCCACAGTCCGGGGATATTGGTCATTCTGCCTGCGGCAGACCAGTAGTGCGGCTGACGTAGCAACCGATAACTAAGCCGCAGCGTCTCTATAATCGGGAGACGAGCGCATGCGTGTCGCACTCCCCGTTTGAGTTGACCGAAGACCCGGCCGGAAACACACCGCTCGACCGCGTAGGCGACGGGCCGCCCCTCTGCCGCCAGCGGTCCGAATACGGCGTTCGGGGAGGTCACTCCCGGTTAAGTCCCGGTCACGGCGGACCGCCGGCCGGCAGCCGCTTCAGTACCCCAACAGCGGCGCCAACCTGGCACGCACGTCGTCGATAACTTCAGTCGCGCAGGGCCCGAGTCTCTCGGCGTGGCGCGCCTTCCAGTCGACGCTTTTCAGGTGGTCCGCCAGGACAACGCCGGTAACGCCCCGACCGGAAGTTACTGCTACTTCGAATGGGTATCCCTTGACCTGACTCGTGATCGGGCATACCAGCGCCAAGCCGGATTTCGCGTTGTATGCTCTCGGGCTCAGAACGAGTGCCGGGCGCCTTCCTGCCTGTTCGCGGCCGGCTTGGGGATCGAAGGTCAACCAGACCAGATCGCCGGCTTCCGGCACATAGACTGCACTCACCAGGATTCCTCGCCCAGTGGGGGGCCCCAGTCGGTCTCCCGGTGGCGATTCTTCGGCTTGATCTGGGAAACCAGTTCCGAAAGCTCGTACCGTCGCCGGGTTGGGCGCAGCATGATCGCGCCATTGCCGTCGACGGCCATCGCCACACAATCCCCCTCGCTGAGGCTGGCTTGTTTGGCGACCCCCTGCGGAATCCGAACGGCCAGGCTGTTTCCCCATTTTGAGATGGTGGCTTCGTTCTGCATACGTGTCTACTTTGAATATACACCCGATTCGTCTGCGATCCAAGCCGGACGCACGCGTGGCCCCCGGAATCCGCGAAAACCCCGGGTTGGCAGACGGGAGCGTCTGCCCCACGCTTCAGCGCACTATGAGACGCACCGGGCCTAGCAGCCCCGACACCGGCGGCGCGCCGCCACGGCCTCTGCCGCCCGCCGCGGCGGCTCCCTGTGGCGTCGCCGAAGCCGTGCTCTCCGCTGCTGGAGCGCCTCCGCGGCCTCCCCGCCCGCCGCGGCCTCCTCGACCTCCGCCCGCGGCGGCTGCCGGTGCTCCTGCCGCTGTCGCTGGCGCCGCCGCGGCGGCCGCCGGTGGCGGACCACCAGGTCCGCGGCCCGCGGCCGTGGCGTGCACCTCGATCTCCAGATCATTCGCCCCGGCTTTCAACGCGCTGGTCACGTCCCAGCGATACGGCTGCCAGGCGTGTCCCTCCAGTTCTTTCCCGTTCAACTTCACCTTGGCATAATCGCGCACGTCGGCAATTTCCAGGAATACCCGCTTCCCGGCGGGCGCCGCGGGTGCGTCGAACTGCTTGCGGTAAACCGCCGGTCCGCCGAATCCCTGCGTCCCCAGGTCCTCCCACGATTTCAGCGCCGTGGTCAACTCCTGGTCCTTCAGCGTTACCTTCCAGTCGCCCGCCACTTCCATTAACGGTGCGGCTGGCCCTGCCGGCGCGGCGGCGGCAACCCCGGCGGGCAGCGGGCCCACCACGATCGCCTTCGCTTCATACGGCGCGAACTGCAACGCCACGCTCACCCCGTCGCTTCCCGCCGCCGTGCTGGCAATAGCGCGAATCTCGCCCGTGCCCAGGTCCCACACCTGCGCCTGGCCGTGCCCGGCGATGGTGGCGACGCGCGATTCCTCCTTGTCGCTCTCGTTGAAGAAGTAGTACATGTCGGCGTCCTGCCAGGTGCGGTGCGTGTAAGTCAACCGCTGGAACGGGGCGTCCAGTTTCACGTCCGGCTTGGGCAGCGCGGCCAGCACGCGATCGGTGATGTCGCCGGAGGGTTCGACGAGCGTGGCGAAGCTCAGGTCCGGCGCGTCCTTGGCGTCCTTGAAGGTCTTGTCCAGCACCAGGCTGGGCGTCTTGCCCACGAAGATCACCTTGCCGCCGGCCTTCACGTAGGCCTGAAACCGCGCCAGACCGGTGCGCGTAATCACCGTGGAGGATGGAACCACGATGGCGCGGTAGATCTGTCCGCTGAGGTTCTTGAAGCCGCCGTTCTCGATGGAGGCTACCGAGCTGAGCGACTGTTCGTCGAAGTAATCCCAATCCACCTGGTGTTCGAACAACTGCCAGCCGAGCTTGGTGGTGCTGCGGTCGGCCTCCTGATCGCCCATCCAAATGCTGTTGCCGGGATGGTACAGGCCCACCTGCGCGGCCGGACGGCCGATGGCCATCAGGTAGCCGCCGCGGTTGGCGTACCACGCGATCATGGGAGCCTGCGGCGGTATGGCGGGCGGCGGTGCCGCCACCGAGGGATCGCCGGGACCGCGCGCCACCGGAACCCGGATCTGCAGCAGGGTGACCCCTCTCACCAGTTGAAAATCCATCTGATACTTGCCGTCGATGCCCGGCCCGCCGCCTTCTTCGGCCCAGACCTTGGGTTTGCCGAACAGGTGCGCCGCCGATGAGGCGATCTTGGGAAAGTTGTTGTTGACATTCCAGGTCCCGTCCGGCCGGTGCACTGCGTCGGGCACGAGCTGATTCAGGTTATCGATGCCGGGCACTTCCACTTTGAGGTTGTCGCGGAAGTAGTCGCCTTCGCTGCGCTCCAGCGAGATCATGGTCTCTTCGTGGTTCAGGTGTACCAGGTATTCCACGTTGTACTTCTTGCACCAATCGGCCTGCTCACCGAAGAAACTGTTCTGGAAGATGCCGCTCCAGACGTCGGAGTAGTCGGCCCTCACCCGCCGCGTCTCTTCGCTCGCGTCCGCCCCCCGGCCGCCGGTGAAAAACGAGGGGATGTAGGGTTTCAGGTCGTAGCCTTTGCGCGCCTGGAACTCCTCCAGCAGTTTGGGAGTCCACGGGATGGAGCTGCTGTAGTCAGGTTCATCGCCGAAGAAGCCCAGCACGATCTTGCCGAACTGGTCGCCCACCGCCGCCCGGTAGGTCTCGTGGGTGATCCTGAGAAACGCGCGCGTGGCCTCCGGGTCCAGGTAGTCGATGAGGGAGTAGAGGGCATCCTTGGCGCGGGTCCCGTCCTCGCGATTGAAGTTCCGCGTCGGCGAACTGACGTACACGTGCCGCACGAAAACCACCTCCCAGTTGTAGCGCGGCTCATTGGGCGTAGACCCTTCGGCGGGCGTGACCCACTTGAGCTGGAAATTCGCGGGAACCGGAATCGGAGTCACGCTGACCAGCGTCGTATCGGGCGTAGTCTTCAGGGCCATGATGCCGAGAGTGTCCGGGGGCACCGGCATGGTGAGCGTCTGGCCCGGCACCACGTGGACGCGGATATCGGCCACGATGCCCTGCATGCCGAGCTGCGGGACCTGCCGGCTGATGTTGCCGCCGGCAAATCCGCTGGGATAGTCGGATTCGTCCTGGATCCACAGCCGCATGTTCCGCTTGGCGGCTTCCTGAACCGTGAACTTCACCTGGTCCATGTGCGCCGGGGAAAGGTACTTCGGCTCGCCGCGTCCCGGCGAGAGGTTCACCACGAAGATGCCATTGGCCGCCAGCCGGTCGAAATCGCGGACGATCCGGGCCCGGACCTCCTGGGGGTCGGCGCCGTTCCAACTGGCAAACGGCTGGATGGCGCCGTACTCGCGCGGCGGCGCCTTGAAATTGGCGGCGGCCTCGCGCAGCGACGGCACGGTGACTTGTTGCCACGGCCGTTGGGCCGGCAACACGGCGGCCAGCAACGGAACGATAGCCAGGGTGCGAAATACCTTCTTCATGTGAGACTCCTTCCGGAAACGCTACCCAGAAAGAATAACTCCATTGCCAATGTCGAGGGGCGATGTTGTGGGGCGGACCCCCTGGTCCGCGCGGGACGCCCCCGTCCCGCTCCTGGCTCGCGGAATCAAGTGCCGGCACTGGCGAGAAGCCGGCCAGGGGGCCGGCCGCGGACGAGGGCGTCCGCCCCACAGACGTCACTTCACCTGCAGGGATTCGAGGTACTTCGTCAGGTTGCGAATGCGGAGCTGAACGGCAGCGGCGCCGGCGCCGTCCATCTCGCGAAAAACCGTGCCCCAGGCCGGCATGTCCCTGGACCCGTGAGCGGTGACGCGGATGTCTCCGCGGATTGCGCCATACACCCGCAGTTCGGGAAACTTCCCCGCATTCCGCTTCGCGAGGCCGGTCAGGTCGAGGGAATGGAACTTCAAAGCCGCGCTCGCCGGGCCATCGCCTTTGCCATCGGCGCCATGACATGCGGCGCAGTAAGCCCGGTACATTTCCTTGCCGGAAGAAGCCGGCGCCGGCCCGGCTGGCGTCTTCTGAATTACGGGGCGGTCCTCATTCTGCCCGCTCAGCACCGCGGCCGCCAACGCGAAGAGGATCAGTCTTTGCAGCATCGCCGTCTTCTCCATTCAGAACTCGATCCGCATTTGGAACGCCACCATGCGGGGCGAATTGTCGCCGCCAAGACCGACGCCGAGCAATCCGGTGGGCGGGGACGTCGTGTAGGTCAGAGCGCCGAAGCCGGCTTGCGTTTCCGGCTTCCCGGGTATGCCGGCGACGGCTGCCGGCAATCCGAAATTCGGGTGATTCAAGACGTTGAAGAACTGCCCGTCGATCCGCAGGGACAATCGCTCGCTCAGCCGGAACAGCTTGGTGAGATAGAGGTCGGCCCAGAAGAAATCCGGGCCGCGGAGCGAGTTGCGGCCCAGATCGCCGAACTGGCATGTCGCCGGCGAGTCGCCGCCGGCGCAGGCCCCGGTGCCCGGATCGACCGTCGAAACAAACGCATCGGGATTGAGCCACTGAATGGCGCCGGGCTGCGTCACGCCTGGAACCGGATCGTGCCGGTAGAGTGGCGCGCCTGCGCGGACGCTGGCGAACTGCGGGCCGCCGCCCTGCACGATGCCGTTCCCGTTGGCCGAATACGGCGCGCTTTGCACCGTGAAAGGCACGCCACTGTGAAAGAAGAACGTGCCGGACAACTGCCATCCGTTCACAGCCGCGGCCAGAATCGCGTTGTGCACGTGAATGGGCAACTCGTACACGTAGTTGGCGTTGAAGTTCTGCCGCACGTCGTAATCGCAGTTGCCGTACTGGCGGCCTAACATGCCGGGCAGTGGGGAGATGATCCCCAGCGACGAAAAGGACAGGAAGCCGCCGTTCGACACCGTGTCCAGACAATGGCTCCACGTATAGTTCACTCGCGCCTGCAACCCGCGGCCGATGCGCTTCTCGGCCGTCGCCTGAAGGCCGTTGTAGTGGCTGTTGGCCCCGGTGGCGAACTGGGTCACCGCCGCGAAGCGGGGGTCGGTGGGCGCGCCGTAGGGGAACGGGCTGAAACAACCCGCGCACACCGTCTGGTATCCGTTCACCTGGGTCGAGTAGGGCTGGTTCACCGCGCGCGTTCCGACGTACTGAGCCCGCAGATTGCCGGTGTTCCCGAGTTGCCGCTCGACGGCGAGACTCCATTGCAGGAAGTAGGGCGCGCGCAGTTCGCTGTCGGGAATGGCGGCGAGCGCGACCGGCGGCAGACACGCCTGCGGCCGGGCGGATGCGGCGGCGCACGAGAGAGCCCCCTGCCGAAAGCCGTTGAGGAACGCCTGATTGGCCGCTACGGTCGAATCGATGGCGCTGTCAGGCACGCCGGGCGCAATCGCCAGTCCGCCCGCCTGCCCCAGAAGGCCGCCCTGGAAGGTGTCGATGTAGGGCGGATTGGCGGCGATCAGATCCACGATGCTGCCGGGCAGCAGGTCGCTGAACACGCCGAATCCGGAGCGCAACACCGTTTTCGGCGCGAACTGCCACGAAATTGCGGTGCGGGGCTGCCACAGGAGGAGTGGAGTCGAAGCAAACAACTTGTCGCGGCCGGTGATGATGGCCTGGTTGAGGGGCTGATCCGGATTGTGGCTCGACGCTTCAAACGAGCCGGGCAAACTCGCGATCAGGTGGTGCGGGCTCATCGGATTGGTGTTGGTGGCTGTGCGCACGCCCAGCGTCCAGGTCACCTTCGAGGAGAGCTTCACGGTGTCCCCGGCGAACAGATCCACGTTCAGGTAATCGAACGGCTCGGACGCGGCGGCCGGAAACGCCTTGGTGGCGGTGGACGCCGCGCCGTAGATGAATTGCGCCAGCGTCGTGTAGGTTACCAGCGGCGTGTCGTAGGTGCTGAAGTCGTAATCGTTAATCCGCAGGCGGCGCGAACTGACGCCGAACTTGAACTGATGGCGCCCCACGGTCCATGCCAGGTTGTCGTTGATCTGGAACCGCGTGGCGCGGCGCCCCTGCACCCAGTTGTAATCCAGACCGCCGGCTGTCGTGAACGGCGCGCCCGGCCCCACGCCCTGAAGCACGATGGGGAAGGCCGCCAGCGTCTTCGCCGCGTCCGCCGGCCCAAACAGGCTCTCGTACCAGGAGAACGCCGGGTTGAAGTAGTTCACCAGGTTCTGGCTGAAGATGTGCGTGTATCCGGCCGCGAACGAATACAGGGGCTGCGGCGAGATCGCATTGAACAGGGGATTGACCGGGTCGGTGTAGGCCGCCTGGAGTCCCGTGTCGGACTGGAGGCGGTACCAGACCATGTTATCCACGTCGATGTTGTGATCGATCCGGGCCGTGACCACCTGTTCGCGATCGGAACTCGACTGCGATGTTGTCCGCCGGTTGGCGCAGCCGTTTCCATTCGGCGGGGCGCCCGCCGCAGAGCTGCCATCGGCGTTCAAAGGGCAACCCAGCACGGGCAGCGGAGTTCCACTCGCGCTCGGATAGAGCGAAAACATGTTCCGGTAGAACGGCGCCAACGCCGGGGCGGCGGGGTAACTCGACCCTGAAACCGTGTCGATTCCCCCCTTGGGCAGTTGCTGCAACACGTAGCTTTGGAACGCAGGCGTTGGGAGCGTCACCGTGTTGACGATGGGCAGCGCGATCCGCATCTGCTCGAAGTCGCCGAAGAAAAACAACTTGTCGTGGACCACCGGGCCGCCGAGGCTGCCCCCAAAGTGGTTCACGTTCGAGCGCGGTTTGTGGCCGCCGGCAGTCGCGTTTGTGAAGTAATTCGCCGCGTTCAGCCGCGAACCGTTCCAAAGCTCATACAGGTTGCCGTGGACAGCGTTCGTCCCGCTCTTGGTGACGTAATTGATCTGCGACGCTCCGTAGCGGCCCTGGTCGACCGCATAGGATGTGGTGTTGACCGTAACCTCTTCGATCGAGTTCAGTCCCAGAACGAGGTTGGTGGACAGCCCGCTGTTCAGATTCGTCAGCGGATCGTTGGTCTCCAGGCCGTCCACAATGTACGCATTGGAGAGCGCGGGCAACCCATTGAACTGCACGTTGCCGTAACCGTTCTGGCCGCCCACGAAATCGTTCGACGAACCGGCCGTGTTGATCAGCGCGCCGGGAGCAAACTGCGCCGGGTAGGTGAGATCGCCGCCCGGGTTCGGCAAGTCCGCGATGGCGCGCCCGCTGAGCGTGGTCGTGGTGTTCGGGTTTTCCACGTTGATCAGCGGCGCCTCGCCGCTGACGGTGACGTCCTGCCTGGCGGCGGCAACTCGCAGCGTGAAACTCACCGCGCGCGTCTCGCCCAGGCCGGCGGAGACCGATTCGTTCACCTGGTCCTCGAAGCCGGCCGCCTGGACGTGCATCGAATACGGGCCGGGATGCAACTGTGGAAATGCGAAACGCCCCGATTCGTCCGTCTGGACCTGGCGTTTGAGCCCGGTTCCCAGGTGCGTGATCGTCACCGTGGCTCTGGCCACCGCTCCACCGCTCTCATCCGAGACCTGCCCCGTGATGGCGCTGGTGGTTTCCCCTTGAGCCCACAATCGCGGGCTGCCCAGGGGAGCGGCGAGCGCCATGCACAGGATTCCCGCAAGCCTTGCTGCCGGCATCGTGTGCCTCATGATTTTATTTAGCCGTGCCTAAATTTGATGCTACACCATCGGAGGGGCCGGGTCAAACAAAATCTTTGATTTTTGAAACCAGGCCGGCCATAATTTAGCTATGCCGAATTCCGGATCTGAGTCCGTGGACGACTACCTGAAGGCCATCTTCGAGCTGACCGGCCCCGCGGGAGAGCCGGCAGCCAGCAATGCGATTGCGCAGCGCCTGGGCGTTTCGGCGCCGTCGGTGACCGGGATGCTCCAGAAATTGTCCACCGGGAGACGGCCCTTGGTCGCATACCGGAAGCACCGCGGCGCGCGCTTAACCCGGGAAGGCCGCTTGCGGGCGCTTCGCATCATTCGCCGGCACCGCCTGGTGGAGCTTTTCCTTTGCCAGGTCCTGGGGTATTCCTGGGACGAAGTGCACCAGGAGGCCGAGAGGCTGGAGCACTTCATTTCCGAAAGGCTCGAAGAGCGCATCGCCCAAAAACTGGGAAATCCGGAATTCGACCCGCACGGAGACATGATTCCCGGGAAAGACGGCGCCCTGCCCGAGCGCAAGACCATGATGTTGGCAGACGCGCCGCCGGGCAGTTCGGTGGTTGTGACCAGCGTGAGCGATCGCGATCCGGAGATGCTGCGCTACCTGGAACGCATCGGCCTGGCGCCGAACCGCTTGCTGGCCGTCGTCGATCATGGGCCGTTCGAGGGCCCGACCACGGTGCGATTTCACGGCGAAACCGATCCCCGCTCTCTCAGCCCCAGGCTCGCCGCCGCCATCCTGGTCCAAATGGCCTGATGCGGCCGCCGCAAGCCTTAATACGGCCGCAGCCACCAGGGCCCGATCAGCGCCACCACCAGCCCCGCCACCCCCAGGAACGTCCCGAAGGGCAGCTCATAATCCGAGAACTTCTTCCCTGCCGCCCAAATATAGACAAGCCCCAGCAACGCTCCTACGATCGACCCGAGCAGCATGGTCGACAACGCCCCCGCTATCCCCAAAAAGCTTCCCACCATGGCGACCAGCTTCACGTCCCCGAACCCCAGCATTTCCCTGTCGCGCAGTTTCCCCCACACCGCCGCCCCGCCCCACAACATCAGCGCGGGCGCCGCCGCTCCGAAAAGCGATTCCGCCACCGAATCCAGCCGGCCGGTCAGGATGAAGCGTTGGTTGAGCTGCTTGTGCATCAGGTACAGCACGATCTGCGGCAGGGCATTCACGGTGACGTCCCGCACCGGGACCACCAGCGAGAACGCGAACCCCAGCCACATTCCGCCCTTGGTGAGTTCGTCCGGCAGCAGCCGCTTTTCCAGATCGCAGAACGTCAGCGCCACCAGGATCGACGAGAACACGCACATCTTCGCCGCCTCCAGCGTGGCGCCCAGTCTCCACGCGAACCACAGCCACAGCAGCCCGGTCAGCAACTCCACCACCGGGTAGCGCAGTGAAATGTGCCGGCCGCAGTGCCGGCACCGCCCGCGCAGGAGGATGTAGCTCACGACCGGAATGTTGTCGCGCCAGGCGATCGGCTTGCGGCATCGCACGCAATGCGACCGCGGCTTCACCACAGACCGGCCACGCGGCCAGCGGTGAATGCACACGTTCAGAAAACTGCCGATCAGCAGTCCGAAAACCAGGGCAAAGACACGGGTAATTATCTTTTCCGTCACGAGAGCACCTGCCGGTATACTTCCATAGTCTCGAGGACCATGCGGTCCACGGTGAAACGTTCGCTAATCCTCCGCCGCGCCACCAGGCCGAGGCTGCGCGCGGATTCGGGATGTTCGGCCAGTTCGCGGATCGCGCCGGCGACGGCACTGGGCGAGTTCTCCACCAGCATTCCATTGACGCGATCTTGGATGACTTCCCGCAGCCCTCCCACGTCGCTCGCCACCACCGCCGCTGCCGCGGACATAGCCAGCAGCGCCCCGCTTCCCAGCCCCTCGTTGCGGGTGACGTACACGAACACGCCGGTCGTGCGGAGGTCCTCTTCCAGGTTGGAGGAGACCTCGACCTTGACGCCCGCCCTGCGCCCCGCCTCCATCGCCAGCGCCGCGCCCTTCAGCGGATCGCCGCCGGAGGCCGGCGTCACCACCCGCGTGCCTTCGGTCACCGGGAGCAGCGGCACGCCGTCGTACACCACGCTCACCTTGTCCGCCTCCACGCCGGCTTCGGCCAGCACCCGGGCGACGTGTTCGCTGACCGCCAGGTAGCGGGTGGCCCGCCGGTATTTCCAGCGCGAAACCAATCCCCTGCGGACCGCAAACGCCACGCGCCGCGAGACCACCAGCGGCGCGCGCCCGCCGGCCACGGCCGCCATGGTGTGCGCCCGCGCGTCGTGCGCGTGCACCAGGTCGTGCTTGCCCGCCAGCGCCGCCAACCGCGCCCAACCAAGCGCTTCCGCCGCGAGCCCCCGCGTCCGCGCCGCTTCCAGCAGCGCCCCTCCCTCGCGCGCCAGCAGCGTCGAAGCCACGCCCGCGGCCTGCAGTCGTTCCATCAGCCGCAATGCCTGCCACTGGCCTCCGCGCATCTCCCTGCCGGTATCGAGGTGAAGGATCCGCATCAGCTCATGTTTCTCGTTTTGGAGTATTTCAGAAAGGTATAGAACGCCGCCATGTAGGCGATCATCAAGCCTTCCGGGCCGTCCAGGAATCCCCGCTGAAAGAAGTAGCTCTTCACGAACGTCCAGGGCGGGTGGAAGAGCAGACGCGCAAGGGGAACCGCCTCCTTGCGCGCCACCAGTTCCTGCGCCGCCAGCGTGGTGTAGCGGTCCATGGTCTTCACGTGCTCGGAAAGCGATTCGCACGTGAAGTGCAGGATGTTGCTCTCCAGGTGGCCCACTTTCCCGTCCACGTGGACGCTCTCGTGAACGAAATCGCCCACCCACCTGGCCTTGGAGCGGCGGTACAGCCGCACTTTGCGGTCGGGATACCAGCCGGAGTGCAGAATCCACCGGCCCAGGTAATTGGCCATGCGCGGCATGGTGTATCCGTCGCAGCGCGGGCCCGCTTTTTTCAGCGCCAGGATTTCGGCCTCGAGCGGTTCGGTGAGGGCTTCGTCGGCGTCCAGCGACAGAATCCAGTCGTGCGACGCCTGCTCCGCCGCCCAGTTCTTCTGGCCCGCGAATCCCCGCCAGCCGGCTTCGATCACCCGCGCGCCCAGTTTTTCCGCCAACTCCACGGTGCGGTCTGTCGACCCGCTGTCCAGGATCAGAATTTCGTCGCAGCACCGCAGGCTCTCCACCGCCCGCGCGATGTTGCGCTCCTCGTTGGCCGTAATGATGGTGGCAGTGATCTTCATCTCGGCTCAGAGACCGCCGGCGGAGGTCGGCGAGCAGATGAAGCACAGCGCGAACATCGCCACCGAGATCCAGCCCAGTTTTCGCCGGCCGGGGGTCAGCCGGGAGTCATCGTACACCGCGGGATGCCGGCGCCCCAGCCAGAAGAGCACCACGGCCCACACCAGCCATGGCCACCACCACAGGCCCAAGGGCAGCAGCAGAACGCTGGCCACCTTGGAAACGGTGCGGTGGTGGCTGGGGAAGAACGCATACAGAATGTGCCCGCCGTCCAGTTGTCCCACCGGCAGCAGGTTCATGGCGGTAGCGAACATCCCCACCCATGCCGCCCGCGCCACCGGGTGCAGGCAGATGTCGGCGGAATGCGTGCCCGGAAAGATGGCCCGCTCCAGCAGCCACTGCAACGCCGGCACGCCGAACTGCAGCGGCCCCTGGCGCCCGATGCCCGGAATCACCTTGGAGAACGCCAGGCCGATGGCCAGCATGGGCGCCAGCACGATGAAGCCCGCCAGCGGACCCGAAACCCCGATGTCGAAAAGCACCAGCTTGGAATAGATCTGCGAGCGCACGCGGATGAACGCTCCGAACGTTCCGTACACCGGGGAGGGCAGGAAATACGGCGGGCTGGCGTTGACCCCATGGAACAACGCCGCCAGGTAGTGGCCGGATTCGTGGGCCAGCAGAATCCCCAGCAGCGTGAGCGAAAAGGGCAGCCCCTGCCAGAGCAAGCCCGGCTGCCGCCACACCGACGTGTACATCTCCAGGCTTTGTTCCAGGTCGAACGCCACGTTGCGGTCGAAGTCCCTCTGCATGGCCGCGCCCACCACGGTGGTGGACAGGAGGGTGACCGCAAACAGCAGTATGTGCAGCCAGTACCGCTCGCGCGGAGCCACGAACGCGAGCGCGCGGACATGACCTTCGCCGCTTGTGGCGTAGGACGAGTAAGGCGCGGGCGGAAATTCCGGGGATGACACGATGAACCGCTGCAAGCGGCGCTATTGCAGCGCTTGCAGCTCCTTGCCGGGTTTGAAACGGACCGCTTTCCCGGGAGGAATGGAAACCTCCGCGCCGGTGCGTGGGTTGCGCCCGATCCCGGTCTTCCGCGGTTTTACGTTGAACACGCCAAAGCCGCGCAACTCGATGCGGTCGCCCTGCTCCAGCGCTTTCTTCATCGATTCAAACACGGTCTCCACCGCCATCTCGGCCTTGGTTTTCGTGATGCCGGTGCGGTTGACGACCTCGTTGATGATATCCAGCTTGATCAAAACTGCCTCCTTGCAAACCCGGGGATAGGGCGATGTGCCTCTCGCAATCGGTCAACCTTATGATAAGATTGAATTTAATACCATGTCAAGCGAGGGGTCGCGAGGGCGTCCAGCGCCCATCGCTAGCCTTGAATTCCGCCGGGCCTGCGGGCGCTTCGCCACCGGAGTCACCGTGGCGACGGTTCTCGATGCCCGCGCCAGGCCTCACGGCCTGACAGTCAACTCCTTTGCTTCCGTATCGTTAGCGCCGCCGCTGGTGCTCCTATGCGTGGGCCGGGAGGTCTCCGTCAGGAACGCTTTCGGCGCCGCCGAGTTCTTCGGAATCAACGTTTTAGCAGCCGGCCAGCGGGACCTCTCGGAGCGCTTCGCACGCCCGGGCGTGGACCGTTTCGCCGGCGTTCCCTGGCATCCCGGAAAAACCGGAGCGCCTCTCCTCGAAGGCGTTCTGGCAACCCTGGAGTGCGCCGTCCATCAGCGCATCCCCTCCGGCGATCACGAGATCCTGGTGGGCGAAGTGCTCCACACCCGCGTCACCGATGGCGCTCCCTTGGTCTTCTACGCCAGCGGCTACCACACTCTTGGATGAGGCGCCCATGACCGATCCTCTCTCGTTTCTTCACGACCAGATCGAACAGTGGCGGCAGGAGGGCGCCTGGCAGCGGTTGCGGGTGCTCGAATCCGCGTGCGCCGCCGAATCGCGTTTCGACGGCCAGCCGGTGGTCAACCTGGCCTCCAACAACTACCTGGGACTCACCACTCACCCGCGCCTGCGCCAAGCCGCCATCGATGCCGTTCGCCGGTTCGGCGCCGGCTCCGGCGCGGTGCGCACCATCTCCGGCACCATGAGCCTGCACATGGCGCTGGAGGAACGCATCGCCAGCTTCAAGAACGTGGAGGCCTGCGTGGTCTTCCAATCGGGCTTCGCCGCCAATGCCGGCACGGTTTCCGCCATCCTCGCGCCCGAGGACCACATCGTCTCCGACGAGCTCAACCACGCCAGCATCATCGATGGCTGCCGCCTCTCGCGAGCCGCCATTCACCGCTTCCCGCACAAGGACGTGGCCGCCGCCGGGCGCATCCTGGCTGAACTCGCGGGCGCGGGCGGCCGCAAGCTGCTCATCACCGACGGCGTCTTTTCCATGGATGGCGACATCGCCCCGCTCCCCGGCCTGGTGGAGGCGGCTGAAACCCACGGCGCCATCATGATGGTGGACGATGCCCACGCCTCCGGCGTCCTGGGCCGCAACGGCCGCGGCGCCATCGACCATTTCGGTTTGCACGGCCGCGTCCACATTCAGGTGGGCACGCTCTCGAAGGCCATCGGCGTGCTGGGAGGATACGTTTGCGGCAGCCGCGACCTGATCGAGTTTCTGTACCACCGCGCCCGCCCGTTCCTGTTCTCCACCTCGCACCCTCCCGCCGTGGCCGCCGCCTGTCTGGCCGCATTCGACGTGCTGGAGCGGGAGCCCGAACGCATCGAAGCTCTGTGGGCCAATACGCGCTTCTTCAAGCAGGGCCTGGTCTCCGCCGGCTTCGACACCGGCCACAGCGAGACTCCCATCACCCCCGTGATGGTGGGCGAAGCCCGGCTGGCCCACGAGCTTTCCCACGCACTGTTCGAGGAAGGCGTGCTGGCCACCGGCATCGGCTTCCCGACCGTGCCCAAAGGCCAGGCGCGAGTGCGCACCATCGTCGCCGCCACGCACACCCGGGAGCAGTTGGACCGGGCGCTGGAGGCGTTCCGCAAGGCGGGCAAGCGGTTGGGGATATTGGCCGCGTAACCCACCGCCGCCGCCTCATATTCCCGCGCCCTATGGCCGATAAGTATCTGTGTACCGCCGCGCAGTCATCATAGCGGCCGCCTGCGCCGTTCTCGCGATCGCCTGGGTCCTGGTGCGCCTTCCGGCGCCCCCGCCACGCGTTTTCCGCATGGGCTTTCAAAGCTCGCCGCCGCGCCAGTTCGTGTCCGCCGACGGCCAGCCTTCCGGTCCCACCATCGAGACCATCCGCGATGCCGCGCGGCGCGCCGGCATCCGCATACGATGGGTGCTGAGCCCCGAGGGGCCCGACGCCGCCATGGCCGCTCACAAGGTCGATCTGTGGCCGCTCCTCGCCAACCTGCCGGCGAGGCGGAACACCTTCTATATCACCCGGCCTTACATCCATCCCAATTACTGGATGATCAGCCCCAAGTCGCGCGGCATCACCTCCGTGAAGCAGGTCAAGGGCCGCAGGATCGGCTACAACCGCGGCATCGCCGGGCAGGTGATTAAACCGCTGTTCCCCGATTCCATTCTGGTTCCCCAGCCCAGCGAGTTCGCGAATCTGAAGGCCGCCTGCTCGGGCGAAGTGGCCGCCGCCGTGGCCGCCGACACACTGGCGGATTCCTTCGCCGGCAATGCCCTGGCAGGCTGCGGGGAAATCAATCTCGTCGCCACCGATGTACGCCCCGGATCCGGTGTGGGCGCCAACCCGCGGGACGCCGGCGCCATCCGCGCCGCCGACGCCATCCGCGACCGCATCGGCGGCATGGCCCGCGATGGCGGTCTCATGGGAATCTACCTGCGCTGGTACGCGTACCCCTCCCAGGAGACTCTCATGCTCGAGTACCTGGATTCCGCCACCCGCCTCAACCGGGCCCTGGCGCTGGCCAGCGCTCTCCTGGCCGCGGCCTTCGCCTCGCTCATCTGGCTCGCCGTCCGCCTGCGCGGCGCCAAACTGGCGGCCGAACGCGCCAGCGCCGCCCGCTCCGAATTCGTGGCCAACATGAGCCACGAAGTCCGCACCCCCATGACCGCCATTGTGGGATTGACCGAACTCGCGCTCGACACCCCGCTCAACCCCGAGCAGCGCGGATATCTCTCCGACGTCAAGTGCGCCGCCGTGAACCTCCTCGGCATCCTCAACGACATTCTCGATTTCTCCCGCATGGAGGCCGGCAAACTGGAACTCGTCGAAGAGCCGTTCAACCTGCGCTCCAGCGTCGAGTCGGTGGTGCAGATCCTGGGGGTCGCGGCGCGCAAAAAGAATATCGGATTGCGGATGGAAGTCGATCCCGCCGTTCCCGGCGACTTCCTGGGAGATGCCGGCCGCCTGCGCCAGGTGCTGCTCAACCTGGCCGGCAATGCCGTCAAGTTCACTTCCCGTGGCGAGGTGGCGCTGCGCATCGCCGCCGAGCCGGCGGTAACCGGGCGGGTTGGTCTGCGCTTCACCGTCACCGATTCCGGAATCGGCATCCCCGCCGAGAAACAGCGCCTGATCTTCGCCGCCTTCGAACAGGCCGACAAGTCCACCACCCGCCGCTATGGCGGAACCGGCCTGGGCCTGGCGATCTCCCGCAAACTGGTGGCGCTCATGGGCGGCACACTCTCGGTGGAAAGCCCCTGGCGCAATCCCGATGGACGGATGTGCCCGGGCAGCGCCTTCCACTTCACCATCGACCTGCCTACGGCGGCCCGGGGAGCGGGTGATGCCCCCGGTCCCGGTAGTGCCCCGCCGAAGGCCCAGCGGCCGCTCGACATCCTGCTGGTGGAGGACAACGAAATCAATCGCCGCCTCTTCACCAACGTTCTGAAGAAGATGGGCCATTCGGTGGTTACCGCCGTCAACGGCAAGGACGCCTTGGCCACCTTGCAGCGGACGGAGGTGGACGCAGTCCTCATGGACGTCCAGATGCCCGAGATGGATGGTCTTCAGGCCACCGCCGCCATCCGCGCGGGCGAGCGCTCCGGCAGCCGCCACCTGCCCATCATCGCCATGACCGCGCACGCCATGCGCGGCGATTGCGAACGCTTCCTGCAGGCCGGCATGGACGGATACATTTCCAAACCCATCGACACCGCCGCGCTCATCCGGTGTCTCGACAGGGTGGCAGCGGCTCCGCCGGCCGCGACAGCCTCCGCCGCGCCTGGCCCCGGCCATGCGCCGCAAAACGGGAACTGACTGGAATCTCCGGGGCAGTCCGGTTGCGGCCGGCAGCCCTGGCGTGGCATCCTTTGAGACGGGTTCCACCCAGGAGGATTCCGTGAAGAAGACGATTCTGACAGGGATTTTGTTTGCACTGCCGATGGCATCGTGGGCAGCCGACGTGCTGGATGTCAAGCCGGGGCTGTGGGAGCAGACCATGACCATGGAAATGTCCGGCATGCCGGCGATGCCGCAATTGACCCCGGAGCAACTGGCGCAGATGCCGCCCGCGGCGCGCGCCAGAATCGAAGGCATGATGGGGGGAGCTCCGCAGACCATCGCCACCAAAGTCTGCCAAACCAAGGAGTCTCTGGCCGATGCCCGGGCCTACGCCCAGCAGCAGAACTCCTGCACCACCAAGATGACCAGCATGACGGCCAACAAGGTCGAGTACCACACGGAATGCTCCGGACGATTCACTGGCTCTGGCGATTTCGTGGTGGAACGCGTGGACTCCGAACATACCAAAACCACCGGCGCGCTCAAGGGAATGAGCAGCCTGGGGAAAAAGGGGGGGGCGGAGCAACCCATCAGTCAGAAGATGACCATCACCGGCAAGTGGCTCTCGCCGGATTGCGGCGACGTGAAGCCCTTCACCCCGCCGAAGTAGAGCGAATCCAAACTGACGCGGGCCGGGCCTCCCGCCGGCGCCGGCCCGCGCCCGGCCCGCGGATCGGCGGCCGGTTCCACCCGGCATGCTACCATCCGGGGTATGGAACCCGGCCCTCCCAGGTGGTTCTCCAGGGCTTTGCTTCTCATCGTCGCGTCGGCGGTGCTGATCCGTTTGTTCTACTGGGGCTACACGGGGAGGATCTGGGACGACGCGCTCATCAGCACGCTCCATTCGGAAAACGCCGTCCG